>WNFR01001172.1_pt1 | contig 27179 bp, 26 predicted proteins | sample 5400221 | NCBI WGS metagenome assembly WNFR01 (sample SAMN13153357, study PRJNA577476) | soil metagenome | isolation source: 40 cm soil under Madrone tree | place: USA:California | collected 2016-06-14
TGCGCATGTCCGCGCATCAAAACACATCGAGTCGAATTTAACAAAGTCAGCATTTGTTACGTATGTGTTACAGAAAATGCTTGACACTCTGCGAACCGACCTTCACGATTCGCCCGTATGCATAAAGCCACCCCACACACAAGCGCAATTTCACCCACAAATGGAGAAAGCGAAATTCCGGGTAGCGAGGCGAACCAGCTGCACCTGAAATTCGTCGTGAATTACGGCGAGGCCGCAAAACGCAAGCAAAAGGTTTTTGAGAAGGAAGAAGAGGCGATCCAGTTCGCCCGGACTAAAAATCCTAATTTTCGACGTGATCCTATCCAAGACATAGAGGCTCAAGCATCTGCGCGTATGTTGCTAGAGTGCACGAACAGGCTAAATGCCTACGACAAAACAATAAAAGATGCGACAGACTTTTTCGTTCAACATCTAACGGCCACCGAGAAGTCATGCACCGTGACAAAGCTGGTTGATGAATTTGTTGCCGAAAAGCAAAAGGAAGCCGCTTCAAACTTTGATTTAGACGATCTTCGATCTCACCTGACGATTTTCGGCAAAAGATTCGATGGCGATCCGGTCGGAACCATCACAAGCACACAGATCGACAATTGGTTGCGCTCGCTCAACGTCTCGATAATCACACGGAACCATTACCGGCGACTGATTATGCTGGCGTTCAACTTTGCCGTGCAACGCGGATACACTAATTCTAATCCAGTCCTTGGTCGGTTCGTTGTCAGCCGAGCTGTTTAGCAGTGCAATCGTTGCCTAAACCCCCTCAACCATGTGGCTGTATGCCGACAGTCAAAAAAGCTGCCATAGCACGAGTATGTAGCCTTCTTCACAATCAGCCGTCACGCTTAAAACATTCGCCGAACCGCAGAACCCCTCGTTATGGCGCTGATCAATCTGGTCACTGAGAAGCTTCTCGCATCTGCGTTCGTGGGCGGTTGTGCTGTAGTGTTCGTTTTGCGGGCAATCAAGACCGTCAAAGATCGGCATGATAGCAATCGAATTTATGAAGTTCTCCACCGATTCGCTCAAGATGGGCAGCACACGTTTCGGAGCTCAGAAAAGATTTCTGGAATAACAAACCTGACCCAATCACGTATCTCAGAGTTGTGCAGCAAGCACCCCCACATTGAACGTAAGGAACACCAGCGTCATATGTGGCGTGTCGTAAAGTGACCGCTCGCCCCACCCCTTATCTGGCGCAGTGAGCTTGACGCGCTAGAGGTTGGTGGTTTCAGCCGTTTACGTCGTGCTGTGAACGGCCGAAAAACTTTGCGTAGCCGATTGCGTTGCTGACTGCATTTGGCTCGTCATACCACAGCCGACCGAATGGCAGCATATCGGAAATCAGATCGACGCCGCGACCATCCTTACGTGGACGGATTTCGTAGACGTGCGCGTCATTTTTCACGGTCGTTTTCTACGGTCACATGAATTTTCAATGCAAAACAGCGCAACTGCACGCAAAAGAAATGCACTCGGTCTGACGGTTTTTGTCCTCGTGTAAGAACGTTTTGCAAAAGTGTGCAAACCCGCGCAAAAACTCATTCTTCAATTATGAGTCCCCTGCTCTAACCGCTGAGCTACAGGCCCGTATAATTACGGAAGTAAACACAGCAAACCGCTCGTGACCAACCCCGAAAACGTTTCGGGGCTGCTCTAGCCGTGACGAGAAGCGGTTTATTTGGCCGGCAACGCAGCGGCGCTTTCTTGAAGGAGCGAGTCGAGTTTGTTCAGGTCGATCGGTTTCACAAGGTGATGTTTGAATCCGGCCTCCTGACTTTTACGGATATCATTTTCCATTCCGTAACCGGTAAGAGCAATTCCGAAAACTGGTCGCTCGGAGCGCAGCGTTTGCATTAGATCCGTTCCGCTGCCATCGGGCAGGCCGAGATCGCTGATCAGGACATCAAACTCTTCCTTCGAACTCAGATCGCGCGCAGATCGCAGATCACGAGCCGACTGCACATGATAGCCGCGCCGGCGAAGCAAATTCGTCAGCGACCGATTGGTGTCTTCGTGGTCCTCGACGAGCAATATCCGCATCGCCTGACGTTGTGCCGTCCTGGGTGAAACAGTTGCTGGCTCTTCCTGAGTGGCTGTCTTTTCGCAAGTCGAAAAAATCAATGTAAACTTGGCGCCTTCATTCCGGCCAGCGCTTGCCGCCGTGATTGTTCCGTTGTGCGCTTCGACAAGCGTTTTGCTGATGGCAAGACCGAGACCCAATCCACCCAGTTGCGTTACACCCCCTTGTTCAAAAGCATCGAAAATTTTCGGCAACGACTCAGGCTCAATCCCAACGCCGGTGTCAGCCACTTCAATCCGCAGCTGATCGCCAGGATCATTGCTCGTGGAAATACGAATTTGCCCGTCTCTGGGGGTAAACTTCACCGCGTTGTTTATCAGGTTCCAAAAGATCTGCTGAAGTCGGGCTGGGTCTGCTCGCAAATGGACCTTTTGTGCGGCGAGATCGAGCCGAAGTCGCAGGTGCTTCTGTTCAATTTCCGCCTTACAAATTTCGAGCGCATTTTGCAGCAACGTATGAGCATCAAGGACCTCAAAATTGAGTTGTACCTTGCCTTTGCTAATGCGCGTTAGATCAAGCAGATCATCGATGAGCCGGGCCTCCAACTCCACGTTGCGGCGGATCATTTGCAATGAGTCGTGAACATGCACCGGCAGGCCTTGCTCACTCTCGAGCGCGACCGCGGAGGCCAGCACCGGCGTGAGAGGTGTGCGCAACTCATGGCTGAGCATGGCGAGAAATTGATCTTTCGCGAGATTAGAGCGTGCCTTTTCCTGCAACTCTTCGTTCGTCTTCTGCAACTCTGCCGCCAGGGATTGCGATTGTTTAAGCAGATTTTCCGTTCGCGTGTTTGCTTCGATGGTATGGAGCACAATGCCGATGCTCTCTGTCAGTTGATCGAGAAACGCCTGATCCGTAGGGTTGAAGCGCTCGAGCGATGAGAGTTCTATGACTGCTTTTACTTCTCCCTCGAATAAGATCGGCAGAACAACGATGTTCATCGGACGTGATTCGCCCAAACCCGAACTAACTCTCACATAATCGCTGGGCACATCGGTCAGGAGAATGCGTTGTTTTTCCAGCGCCGCCTGCCCAACCAGACTCTCCCCCAACTTGAAATGGCTCTTTGCGCCTTTTCGCTGGCGGTATGCGTAGCTTGCCAGGAGCCTGAGTTCAGGCTCTTCTACGGAGTTACTCATGATATAGAACGCACCGTGCTGCGCAGAGACGACCGGGGCCAGCTCTGACAAGATCAATTTACCAACCGTCAAAAGGTCCCGCTGCCCCTGTAGCATGCGCGAGAATTTCGCGAGATTGGTTTTGAGCCAGTTCTGCTCCTCATTCCGCAAAGTGGTGTCTTTCAGATTGCGGATCATTTCGTTGATGTTGTCCTTCACGAATGCAACCTCGCCTTGCGCTTCTACCTGAATCGATCGTGTCAGGTCGCCTTTGGTGACCGCCGTCGCAACGTCGGCGATAGCGCGAAGCTGCGTAGTCAGATTCGCTGCCAGCCGGTTTACGTTATCAGTTAAATCGCGCCATGTGCCGGCGGCGCCAGGCACGTTGGCCTGGCCGCCCAGTTTTCCTGCAACGCCGACTTCACGCGCCACAGTGGTAACTTGATCCGCAAAAGTGGCCAGCGTCTCGGTCATGCTATTGATGGTGTCGGCGAGCTCGGCGATTTCGCCTTTCGCCTCGACAAGCAGCTTTTGCTTCAGATCGCCGTTGGCGACCGCGGTAACAACTCTCGCGATACCACGCACCTGATTCGTCAGGTTCCCGGCCATGAAGTTCACGCTGTCGGTCAAATCTTTCCAAGTGCCTCCGACTCCCTTGACCGTAGCTTGTCCTCCAAGTTTCCCTTCGGTGCCGACTTCCCGTGCGACACGCGTCACCTCCGACGCGAAGGAGTTGAGCTGGTCCACCATCGTGTTCACCGTATTTTTCAGCTCAAGAATTTCGCCCTTCACGTCCACCGTGATCTTCTTAGATAGATCACCACGGGCGACAGCCGTCGTTACGCCGGCAATATTGCGCACCTGGCCAGTGAGATTTCCGGCCATCGAGTTCACCGAGTCGGTCAAGTCTTTCCATGTGCCCGCAACGCCGCGCACGTCCGCTTGCCCGCCCAGTTTTCCTTCGCTGCCCACCTCGCGCGCTACACGTGTCACTTCGGATGCGAACGAGCGAAGTTGGTCCACCATCGTGTTGATGGTGTCTTTGAGTTGCAAGATCTCGCCCCGAACATCGACCGTGATTTTCTTTGAGAGATCACCGTTAGCGACTGCGGTTGTGACGTCGGCGATGTTGCGAACTTGCGCAGTAAGGTTGCCGGCCATTGAATTCACGCTGTCGGTGAGATCCTTCCAGGTACCGGCAACTCCTTCCACTTCGGCCTGGCCACCCAGCTTTCCTTCGCTGCCCACCTCACGCGCCACACGCGTCACTTCCGAGGCAAATGACCGAAGCTGATCGACCATCGTGTTGATGGTGTCTTTCAGTTCCAAAATCTCGCCCCGAACGTCGACGGTAATTTTTTTCGACAAGTCGCCAGTCGCGACCGCAGTTGTAACATCGGCAATATTTCGTACCTGACCAGTAAGATTACCGGCCATTGAATTCACGCTGTCGGTCAAATCTTTCCACGTGCCAGCGACGCCTCTCACGTCAGCCTGGCCGCCGAGCTTTCCTTCGGTGCCAACTTCGCGAGCTACCCGCGTCACCTCTGCCGCGAAAGAGCTGAGCTGATCGACCATCGTGTTGATGGTGTTTTTCAGCTCCAGGATCTCTCCTTTTACGTCAACTGTGATTTTCTTCGACAAGTCTCCGCGCGCGACGGCAGTCGTGACCGCGGCAATATTACGCACCTGCCCAGTGAGGTGTCGGGCCATCGAGTTGACGCTGTCGGTCAAATCTTTCCATGTCCCCGCGACGCCACTTACCTCGGCCTGACCGCCTAGAATTCCCTCCGAACCGACTTCCCTGGCAACGCGCGTCACTTCCGAGGCAAACGAGCTAAGCTGATCGACCATCGTGTTGACCGTATTTTTCAGCTCGGCGATTTCACCCTTCACATCGACCGTGATTTTCTTCGATAGATCCCCATTGGCGACCGAAGTCGTGACGAGCGCAATATTTCGCACTTGTGCAGTGAGGTTACCAGCCATGAAGTTCACTGAATCGGTCAAGTCTTTCCATGTGCCCGAAACGCCGCGCACCTCAGCCTGGCCACCGAGAATTCCTTCGGAACCCACTTCGCGCGCGACTCGCGTGACCTCTGAAGCGAACGAGCTAAGTCGATCAACCAGCGTGTTGATCGTGTTTTTCATCTCAAGAATCTCGCCCTTCACATCAACCGTGATTTGCCTCGAGAGGTCGCCATTGGCGATCGCAGTCGTGACTTCGGCGATATTACGAACCTGCGCCGTGAGGTTGCCGGCCATCATGTTGACGTTATCGGTCAGGTCCTTCCACGTGCCGGCGACACCGCGCACGTCCGCCTGACCGCCAAGCCTGCCTTCTGTGCCGACTTCACGAGCCACTCGCGTCACCTCTGCCGCGAACGAGCTAAGCTGATCGACCATCGTGTTGATGGTGTTTTTTAGCTCGAGAATCTCACCTTTTACGTCGACCGTGATTTTCTTTGAAAGATCGCCATTCGCGACTGCGGTTGTTACCTCGGCAATGTTCCTCACCTGGCCGGTTAAGTTGCCGGCCATGAAATTGACGCTGTCGGTCAGGTCTTTCCATGTGCCTGCGATGCCCTTGACGTCAGCCTGCCCACCCAATTTTCCTTCGGTGCCGACCTCGCGCGCCACGCGCGTTACTTCCGAGGCAAACGAACTGAGCTGATCGACCATCGTGTTGATCGTGTTTTTCAGCTCGAGGATTTCACCCTTCACATCGACCGTGATTTTCTTCGATAGATCCCCCCTCGCGACAGCAGTCGTCACTGCTGCGATATTGCGCACCTGCCCAGTCAGATTGCGTGCCATGAAATTAACTGAATCGGTCAGATCCTTCCATGTGCCGGAAACGCCTTGCACGCGGGCTTGCCCGCCCAGAATTCCCTCCGAACCTACTTCGCGTGCCACACGCGTCACCTCCGAGGCAAACGAGCGAAGCTGATCGACCATCACATTGACCGTATCTTTCAGCTCAAGAAACTCACCTTTCACATCGACCGTGATCTTCTTGGTCAAATTGCCATTCGCTACCGCGGTCGTTACCGTCGCGATGTTGCGGACCTGCGCCGTGAGATTCCCAGCCATGAGATTCACGTTTTCGGTTAGATCTTTCCAAGTGCCCGCAACCCCTTTGACTTTTGCCTGACCGCCGAGTTTGCCCTCTGTGCCCACTTCACGCGCCACTCGCGTGACTTCTGACGCGAAGGCGCTCAGTTGGCTGACCATCGTGTTTACAGTCTTTGCCGTGCGTAAAAACTCCCCTTTAAGCAGCTGTCCTTCGATCTTAGTAGTCATCGTTTCGGACAAATCGCCCTTCGCGACGGCGCCGATCACGCGCGCCATTTCACTCGTAGGACGGACCAAATCCTCGATCAAAACATTGACGCAACCGATGGCATCAGCCCAACAGTCGGACGCGTCACTCAAAGATGCGCGTTGTGTGATTCGGCCTTCCTTTCCAACGACATGCACGATCCGCTCCAATTCCTGCGTCATGCGCTGATTGGTCCTGATTACGTCGTTGAACGTGTCGGCGATCTTCCCGGCCACACCTATCCAGTCATCCGGGAGTCGAGCAGAAAAATCACCGCGTTTGAATGCAACCAGGGCCGTGAGCAGCTGCCTGCTATCGACTCCGTCGCCGTTGAGACGCGGACCATTTGCCGGTCGCGCCCTGGGGATGGAAGTGTTTTTCTTCATAAGTGATTAGAACGTGACGCTTATCTTCGCGATCGCGAATTCGACGCGTAAGATCTGAGGCCTCATATTCCAGCGCCGTAAAGTAATCGCCCAACTGATCGCACGCGGTTGTATTGTGGGCAAGAAACCAGCGGATCGCGCGCGCCTGGCGGCCCGGACCGTGCGGTCCCGCGTTCTCGGAGAATCAGGCAGGCCATTATTACAATGGCGCCGGCGTACCACGCAGACCGCGCAACCGGATGCCAAAAATGATTGCCAGGACACCGAACACGGTTGCGTACCATGCGGTGAGCCAGATAAGCACGGCCGCGCCAGCGATCGGATTCCACAAGAGCAGCGCGGTAAAAACAATCGAGATCAGGCCCATAAGGATAAGGAACCACTCGCCTCTCAGTTCCCGACGCAATTTGAATCCCAGGGCAATCTCACTCGCACCAATCATCAGCGCCCAGGCTCCGAACAACAGCACCAGCGTGGCGAGAGCCAAGCCAGGATAAGCAAAAGCGATCACTCCAAAGATAATTCCACAGATACCTCTTACCACGGGAACCCACCAATAACGTTTTAGAGACTCAATCATCATTTCTCGTTTTTAGATTTTGCGAACGCGATGCTAAGGCCCCGCACAGTTTCCGAAAAGCATAAAAACTCGTTATCGAAAGAGTTCCATTTGGTCGACCAGCCTTCTGAATGCGGCCGTGGAAAGTTTGGGTCGTTTACCGAGCCCGGCCCTGCGACAACCAACTTCAAAAAGCGAAGCGACCTGCTCGGCAAAAATACCTTCCCCGGTCATGCGCGTGTGCCACTGTGAGTTATTCAGGCGATTTCCTCGCAGATGCCGGATGCGCCCCAGCACCTTCTCTTTGCGCTCTGGAAAATGCTCTTCCAGCCAATGTTCAAATAACGGGGCTACTGCCCACGGCAAGCGAACAATCGTGTAGCCGGCGAACTGTGCGCCGGCTTTCGCGCACGCTTCCAAAATCTTCGGAACTTCGTGGTCGGTTAACCCGGGAATGATCGGCGCCACCATAACGCCAATCGGAACCCCTGTGGCGCGAACTCGCCTGATCGCATCGAGGCGGGCTTCGGGCGAAGAAGTCCGCGGCTCGAGGACGCGCTGCAATTTCGGATCGAGCGATGTCACAGAAATGTTGACCGCCGCCGCATGATAGTCCGCGAGCTTGCGTAAAAGATCGACATCTCGTGTCACGAGGTGATTTTTTGTGATAATCGCCACCGGATTGCGAAATTTTGCGAGCACTTCGAGACAGCCGCGGGTGATACGTAATTTCCTCTCGATCGGCTGGTACGGATCTGTCACGCCACTCATTACAAGCACCTGCGGCTCCCAACCCGGCGATTCCAATTCCGCCCGCAATAAAGCCGCTGCGCCGGCTTTCACCATGATTTTGCTCTCGAAATCGAGTCCGGCGGAAAAACCAAGATACTCGTGCGTCGGGCGGGCATAACAATAAATACAGCCGTGCTCACACCCGCGATATGGATTCAGGCTCGTCTCGAAGCCAACATCCGGGCTGTTATTGCGTGTGATGATCGTTTTGGTTCCGTCACGGAAATATTGTGTTCTCGGGCGCGGACGCTCCTCATCGGTGAGCTCGACATCGACAAAATCGGCATCCGTAAGATCGACATGGAGTTTTTCAAATCGGTTAGCCGGGCTCCATGAGGCGCCTCGCCCACGGATGGCCGATGCGGGCGGCGGCCTTTCCTCAACGATCGGCACAAACTTCCTTTTTATTGCTTTCCCCACGGCTTAAGTTCACATGAACATAAACCGCAGTCGAGCCTATTTTGCGGGGTTCGGCTCTTTCTGGTTTTTACCGCGAGCTGCATTCCACCGGTACGCCCCCGATGCCTTGACATGGGCGTCCTCTTCTTGAAGGTGCTAACCGCTTAGCGGACAAGTCCCCGTGTTCTTCAAATTCAAGCGCCAACCGACTGCGAAGTTGGATTTCATCATCGCCGGAGCGCAAAAGGCTGGCACTACTGCGTTGTCTGATTTCCTGGAGAGCCATCCGAAAATCAAGATGCCGCATAAAGACGAGTTGCATCGGATTATTCAGCCAGCCCGCCATTTTTTTGATGATGAAGAGCGGTTCGCCCACCACGAGATTGATTACACGCCGCTGCAAAGGGGCTGCGTCCGCAGACGCAAATCGACGCTGCTGGGCTCCTGCACCCCGATTTACATCTATTGGAGAAACGCCATGGAACGAATTCGGAATTACAACAGTAGAATCAAGCTCTTGGTTCTGTTGCGGAATCCGGCGGATCGAGCGTTCTCCCACTGGAACATGCAGCGAGATCGAGGTCTGGAGAGTCTCGATTTCCTGGCGGCGATACAGGATGAAAAAAATCGCGCCCGAGAGGCAGGGCCTTTCCAACTACGCAAATTCTCCTATGTGGACCGGGGCTTTTACGCGAAGCAAATTGAGAGAGTGTTCCGATACTTTCCTCGCGAACAGGTCGAGGTGGTAAAGTTTGAAAATTTCCGGCGCGAGCCTCGCCAGACGCTTGATGCGGTCTGCAATTTCCTCGGCATCGAGCCGTTACAAACTCTAAACAACGTCGAAACCGGTTCGACGCCTTATTCGCGCAAGATGACTGGCAGTGAAAGGCAATATCTTGTCGATCTTTACAAGAGTGATATCGATCGGCTCGAGAAACTTCTCGGCTGGGACTGTTTCGACTGGAAAAAAGTGTGATCTCTGTGCGGCGAACGGCGGGCTGCTCGATCCACAATCACGCTTGCTCACCCGGGCACCGATGGCAAAATGACCGGCGCACATCTCTTCGCCGGAGGGGTGGCAGAGCGGTTGATTGCGCCGGTCTTGAAAACCGGAAGGCCGAAAGGCCTCGTGAGTTCGAATCTCACCCCCTCCGCCAGATCGACGTTCGATGTTCATTCTGCGGCAGCAGCACGCGCGCAACTAGTAGGGCGGAGAGAACTCCAAGAACCGCTGCACAGACGACGTCGGAAAGATAATGCGCAGCGCCATACATCCGGGAGAAGCCGATCAGAAGCGGGATTGGCAGACAAGCGACACCGATCCGCCAGTTCGCAAGAAACAGGACAGCGAAAAACGCAGTGGATGCCGCGACGTGACCAGATGGAAACGCATGAAACTTTGAACCGGAGTGTGGCCCGCTCCAAATCTCTTCTGTTTTTACCGAAGGGCGAGCGCGGCCCGTGGCGATTTTAATGCCGCGCCCGACCACGCCCGCAATGGCGAGGGCAATTAACATCGACAAAAAGATGCGTGTCCATTTTTTGTCGCCACACCACCATGCCAGAGCAAGAAGCACCAGGCCGATACAAGCGTGCGCAGGCCAATCGCCAAATCGGCTCACCGCCTGCATGAGCTTGCGCAGCGCCCGGTTCTGATGCAGCACGATGAAGTCGCGCACCGCAGCGTCGCAGTAAAACGCTACGGCGATTGCAAGGGCAGTGATGACGATGCCGATCAGCCAATAAAAAACAGTGCTGCGTTTCACAAATAAGTTCCCGTCAGATTTGCCGGACGCTATTTTGAATCCGCATTGAAGTCTGCGACTGGCAAATACGCGATACTATTTTTCGGCGCTGCCGTGTTTCATTTAGTTGGGACATGGAGTTTGCCGCTGATCGACCGCGACGAACCGCGCTTTGCCGAAGCGTCGCGTGAGATGATCGAGCGCGGCGATTACATCGTTCCGCACTTCAACAACCAGGTTCGCCTCGATAAGCCTCCCCTCACCTACTGGGCGCAGACCGCGAGTTATTTCCTTTTTGGTCAGAATGATTTCGCGGCGCGTTTTCCGTCGGCTCTGGCTGCCGCTTTGACTGCATTGTCGATCTTTGCCTGGGGGTCGCGGATCGGCGGGGACAAACTCGGCTGGTGGGCGGCGATTATTTTCACGCTTTCCCTACAGACATTCCTCCATGCAAAAGCCGCGGTAGCCGACATGTGGCTCATCTTGTTTATAACGATCGGGCACTGGGCTGGTTATGAGCTTTGGGCCGGTCCCTCCTCGAAAGCGGCGCGCCCAGCACTCGCGCCTTACCAGCAAAGCGCATGGCGGGTCATTTTCTACGTTTCGCTCGCTTTTGCCTTTCTGGCGAAGGGACCAATCGGCTGGGTGCCTCTGCTCACAATTTTCTCAACGACAGTTTTTCTTCCCCGACCAAAACTGAACCAGCGATTCCATTTTCTACTGGGATTTCTGCTTACGATTGCAATTGTCGCGCTCTGGGGAATTCCGGCTCTAATTCGAACGCACGGACAATTTTTCGTAATCGGAATTGGCCGGCACGTCATCGGGCGCTCGTTTGCCGCGATGGAAGGTCACGGCGCGAGTTCATTTGGGATGTATCTTTTACTGCTGCCGTTTTACTTCGTGACACTCTTTATCAGCTTTTTCCCGTGGTCGATTAAGGTTCCTTCGTTAACGGCCAGATTGTGGCGTCGCCGGGACGACATCGACAATTATCTTATCGCAGGGGTCGCGATCATTTTCATCATCTTCACGCTCATCAAGACCAAGCTGCCCCATTACACGCTTCCGGCGTTTCCGTTGCTCGCGCTCTTGCTCGCACGCCATTGGCGGGGAGCGGCCTTTCCCCAAGCGCCGGCGCAACTTGCAAACCAGCGCTCCTTGTTCACGGGGATCGCCGTTACTACTGCCTGCGTGTGGATTGCCATCGCTCTTGTGGTCCCGCCTCTCGTGGCCCGATTTTTTCCGGCGTATCAACTTTACCGGGAATCGCGGTCATACTTGCAACCGAACATGCAGTTCGGCTCGGTCCAGTTTAAAGAACCGAGTCTTGTCTGGTATTTTCGCGGCCGGGTAAACGGCTTTCCCCTGCCGCTGAACAAACGCCGCGCCGCCGAGTTCATGGAGGAACCCGGGCCGCGCTTCGTAATTGTCCCGACTCCTCTTGCCGGGACGCTTTTCGCGAACCATCCTGCTGGCTGGAAATTTTTCTCGATGCGCGGCTTCAACATCGCCAAGGGCAAGCATGTCGATCTTACGCTCTTGTTGAAACCGGAATGACGCGTATTTGACGATTCAACCATTTAACGATGTAACGTTGTAAGGATCACATGATCACCTTTCTTGATGGCAGATTGGTCGGCGCCCTGCCCACGCAGGCGACGGTCGATGTTAACGGCGTTGGCTACGAAGTTTTCATCCCGCTGTCCAGCTACGACAAACTCCCGGCAGTCGGCCAGTCGATTCGTATTCTCACCCATCTTGCCGTCCGCGAAGACGCGCACGTTTTATATGGATTCATGACTGCGCCTGAGCGCGATCTTTTTCGATTGCTCGTCAATAATGTGAGCGGCATTGGTCCAAAACTGGCGCTCGCGGTGTTGAGCGGGATGAGCGTGAATAATTTCAAAGCCGCGGTCGTGAACTCTGATATCGCATCGCTCTCGAAAATCAGCGGTCTTGGGAAAAAGACGGCGGAGCGAATTGTTCTGGAATTAAAAGATAAACTCGGTGTGGCAGCGGCTTGGGAAGCGGCAAGCGCAATGCACGCGCCTACGTCCGAACAGGAGCAGGCGAACGAAGCCGTGCTCGCGTTGATAGCGCTAGGTTACAAACAAATCGACGCCCACAAGGCGGTGCGTGAAGTGCAGGAGAAAGGCGAAGCGAAACAAGCGGAAGAGTTGGTGAAGCTCGCGCTCAAACGCATGGCCGCCGGAAGATAAAGCAGCAAACGCCGAACGCTGAACGTCCAACATCGAATGTCTAATTCGGAAATCTGCATTAGGCGTTGGACGTTGAGCGCTGAGCGTTGGACGTTACCAAGATCGACATGGTTGCCGTCGCCGAGAGCAGATTAGACGTTATTCGTAACGCCTTTCCGAAGGAGGGCCTCTTCGCGGAAAAGGATTGGCTGATTTCGCCGGACGCTTTTCCAATCGAGAAAAAATTTGTCGCGGAGCTGGAACAACTCGGACATCGGCTCTTTGTTTTCCAGCGCGCCTGCAATCAGCTCTACCAATTGAGCGTCAAAGGGAAGCAGCCGGACTGGATCGCGCGTTATCTCGACGCGGGCAAACCAAAAGAGCTGATCGAGTTCTCGCGTCGCAAAGAAATTCGCGATGATCTGCCCCGAGTCATTCGGCCGGACCTCATTCTCACCGAGAACGGTTACGTCATCGCAGAAATCGATTCGGTGCCTGGGGGGATCGGGCTAACTGCGTGGCTGAACCAAACGTATTCGGCCTTCGATAACGACATCATCGGCGGCGCCGATGGAATGCTGGAAGGATTTCGCGCCGTGCTGCCTGAGGGCGGCGATATCGTCATTTCACGGGAAGCCGGAACCTATCGGCCGGAGATGGAATGGATCGCGGCGCGCTTGAGAGATCGACATAGTGAATTCAATTGGCGCGTGCTTGAAGCAGAAAATTACGAGCCGCAAAACGGGCGCGCGGTCTATCGGTTCTTCGAATTATTTGATCTGCCGAACATTCCAAAAATCGAAAATACGCTGCGCGCGAATGCGGACGGCCGCATCACCATCACGCCGTCGATCAAACCGTATCTCGAAGAGAAAATGTGGTTCGCGCTTTTTTGGATGCATCCGCTTCGCGAATTCTGGCGACGCGAGCTGGGCGACAAATATTTCACCAAACTACAGGAAGCTATTCCGTATTCCTGGCTGCTCGATCCGACGCCGCTGCCGCAGCATGCGGTCATTCCGCGTCTGGAAATTCACGATTGGCGCGAAGCGGCCAAATTCAGCCAGAAAGAGCGCGATCTTCTTTTGAAGGTAAGCGGCTTCTCGCCGCTTGGTTGGGGCAGCCGCGGGATCGCGCTCGGGGCCGATCTTCCCCACGCGGAATGGGAGCGCAGGATTGACCATGCGCTCACAACCTTTGAGTCGTCGCCCACGATTATGCAGCGCTTTCACAAAGGCCGGCTGTTCGAACACGAGTATTGGGACGATAATTCGGGCGAAGTAAAAACAATGAAGGGACGTATTCGCCTTTGTCCGTACTATTTTCTCGAAGCCGATCGCGTGAGATTGCGAGGTGCGCTCGCCACGATTGCTCCTGCAGACAAGAAATTTTTGCACGGCATGCGCGATGCGATTCTCGTACCCTCGCGAGTCGCTGAGACCGCTGCTCGCGACCTTGCCGCGGTTTAGTTATTCTGCTTTCTGGACACCCAATGCAGAGCCAGTGCCGGTACAAGGAAGAAAAAGACCAGCACGACACGCACTTCGATGAAAAACAGCAAGACCAATCTCCCGAACTCTCGCTCGTTGATTTTAAAGAAGTGCGTCGCCCAGGAGGCACCGGTATTCCAAAACATGTACGTGGCGATGAAATAGAACAGGGCGAACGCAACGCCAATGATAAATGCCCGGAAGAAAAAGTTCCGGAAGAAGATGATTTTGTGATGCTCCATGCCGCCCCATTATTTATTTCAAACGGGCCGGATCAATTTATGCGCCGTCATTTTGAGCGTGCAAACGCAATCGGACTGCCTCAGAACGATGTCATGACTATCACCAAAAATCTCGGAATGCTCGTCCTTGCGATTTATCTCATCTGCGTCGGCCTGGTTGGCCTCGTCGGGCTAAGTCTCGGAATCATCCCAGCGATTCTCGCGATTGTCGCCGGAGTTCTGATTCTAATCGGCAGGTAAACGCTGAACGGGTCAGATTGGCGCGGCGGCGGCGGTGAAGCAAGGCATCATAAGATGCCGACGGCGCGCGAGATGAGCAATACGACAATGCTCAGTGAAATAAATATCTGGCACATCGTCAGACCTTTCGCCCAGCGCGCCAGTACCGGTGCATCGGTAGGTCCGAACGTAGAACTCGTGGTGAACGCAATAAAGAGGTAATCGACGAAACCCGGACGCCAGCCTCCAACGTTGAATCGGCCGCGCTCGATTTTCTCTATCTGCATCTGCGGAAAGACAAAACTGCGACTCCCAAATTCGCGGCGGTTCTCACGTACATTCGGACCGCCGCCATCAAGTCGCCAATACCAAAGCGCAAACACGAGGACGTTTGCGAGCCAGAGTTCCGCGCCGGAAAACAAAAGAGAAAGCGGCGCCTGCTTGTGAGCGGGTAGCGTCCTGACCAGCAACACGACTGACCCAATGAGAGCAAGTGTGATGATTGCGTTAATCGCAATGCCCAGCGCGTGATTCAAAGAATGACGGCCCATGCGATGGGTCATGACTGTTGGGACCAACAGCACTGCAATTAAACCTGGCAGCAGCCAGGTGGGACCCACCGTGAACCACGGCGGCAAGGCCAGATAAATTCCACTGATGGCAAGCAACGCCAGAACCGCCTGCCAACGCGGTTCTGGTTTGTCGACGTGCTCTGGTGAAGTATTCATTAGATTCGCCTATAGCCAGTATTGATCGGGGCGCGAGCGTTCGCTTTCGATTCCCATTTGGCGGAACAAGGCGTAGTTATAGCCACGGCCCTGTTCGCCGCAACGCATCCGTCCGGCGGTGGATGAGCCGTTAAGTGACTTGTAAAATGCGAAGAATCCTAATTACGTTTGCGGTTCTTGTCGCAGGCATCACCGCGGTCCTGGTAGCATGGATCTTTGGCGGGCGCCATCTCTCATTGTTTATCGATCGGTTCGGGACAATTGAAACAGTTTCAGCTCAGGTTAAGTCAATCGCATATGAAGGCAGCGGGACGGGCGGCGTCCTTCTCGTTAACGACCTCGGATTAAGTCTGAATGATCCGGGTCCGAAGATATCTCCGAGCGTCGGCTCGACAAAAGATAATCAATTCGCTCTGGCGAGTGCGGGCAAGGTTTTCGCGTTCGGCCCGCTGATATCCACGGCAGAAAAGGCCGGCGATCGCCTCGCGACCGAGCGGCCAGCAGGCGACGATGCTTCTCTCGCCATCCGGCGAAGCGTTCTCAGTTGGCCGACGCCGCTCGATTTCAATTTTATGACTGGCCGGTCGCCATCATGGAAACGGCATGTTTATTACCAACTGCGTTGGAAAAAATCTTCCGGTGCAACACTGAAGATGCTCTGGCGTTACGAGCAATATCTTTATCCAGGCAACGGTTGGGGAAGCGGCTTCATGACGCGCGAAGGTTTCACTGGCCTGATCCAACTCGATATCCGGCCTTGAGCGCCGCCAACAAACTTGTCTGTCGAGCAGTTCGCGGCATCGTTTCCGGGTGCGACTTTCTCGGAAATTCCAAAAGCTCTTTGCTTTCGACTGGCTGCAAAGCCTTTGGGAACACGTTTGTCGTTGGATTCATCCTGTGCGTTCCCGGCGAATCCTGGCGACACTTAACCGCACAGAATTCGCAAATTTGCGCGAACGTTATCCCTACCGACCCGATGCGCGAAAGATCAACGCGTACGAAGACGCAGCCTACTGGATTGGCATCAACGTGGAGCGTGTCCAGGATCTCTGGCTCGATCGCACTCCGCCGCTCCGCATCCTGGATCTCGGATGTGGCGCTGGGTATTTCCTTTACGTCTGCCGCTTTTTCGGTCACGAGGGACTCGGTCTCGATACCGACGAAGACCCGCTGTTCGGAGGCATCACCGAATTGCTCAATCTCCGCCGCGTCGTCTCGCGAATTCATTCGCGCGTTCCACTGCCCGATCTCGGCGAAAAATTCGATCTCGTCACCGCGCATCGCGTTTGTTTTAACCGGATAAACCGTGCGCCAAGCGGCGAATGGAACGAATGGACGCCTGCCGATTGGGAATTTTTCATCAACGATATCCGGACGAAGTTCTTAAAGCCGAACGGTCGTTTGCTTCTCGACTTCAATCCGCGGCGTGATGGCAGCTCGTTTTTTACGCCGTCACTCCGCGCGTGTTTTCTCGCGAAAGGTGCACGCATCTTTCGCTCGAAAGCATTGCTCGCGGCGGAGCCCGGGAAGCGCCCGCGATTCAAGCAAACGAAAAGGTAGGGACGCGGCGCTGTCCCTACCAATTACAACTTCCAGTCCGCGCAATCCCACCCGAGCAGTTGTTCGAGCTTCGCGATGTCCTCCGCGAATAGGTTGTAGAGGCAAATCCGCTCCTCCCAATTCATCGTGCGCTCGTATGGCACAACATTTCTGTCTTTGCTACGCACTGAACGCATCGGCTCGAGACCGAGAAACGAAAAGATCGAAACAAGCGTTTCGCGCTGTTTGTCCTTGAAATCTTCAAACTTCACGACCTTCACTTGCTCGCCCGGGAAGAATCTGAAGAGACGTTCGAGTTGCCGGGCATAGAATCCTCGATCGACATAAGCAAAACGACGCACTTCAGCTGGCGGCGCGCCGGCGATGCGCGTTTGTTCTTCTCTCACGGCATCAAAGAAATCCAACGGTTCGCGGCCCTTGAATCTTTGCATGTTCCAATGGGCGAAGGCGCGCTCGACCGGATTGCGCAAGAGAACGATCAATTTGATTTTCGGGTTGTATTGCCAAATTCGCTCCGCCGCTGGCTCGTAGTAAATGTAACTTGGCGTGCAGTCGCCGGCGATGATCGATGGAGCAAGCTGCGGATAATGCTTGTGTAACTGTTCGTAATCAACCAGGCCAGCGAACATCGCGTCGTCATCGAAGAAATGCATTTCCTGCTGGTCGCCCATCGTGATCTTGGGATGTCGCTCCAGAAAATAATGAAGCGCCGTCGTTCCGGACTTTTGCGCGCCGGCCAGAATGAAATCGAGCCGTTTTGGGTTTTGTGTTTTGGCTCCCAGCATCGCGCTAGAACTGAATCAAGAACCACTAATCGGGTCATGCAATCACGGATTCGTTTAAATTGGAAAATAAGCCCCGCGTACTTTGTCGATCTTTTTCGTAACTTTGGAAGCCGATTCGCTGTCTGGAGTAGTAATGAGTGCGGTGCTGACAAAGTTTAGGCGCGCTGCCTCCACGTTCACTGAGATCCTGATCGTCGTCGCCACGATTGCGCTTCTCGCCGCGATCGCTCTCACCGGTGTCTTCCGGACGCGCAAGCGCCGCGGCGTCACGCAAATTCTTCACCCTCTGCGCCCGATCGAATCAACTGTGGACCGACGTGCGGCTTGAGCAGGGCGCGCGGCTGCAACAATCATCACGAGAAGAGTTGCCGCCGTCCGCGTGAATCATCTATGGTGCGCCATGCTTCAGCTTGCCTCTCGCTTCCGCCTTCCCTTTTGCTCGAGTTTTGTTCTCGCAATTGCATCTGGTTCGTCCGCGTTTGCGGATGAAGGGATGTGCCTCTTTAATGCGCCGCCGCTCAAGCAACTCAAAGAAAAATATAATTTTGAGCCAACGCCGCAGTGGCTCGAGCACCTGCAAAAAGCGAGCGTCCGCTTCAATTCCGGCGGAAGCGGTTCATTCGTTTCCGCAAACGGATTGGTGATCACGAATCATCATGTCGGCGCCGACACATTGCAGAAAATCAGCAGCCAGGAGCACAATTATCTGCGGGACGGCTTCTACGCCAAGACGCAGACGGAAGAAATCAAATCAACCGATCTCGAGCTGAACGTGCTCATGTCCATGGAAGACGTCACCGCGCGAGTAAATGGCGCGGTGAAACCGGGCATGACGAGCGATCAAGCCTCCAGTGCGCGCAACTCGGCCATCGCCGCGATTGAAAAAGAAAGCAAAGACAAGACCGGACTTCGCTCCGATGTCGTCACGTTATACCGGGGCGGTGCTTACCACCTTTATCGATACAAGCGTTACGACGACATCCGCCTGGTTTTCGCACCGGAACAGCAGATGGCTTTTTTTGGCGGCGACCCGGACAACTTCGAATATCCCCGCTTCGACCTCGATATCTGCTTTTTTCGCGTTTACGAGAATGGTCAACCAGCGAAGATCGACAATTTCTTGAAATGGAATGCGCGCGGCCCGAGCGACGGCGAACTGACATTTGTGAGCGGAAGCCCGGGCAAAACAGATCGGCAACTCACGCTGGATGAATTGGCCGACACGCGCGATCGGTGGCTGCCTTATCTCTTGCGAATGTTTAACCGGCGCGAAGTGCTGGAGCTGGCTTACAGCGCGCGCTCTTTTGAGAATGCACGGAAGGCGCGTGACGATCTTTTCGGCGACCAAAACAATCGAAAACGTTACGACGGTTATCTCGCCGGACTGCTGGATCCACAAACCTGGTCCGCACTCAGGGCGCGCGAGCAGAAATTGCGTGACGCAATTGGGCGCGATCCCAAGCTGAAATCGACGACCGCCGCATACGATCGAATCAAACGTGCCGAAGCTGAGATCGCGAAAAACGCGCCGCTTTACAACTATCTCGAACAAGAGCGGCCAAGCACCGTCGGTTATCGCGGGCCGCGAGCTTTCTCCGGGAACCTTTTCAAATACGCGCGGTTACTCGTACGCACAATCGATGAGCGCGCCAAACCGAACGGCGAACGGATTCCAGCGTTTCGCGACAGCGCACACGAATCACTCGAGCTCGAGCTTTTCTCGACCGAACCGATCTATGATGACTACGAAATACTGCGACTGAACGATTCCTTGACGGATTTCGCTTCCCAATTTGGCGCCGACAATCCGCTCGTTCAGAAAGTGCTCGCGGGCAAATCTCCGCATGCGCGCGCCATTGAGCTGGTCTCCGGTACGAAACTGAAAGACGTGGCCGCGCGCAAAGATCTTTATGGAAAAGACGCGGCTGCGTTGCAGGCCTCGCATGATCCTATGATTGATCTGGCGCGCCTTATTGACAGACCGGCAAGAGATGCCCGAAAGATTTACGACGCGCAGGAAGAGACCAAGAAGCAGGCGTATTCGGAAATCGCGAAAGCGCGCTTTGCCATTGAAGGCACGAGCAACTATCCGGATGCAACCTTCACGCTCAGGCTTTCCTACGGGACCGTGCGCGGCTATGAACAGGACGGAAAACAGATTCCCGCATTCACTGACTTTGCCGGTTTGTACCAGCGCTCCGCCGAGCATGACAACAAACCGCCCTTCGAGATTCCGCAGCGCTGGATCCACAAGAAATCCGCGCTGGATTTATCGACGCATTTCGATTTTGTTTCCGACGCCGACATAATCGGCGGCAACAGCGGCAGTCCAGTGGTGAACAAGGCCGGCGAATTCGCCGGCATCATTTTCGACGGTAACATTCAATCGCTCGTACTCGATTGCATTTATACCGACAAACAAGCGCGTGCCGTGTCGGTCGATTCTGCAGCTATCACCGAAGCGCTACGCAAAGTCTACGATGCGAATGCGCTCGCGGATGAATTAGAAAGCAAGAAATAGGTAGGGAGGCCGCGCTGCGGCGTCGGCGGTCTGTGCAGCGCGCTGTCCCTACTAATTTTTAAAGCTGCTTCAGTAATGCTTTCCAACGCGCCCAGGCTTCGTCGCGCGCTTTCTTGTCGCCTTCGCGCATGTTCGGATTGGCTGGTTCGCCTGAGCGCATGAATCCGTGACCGGCACTTTTGTAAATGACCGGCTCGTATTTTTTCCCGGCGGCTTTCATTAGTTCTTCTGCTTTGGGAATACCGGCGTTTACCCGCTCATCATTCTCGCCGTAGAAACCGTAAACTGGACACCTAATGTTCACTACTTGCTCCGGCGACGCTGGCGGCGCTCCGTAAAATGAATATGTCGCTTTCAATTTCGAGTTCACATTTGTATACATGAACGCCCATCCCCCGCCCCGACAAAATCCACAAACAGCGAGCGTGCCGTTGCAGGCCGGAATTTTGAGCGCGTAATCGGCGGTCGCGTCGAGAACCTCTTTGATCTGATCTTGCGTCACCGCCGAGACCGCTTTGCTCGCTCCATCGGCATCTTCAAACTTTTGGCCATTGAGGAAATCGGGCGCAATCGCGATGACACCATTTTCGGCCAGCTCATCGCACATGCTGCGGAGCCAATCAGTCAGGCCAAAAATTTCCTGAATAACCAGTACGGCTGGGGCTTTGTCTTTGCGCTCGGGATAAACGACGAAGGCTTTGATCGTGCGGTCGCCTGATTTGATATCGACCCATTCGCCGTGTCGCGGCGAACTGTTCAGGCGGTCCTTGCCAAAATCTTTGTATTCGTCGGCGGAAATCGTTTGGCCGACGAGAATGCAACTTAACACAATGAGAATTTGTTTCACGACGATGAAGAAGTAGCCCTTTCTAATGTTCCTTTCAGCAACGAATCAATACTTCAACGACCCGGGCGGTAGAATACCACCAGCAAAAACATGAAACAAAATAGCACCGGCAGCTCGCCCTTGTTCAGAATCGGCAACAACCGCTCCAGCACGCTCGGCGCGTGAGCCGTCGTTCGCTTGGTGGGAAACCGAGAATTTTTGTCTGCCGTGACAGGCGAACATAAGCCCAATCGTTAGGCGCACGATGCAGTAAACCGTATCCGCGCGGCGATTGAGCCAAATCATCTTGAAATGAAGATGTCAATCTTCATTAAGTCGATGGCATCGCGGCTGTGGCGTTCCGTTTACTCATCAATGCGTCAATGCTCCAGCGCCCAGCGCCATAAAACACGACGAACAAGAAGAACCAGCAATAGAAGATAGCCAGTTCGCCTTTGTTGGAGACTTGTGGTCCGGCGCTCGAGATCGGAAAAAACTTCGCCATCGGAGTTGGAGCATTGGCCACGTGAATCATAAAATAAGCCACTGCCATCTCGCCGCTGCAGATGAATGCGGCCAACCGCGTGAGTAATCCAAATGCAATAAGTAAGCCGCCGACAAGTTGAATCCAACCGCCGACCTGCATCATCATGTTGTCCGAACCGGGCATTCCGCCGAACATGCCCAGCACTAATTGCCCGCCATGAGAGGCAAACATCAAACCGACGATCAGCCGCGTAATGCAGTAAAACGGATCCGCAAATCGATTGAGAGAATTCATGTGGCGAGCGTGAAGATGTCGATCCTGGGTGTCAAGACAATGGTGCAGCGGCGCGGGTCGTCACGCGCAGAAACCAATTTGCGGTTGAGGACAGCCGGGACTGCACCTCTCACGCCGCCTTCTTCGCGCGATGTTTGGCTGTCGCTTTTCTCTTTGCGCCGCTCTCCTCCAGACTCTTTTGCAGAACGGAAACGAGATCGATCACTTTGGTTGGCTTGGGCGCTTTCTTCGGCTTCGCTTCAATCTCTTTGCCTCCGGCTTCGACTTTTTCCTCAATCACTTCCATGAGCGCTTCGCGATAATCGTCGCGATATTTCGACGGATCCCATTTTGAGCTCATGCTGTCGATCAGCGTCTTGGCCATGTTTAGCTCCTTTTTGCTGGGCTCGGTTTTCCTCGGAACATGGAGCTTGTCCGTTTCGACGAGCTCATCGGCGAAGTGCATTAACTCAAGAACGAGCGCGCCATCTTCCGGTTTAACGCCGGCGAGATACTGACGCGTCTTGATCACAACCTTCGCGATGCCGACTTTCTTGCTGCCCGCGAGGGCATCACGCAAAAGCGTATAGGCTTTATCGCCGCCTTTTTGCGGCTCCAGGTAATACGGTTTGTAAAAAAACATGGGGTCGATCTCTTCCTGATCGACAAAATCCTGAATATCGACCGTCTGTGTGGCTTCCAGATCGACCCGCTGAAAGTCTTCATCCTTTAGCACAACGTATTTGCCTTTTTCGTATTCGTAACCTTTGACGATCCGGTCCCATGGAACTTCTTTGCCGTCCTTTTCGGCAACGCGCTTGTAATTGACCGGACTTAGGTCGCCTTTGCGCAGGAGACGGAAAGTAAATTCCTCTCTTCGAGTCGCCGGATACAAGGCGATGGGGATGTTGACCAAACCGAAGCTAATGCTGCCTTTCCAAATTGCACGCATACGTATGATTACTTCGCATTTGATTACCGTAGCGGCAATACTCGTCTATGCGAGATGGCGAAACAATCGAATCGTACGTGCCGGCGCGACTGGATGCGCTGCCGTGGAGCCGGTGGCATTGGCTGATTGTGGTCTCACTCGGCGCGACCTGGATTCTTGACGGTCTTGAAGTGACGCTCGCCGGTTCGTTAGGCGGGATCTTGACACGTCGCGAGACGCTTGGGCTAACCGATACGCAGGTCGGAGCCAGCGCGACCTTCTATCTCGCCGGAGCTGTGCTCGGCGCGCTTCTCTTTGGATACGGGACGGATCGGCTCGGTCGGAAAAAATTGTTCTTCGTCACAGTCGCGGTTTATCTCGTGGCGACAGGGCTAACGGCGTTTTCCTGGAATTTCGCGAGCTACGCTTTCTTTCGCGCGCTCACAGGAGCGGGCATCGGTGGAGAATATGCGGCGATCAATTCAGCAATTGACGAGCTGATTCCGGCCCGCGTGCGCGGCCGCGTGGACTTGATGATCAACGGTTCCTATTGGATTGGTGCCGCGCTAGGCTCGGCCGCGACGATCGTGCTGCTTAACCCACGTTGGCTTCCGGTCTGGCTAGGCTGGCGTTGCGCATTTGGGATCGGCGCTATCCTTGGTCTGGTCATAATTTTCTTTCGCCGATGGATCCCGGAAAGTCCGCGCTGGCTGATGATCCACGGACGAAATGCCGAGGCGGAACAAATCGTTGGTGACGTCGAACGGATGATCACGTTGCGCCCGGAAACGCTGCCCGCGCATGATTCTCCGCCAACGCGAATTCACACGCGCACGCATACGCCGTGGCGGGAAATTTGGAATGCAATCGTACACGAACACCGGCAACGTTCGCTACTCAGCCTTGTCCTGATGCTGACGCAGGCTTTTTTCTATAACGCGATCTTTTTCACTTATGCCTTGGTATTGATGCGGTTTTATGCGGTGCCGGCAAGAAATGTCGGCGGCTACTTGTTGCCGTTCGCGCTGGGAAATGTGCTTGGGCCGATCTTGCTCGGGCATCTTTTCGACACAATCGGCCGGAAAAAAATGATCACCGCCACCTATGGGTTGGCCGGCGTTTTGCTCGCCCTGACTGGATGGCTTTTTCACGCAGGAATGCTGACCGCGCAAACGCAAACGCTGGCGTGGACGGTGATATTTTTCGTAGCCTCTGCGGCGGCGAGTTCGGCTTATCTGACAGTAAGCGAGATTTTTCCGCTGGAAATCCGAGCGCTGGCAATTGCCATTTTTTACGCGACCGGAACACTCGCAGGCGGAGTCGGTGCGCCGGTGTTGTTTGGGTGGATCATCGGCACGGGATCGATTACTGCTTTGTTCATCGGATATCTCGTCGCCGCGGCATTGATGATTTTTGGCGCAATGGTCGAGGCCTGGATCGGCGTGCCGGCCGAACGGCAATCCCTCGAGCACATAGCCGCGCCACTCTCCAGCAAGGGATTGTAGGTGGTCATAGACCGCCGTTACAGGAAACGCTAAGCTCGCGCGTGTGGATCGGCCCCGCAGGCGTCAGGTTACTCGAATAAAGATGAAACGAATCAACGCGGATCATTCCCGCATCGAGATCGACATTCGATTTTAGAAAACTTCGCAGCGACTGCGGCGCGACATCGCGGCAACGCGCAATCGTAATGTGCGGATGCCACGGACGCAGCTCCAAGCCAATGCCCGCGCCCAGCGCAGCTTCCTGCGCGCGTTTGTGCAATTGGAAAAGATGCGGATGCCCGCGTCCGACGCCGATCCAAATAATTTTCGGCGGACCTTTCGGCGGAAATGTTCCTACGCCTACGACCGGCAAAAAAAAGGCACCGAAAACAATCGCGCTGAGTTTTTCGCGCAGCGCAAGATCGACATCTTCCGGAACGTCGCCGAAAAAGCCAAGCGTCAGATGCATTTGGGCGGCTTCGGTCCAGCGGGCGCCGCGAATCTTTGGATCGAGATCGACCAGAATCTGTTTGGTGGATTCCGGCAGATCAATAGCGACGAAAAGGCGTTTCGTCATAGGACATTATTCTCGTCCCTGACGCGACTTGCCTCTCCCTGTTCATTTCGAGCGCTCTTCATTGTTGCGAGTCGTCGCGCGATCCGCCAGACGCGTTAGCCACCCGGGCGTCAATCGGCGCAGTTGCGACCCAGTGCGTAATTGATTTCCTTCGGCATTGCCTGCTCCAGGAAGAAATCGGTTTACGATTTTCATCGCGTAACCAACCAGATTTGGAAAGAGCGCGTTTCCAAGAATCGCCGTGCGCGCGGCGAATGTGAGCGTGAGCGACGGCTGACCACGACGACAGGCAGCGAGAATCTTTCGCGCGGCGCGGTCCGCGTTAATGGAGATCAGCGGCGCTCCGGCGGAAGCCGCAAACCAGGCGAATTCGGTATCGTGTTTGCCTTTGAATTGTGCGTTCACGTGGGAGCCGGTGCGCATCATTCCCGGCGCCACCGTTGTCACGTGAATGTTGTCGCGTGCGAGCTCGGCACGAATCGCATCAGAGAAACCCGTAAGCGCAAATTTGCTGGCGCTGTACGGCGCAAGATGCGGCACGGCCATTTTGCCGCCGATTGATGAAATATTGACAATGCGTCCCCCGCCCCAGGTCCGCATTTCGGGCACGATCCGCGAAATCAATTCGAACGGCGCCCAGAAATGCAGTTGCATGGCGCGCTCGAAATCATCCCTTCCCATATGTTGGAGCGGACCAACCTCAATAATGCCGGCGTTATTAATCAAAATGTCGATCTTGCCAAAGCGATCGATGATTTGGCGAACCGCCGATTGAATCTGGTCGGAATCAAGCAGATCGCATTGGACGGTGAGCGCAACACCGCCGCGGCGGACGAGATCAGCTTTGGCGCGCGCGAGTTCGTCAGCGTCGCGAGCAATCAGCGCCACCTTGCCGCCTTGTTCGCAAATTTGTCGCGCAAGCACCAAACCGAGTCCGCGCGAACCGCCGGTAATGAGTGCGACCTTGTTCTTGAGAGAAAAACGCTGGGTTCGCATTGCGCGGGCAATCGCCCAAACTCCAAGAAAAACAACAGCGATAAGCAATAGAAAGCGACTGTCCATGTTCGGGATCACCATTCAGCACAGGAAGGTTCGCGGCAAGCTGCCGCGAAGGCCAGGCTCGTCACGGGACGAGTCCGTCCGACTGGCGGACTGGCAGCCTGTGCTCCCCCAAATCAACCGTGTTTGCGATTGAAGCGCGCCACTTCCCGCGCAGTCTCGCGATCAACAGCGCGCTTTTTCAAATCCGCCCGTTTATCACGGGCCACTTTGCCCTGGGCAACACCGAGCTCGGCTTTGAGCTTGCCGTTTTTCCAGTAAAGCTTGAGAACAACCAGCGCCCGTCCGGCGACCTGCGTTTCGCCATAAAGCTTGTCGATCTCCTGTCGATGTAACAACAATTTGCGAACGCGCTTAGCCGCCGGAATCTCGTGGCTGGCTTGCGCGTAGGGCTGGATATCGGCGCCGTAAAGAAAGGCCTCGCCGTTTTCGATGCGCGCGAAGGCATCGCTGATATTTGCCTTCCCCGCTCGAATCGATTTGACCTCGCTTCCTTTCAGCTCGATGCCGGCTTCGTAGCGTTCGAGAACATGATAATCACGCAGCGCCTTGCGATTAACAATCGACTCAGCCGCCATATCGCAGACAGGCTGGAACTCTGCGCAACGGACTAGGCGCCGTCGGATGAACCCTCGACTGACTCGTAGGTCAACTTACCGGCGATGATTTCCTTGAGTGCAATATCGGTAAGCGAAGCACGCGGACCAACCTCCACCATCGGTCGATGTCCCAAACCGAGCTGACGCACGCGCTTGGAGACGACGTTGATCAGAAGTTGCTGATTCGGGATCACCTGAGCTGCTTCCTGGAGAAGTTGAGTCGTCATATGGCGCAAGGAACGAACGGGGCGGTATGCTTCCGTCGGGAATTGAAGAATGCTCGGCACGCTGCCTGCGAGAACAGATGGAGTGAGTTGCGGCGCGAGCATGGTAAAAAATGAGTGTTGAGTTTCGAAGCGGAGCGGGCAGTTGTCAACGGATTTGTTGCTGGCAACGCGCAGTTACTCTGAATCGAGAAGTATGCCAGTTTCAACGGGGAGTTTTTCAGCAATCGCTCTCAGCTACGAATCATTTGCGCTGCCACTGGCCGATCCAGGTGCCCCACCCATAATATCCGAAGGGAATCAGCCGTCCCGCGGACACGAGTTCGTCGACTTGCGCCCGGAGAGGCGCTGCTTTCGGCTCGGGTCCGAAATAATCGTCGATCACAAGCCAGCAACCGTGGGCCAGCAGATCGCAATAGCAATCCAGGTCCCGGCGCACGTTGCCATCGGCATCGAAAATGAAGAGACCCACTTGACCGCGCGGCCCAGCATCTGGCGAATGGCCGATATCGTAGTTTCCTGGAACGAGTAGCCATTGATCAAGGTAACAC
>WNFR01002043.1_pt1 | contig 27164 bp, 43 predicted proteins | sample 5400221 | NCBI WGS metagenome assembly WNFR01 (sample SAMN13153357, study PRJNA577476) | soil metagenome | isolation source: 40 cm soil under Madrone tree | place: USA:California | collected 2016-06-14
TGAGTTAAAATCCCCAATGAGCACACTTGGATTTGGTTTATCATAGAATATCAATGCCAGCCTACGGATATGCTCATCCTAATATTTTTTACCCCCAAGCGATCGATTTGTGCGCCTCAATAATGCGAGACCCTTCTCTGCCTATTTGATTGTTTCACTCTTAACCAACAATTTCAATACTGTCGGTAGTTGCGAGCCACTCTTCGAACTCAGCAAGGTGATCACGCTCCGGCTCTGAGGGTTCCTGAGACACCAAATTGACAGGTACAGGGGTCCAGTCTTCCCCGTATTTCGCCCTTTGTCTTTCCTTCCAGGCGATATAAAATGAAGGCTCCTCTGAGTCGAGCGTCGAAAGATGTCGCATTTTCTCCGGCACGGAAGAGGTGCCTTCAGTTTCTTCCGAGTCGATGACATGGAATAGCGTTCTATCGAGAACGAAATCTTGTGTCTCTGCAGAGAAATTACCCGAAGTACACCGTGGCACTTCAAGCCTGTCACACTCCGAATTTGGGAAATGGTGTGCCTCGGCTTCTAACTTTCTTTTCTGGAGATTGGTCAGAATAGAGGTGCACGCTTGCCTTGTGCGCGCACCTGCGGCCGGAAGCGTGACTGCGGAGCTGAAGCACTCGTAACCTGCGTGGTTGCGAGATCTTCGGTCGGATCAACACTCCTCTTGCGCTTGGAAGGGGCGGTCAGCTGAGTGGACTTGTCGTGATCAGAGGTCGAGCTATCCTGAGTCCTCGCAGCATCTATTTCAGTCGGCATGACCTCTTCCAGGCGAACGTCGCGGATCATAGCATCCATGTCAGAATCCGAATAATTGGAATTGCAGGAAAGTAGACCTCCTTGAGCGTCCCCCTCACCACGAACGCGTGTTCGCACAAGTTCATGAAGATCGGGAAAATCGTCAGAGTCGCTACAGTCAAAGAGACGTGCGTTGCCAGAAATGCCGACATCTTCCTCCAAGGCCGAGAAGTCCGCGCCAAGCTTTGACCCAGGCTGAACATTGTCATAGAGAAGATCACGAGGGAGTTTGATCCGCTTTCCATCAGAAATCTTCATACGAGTATCAGCCCCTGAGCTTCTATGAAGGGCTTCCAGCTGCCGAAGACTAGCATTAGGACGCTTGGCGGAAGCTTTGGAGAGGGGCGTTCGCTTCGAGTTCGGACCCTTGTCAGCGATCACTGATCGTGTCTTTGCGATTGATGGATCTACTATTGGCTGAGACCCTGCACTACGCTGTCGCGAGCCGGAGGTAGGCTTTATAACACCATCTCGACAGCTTCGATAACAGACGTTCGCCTTCAGGTTAGTTGAGTGGAGAAGAACGAAAGGAGCATACCACAAGTGGCGGCAGGCTGACTTGTCCTTGCAGGGATGGTTGCACCTGGACGTGTGCAGTAAAAGGTAACAATGAGCATAAACTGCCCAATACCTGTATCTACCGTTGGGCAACTTTTCTGGTCTGATAACACTGTGTTCTTTGTCCACCTGTCTGTTGGTATTGGAAACAGGCAGAGCCGGTGCCTTGTCTAGTTTGTCTTTCACCCTGTTGTCTGCTTCGAGCGCGACGTGAGCGCAAGGCTCAGCACCTGTGGATGCTCTTACCAAGATGGTCCTGATTTGAGTCCACGATTGAGATCTCGTCATCACTTGGTACAACGTTCCAGAAGTCATCGTTGTCTTCCAAGCCATCAAGGACCATCTCCTATTGCCATAAAGGACTTCAGTTAGAGTTAACCGTTCCAACCAATAGAAAGGCACCCATTTACCATGTCGGTCATTGGACGAGTGTCCATGACAGGAAACGCGTTCATGTCGATTTGGGGCCTGTACTGTGAACTGACTGTGACACCGGCGATAGTGTCCTACATCCGCTGTGGCAAATGATGGGGTGAGCCAAAGTAATTCGAGCTCACCGACGACATATAAACACAAATACTATGGCTTGGCTTGGTAAGTTGAGCGGTGATGGAAAATGATTTCGGTTCTTGGAGAGTCTTGGTACTGGATGAAATGCCATAAGTTCCGGAGACCAGTTAGCTGAGAGAAGTAGCCTAACGGGATTCTTCGAAAATCGATAAATTCCAGGTCAGAGGTCACTGTAAGGATGTAGGTCATGTCAGTGAAGTGTCGACTTTTGTGAGTTTTGGGCTTTGACGAGGATCCTTCCAAAGAGACCGAGCACTGAATCTCGAGCACCACGTCGATGGAACCTATGGTGGAGTGTACGACCGACAATTCGTCAATGGTAACAGAATATTGAGGAAGTTCTCTGATGGCAAACAAAATTTTGTGCCCAGAGGCTTGCTTTTTGTTCAGCAACTAATCGACGATAAGCAAGAAGAATACCCGTTTCAGACAGCGCACCAAATCAATATAGCTGGGATCTTGTGTCCGCAATTTGTCAAAATTCGTAATACCATTCCCGGCAAGGATCTAACAATAGCACGTGAGCGCGTAGAAGTCGAGCATCACTTTCCTATGACCTTCATTCTGAACAATGAAACCCGTCATAGATGACGGCGGTAGGAGCAGGAATATGGCTTTTATGGCTTACGATTTCTCCCCAATCGTCTCGATTTGGCAAAGTACTGAGGGTCTGTCTTCCCAGACTCTAGCGCTAATGTTTCGCGCCCTTCATGCAAACCCCCGTAAGCGATCCGCTCCGTGAAGCGGAGCCCCGATCGACGTGTGCTCACAACTCTAACCCATGTTTAATTTGGGCACCATTCCGCTTTGCTATCGCAACCTCGACCATGGCTAAAGGCTGAGCTGTAACGTTACCCACGGCGGCTATAACTCTTACCTCTTGCGATGCGAGCGGCAAGCCGAAAGACGATGACTGAATCGAGGAATGCATTGCTTTCTCCGGATTTGTATTCCGTCGCGTGGAGAGAAATCTTTCCCAGAATACCCTAGTGGCGGTCATGGTTAGTGCGATGAGGATCCTCATACTTGATACACTACGCTACTTGAATCAACAGAAACACTTTATCAGCGGTCGTTTCTACCCGCTTTATTTTGAAACGAATGTCGATATGTTCTCGCAATTTATTGTAAACCTTGGGTTGTTAGTTCTCAATTATCCCAGAGAACCCAGTGAGAGTTCACCTGCTTATCTCCGGCTCGCATTTTCAGCTCGGAGAACCTAGGGGACAGCATTAGACAAGACCGAAATAGCTTAATAAACGCACTCTTCCGAGGCCGCGAGCGTTTCTAGCTTCTCCGGTGACATATCTTTAGTGGCACTGCCAGCTCCGTTGGCCAGACTTACCATTTCTCGCGGAGTGGCTTTCACAGGGAGATTCATGATCAGAGCCATCTCGAGACGAGACGATCAGCACATTAGAAAAAGTCCAAGAGAGTCTCCTACAGTAGCTTGCTTTATGTAGTACTATCATTTAGAAGGATGAGCTGAAGTTGCAAAAAATCAACTTTGTGTGTACCTTGCTCATAATATCCCCATATTCCGTTGAGCGCAGTTCCACTGCACCCCCTTCCACATAGTTCAGAAGCTCTGCGCTTCTAAGGTCATTGACGCACTGCATGATCATGCTGTTTAGCCCGTCTTGCCAATTCTGTTCATTCGGCATATACCGCTGGAGGTTCTGAGCCATTCGGCGAAACATGAAGGAACTGCGCAGCCATTCCTTCGCCGTCGCTATGTTCGTTATGGTCCCGAGGCCAATCTCTGAATTCAAATGCTCCGCGAGGTTTGTGTGCAGAAAGCTTTCCAGGATTGTTTGGCCTTGTCCAAGAGCACGATATTTCCTCTCCAGTTTAGACTCGCACATGATAATACCTACGCCGTCCTTATCTGTGCTTATTTTCTCGGCAAGGGTTCAAACCACGTTAAAAATCGGACGCACCGAATTGGGGTCGCCCCTGAAGCAACAATATCTCATTGTGTCACACAGGAAAGTCGATGCGACTCGACTTACAGCTCGTCCGATCATCTGCATTATGTCCAAGTCCGAGTATTCTTGAGACATGCCATTTTGGAATACTCTGACGTCTTTGATTACGACTATGTGAGCGGCTAAACGAAGGGTCGGTAGACGTGACCAATCTTCTCGTGGGGCGGCTCACGGAGATTTACGCCAACAGCGAGAGTCTGAAGGATATAAGGAACATAATGATCACAAAGATAAAGATACAGATGAGTAAATAACACACCGAGGTTGCAACGACGACACGCAGAACCCTGTTCGTGAACAATTCTTCAACAAGCCGTCTATCTGAGAGGTCCAGTCCGGCATGGTGAGCACCAATGCCGGCGGCAGCAAGTTCTACACAGACAAAAAATGATGAGTATAAAGTTGTCATGAACCAGATGCAACGGCTTTCTTTCTAGCTGTTTGTTCTGAAAGGTATTTTCGATCCTAGGAACAGGATAAGCGTTCGCTCAATAGAATAGGGTAGAGACAACCTCCTGGGCGTCGACCAGGGTAAAGTGTGCTTGTTGTCAACTGCTTTGTGATAATCCACCATTAACTGTTCTGCCGTGGTGAGGACGCCTAACATTCTTCGTTAGATGCCAACGGTAAGATTCTCAAACCCAGGTACCTTTCCGTGTTGACACGAAAATCAAGATCGGCTTGTTAGCGGAATGTTGTTGAAGGAGAGGGAATAACCGGTAGTTCAACGATTGCGCGAATAAGAAATCGTTCTGATTCTTTCCCCTTGGAAAGCCATATACAAAACGTGAAAGCTGACAGGGACGGTATGCTTCTCCGAACTGGATGAGATGTCAAGACACCTGTGGGATGACGTTTCAAAAAGAATACCTGGAAAGTCGCGGCAGCACCGCCAGAATGTCGACTTGCAATCCAATGAGCAACGTCGTCTATGTTTGGTACTGTAGCGGACACCGCAACAAAGCGCACGGCCGAGCCACGCGTCTTCATGCGAGACACCACTACTTCGAGAGTGCTTCCTCGTAACTCGTTGAGTATGTGGACCTGCGTACTGTCGTTTTTCGGGAAATGACGCGGTATGAGATAGCTCACTTCGTCGATGAGGAAGAGTTGTATTTGAGATAATAACTGGCTATGAGTGGACCTACAAGGGCCTTGTGTTCAGATTCCAGAGCCGTTCCGACGTCTATCACTCACCAGCTCCTTGTGAGACTATCCCACTTCTCAGCCTATCGCACCTTGTCAGATATTAGATATGGGGTGGGTCTATGGTGGATATCACCGTAGTAATGCTGACGAAGAGTCAGTACGGTATAGAAGATATTATACTGTGGGTACTCAACATTATATTTGTGCCTTTAACATCCCCCCAAACGTTCTTGCTGGGGTGCACGGTATCCCCAGTAAACTCGCAGCCTGCATTTTATAAGGCTAGCCGACACAGCGTTAAATGAGCTCACGTACACTTTATGCCCAGGGGTCCAAACTTTTCTGTCCAGTCCTTAGTCCTCTCTGTGCACAGTGCCTTCTCATCTGAGTCATTATATCTCCGACAAGAATAAAAAGCACACCTTGGTCGGGGCCATATAAACGCATTTATCGGTGGTACCGTGGCCCGACGAAGTAACAAGCATTTGGATTATAGAGAGCTCAAACAAGACTGTTTTTCCGCTACCAGTTGGTGCTGTGTCGATAATGGCAAAGGAGAGGAATGAAGACTCGGAAGTTGTATAACCGTGACAACCCTTGTTACACCGAATAAACTCACCGCTCACGACCTGGAAAAATCGTCGACTCGATTGAGATGAAGTGTGAACTATGCAGACTCACAACATTCTCGTCTGATTTCATGATCTATGATAAACGGATATAACTCGTGCATTGGGTCCCAGAACACCAAAGAGCTTCCTTACTGTATCGAAGCAACTGGATTGCATAGCATTGAATGTTGAAAACTTGAACACGGCACGAGACATAGTAGCTAAGGAGAAACATCAACGAACATCACGATGTTAGAATAGACACGAACGTAATTCCGAAACTTCTCGAAGCCGTATACGGTCTGGATTGCATACTCTGGATTTGTTGGTCCCTTTCGCGTAGCTCTCCAGAGGGCTGTATTGCGTATCGCTGTCGTGCCTAAGCGTTTGTCTTTCTAACAACATTCGATTCAAGTGTGTATCTTGTATGGGATGATTAGGTATACGCCCCACGGCATTCTGCTGTTCACGGGCTGCCAGGGATGAGAGCAAGTCAGTGGTAGGATAATTAAACGAGCGCGTAATCAAATGCATACATGAGTGGTTCTGAGTATGATCCATAGTCGACAGGCTCGAGGACTCCAGGGGAACTTGATGAGGAAATGGCATGGAAGAGTGTTGACGAAATTGACCATCAGCAAGCTTGCAATGGCGATCAACCTGCCCTAGGTCATCTGGCTCAGACGGTGCTCTAGAGGGCGAGCCAGAAGGAGGGTTCCATGGCCCTATTAGTTGTGAGGAGTTTAGCTCAGAATTGAACCAAAGTAGGACGCATACATTCATCGAAACTGTCGTGCTGGTCATCACCAACAACGTCTTCCACTGGCAAAGAGCCCTCAAACGAAGAAGGGTGAAAATTCTCCGGGTAATCTCGAAAAGATCCTTCAGAAGAATAGTAATAATGTGGAATTCCGTATTCGTCTTCTTCGTCCATCAGATTTGAAGGTGACCGACGCGCAGTGACCGAGATGTATCTCGTGTCTCGACACGATCAATTCACATCACGTGATGTGTCCTTTGGTGCACGGGGAATATATTTGAATTTGTAACACGGCGCGTTTGGGTAGACAATCACAATCATCATGGCCACCAAGCAGGCTCAACAAACCCAACAACAACAACTCGCGAAACAGAAAGCTGCGGAGGCGGAGGCAGAAAAGATCAAAGAATACATAGCGAAGTGAGCTTATCATCCTCACTTCTCATCAAGTTATCTTATTGGGCTTTTTAGCATCCATTATTCTGATCGCTATGCTGACGATGAGTTCGAATACCGCCACGTCATCCTCCCAAAGCCCCTCTTCAAAATGATTCCCAAGACCTATTTCAATCCAGATGATGCAGGTGTTCTTCGTCTCTTGACAGAGGCTGAGTGGAGGGGGATCGGCATTACTCAGAGCTTGGGCTGGGAGCACTACGAAGTCCACGGTGCGCTCATCTCTTTCTGTCCCACGCATGTATTTTTCGACGCCTCCACTCATAGCTCCTGAACCCCATGTTCTGCTCTTTCGCAGAGCAAAGAATCTCGACTCGCAGCAGACTGCACAGCAAGCCCAAGCCCATGATGGACAACCACAAAATAAGGCGGGCGCAACAAAGAACGGTCGGAAAAAGTAGCATGTTCAGCATTTTTTTGTCCCTAGTCAGTTTTCATGACGCTTGTTTTCCGCCGCTTTCACGTTTGCTGCTGTGTACTTTTGCCAACCCATTACTATATCCCACTGTGGTATTTCACTGGTGCTGTTCCGTGCTCTGACTCTTTAAACGATTGCCTGCCCTCCATCTATAATGCACTACGCTACGCATTGGTACGTAATTGACGATTGGCCTTGACCTAGACAAATTACTGCAGGAAATGCAGCCTCATCTGGGTTACAGCACGCTTGTTATCATGATGACAAAGCATAATTAGGAAACAACTCGTCCAAGAAATGACCACATAGCACCTCGACTCGGATTCGAAAGAGCATTCTTTGATGGTATACTACACGTAGTTGTTCCAGCGCAGCATGCATGACTCAGTACTTAAATCTATCTAGTCGTATAAGAAATGCAGTTGCTACTGTAATCAATCTTTATCAAAACCTCGGAGTTGGCAAGTCATTCCAAGCCGCCAGTGGGTTGGGTGGTTCGGAAACTTGAAGTGATTTCCTGAATGCCAAAATGTCTTTAATGTAGACCACATCCTCCTTTAGCGAGCCTGTCGCGTCCTTTTCAGCAGGAAAGCGTTCTCTGAGTTGGGAAAGCGCAGCAAAAATCTTCTCAGCTGTCCCAGCAGGACCCGCCGCGAGTGTATTCGCCCAGAAAGTTGCAAATTGGATTTCAGATGGTTCTCCGTCCGCGTAGAGTGCATTGCTCCAGTCGATGTCTTCAAGCCCGAAGCCTTCTTCGTGTGCAATCTGTACGAAGGCATCAGCGGCGGCACGGCTGACGCGCTTCGGCTGCGGCTTCTGTGATTGTGCGTGAATCGATAGCTTCGAACGCGTCTTGGACGATGGGTGGACACGAGTAAGGAATAGTGACAGCACATCCTGCTTGCTAACCGTACCCAAAAAATCGGCATCCTCGGTGCCTATCAGTCGTGGGTTGTTTGAGTATGACTGAATTTTTTCTGTTAGGGACAACAAGGGACTCACGACGGATGAAATCTAGGTAGCCCGAGTCTATATGGGCCCAATGTCCGCTGGCCTCTTCAGAAAGGTTCTTCGCTACCTCCCGCCATTTTCTCTCAAGGCCGTATTTCTGTTCTGTAAACTGTTCGGCTGTCATGCGCTCAATGACGCCCTTCATATAATCCAAGAATGCTTCCACCCGCTCCTCTAGATACACAGGCCCGCGTTCGCTTTGCACGACGATACGCAGGCCTACTTCGTTATCACCTGGCGTAGTCCACTTGCTCGCCCCAACGACGTAGCCTAGCTGCTCTTTCGTGCGAAGGATATCGAAGGTTGGCTCGGAGAGGATTTGAGTGAGTAGAGCCGCCGTGATTCGTAGGCGACGATCGACGTTAGATCCATAGTGTACGTAGTATGTTAAGGCAGAGTTCGGTTCGTTGGCATTGGGAACGAGGGAGGACCAAATATGATTGGAGCCTATGAGCAAATACTGGTTGACAAATACGAACAATATTTGGAAGTGACATATACGCTACCTTCTGGAAGTCGTAGTGATAGGTCGACGGGACTGACGCCTAAGAGAGGACCTGCTGGGATGATCTCTTCCGCCATTTTGGCCAGGTGAATGGCTTCATCTTTGTACATGTTTCCGATCACAAGCATCCTTGTTTCGAGACGCGACAATAGCGCTCCTACGTGATCTTGAACTTGCGCCGGAGTGATAGCTTGAGTACAGAAAAGCGATTATGTCCTCTTTCTCTCCCGATGAAGTCAAATGACTCACGCTCGAGAACTTGTAATTTCTCTAAGATTGTCCACTGCTTCTCGTTCATCAGGTATCGTCCGTAATAATCTGACAAGCGATAGCTTTGGCCAAGGAAAAAGTTTTCCCAATCTCGTTTGATCTGTGCAAAATAAATAAATAATTGAATAGATTGAAGTTATACAATGATGCTCACCTTTTCTTTCATAACCTCTAGCCTTTCCGCACGAACCTCCAAGGATTTCGCTTTTTCTAGAACATCCCGCAGAAGAACATGATGCTTATCATTGTACCCGGACACGGAAACGTAAAACCCTAGCGAAGACGCTTCGATTGAGTAAGTGAGGCCTGCCAGGTCTGCATCGTAGGAGTACTCGTTAAGAGCATCTGTCACAAGTAGGGCATATAATCTATACCAATGTTCGGTTATTGATTTAAACGTCGCATCAATAACGCACTTAGTCAATACGGATGCGATCGGTGACTCGTTGGAAACCGGAGTGCGGAATTCAATGATTGTACGAGCCTTGGGTATCCAGAACTGGTCGTCCTTCTTGTGCCAAAGAGTCGTGCGCGGACTCTGATATATCAGATGCGGGCGCGGCTGCGGCTGGAACAAGTGACTCCTAAGCTCAAAGTGCACAACCATATTCGTGGTAGGGCTTACCTGTTTGACCTCCCGCCTGTCAACCTCCAGTCGCTTAGGAATGAACTCGTTTGGTCTAGGAAGATGGAATGCATCAATGGCACAGGGACTTTCCACCTGCGCCGGGGCATGAGGTGGGCACTCCCCAATATAGATAAATGCGCACCTCTCGGATAAACGCATTGTCGAGCCGCTCGACCCGATATTGTGTCCCGTACCACGGCTCTGTCTGCCATTCCAGGGCGCCGTGTTTCCTCTCGAATTCCTCTTTCTTTGCCATGAGCATTGTGCGACTGTTCTGAATGCTCAATCCTTCTAAAGTACGCAACGCTACTGCCTGAGCGACGCCATCGGGATCCCATTCTGAAACGACCTGAGGTGCTTTGATCACCAGCTCGCGTGGTACAGGCCACGAAAGTTTGTCGGTCATCCAGACCGCATAGTCATCGGGCCGTTGCTTCTCTGAGAACCTGAAACGAATGTTTGAAAGGGTAGATACTTCTTGCTGATGAGGTGGGCTGAGATCCGTCGACCCTAACATGGACATGAATTTGAACGTAGACGTCGCGACCTCATGATAATTTTCTATTGTAATTTCTGTCAGTTGAACGAAGAAGAGTGCCGAGAATTGGCTCACGAAATCCACTTTGTGAGAGATTGAGAGTAATCCTGAACGTGGCGAAGCTACGAGCCAAATCCTGCACACCAGAGGTTAATGTTGTGACCCAGCCACGTTCCTTCAGATACGAGTGCAATGAACCGGCGCCTTCATGGCCGATGATGTCTGTCAGATAACTTCCTGGCTTGAAGTGCCATAGAGGGATTTGTTCGTCAATTGGAAATGATATTTCCATTGCATGGAAGCCCATAATAGTTTGAATGTGAACCATGGTCTGTTCGTCAACATAGCTATAGCCGGGTATGGATGACGCGAATCAGATAAAACTTACACCTCTCTCGTCAGGACCAAATGGGTGATCTGGAATAGAAGGTAAAGGAGTCTGGCCACGATTAGGTATGGGGGAGAATAAATTGATAGCCAGGTTGGACAAACGATCGAGAGAATCTACCCAAGTTGGATTATATGAGAAAGGAGGATCGAGACCAGAGCTATATCTAACCTTTGCCAATGATGCATAATCTCATTCGACTGGCACAATATTCTCTGCTCCACCATTCAACGAGACGGCGGCGGGTCTCCCGACCCACAGGACCCCCGTCTTCATTGGATTCGAGAGGTGAGACAGAGCTCAAGGACGAGGCAGGGGACGGGAGGGAAAGAGGTGAGGGCATACTGTCTTGAAAACTTGCAGCACGATGGGTGCCCATATTTAAGCTGTCTTCCCTCAACTTCTGTGCTGCGCTTGTCAAGGTCGCTTTGTTTCCTGTACCAAATTTGCTCCACACATGACCAGGTTTGGAGAGATGTTTGTTGACCTGATATATACGCCATATGTCACTCTGGTAATTTTTCTTGTGTTCGGAGTCAACAGCATTTAGTTCGCGGACGGTACCAGACGGGGCAAACAAGGGAGAATGAAAAAAACCAGAGAAGCGTTCAAGGGCACCAGTGAGGGCGGACGTAGACACGTTGAAGTAATAATTGGTATTCGATGGTGCCGTGAATGCGTTCGAAGAGCCATTATTCCTAGAAAGAAACTGTGCAACCGTCAGATGCGTTTGAAACGTCTTGGAAAGTTATGGACCTCAGAGTACTCGTTCTCCTTTGGGAATTGCTCTGTTCCCTAAAGTCAGTGGTCAGAAAGTGCACTCTCTCGCTCAGATTCGATGGGGTAAATACCATGAACAAGAGATGCTCGCAAAAGTGCGCAAGTCCTGGCATATCAATCTACAGTGAATGAGCTATACAGTCGCATTTGGGAGTGGGTCCAATATCACTCACAGGATCATGCAAATGGCCAACGGCAACGTCCAAACTAGCAGCGGCCTTGTCAGCATTTGCGTCATGAATTAACATGGCTTGTAGGCCGTTCTCAAGTCCAATGAGCTTGTACTCGCGGTCATCCTGCTGAGACTTTTGGATCGGTTTCGTATAGACCCAATGAGGGGCAGTCCCAGGCGATTTGTCGGGATACCAATTTTGAGCATCGTCAGAAACGCCGACGTTAAGGAAAGGTGGGGAGAGCATTGATAGACGTTCTGTTGTGGGGTTGATATGTGAGGTGGTGGTGATGGAAGGAAAGACTGAGTGAGATATCGCAAGTCTGAGGAGATGTGGCATCATTAACGTTAACCTCAAAGTGGGGACCGCCACGATGACAGCGTGTCACATCACAATAAGGACGGACCGCGGCCACATAGTCTGTCTTAAGACTGATCGGTGTTTTTTTTTCGTCTTTTTTTTGGGTTCACCCTTTTTACAAATGGACGGTGGACACTAACAAGTTGAGGTAGATAGGTGGTAGATGGTGAGTGGGATGGATATTGCGCTCAATGTCGGGATGTATACATGACTGGTGCGGTTGACAATAATTAGTCACGGGGGAATAAGCCGAGACACGGAGATACCCGAGGCGGAGATACAGCAGGAATCGGACGCGTCTGCCACAGACGCGTCCCCACATAACGCGCATTCAACACAACTCTGACCGCGTCCTCGATGACCAACATGTCCGCTACTCCCTACTCGTCACGACATTCACGAGCGCATAGCCCTCCCCTCTCAGTATCCTCTCCAAGCACACTTGGCCCCCAAACACAGAGATTGAACATCGTCACTCGTCTAGCGATCGAAGGGAATGCCAAAAGGGCCGAAAATGTACCCATTAAAATGTATATGAAGGTCTGTATTCTGTCTTTAATGACGTTCTCTGCTGCCAACTCTTTGTGTTTTTTTCAAGCTGGCTCTTCCGGTAGACAGTATCGTCCCTGGGAGCGCAATTCCGCTCTTCAAAGGCTTGTGTCACGTTTATCACCCGTCTCTTCCATCTTCTGACACATTTTGCAGAAGAGAATGTGAAGATTCTAGAGTCAGAGGTCCATCCTCTTGATTCCTCTTCAACTCCTTACAACTTCTCGTCGGCCGCTTCTCCGCTCCTTCACAATGCAGCTCGTGCATTGAATCTGCCTGCTCGCTCTGCTCATTCCTATCTTACCCTTTTCGACCATCGGTCTAACATCTCTACTCGCCTGGTTTCCTCACATCCTATAGCTACAGACGCAGACGTACCACCACTGGAGGAGAAATATACTGGCCATATTCTTGTTAGCGGTTATCAAGTCTCTTTTGTGCTTCCAAGTGAATTACCACCTCTATCCAAACCAAGCGGTAAATTGGATATTGGTGGGGACTATACACCCTTGCCGACAAAACTGAGGGGGAGGCGGAGTTCTGTGAGCGAGAAGAATGTTCTCCTTTTCATGGCTGGTATTAGCATGGTTGTGCCCTATCTGACTCACCCTCAGAGAGCACCGTGGTTGGTGAGGATCGTCCAGATGTTGAGAGTGCTGGTTCTGACTGACCATGCCTTAAAAGCTCTCCATACCGACACCTCGTTGCCTCTCTAACACTCTCAAACTGCGCATCTTCCCCCCAGAGTCATCTGCCGCTTCATCTTTCCAGTCCCTTTCTTCGGGCGAGGGTGACTCCGACTCGCCCTCGTGGGACATGACCGCCGACCCACATGTTACTCGCATGGCAAACCCCCGGCGCTCTGCATATCACTATCAACACTTTGCCGACGACGAAAGCAGCGATTCCGCAAGTGCGCCTGGCTTCTCTGATGGTTTCGGTATCCAAGGTACCTTTCCGAGCACGGAGCGCATCCGCGTGCGCTGGGCTGCACCAGTGCGGAACATTGAAGGTGGAACCCGTGAGGGCCGCCGCCGGGTGGGGGTTGTGGACGTTCGAGGCGAGATGCTGTGCACGATTTTGGGGCGTGGTCGTGACAGAGCACGCAGCGAAGATGGTGTTCTCGTCCAGTTGGATTACAAGGGAATCTGTCAGGGAGTATGGTATCCGGGTGTTGCTACCCTCCTCGGCATGGATGTCGGACTTGAAGCTAGTGGATGTGACATGAGCTGGGCGCCAGGCTACTCCGGCTGGGATGTGCAAGGGGGTCCTGGATATACAGGGCACGATATAGGCGGTGCGGAACGCCATCACGTTGACAAGCAGCCGTCTTTCGACATGCCAACTTTGACGGTTTCCTCGAAGTTATCTACATCGGCGACTCCGAACGGACATACCCTATCTAGGCAGAGCTCCGTCTCTTCAACCTCCTCACTTTTGCGTGCCCCACTACCGCCTCAGAATATTCCCGAGTATTCTTTCGAGAGTGCGCCAACAACACCAGGCTCAGAGACTGGTTTATCATCCGTTTTCTATACGACGACCGACAACGACACCAGGGAGCCCACGAGGGCGTCCTCTGTCGCACAGTCAGAACCGGACGTGCCCCCTCCATCCTTACCTATCACGCTGCACCTCAATATTAACGACCTCCTTCCTCCCAACAAGAATGTTTTCACGTTCTCAATGAAGGGCACTGTTCTGGTCACCCCAAGGGCCCCTCTACCTCCTGCTGCACGTGAGGATTCTCCTCACGCATCCGACGCTGATGACGAGTCGCAAGGGCTATTGATCTCGCTCCCTCGCTTTTGCGTTCTCGCTGCGGATATCGAAAAGATTGAAACGACCGCTCGTAACAACATGAATACCCCAGCGGAAGTTCTTGACGTCTACCTATCGTCGGATCCAAAGGCGCGAAAAATTGAGCTGGTACGCGGCGCTCGTACACGAATCAGCTCACATGGTGGTCGCGTTGCGCTCCGCCCACCACCGCTTCCGCGTGCCCTAACATCTTCTCCCATCATGCGACGCGAGGACGCTGAGACCCCCGGCCGCCCAACGAATAGCTCGCGGACTCCCGATCAGCATCACATCTCTTCGTCATCTGCGTTCCGAGAGTCGTTGCATACCGCTCTGAAGCCGATACGCGATGGCCCGCTTATGATACCATACGTCAACGCCACCGTCACCCTTATATCGTCCGGAGGCGCAGACGTGGCGGACTCGTACGCGGTCTGCGTTAAACTACCTGCCCCAGCGGACGTGGATAGTGAGTGGTTAGACTTTGGGTTGGGTCACGTTTCTTCGTCCCAGAACATGGATAAGAGTCAAGGCGGTGGCGGTCCCGTCCGCGCTCAGATCGTGTCGGCAACCCTGGACGACGTGCCAGTTAGATTCGAGACCACTGCGATCGCAAAGACGGAGGCGTGTGCGAGTTCTGCGCTCGTCTTCGAACAGTTGAGCGGGAGAGAGTGGGAAACATGGGTGCGCGTGCGCACGGGGTTATCAAGTGGTGGGTCGGTAGAAGTCACGTACATCGTCAAAGAACACAGAGTGCTTCTAAAGAAGGGCAAAGGTAAACAACGGGAGAGGGACAGTTCTGGCTTGGACATCATCCTCCCAGCCTTTAGCATGCCCGTTGGCCGACTCCAAGTCGACATTGAACCCCCCTCTGGTATGTGGGGTGTTCATCTCACTCCAATATCCCAAGAGCTCAATATTCCCTTACTAGGTTTTGAGATAGCATCCCTTCGATCAAACTTAGCACACGAACATATATCCAGTGGTCGTCACAAGCTTCGACATTTCGGACTAGAAGAGTTTTTTTACTCTCAGACTCGCGTTCACATTGTTCCCCGCCTGTCACGCCCCGGAACACCACCACGGCTATTGGCGTCCTCCATCCTTCGAGCCACGGGACGCGTAGCTCCAGTTGTCCTATCGGCCTTCTTGTTTATCCTCCTTATGGGGATGCACAAAGACCTAGGACGACTCCGCACTTCATTAGAGCGGTGTAGTACTCCAGGGCCGAGTTGGATGAGCGCAGCACCTTTGGTCACCGTCACAGCAACCGTCGTAAGCTATAGCACGAGCACGAGTACCGATACCGAATGGGCCTCAGAATCGACGCCACGTCCTGCTCCCGAAGGCCCATCGATCTCCACACCAGTGTCTGTCACAATGATCGATATCACCTCACCGTCCCCTGCCACTCGCAATCGTGACCACGGTCAACCCCCATCGGGCGACACGTCTGCGCACGGCGAGCACAATGCGCTTCTTCCCGTTCAAGGCTTACCATTCCCGTGGCCGATCCGATACGAGCTTCCATTCACCAGGGAAGTGGCTATAGAAGCCGTGCACCACGGCCTGAGCATTGCCTGGGAGTTCTTGAGACGAGTTTACCACTATCCCCTAGACCCGCCATGATATTTTGACAATTTACACTTGCACACATTATAGTAGATACCTACTGGAGTTCGGAAAGGCCCCGGCGCTCCAAAATTCCCCTCGTGACGTGTGTGATTGATTAGATAGTGACGTAGGCAATCTTAAATGTAATGTTTTAAGACAATGCAGTTAAGAGTTGGCGATGTGTTCACAAAAAGGGACAAAAAAAGAGGGCGAGCTGCAGTCAGCATCCTCTGCCTTGAAACGGAGCGTCTAGCTGTCGCTGCCGTTCATGACGTCCATGCTTCTTCAAGCTTCAAGTTCTACGCCCCAAGCTGAGACGACAGCCCCCAGCAGATGAATTTAAGGTGCCAACAAGAATTGGACCAGAATTCGGATAGATTCCCCTTACTATTATTAATACCATTTCAACGCACGATCGAACAAGCACGCGATGAGACTACTGCTGTATACTGTAAGGTAAACCGATCAACGAGAACAACATTCACAGAAGTCTTTCACTGCGCCCAAGCCGAATGGAGTAGTTCGATAAGATTACGCATCTCAGCATGGTAATCAAGAGGTTGCATCCTCTGGATACCATACCTCACCCGGTTTTGGTCCTGTTCACTAAAATTAAGCAAGTTCTATTGAATGGGGTATAGGATCTCTTACGTTGAAGGATTGTTGAGAGGCCCTACATGCAAAGCTGTATGTATTACACACCGCGCTATGTATGATATGGTTGGCTTTGGCTTCGTCCTACAACAAAATAAGGTTTTATGCGATATGCCATGATCCTATGAGCGTACCTGAACCCGCATATCATGGAACTCATTGCCGGTCAGACCGAAGAGCGTATTCCCTACGTCATTAAACCCAGAAAGCCACATTTGGCCAGTATGATCACCGACAGCCATTGAAATGATGTACCTGTAGACAGTCCATCATATCCGAATAGATAGAAGCATTGCGAGCCGCACTGACCTATACTCCGGCTTCTCGTAGGTACGATCACATTTTTCACATCTCCACGAATCATGGCCCTCTACCATCTTTTTGTTGCACTGGGACGTGGGGCAGGCCGGATATACAATATTATCAGGCCTGATGTGCATAATAGTAGCACGAGTGGAGAAAAAGTCGGTCTTGTCGGACATGCCAAGCTGAGCTTCTTTAACAGCATAGATCGTTCGCATGTCATTTTGGTTGATTGTCCCGCCAGAGCCAGGTGAGAATCCCGCTTGAGTGTGGGAGCCAAAAGCCGTCTGAGCGCCGCCGTCTTCATACCAACCCTTCAGAGAGTGCGCCTCTGATATATCGGGACTGATAGCCATGGACCCCGAGCTCGGGACAGACAAGGACCGCCCTGATAAGAAAGCAGGGTTAAAAGGATCTCAGAATCGAGAATCCACTCGCCTTGAAAATCGTTGACGCGAACACCTTTGAAAGCAATGACAGTGCCTACTGGCGTATTGAATTGCTCCGCTTGCTTGCCCCATAGCGTGAGTCGTACTTCGAATTTCGAGCTATCCACTACCTTAAGCTCGCGTTTTTGCGCCTGGGAATATCACATCAAGACGTGCATCCGCTCTTCAGGCGTGCGGAGGCGTACTGTTTTATTGGTTCTTGTATTAACTTCTGATAGATCTCCTACTTCTCTGACAATAACAATAATGTCTACCATCCGAGTTGAGTCACCGTCAATTTAGGGGCTGCCAAAAAAAAAACGTACCACAAATCGCTTCTTTTTCGAGATCATTCAAAGTCGACAGATTAACAAAATGATAGCGGATGACAGGAACGTCCGTGTCGTGGCACTGCGGTCAATTTAGCCGTCATTCAGGGAAGTGTAATGGGCAACAGACCTCCTCAATTTCTACACCACGGTCAAAACTCAACTCATACTCGTTTGGCAATGTGGAAAACCTCTTCTTCGCAAGGTTGACGCGGGCTCTGGAGAGGAAATAGACCTTGTTTTCTTGGAGCTTTGTATATAGCTCATCTACCACCGCATTCCAGGCAGTACCCTTGATCTCTCCCGAATCATCCATAAGAGTCACGCTGAAGAATCGACCCTCGCCCCGTTGATTGGAGTAGCTTCTAATCTCGCTTTTCTGTACTACTCGCACTTTAATCTGCCAGTTATTTTGGTAGGGCGAAAGACCTGCGATAGCCTGAATAGGAAGGCCGCGATGCACTGCCGGCCGATTCTGTGGTTGAGCTGCTGGAGACGATACTGGCATCGTTGTCACAGATGTGGAGGCCGCAGGGCCATCCGATTGAGGTGTGACGAGAGGGGCTGGATTACCAATCTTTTGTGAATCTCTCTGTAAAACCCTGAGGCCAAGGATAATTACTAGTCTAACATGATGATGAGCCATTCGCAACAAAATTAGTGGAGAAGAAACAGACCGTTTTTCAACAATATACTGACAGGACATATTCTCAATGACGGCGATGGTGTTTTTACCGATGCGATCTTCCTCAACAAGATAGTTCAGTTGGGTAGCGAGCATGGCTTGAAGAAAGTATAGGCCGTCCGAGATGATGATTCTGTACCTGTCCGTAGTCGGGGCACCTTGATTGGTGGAAGTGTTTGTAGCACCGCTCGCGACGACTTTTTTGATAGAAAGAAACTGGAGGGTAGGCTTGGAGTTCCAAAGAGAGTCGTCATCTTTGTCGCCAGTGTTAAGCTTGTGGCAGATACCCTCGGTAAGTTGATGATCGCCGCTCATGGTAGAGGTCCAAGACAAAGTGTGTGTATTAACTTACGCGACTAGCGCGACACGACAATAACAATAATAAATAAACGCGTGCGTGCACCGATTATATAATACGTGTATATCCCACGGTCACCTCCCCAGCAAAGTGCGATCAGTTGCATCCCTTCCTGCCTTAAGCAGTGATGAAATATGGCTGCCCCCTGTGCCTTGTCTCGGACCTTGCTGTGTTCTTTGACGCTCTGATCCCTCCTCAGGGGTACCAGGTGGTGTTGTATTCGCCATCGAGATGACGTAAAGGCACGCGATCCGCATGTGTGCATCCCGAAATTTCTTCAACGCAAGAACGGCCACGTCGTATGACTCGCATAGCAACGGTGATGATTTGGCTCGGGTTCGAATTGGAATGCGGAGCGCCGCGAGATCTCTGAGAAAGGCTTGGTGGTCGCCGGGCATATACCGTCTCATACGCTCCATGAACCCACGGTCCGCTCTCATGTTCTCCTCTGATGGCGCCGGGCTTCTCTTCTGGTGGAGTTGGTGGTCGACGCTTAAGAAAACGTCTATGGCGTGCATGACAGTGCTCTGACCTGCCGACGGTCCAGCAAGGTCCAAAGAATCCGATTCCAGGATACCATCGTATGTCCATTTGGAAGCGCCGCAGCCACTGCCACGGAACCATGGCCGAACTTCCCAGTAGAAGCTATACGGATCGACAGCTTCTTTCACATTTTGAAGTATATCTGTCAAATCTTGCACCACTGCCACTAGCCGCCTAAGGTCCCCCGATGTCTTGGAGATAGCGTGTACGTCTGCGATATCGGGAAGTTGCGCATATTCTTCGATAATGCGCAGTATCTCCACCCCTCGAAGCTCTGCTTTCGCAGACGCTATGTGGAAATTCATCTCCGTGCTGGTGTTAGAGAAGGAATGAGTAAACTTGATGTTGTTCGCTGACATCGGCGATTGTGAATCAGCTGGAATTGCATTCCACAACACCGTGTCCGCGAAAGTAAGCACTGGCGCAATCCCAAGTACGCGAGAGACATTGACGATTGGAATGGCTAAACTTTCAGGGACGTGAATCGGTAATTGGTTGCCACTGGGAGGCTGAGAATGGACGTAGAAATGGACCAAGAAGGCGAGAACCATATGAGCACGTTGCAGAAGTCGTTCCTCATCAGCGAGATGATCCGTATCGAGCACGGGGAACTAGGGAGATGTAAATTTTGGTTATATCACATACAAGTTGACTAGTTGTGCATACTCACAGACCGAACTCGCTCCCTCCATGATTCCCCGTATGGTCTCTTGGCTTTGGCACACTCGCGGGTGTCTTCTCCAAGACTGATGTTTCCTTGTGCATCTTCGAGTGCGCGTTCCCATAGCTCGAATTGGTCGCTCAGTCTCGGAAGTGGTTCTGGAGGAAAGAAGCCTGTACTGTAGTCTATATCGTAGTGTTCCAGCTTGAAGCCAGCGGTAGTTTCGGATGGTTCAACGCCAAACACAGCCGCGTTGAGCACGCGGAAAAAGTGTCCGACAGATAAATAGGGAGAGGATCCATGAGATAGGCCGCTAATGAAGCTCATTTTCGAGATGTGAGGTGCTGTAGAATTGGCGACACTTACACGAGGAGACCTGTGCTTTATATGCATTTACGCAAGTCGTTTCACGTTCCAGTGCAAACTCGAGCTTTGGACGGGCACACCTGGAGCTAACGGCCTATCCAAGTTGCCGTGATTTGATCAACCAAAGATTTCGATGTGCGGTGTGGGCTATTCTCGAAGTGTATTGGTGATGTCGACACCTATAACAATTGGCGAGTCACCTCGGACCATAGATTCGACACACGTACATCACCATATACACGTAGCAATTGGATTCCCTGCGTAGCCATATGGACGGGGAAATCAACTCGGTCGTGCCTGTTACTGTTACTGTTAATCTTGCGAGATTCTGGCGGGAATCTCGATGAGTAGGTGGAAACGTGCTCTCTTGTTCAAACGCTTACCCACGTTACGTTACGCACCTGTATGTAGTTCCAGCAACGCACAGCCGAGCATCCCTTTACCCCTGACCCACCTCCGAGTGTAACCGCCCGAGCTGGTAAGCGCCAGCCCTGACTCGGAGTCCAGCCGCATTACTTGTCTATGAATCCCCCACGGCATGTTGCGGTCATTACCGCTGGTCACTGGTCATCACCCGTGCGAGTGAAACATACTCAGGGTAAGTGTTCGGGGTGCAAGAGATAATACTTACTGTAAAGATGAAAGAACAAAAAAAGCCGTGATTGAGAACGGAGACCCCTTATGGACGTTGCCAAGATCACTGTACCTACTTCCTAGTATGGTGTTTCCGCGCTCCGCGAGGTTGCGGCTTTCGCTGAAAGAGGTGCATAGGATATGTCGGTCCCTGTTCTTGGTTCCGTTTAGTTGATCCATCAAGGCATTCGTCCACGAGCACCCACAGTCCACATGGACCACGGTCATTGAGAAATGACATCCCAGCAATACATCAACAAGTCCAAGTCCAAGCCCTCTCCGCCGACTTGCCGTAAATAGCTCCTTTGAGAGGACGGAGAATGCATCATGTATCATGACCCTGGAGTGATTCCGTTCATCGGATGAACACCACTAAACCACTCGGTGTACAAGTGACCAGTATCGTGATCGCATCAGTTTCTAGTCCAGACGTTGGGGTAACCAGGCAAGCCATCGCTACTGAGTTGCACTACGAACCATCAAGTGCATTGCCGCTGATCTCGTACCCGGAACATTGTTCCGCGTGTTTGAAGATTTTACTGTACTGTAGACTTCTCCAAAGTTGGTAACTTACTGTATACAGACAACAATGCCTACCTCCGCGTAGACTAGTAAAATATAAATGAAGATCCATCATTGATCACCCGAACGGGTTTCAGTTGTCGAGCCGAGAACGCGACAACCCAAAAGTACGCCTCAAAACTGGTAACTCGTCTGACGCGAACATCTCAAGTCGCCATCCTTGCACCCTCGCTCACAATCGGACACGAACACGAAGTTCGGGTGCGGAGACGACTACCCAGTACCAATCCGACTGGTGGACCGATGCTGTCCCTACGCTGAAACTGACAGGAATGCACACTGCGGGGTGCGACTCGCGGCACTGGTAAAGAACGGTATAGCAGTGCCCCGGATCCGACGGTTGCGTATGGGAGATGACTTGGCGTCTAAAAGGCAAGTACGAAGACATCATGATGGCGCCTACTGTAATAATAAGCTCAGGAAGCGAGAATGTCCCGCCCGGTGAAACCGAATGAATAGCACGGAGGTAATTACTGACGGCTTAACGCGGGTATAAAAGTTAAAGTTTACCCGCCTGCTGCTACGCGCTAGTGTTGACGGGATCTATAAAATAAAACGAAAACTCCACGCGTGCAAAACAAACATATCCGTGAGTTTCACCGAGACGGGTCACATCCATACGGTAAGGTCAACAGCACTGACTGTCGGTTTTATTACCAATGTGCCGGCGTATCAGTTCAATGCGGCACAGGCTCAGTGCTTCCACTTGAGATATCCATCTTTGTCAGAAGCGCAGCGTCGGCTAACCACCTCCCGCACTTTCTCAGCTACACCGCGTTTACCCCCTCTAAGGTCTTCCGCCTTGACGATGAGTTCCTGCAGTGTAAGCGCTCCAGACCCGCTAGACGCATGACGACCTTCGACAAGAGCTTGAAGCTCATTCTCGGCTGGTAAACCGTATCGCAAGAAAGATGCTGGAGAGGGATGGGATTTGTGCAAGGACTCTGGGAGCATAAGTTGTGGGGTGTTCGCCCCAGGTTGGAAAAATGCAGCCTCAAGTTTGGCCACGTCCACTTGACTGAGAGAAGCAGGGGACCAGGCAGGGCGACCCCTCAGCTTTTCCACAATCACCGAGGTCACGCCGGTGTGGAAGTCCAGAGAAGTGCCATGCTGAGAGATGTTTAGTTGGTCATGCAGAGACGACTCAACATGAAACCTACACAAAACGCAGCTGCCATGCCGAGCTCCATCTTGAAGGATTCTAAAAGGTCGAGCGACTTCCCTTTTCTGATAGCTGCAAGAGCAACTTTAAGGCTAGTCGGGCTGCGTTCCTCCAAGATTGAGAGTGTATCTTTCGCCCACTGAACGACGATGTCGGCAGTAGCTCCACCTGTCGCATAGGTTTGCAACGCGGAGATGATATCTTCGACGGTTGCATGAGAAAATGCCGAGTCCAATGCGACACGGATCTCGCCAGTCAGTGGCGCTACTGGATCTGATGGCTCCCTGTCGTAGTGCAGATCTTCAATAGCCTCGTTGACTTGCGTGTACGTTGGCTTTTCTAACCCAGCCAGGCTTTCTAGAAGTAAAGGCACACGTCCGGAATGAAGATAGTGGGTCGCAAGACCATGCTCGCTGAAAATAGGTTGTATGAATGATTTTCTGAGAACATATGAACAAAGAGACAGCTTACAAGACAGCCCGGCCAGATAGTGAAGTCCCTGTAAGCGCGAGATATGTTCCAATTTGTCCATCGAGGCGAGAAAGGTAGTAAGAAGCGCCGACATCGGGGAAAAATCCAATTTTTGTTTCGGGCATTGAAACTAAACATTTCTCCGTCGCAACTCTGAACGGAGCGGGTACCACCAGACCAAACCCTCCACCAACTAAAGATGAGAGGATGTTAGAGGTGCGGAAATCTAGACCGAGAAAAGGTAGCGATAAAACACGGACAGGTCAGCCCGTCCATAATGGCTACGAATGGTTTTGATAGGGTGGCGAGAGTGTAATCCAATCCGTATCTGTGTCGAGATCAGCAACAACTCGAATGAGCATATGTCAGAGTCGTACTCTCGCCGAAAGTAGTCGACAGCCTTCGTACGGGTGGAATCGTGCGCGGCATGTTCAATAACACCTGACAATGAAAATGGTGCATGGGAAGGCTAAGACGTGGAGAAGGGACACGAACCAGCGACATCACCACCGGCAGAGAAGGCCTTGCCGGTGCCGGTGCCCACGATGACCCCGCAAAGTTCCGCGTTGTCCCATTGCTTGACGAATGAGCCAAGATAAGAAGGCAAATGGTAATGCGTACTTCAATCCGAGAAGCCAAGGCGTCCAGCATTGGTGCATTTAGGGCGTTGAGCTTTTCTGGCCTATTGAGGATGAATCTCCGCACCGCAAGGTGTTCTTCAAACTTGACGAGCGGCTAGAACCTCACTTTTGAGTAACAGAAAGAAGGCTGGAGTTGGAGTAGTGACCTCTTCTTGGACATCGGACGAGGCTGACGTGGATGCCATGTGCCTCGCAAGGACGCCAGTCCTACGAGCTGCAACGAGAGACCGAGTGGGCATTCGAGGTAGAAGCTTCATGTTCATCGGACACGTGACAAAATTGACCCGACTGAGCCCACCATTACGGAAAGCCGGTCCGGTATGTTTCCACCAACAGCAACAGCTGGTGATGGCAACCTCCCGCGATCGGGTACTCGTTTCGCACTCAATGGTTACATCGGAACCATCAGATACGTAGGCGAGGTGGAGGGTACAAGTGGTATATGGCTCGGAGTGGAGTGGGATGACCCGAACAGAGGGAAGCATGATGGCATTAAAGACGGAAGGCGTTACTTCTCATGCTTGTGAGTTTGGGTGTACTTCTAGGCATATCCCACGACACTACTCTTCTGTAATCGTACATCTAGATCAGCTGGTGCAGGTTCCTTTATACGTCCCCTTCCATCTCTGCAATTTGGGAAGACCTTTCTTGAGGCGCTCATTGGCAAATACATAGAGCCACTGCACGGCTCTGATACACAAGAAACTGTTATCCTTGGTTCTTCCAGTGGTGCTATTCAAGTCAAAGCTGTCAATCTCGATAAAATTCGCGGAAAATTTGCAGATCTCGAAAGATTACAGCAAGTCTGCCTAGACAAGGACGTGTCTGAAGCCGGTCCGCCCGGCGAAGTTCGCAAGACGTGCCCCAGTTAGTCCTGCGTTATCGTATTCTGAATTCCCCTCTAATGTTTCCAAGACATAAGGCGCGTCGACCTTTCGTATGGCCTCATTTCGAGTTGGGATGTTGTTGCGCTTATTGCCACCGAACTGCCATCTCTTGAGCGTCTTGCCCTCAAGTATGCATGCCTGTTGGTTCGCTCCGTGCTCTTTTCATTTTCGTCTGATTAGCAACAACCGCCTACGGCCACCTTCCGACTTGAGGCTCTTCACGGATGCATTTTCCCGTCTCACCGAGTTGCAACTGAATGGCACGCTCATGGTTTGGCAAACGATCATGGACGTTATTATGTTGATGCCAAGGCTGAATCGACTTGAGGCGGGTTACAATCACCTGCAAGCCTTGACGCCTCTGCCTCCGAAACACCCAGTATCTGCCGTGACTACAATAAACCTTGACTGTAATCGGCTTTCCAATTGGGTTGAGACATTTCAGGCATTGTCTCCTTTCCAGAAGTGCTCCAATCATCTCCGATTACGTGCCTCCCATTGATCGTTTGCCAGGCTCGTTCGCCTCGTCCTCTCTTCAAATTTGTTCGAGGCGATACCTATTCCCACCGACTCTCAAATTACCTCTAATTTGACACACTTATCCCTTTCGTCAAACGGTATATCGAAATGGTCCTCCATCGACTCCCTGAACCTGTGGTGCCCTGATCTTGAATCCCTCTCGCTGAATGGAATACCTTTACTTGAAGGTGCGAACCCCTGACGCCCAGAATTCAACGCGCGGTCCAGGCTTCCGGCGCCACTTGTTCTGATTGTGACGCATTGTGCCACCCACAGATTCACAGCTGGGCCGAGTCTGGCAACAGCTTGTCATAGCGCGGATGCCTAGCCTTCGAACCCTTGATGGGACATCTGTCAGTGTATCTATTACGTTCTGCGTGGCTATCTCCTGACATCCGACATTCGAAACGAAATTGGCCAATACATTCTTTCTCTCTGCAAAAGATTAGCCCACGTCACCGCGTCGATGCAGAGCTTTTCTATCTCTCTCGTATTGCGCGGGAAACACATCCGTCAGATGCTGCGCGCAATGTGGCTCACCCGCGTTGGGCTGAGCTGTGTGAATGTGAGTCATGCTTGAAATGTAAGAACATCGCCAGCAGGCTAGTGACAAACTATTCGCTTCGCCTCTTACATTCTCTGCCTCTGCATTTCATCTGGTGCAGTGCATGGTTCACCGGAAATCAATTCAGGCACGAGGACTCAGGACGATAAGCTGAAAAATCACCTCATTGGTTTGTGTCGGTCTTCCATGCTCCACAACCTTCGTTATTCATTTCCCCATAGAGATCAAAGCCAGCCTTTCGTCATTTAACCCTCAGTCCACGGCAACGCAGGCACTGATCTCGACTAAGCCTGTGAAAGTGCTGTCATCGGCGTCTGTACGCGTCCTCCGTCTCAGATTATTGAAGCTATTCAAAGTCCCGCGAGGCACTGAGAGCGAGTTATGGATACGCACAGCGGACGGGAAGGTTGCTCTGCTCGGAGATATCGCGGGAACGGATGACGACAAGGAGATAGACTTGTGGATAGGAAACGGCTCCGAGGTCTGGCTTTACGTCAAGCAGTGAAACATCAAGATGCTGTGTATGACGAATAAAGTTGATTATAATTCTCGGTCATCGTTGTTCAAGACAACGTCGACGTCGGAATAAATATCGGACATCTCAGTTGCAATACTTTTACTTTTATTAGGGGTATATTACACAATTCTTGTTCCTAACACAACTTGATTGCAGGAAATGTTTACGCACTTTCAGTTGGGAGCCGCATAATGCGAGTTGTCGAAAAAAAATCGTGGCAAAGTCTGGGCGCAAGATTTCTTCGTAATCCGCGTCACGCCTAGTGTTCGTGTTCGACAGAGTGCCAATGGGATAGGCTACACTAGGAGCACCAGGGACCCCTCCAAGCGACGTTGCCATTGTCATCGCCGACCACGTAACCAACAGGGAACCCGGTACCTGATTGCACAGCTCTTGTTACGAAACCGAAACGCACCCCGCGTTTTACAAAATTGACCATACACCCTCGCATCGTGATCCGAACAGGAGGGCACACATAGAAGCGAGGGCTCCGTGCCCACGGCAAACGTAACGAGATGGGTAATTCTTCAAAATTGCATTTCCATGTCGCGCACGAATGGATGGCCTCGCTTGAATATTGTCTTTTTTTGCGGACCTCGAAGTGTGATAGGCCAGATGCAGGACTTGCCGAGTATGTGGGAACCTCAAGCCTTGAATTCGGCCAACCCGGACAAGCCACGACCACGATCAGAATTCTACGAGACCTCGTGCACAATGCCAACGCCAACGGGCTAACATGGGAGCAGTTCGACTGGATACGCGCGAAAAAAGGAGGCAAAGGAAGCTGATGAATGCAAGAAGACTTCGTCCGTCGGGGGGATCAGTCGCCCGTTCCGTTCCGTCCCTTTCATTTTGTTTGGCCCGCGGACCACGACCACTCGACACCCGCCTTAACGCCACCCACCGTCCCCATTGTGTCTGGAAGCCCTT
>WNFR01001175.1_pt1 | contig 27151 bp, 20 predicted proteins | sample 5400221 | NCBI WGS metagenome assembly WNFR01 (sample SAMN13153357, study PRJNA577476) | soil metagenome | isolation source: 40 cm soil under Madrone tree | place: USA:California | collected 2016-06-14
CGGGGCGCACCTCCATCGTCGCGACCAGGCGTCCCGCCGTGAACTCCCGCAATTGGATACCGAGATACTGCGGCAGTCCGCCGCCTTGGTCTTTCGATGCCAGCATCGCGTCGGCGATCCGCTGGTTGAATCCCTCGAGATCGGCCGTCGCTCCCATTGGTATCCTCCCGTTCCATTGTGACTAGTAGTGCACGCGCCGCGGAACCGTCCAGCGGAGCGCGTCGCCCGGCGAGGGCGGAAACCCGGTCATCGCCGCGTCGCCTGAGACTGGCTCCGGTCAGTCCCTTTCGGCGACATGTAGGCGACCCGTCTCGTGCCGTGCGTATCGGCGGCATGCCCGCTACGCTGGGCGAATGACCGGACTCGTCGGCTTCGACGGCGCGCAGCTGATCGCGTTGGCGCACATCGGCCTCGCGATGGTCCTCGGCGCCGTGATCGGCTACGAGCGCGAGTGGCAGCGGAAGCCGGCCGGTCTGCGAACGCACATGCTGGTCAGCGGCGCGGCGGCGTTTCTCGTGACGCTCGGTGAGGTGATCATTCTACAAACGGATCGTCCGGAGCTCGTTCCGGGGGTACGCGCCGACCCGCTGCGCATTCTCAGCGCGGTCATCACCGGTGTCGGCTTCCTCGGAGCCGGGACGATCATCCGGCGTCAGAGCACCGAGGAGCGCGTCGAGGGGCTCACGACCGCGGCCTCGTTGCTGATGGCGTCGGCGATCGGCGCCGCGGTGGCGCTGACGCAGACCGCCGTTGCGCTCGGCACGACCGCGCTCGTCTACGTGACGTTGCGTGCGCTTGGCGGTATCGAGCGCCGCATTCACGGTAGCTCGTGACGAAGGGCGGGTGCACATGGCGGAAGATTCGAAGCGGGCCGTCATCGCGGCGCTGCTCGGCAACGTCGCGCTGGCGTTCCTGAAGGGCATTGCCGCCGCGGCGACTGGCAGCGCGGCAATCTTCGCGGAAACACTGCACTCGATCGCCGACACCGGCAATGAGGTGCTGCTCTTCCTCGGCATGCGGCTCGCCCGCCGTCCGCCGGACGAGCGCCACCCGCTCGGGCATGGCCGCGACGTGTACTTCTGGGCGTTCGTCGTCTCCGGTCTCCTCTTCAGCCTCGGCGGCGGGTTCGCGATCTGGGAGGCGGTACGGACGTTTCTCTACCCGGAGCCGCATGAGAGCTACTTTTGGGGGTACGCCGTGCTCGCCGGCGCGTTCGTGTTCGAATCGGGATCGCTCGTCGTCGGCGGACGCGCGTTCGCGCGCGCGAAAGCGCGCCGGTCGTTCTCGGAGTACTTGCGTGATCTGCGTGACCCGACCGTGCTCGTCGTCGTCCTCGAGGACTCGGCGGCGCTGGTGTCGATCGCGATCGCCGCCGCCGGCTTGGCGCTGTCGCAATGGACGAACAGCGAGCTCTACGACGCGCTAGCGTCCGGGTTGATCGGGGTGATCTTGATCGCCGTGGCGGGCTTTCTCGCCTACGATACGTACTCGCTCTTGCTCGGCGAGGCCGCGACGCCCACGACGATGGCGCGGATCTGTGACGCTGTTGCCGCGGAGCGCGATGCGGTCGCGGTGACGAGCGTGCGGACGTTGCACATCGGGCCGGAGTCGCTTTTCATCGCCCTCCGTATCCACTTTCGCGACGACCTGCGGACGCGCGACATCGAGGCGGCGGTGGCGCGACTGAAGGACGGGATCGCGACGATGCTGCCGGACATGACGCGCCCGCAGCTGATCGTGATCGAACCGACGAGCGCCGGGTCGCCCGCGGATGGATGATGGCGACGCCGCCTTCGCGGCGTCGCCATTCCGTACTACAGCTTCGCCAGCACCGCGTCGGCGCTCGACGCGCTCAGCCCCGGGCCGGGCTCAGGCATGAGCGCCTCGACGGTGCCGTCGCGGAGGATCATCGCGTAGCGCTGCGAGCGCTGGCCCATACCAAAGCCGGAGGCGTCGAGCGCGAGGCCGACGGCGCGGGTGAACTCGCCGTTGCCGTCGGCGAGCATGCGCACCTTGCCGCCGGCGTTGCCGTGCTTGCCCCACGCGTCCATGACGAACGCGTCATTCACCGAGATGCAGACGATCTCGTCGACGCCTTTGGCGCGGATCGCGGCGTTCTGATCGACGAAGCCCGGGAGGTGCTTCATCGAGCACGTCGGCGTGAAGGCGCCGGGAACGGCGAACACGACGACGCGCTTCCCTTTCGAGAGCTCCGCCAGCGACACCTGCGACGGACGCCCATCCACCATCTCGGTCAGCTTGACGTCGGGAACCTTGTCACCTTGCTTGAGTGCCATGTGCGTTCTCCCTACTTCTCGATGCCGAGGAGCTCGACCTCGAAGACCAGCGTTGCGCCGGGCTTGATCGTCGGCGGCCGGCCGGTGTCGCCGTAGGCGACGTCGGACGGGCAGATGAGCTTGCCTTTACCGCCGACCTTCATCAGCTGAATGCCCTCGGTCCAACACTTGATCACCTGATTCAACGGAAACGTCGCCGGCTGGCCGCGGTCGATCGAGCTGTCGAAGACCGTACCGTCGGTGAGCGTGCCTTTGTAGTGGACTTTCACCTTGTCGGTCGCGCTCGGCGACTCGCCGGTGCCGGCCGTGATTTCCTGGTATACCGCGCCCGCCGCGGTCTTCTGCGCGCCCTTCTCGGCGGCGGCCTTGTCCGCGAAGTCTTGTCCCTCTTTCTTCGCGGTCGCGGCGCCGGCGTTCGTGCGCGCCTTGGCGATCTCCTGGAACTTCGCCTGGTACTGCTTGGCCTCGATTTTCGGCGGGCGCTTCAAGACGCCGTCGGTGAGTCCGGCTTTCAGATTCGCCAGGTCGTGCTCGGTCAAGTTCAAGTTGGCGAGCTGCTGGCTCAAGTTCAGTCCGAACGCGTAGAACGCCTTATCGTCATCGGTCGTGAGCTCCGGTGCCGCATCGCTCGCGGCACTCGCCTGCTCGTCCCCCGGTTTGCTGCTGCAGCTCGGCAGCATCAACACGATGACTACGAGCAGTGTGACGATCGTTCGCATGTGGGCTCCTTTTGTGTGGAACGGGTGCCGCGGAAGTCCGAGCGGTACTATCGGCGTTGCGCCTCGGAGGCAAGCGCTCTATAGAACGCGACCATCGAACAGCTGCCGCTCGCGCCCCGCGCACCGACTCCACGCGACGTCCTGACCGGCGTCTTCGGCTACGACGAGTTTCGTCCCGGACAAGCGCGCATCATCGACGCCGTGATCAAGGGCCGCGACTGCATCGGCGTCATGCCGACCGGCGCCGGCAAGTCGCTGACGTTCCAGATCCCGGCGCGCCTCCTCGACGGCACCGTGCTCGTCGTGAGCCCGCTCATCTCGCTCATGAAGGACCAAGTCGACGCGCTGGTGCGGAACGGCTTCCGGGCCGCCGTCGTCAACTCGAGCTTGGAATTCGAGGAGCGCCGCGCGACGCTGCGCCGCCTGCGCGCCGGCGAGTACGAGCTCGTGTACGTCGCGCCCGAGGGCCTCGAGGGCTCGCTGCGCAATTTGCTCGCTGGCGTACGCATCTCGCTCGTCGTCGTCGACGAGGCACACTGCATCTCGGAGTGGGGCCACGATTTCCGCCCGTCGTACCGGCGTCTGCGCGGCCTCAAGCAGGAGCTCGGCGGTATCCCGATCCTGGCGCTGACGGCGACGGCCACGCGGCGCGTCGCCGGCGACATCATCCGCCAGCTCGGCATGGTGAAGCCCGACGGCTTCAAAGGCTCCTTCTACCGCCCGAACCTCACGCTCTGGGCGCACAAGAAGGGCGACGGCCGCGGCTCGCGCACAGACCTCCTCGCCTACGTCCGCCGCCGCGCGGCCGCCGGCGAGAGTGGCATCATCTACGCGCTCAGCCGCAAGAACGTCGAGTCGCTCGCCGAGTTCCTGCGCGCGGGCGGCGTGCGCGCCGTGCCGTACCACGCCGGTCTCGACGACGACGTCCGCCACCGCCACCAAGACGCGTTCGCGCGCGACGAGGTCGACGTCGTCGTGGCGACCATCGCCTTCGGCATGGGCATCGACAAGTCGAACGTGCGCTACGTGATCCACCGCGAGATGCCGCGCTCGATCGAGAGCTACTACCAAGAGATCGGCCGCGCCGGCCGCGACGGCCTCGCGAGCGACTGCATCCTTCTCTACTCGTGGGCCGACGTGATCAGCCACGAGCGCTTCCAGGACCAGATCGACGATCCCGATCTCCGCGCCGCGACGCGCGAGAAGACGCGCGCGATGTTCAACCTCGCCGACGCGCCCGGCTGCCGCCACCAGCGTCTCGTCGCGTACTTCGAGGAGACGATGGAGCCGTGCGGCGTCGCGTGTGATCAGTGTCGCGACGCCGCCGCCGTCGACCTGTTTCACGCGCCGATCACGCGGCGCGAACGGCGCGACGTCGACGCCGCCACGGCGAACGGCGATCACGTCGCGCGTCAGGCCGGCACGTCGCGCGGCATGCCCGGTGCGACGCGCGACGCCGCCGCCGGTCGGGCGAGCGGCGGCGCCGTGCTCGACGTCGCCGACCTCGATTCCGCGGCGGAGGCGCTCTTCCAGCGCCTGCGCGCCGTTCGCCGCGCGCTCGCGGACGCCGAGCACGTGCCGGCGTACATTGTCTTCAGCGATGCCGTCCTCGCCCGCATGGCCGCCGCGCACCCGACCGACGAGGCCGGGCTCCTCGCGATCTCCGGCGTCGGACCGGCGAAGCTCGCGCGCTACGGCGAGGCGTTCCTACGGGCGCTGCGCGAGTAGCCGTCGTCCTTTCCGAGTGGCGTCGCGGCGCACCTCAACGCAGCAGCTCGTACGGTCCGCCCTTCTCGAGCGCGCGCTGGTAGGCGGGCCGGGCGTGAATGCGACCGAGATACGCCATGAGCTTGGGCCGGGTCGAATCGAGGCCGCCACGCGCGGCGGCGGCCTCGACCGGAAAGCTCATCTGAATGTCGGCGGCGGTGAAGTCGCCGCCGGCGAACCACGCGGCGCGCCCGAGCTCCTGTTCCAAGAAGTCGAGATGCAAGCGGATCTGCGGCTCGATGAACGAGCTCTTGGCACGGCGTGCAATCGCCCGCGCGATGGGGCGGATGAACAACGGCACCGGTCCGTTTTCGATGCGGCTGAACACCAGCTGCAACAACAGCGGCGGCATCGCCGAACCTTCGGCATAGTGCATCCAGTACGTATACCGCAGCCGATTGGGGGTGCCTGCCGCCGGCACGAGCCGGCCGTCGCCATAGCGGCCGGCGAGATACTCGACGATGGCGCCGGATTCGGCCAGCGTCAGTTCACCATCGGTGATCACGGGCGACTTCCCGAGCGGATGCACCGCTCGCAGCGCTGCCGGCGCCAGCATCGTGGCCGGGTCGCGCTCGTACCGTTTCACGTCGTATTCGACGCCGAGTTCTTCGAGCAGCCAGAGGACGCGCTGCGAGCGGGAGTTATTGAGGTGATGAACGGTGATCATACGATACCTTTCAATGCCATGGAATTGAGCGCCACTCGATAGTCAACCCGACCGGCGATCTCGACGGTTGCGGCGTCGGCACGGCGACGCCCGCGCTTCCGGCGAGCCGCTACCTGGGGACGCTGCGGGAATAGTCCCCCAAACGACCCCGCGACGCGCTCGAGCGTACGCCGCGAACCGCTACGACACTCCCCTGCGTCGCCGCGTACGCGTCGGCTTTGCGCGGCGCTAAACGGACCCGCAGCGATCGTACCGTACTCGCGCGGGCGCGCTCCTTGCTGCTCTCCCGCGGCGTGGCACGACGGCACGACATTTCCCGCGTCTCAGCGCGGTGGACGGCGGGCGACGCGCGTACGAATGACGCGCGCCAGCACACCACGGCGCCGAGCGTCACGATTGCGTCGCCGGTGGGCGCGACGCGGTACCGTGTCGGCGCTGTGACTCGCGCGACGTGTGCGGTGCTGGCGGTCGTCGCGATCATCGCCGCGACGGCTCGTCCCGCCGCGGCGATCACCGTCGGCGGGGGTGGCGGCGCGCGGACGGATTGTCTTGCGGTGTTCCAAGCGCCCGCGAACACGCCCGCGAGTCATCCGCGCAGCATCGTCTGCGCCGACGGCGATCCGACGTGCGACGCCGACGGCGTCGTGAACGGCGTCTGCGCGATCGCGATCGCGGTGTGCGCGAACAGCACCTTCAGCCCGATGTGCACGCTCGCGGGGGTGCAGTCGATCACGATCGCGCACGCTCGCGACGACGGCGATCCGAAATTCGATCCCGGCATGCAGGCGCTGCAGCAACGCGTTCAGAGCGAGATCGATCCGCCGACGAGCGCGACGGGGCTGTGCACGAGCCCGACGACCTTGCGAGTGCCGATCCGCGGTCCCTTCGGCAACGGCATGTGCAAGCCGCGCAAAGCCGTCGTCGACATGGTGACCTTGTCGACGGTGATCGACGGCGCCGTCTACCGCGACGCCGACCGGCTACGGGTGCGCTGCGAGCCGGCGCCGGACGGCTGCACCGCGCGGGCGCTCTTCAGCGGAACGTTCGACCGCATTCAACGGCAGATCTTCGACCAGAGCTGCGCGGTGAGCGGCTGCCACGACTCGCAGAGCCGCACCGGCGACCTGCTGCTCGAGCCCGGCGCCGCCTACACCAACCTCGTCGACGTCGCGCCCACGAACCTCAACGCCAGCGCCGCCGGCTGGAAACGCGTGCACGTGCTGGATGCGACGACGGGCGACCCCGACACGAGCCTGCTGCTCCAGAAGCTGCTCGGGCCGCCGGCGGGCTTCGGCGCCCGCATGCCGTTCAATCGCCGGCCGCTCGACCGCGCGCTGATCGACGTCGTCGAGCTGTGGATCGCCGCCGGCGCGCCGCAGACCGGCTGGGTTCCCGGAACCGACTGACCAAGGAGACCGCATGGGAGACGCAAGCACCGTCCTCACCGCCGCCGAGGCGCGTCATCTGCTGCAACGGACCGGGTTCGGGGCGACCCCGGCGGCGGTCGCCAAGATCGTGAGCCACGGCGACACGCGCGGCACGGCCGTCGATCGCATCCTCGGCTTCGCGCCGAAGAAGTTCCAGCCGGGCGGGAACGGCAAAGACCCGAGCCTCCAGGAGAGCCACGACAAATGGATAGCCTTCATGTTCAAGGCGAAGTTCCCGCTGCCGGAGAAGCTCGTCCTCTTCTGGCACGATCACTTCGCGACCAGCAACGCCAAGGTCGGCAACGTCGCCCAGATGGCGCAGCAGAACTTGCTGCTGCGTCTCTTCTGCAAGGGCAACTTCCGCGACTTCGTGAAGGCGATGAACAAGAACCCGGCGATGATGGAGTTCCTCGACACCGTGCGCAGCGGGCGGCACCACCCGAACGAGAACTATGCGCGCGAGCTGCAAGAGCTCTTCACGCTCGGCGTGCTCGATAGCGCCGGCAACCCGAACTACACGCAAGACGACATCGTGCAGATCGCGCGCGCGTTCAGCGGCTGGCGTTACGACGACAAGGGCGTGGCGTTCCTCGATGTCGACCATCACGACTTCATGGCCGACTTCCCCGAGCGCGGCCCGAAGACGATCTTCACGACGCGCGGCGGCTTCGGCTCCGGCGGCCGCTCGTTCGCCGCGAACGGCGAGGGCGCGGCGGAGATCGACAGCGTCATCGACATCCTCTTCGCGCACACCGACACCGATGGGAAGAGCACGATCGCGCGCCGCATGGCGCGGCGGCTCCTCGAGTACTTCGCGCACGCCGACCCCGACCTCGGCGTCATCGACGACGTCGTTCAGGCCGCCGGGTTCGCGGCGACGTGGGACGTCGGCGCGCTCGTGCGCGCCATCCTCGTCCACGACGCGTTCTACGCGACCGCGGTGACGCCGCCCTTCGGCCCGACGACGAAGAAGTCGGTCACGTGGCCGATCGACTACGTCGTCAGCACCTTGCGGGTGCTGAACGTGAAGCCCGTCGACACGCGTCGCGACGACCTCCGCGTCGTCGGCGGCGACTCGATCCGGAACCGCCTCGGCGACATGGGGCAGAGCCTCTTCGAGCCGCCGAGCGTCTTCGGCTGGGACTGGGAGACGGCGTGGATCAGCAGCGCAACGCTGCTCGCGCGCTTCGCCTTCGTGCGCGACGTCGTCGGCGCGCGCGTGAAGGGCAAGAACGGCTTCCACCCGGAGAAGCTCATCGACGTGAAGCTCACCGACCCGGGCGCGATCGTCGACGCGGTCACCGATCTGCTCGGCGTCGGCGACCAGCTGACGAGCGGCGAGCGCGACGTCCTGATCGCGTATCTCACCGACGGCGGTCTGCAGCCGACGATCGATCTCACCAACCCCGACGTCCTCAACGTGAAGCTGCACGGCCTCTTCGCGCTCGTGCTCGAATCACCGGCGTACCAGCTGCACTAGGAGATGTGATGGCCATCACACGACGACAGTTCCTGAAGCGCTCGGGCGCGGTCTCGGCGGCGGCGCTCCTCGGTCCGAGCCTGTTCACGAATCCCTTCGTCCGCCGCGCGCTCGCCGACACGATCGGCGACCGCTACCTCGTCGTCCTCTTCCTCGACGGCGGCAACGACGGCCTGAACACCGTCGTGCCCGTCGACGACGGCGGCGGGTCGCTGCGCACGGCGTACGAGGCGGCGCGCCTCGCCGGGACCGGCGGCCTGCGCCTCACGCCGAGCGATCTCGGCACGACGCTCATCGGCGCCGATCCGAATACCGGCGCGCAGCTCGGTCTGCACCCGGGCTGCACCGGCTTCAAGCAGCTCTACGACGCCGGCAAGCTCGCCGTGATTCAAGGATGCGGGTACCCTGACTACTCGCTGTCGCACGATCAGTCGCGCGCGATCTGGATGGCGGGCGACCCGTCGACACCCGGCGGCGCCGCGGGGTGGGTCGGCAAACACTTGGCGGCGAACTACATCGGCAGCGAGATCCCCGCGGTCTGCATCTCCGATCGCATCGCCGGCGAGCTCCGCCAGTCGACGACGAGCGTCCTCGCCGTCGGCCGGCTCCGCGATCTCGGCTTCCCGTACGACGACGTCTCCGGTGACGACCTCGCGGCCAAGCGCGCGGCGTTCGCGGCGCTCTACGACACGGCGGGCAGCGGTACCCAGTCGACGATCCGCTACATCGGCGAGAGCGGCACCGCGACCTTGCTCGCGAGCGAGAGCTACCCAGCCCTCGACGACCTCTATGTCACCGATCGCTCCGCCTTCAACGACGCCTACGATGCGGTGGGTCGCAGCACCGCACGCGATCTGCGCGAGATCGCGAAGATGATCTACGGCGTGAAGCAGGGCGCGGCGAACGTGCACGCCCGCTTCTTCCAGCTCGCCAACGGCGGCTACGACACGCATTCCGATCAAGGTGCCGCCGATCCCGCCGGCCAGCACTACGGCTTGCACAAGGAGGTCGGCGACTCGCTGAAGGTCTTCTACGACGACCTCGCCGACATGGGCACCGCCGACAAGGTGTGCGTCGTCGTGTGGAGCGAGTTCAGCCGTCGCGTGCCGCAGAACGACACCGGCACCGATCACGGCTCACAAGGCCCGATGTTCGTGATCGGCGGCGCGGTGACCGGCGGCGTCTACGGCAACCACCCGAACATCGACCCCGCCGCGCTCGACGACAACGGTAACACCGTCTACTCGCAAGCCGCCGGCGGCTTGCGCTCGACCGACTTCCGCGACGTCTACGGCACGATCCTCAAGCACTGGCTGAACGTCCCCGCGCCGACGATCCTCTCGAGCGTTCTTCCCGTCGACGGCGGCGATCCCGACACCCAGTGGACGGCGCCGAACTTCGATCTCGGGTTTTTGACCTAGCCGCCAGGAATACATGACTTAGTGCAGTTGCTGGGCTAAGGACGCTGGATGGCGATCGACACGCGGGCGGCGACTCATCGATGGTCGAGCGGGATCGTCGCGCAGTCGTTCGTCGACGCGACGATCTGCGCCTCGAGCGCGTCGAGTTGCGGTGCGGTGGCGTAGGTCGTGAAGATCGAGTCCAGGATCGCTCTCCCGCCGGCGCTGCAGTACTGCTCCATCAGATACGCCGACGGGTGCAGCCGCGCTTCCTGCTTGTCGTTCGTCTGCGAGTTGTACGCCGCCGTCGCGCTCCCGGGCGGGTACGCGAGCACCTCCGTTTGCCAGCGCGCGTACGAGTCGAGGACGAGCGGCGTCGGCGTGGTCAGCAGGAGACCGTTGTAGACGTCGTCGCCGTGCGCGAGCACTTGGTCGGTCGCTGGGAAGAGGGCGGTCGCGTGGCCGAGACCGTCGAAGTAGTCGCTGACGCCGTCGACCGGGACGTTCAGCGCCGCCGCCAGCTGCAGCGCGTACGGTACCATCGACCAGCAGCCGTGCCGCGATACCTTCTCGGTCATCATCTCGTCGAGCGTGCGGATGCCCCACGTATCGTCGCGGACGACGTTCCCGGAGCTGTCGTAGTAGACCGCGCCGTGGACGAACGCGCGCGTGTGCTCGAGGATGTCGGCGACGGCCTGGTGCGGGGTCGTGAGCGCTCCGAGGTCGACGTTCTGCTGCAGGACGCTCCACGCCACGCGCGGCGAGTGGTCGAGCACGTACTGCGCGGCGAAATCGACGATCGCATCGTGGCGACACGGGTGCGGCCACTTGCAGAGGGTGAAGATGCGCTTCAGGTCGGCGCTGCCGAAGCTCGCCAACCGCCACGGCACCTTGCTCCGCACCTCGACCCAGAAGACGTGCGCCAGCTTCGCGCCGAGGATCTCGTCGCTCCCCGTGCCACCCGGGACGTACGAGTCCGTCGAGGTCGTCGAGAAGCCGTCGGGGAGCGGCGCGGACGGCGGCATGCCCGCTTGCTCCGCCTCCTCCAGCTTCGCGTAGAACCAGCTCAGGATGCTCGTCGAGACCTTGCAGGGGTTCATCGCCTGCTGGACGTTCGCGTGGGCGGCGATGTAGGCGGCGTAATCCGCCAACAGGGGATGCGTCGTCATCGCTTGTAGACACCGCGGGAGCTTCGGCGAGGACGTCTGTTTCGTCACCGCCGCGCCGCCGCTGCTGGCGGTCGTGACGGTCCCGGCGTCGCAGCTCTGGATGCAGCGGCGGAACTCCCGCCGGATGCGCCGCGCGACCCCGTTGCCGCGCGCCGTCAGCGTTGCGGAATAACCGTCCCGCGCCTGAATCTCGCAGGCGTCCACGCAGCTCGCCGCGCCGACGGCGCAGTCGACGCACGACGGCGTCGCACAGCGGTCGGCTTCGCAGATGTCGAACGTCGCGGTCGCGTTCGCGGCGCACGTCTCGGCGTCGGCGCCGCTCGCGCGACACGCGCGGAGCGCGTCGACCGCCGGTTCGCGACATGCTTCGACACACGGCACGTCGAGTGGCGCGTTTCCAGCGGCGGCGGCGATCGGCAGCAGCGGTTGTACGACGAAGAGCAGCGAAACGAAGACGACGCGCATGAGCGCCTCCTGTTCGCGACCAGGGCTCGCGTGTCGCGCGGAGGCAGCAAGAGACGTGCCCAGCGGGCGCCATTCGATCGCCCAGCGGAATCGTCGTCGCGAGCAGGCGTTGCGTGACGCGCCCCTCACGCGTCACGCGTAGGACGCGCGTGCTGCCGTGACGGGCGTCACCGCCGTAGCGTTCATCGCCCTGGGGGACACGCGCGTCGGTGCGCGCGTCATGCGTGAAAGCATCTGACCTGAGATGTGTCGGGAGCGTTACAGACGTCCGATCGCGTCGGCGGCGATCCACCCACGGGTGCCGTCGGTACGCTCGACTTGCGACCACTGCTCGCGGCTCGACAGCACGCGGAGCTTGGCGCCGGTGGGAACCGTGAAGTGCGCCGTGCCGCTCTCCGACGGCTCGAAGCGCACCGTCGCGCCTTGGCGCGCGACGACGACCGCCCACGACGGCAGGTCGATCGCCAGCACGCGGTACGCCGCGGACGTCGCCACGACGACGAGGAGCGCGGACGCGACGACCGCCGCGCGGCGGCCGACCGCGTCGAGCGCGGGGACGAGGCGCCGTGCGATCGCGAGCAGCATCACCAGCATCCAGAGTCCGCTCGCGAGGCGCAGCAACGTGTCGCTCGCGAGCCGCGTCGCGAGCGGGAAGAGGATGCGCGCGACGAGCGCCGGCGCATCGGGCTCGGCGCCTTCGCGCGCGAAGCGGAGATTCGCGTGCAGGTCCGGATCGGCGGGCATGAGCCGGCGCGCGCGCTCGTAGGCGAGCACGGAGCGTCCGATGTCGCCGGTCTTGAAGTAGGCGTTGCCGAGATTGAAGTAGAGCGGCCCGCTCTCGACGCCGGCGGCGAGGACGCGCTCGTACTCGGCGGCGGCGTCGGTGTAGCGCTCCTCGCCGTAGAGCGCGTTGGCGTGAAAGAAGATCGTGTTCGGTGACGGCGCGACGTCGGCGCGCAGCCATCGCGGCGCCAGCACCGCCGCGATGAGGGCGAGCACGACGAGAGTGCGCGTGGCGGCCGCGCCGATCGCGAGCACGAGCGCCACGCGTGCGGACGCTGAGCTCAGGCGTCGCTCGCGCTCCAGCGACCGCACCAGTGACGCGGCGCGGTCGAGCGCGTGCCGCATGTCGCCGTCGGCGACGGCCTGCGGCGCGAAGCGCACGCGCTCGCAGGTCTCGAGGAGCTCGTGCAGTCCCGCGGTGACGTCCGGCGACACGCCGCGAGCGCGCACGTGCTCGGCGACGCCGTCGGCGGTGATCGCGCCTGGAGGCAGATCGAGCTTCGCCGAGAGGTACTCGCGCAGCGCCGCCGCGAGACCGTCATAGAACGCGGCACGGTCGCCGGCGCGCAGCGCCGTCTCGGCGCCGGCAATCGCGCGCCGTGCGCTCCGTCCCGCGCCGGCGAAGCGCGCGAGCCGCGGATCGGCGCGCAGCAGCTTCCGCCGCCGATCGTAGGCCGCCACGGCCGCCCAGAGCGCGAGCGGCACGAGCTGCAGCGCCCAGAACGTCGGGCTGCGGTACAGGCGGCGACCGATCGGCGTCAGCGCGCCCGGCGTATCCTTGATGAAGACGATGTCGCGACCGAGCGTCTCCGGCGCGGCGGCGGGCGCGGGTGTCGCCGCCGGCAGGGCGCCGACCGGCGCTTGCGCGGCCGGTTGCGCCGACGCCTGCACCGTGAGCGCGATCGGCGGCGCGGTGAGCGTGCGGTACGTGCCCGTGCCCGGGTCGAAGTAGCTGAAGCGCGGCGCGGCGAGCGTGAAGCTGCCGGCACGCGGCGGAATCACCACCTGCTCGAACGCCACGCGCGCACGGCCGCTGGCCGCATTCGGGTTGCTCGACGGCTGCGGCACCGGCTGGACCGGGTAGGTCTTGAGCGCGTCGCCGGCGGCGACGACCGGCGCGGTGATGCCGTCGAGGTTGCCGTCGCCTGCGATCGTAGTGGTGATCGTCACCGGATCGCCGGCCTTCAGCTCGCGCGGCGACGCGGCGACGTGGAGATCGAAGCTGCCGACCGCGCCCGAGAAGTCCGCCGGCTTGCCGGCGTCGGGGAGCGGCAGGACGTCGAGGTGGAGCGGCTCCGATTGCACCGTGATCTGGCGCAGGGCGCCGAACGGATCGCCGCCGAAGAAACGGTCGAAGACCGGGTCGCGGCTGCGGCCGCGGACCGGTACGCTGAGCTCGATCGTCGCCGGCCCGATCGTGAGATCGCCGGCGCGGAGCGGCGTCAGCACGGTGTGAAAATCGACGACCTGCGCGACGCCGTGCGCCGTCTGCTCGCGACGCTGCACCGGCTCATGGAGCGGCTCGATCGCGAAGGCGTCGCCGCCGATCGTCGGGTAGTGCACGTCGGATACCTGCACGGCGCCGACCGTCAGGGTGAGCGTCGCCGGGACGCGCTCGTGGAGAAATGCCCGGGTGCGCGGCGACGCGAGGACGAGCGTTACCTGATCCGTCGCGGGCGCGCCGCGCCGCGCCCCGGCGGCGGTGCCGCCGCCCGGCACCGCGCCGCCGGCCGCCGCGCCGCCGGGCGGCGCCCCGCCCGCTGCGAGCGTCAGCGTGCCGGCGTCGTAGCGCTTGCCGCCGTACTCGACGGCGATCGGCCCGATCGTGAAGGTGCCAGGCTTCGTCGCCGACACCGAGAAATGGTGCGTGATCGACGCCGACGCGCGGCCGTTCACGATCGAGAGCTGGGTCGCGGGTCCGACGTAGCGGACGCTGAGCCCGTCGACGTCGGCGATGGTCGGCGCCGCGGCATCCTGCACCCCCTGGACGACGACCGCGAGGTCGGCGCTCTCGCCGACGGCGACCTGCGGCCGGTCGAGCTCGGCGCGCACCGCGACGTCGGCGGCGGCCACTACGGCAGGAAACGACGTCGCGAGAGCGATCAGCGCGACGAGCGACGCAAGCCATCGCGTCGCCGGATGCTCGCGATGTTGCGCTCGCTGCACGCGCATCACCAATCCTGCGCCGGCTCGGCGACGACCGCACCTTGCAGCCGGCGTACGACCTCGCCCGGCTGGACCTCTTGCCCGCGCTGCGCGTCGAGGAGCGCCGCCGCTTCTTGCCGCGTCATCGCACCGTCGCGCGGCTCGTCGCCGGCCGCGGCGCCTTCCGCGTTGTCGGCTGCGGCGTTCTGTTGCTGCTGGTCGTGCGGCTCACCCGCTTGCGCGCGCTGCTGGTCGCCGCCCGGCGATGCGGCGGGTGCCGGCGATGCCTGCGCGGCTTGCTGCTGGTCGGCGCCGGCCTCGTCCTTCTGCTTCTGATCTCCGCCTGCCTGTTGGTGCTCGTCGCCCTGTTGCTGCTTCTGCTGTTGCTGCTGGTCGCCGCCCGCTTGTTGTTGCTGCTGCTGATCTTGCTTCTGCTGCTGCTGGTCCTTCTGCTGCTGGTCCTGCTGTTGTTGCTGGCGCTGCTCCTCGAGCTTCTTTTGCAGCTCGGCGCGCTTCTGCATCACCAGCTCGTAGTTGAGCTTGGCGTCGACGTCGTCGGGCGCGGCGGCGATCGCGCGGCGGTACGCGACGAGCGCGGCCGCGTATTGCTCCAGCGCTTTCTGCGGATCGGTCGCGACGGCGGCCTCGGCGCGGCGATACGTCGCGTTGCCGAGGTTGTACGCGGTGCGCGCGCTCGCGTGCGCATCGTCGTCGCCGGGACGGACCTGCTCGTACGCGGCGATGGCACCGTCGTACTTGCCCTGCTTGTACTCGGCGTCGCCGAGATTGAAGTGCAGGAGCGCCGAGTCGGGATGATCGACCAGCGCCTCGTTGTACTCCTTCGCCGCGTCGTCGTACTGGCCGGCGGCGAAGAGACGATTGCCCTCGCGCGTGCGCGCATGCGGGTCGAGCCAGGCGATCGACGCCAGCGCGAGGACGACCGCCGCCATCAGGACGCCGTGTTGCCCGGCGCCTTTCGCGGCCGCACCGCCGGTACGCTCGTCGCGCGCCGCTGTGGCGGCGGCGGACGCGGCCGTGCCGGTAGCGGGCGACGTTGCCGGCGCGTGGCCGTGCTTGCCGCGGACGCGCGGCGCCGTGGCGCCGCCGCGATCGATGCTCGCGAGGACCACCGCGTCGACGCCGGCGGCCGCGCGGCGCCGCCGCCGCGCAACGCGCCGCTCGCCGACGAAGGCGTCGGCGACGAGCAGGATCAAGGCCAGCGCGAGCGGCACCTGGAAGCGGTGCTCGAAGCGGCGCTCGAGCGTGCTCGCGAGCTCGCGCTTCTCCATCGTGCCAATGTAGTCGCGGTAGAGATCGGTGAGCGCAAGCGACGCGCCGGTCGCGTGCAGGTAGACGCCGCCGGTGTCGACGGCGATCTGCTGCAGCGTCTCTTGATCCAAGCGCGACTTCACGACTTGCCCAGTACGATCCTTCACGAAGCCGCCGCCTTCGAGCGGGATCAGCTCGCCCTCGGCCGTGCCGAGCCCGACGGTGTAGACCTTCACGCCGCGCTCCGTGGCGCGTGCCGCCGCCTCTTTGACCTTGCCCTCGTGATCCTCGCCGTCCGTGATGAGAATGATCGCCTGGTGCTTGCCCTCGCGGCCCTCGAACGCCTCGAGACTGGTGTCGATCGCCTCGGCCAGCGCGGTGCCGCCCTTCGGGATGATGCCGACGTCGATCGCGTCGAGGCTCTGCCGCACGGCGCCGTAATCGAGTGTCAACGGGCACTGCACGAAGGCGCTGCCGGCGAACGCGACCAGGCCGACGCGGTCGCCGTGTAGCTGTGTCAGGAGATCGTGGACGGCGAGCTTGGCGCGCGCCAGCCGCGTCGGTTTGACGTCGGTCGCGAGCATGCTCCGCGAGGTGTCGATCGCGACGACGAGGTCGACGCCCTCGCGATGCACCTCCTCCCAGCGAAACCCCCAGAGCGGCCCCGCGATCGCGACGACGAGGAGCAGCACCGCCCCGACGAGCAGCGCCGCGCGCACCGTTCGCCGGCGCGCATCGAGGTCGGGTACAAGCGCCGGCAGGAGACCGGCCTCCGCGAACGTGGCGAGCGCGGCCTGGCGCCGTCGCCGCGCCCATGCGAGGCCGAGCGCGAGCAGCGGCACCAGCACGAGCGCGGCGAGCGCGAGCGGCTCGCGCCAGTCGAGCGGCGAGCCCGTCACGGCAGCTTCCTCAACACCGTCTCCGCGAGACCGACCTCCACCAGCACCAGTGCCAGTGCCGGCCACGCGAGCCACGGGTAGAGCTCGCGATAGTCGAGGAACTCCGGCGCCTCGAACGCGGTCTTCTCGCTGCGGTCGATCTCGCTGTACACGTCGCGCAGACTCGCCGTGTCGGTGGCGCGGAAGTAGCGGCCGTTCGTCGTCATCGCGATCTTCTTCAGCATCGGCTCGTCGACGTCGACCTGCATCGGGCGATAGACCTTGTTGCCGAAGAAATCCTGCGTCGGGTAGGGGGCGAGACCGCGGGTGCCGGCGCCGACCGTGTAGACCTTGATGCCGAGCGCGGCGGCGGCATCCGCGGCGGTCTGCGGCGTGATGGTGCCGGCGTTGTTCTCGCCGTCGGTGAGCAGCACGATGAACTTGCCCTTCGCCGTCGACGGGCGCAGGCGATTCACCGCGGTCGCGAGCGCCGACCCGATCGCAGTGCCGTCCTCGATCATCCCGACCTTGGCGCGGTCGAGATTCTGGAGCAGCCAGCCGTGATCGAGCGTGAGCGGGCACTGCGTGTACGGGCGCGCCGCGAAGAGGATGAGGCCGATGCGGTCTTCCGGCCGCGCGGCGACGAACTCCTTCACCACCGACTTCACGACGTCGACGCGGCTGGCGCGTGTGCTGCCGAGCGTGAAGTCCTCGGCGAGCATGCTGCCGGAGACGTCGACGGCGAGCACGACGTCGACACCTTCGCGATGGATGCGCGTCTGCGCGCTTCCGAGCTGCGGTCGCGCCAGTGCGACGACGATCAGGCCAAGAGCGAGCGCGCGCAAGCCGACCAGGATGACGCGCCGGCGCCCCGCGCCGGCAGGGGCAACGGCGCGCAGTGCGGCGAGGCTCGGAAAGCGCACTGCCGCGTCGCGCGCGTGCCGGCGTGCGCGTAGAACGAGCGGAATCAAGACGGCGAGCGCGAGGAGCCAGGGACTAGCGAAGCGCATCGACCTCTCCGCTGGAACCACTCGATCGGCGCGCGCTCGCCGGCCGCTCCTGGACGGCGCCGGGCGGCCGTCCGTCGCTGGAGCCGCGCGGCCGCCGAGCGCGCGCTCGGGCGTTCGTCGACTGCTCGTCGAGCTCCGTGCTCGGCGCGGCGGTCTCGTCGACGAAGCGACGCGCCGCCGCGTATGCGCGCTCGCTGTCGGCGAGCGTCGGCACGTGGCGGGCGAACTTCACCAGGTCCGACTCGGTCAGGAACTCGCCGAGGAGGGCGCGATGCGCCGGCTGCAAGCTGCCGCCGCGCGCCGTCGTGAGCAGGAACTCCTCGGTGGTCATCTCGGGCGCGCGCAGCGAGAAGCGCCGCTCGAGGTAGGCGCGAACGATTCCCGACAGCGCCGAGTAGTACTCCTTGAAGAGCCGGTGCTCGGTGAGACCCCGGTTGCGGAGACGCTCGAGGTCGTCGATCGCGATCTCGTGTGCCGGGCGTGGCGGCGCCGCGACGCGTGCCCGCTCGCCGCGGCGGAGCGCGCGGTACCCCGCGATGGCGACGAACAGGAGCGCCGCGAGAGCGCCGGCGGCGATGTAGTACGGCCGCCAGTAGAAGGGCGGCTCGAGCGGCGGCTTGATGTCGCGGATGTCCGTCGGCGACCCCGCTTTCGCGAGGACGCTCTCGATCGTCATCACGACGTTCGCCGGCGGCGCCGTCGTGAGCTCGCCGCCGGGACGGCGCCACTGGACGGGCGGCGACTCGATCTCTTTGTGTCCCGGCTCCCAGCCCGCGAGCCGATACCAGCGCGTCACGACCGTGAGGCCGTCCCGCGTCGTGGGCGGCGTGTCGCCGAAGTCGAGGATGTCGAACTCGCCGAGGCGCTCCGTCGGCTGCGCGAAGACGATTTGCAGAGCGGGCGGCCCGGTGATCTCCATGGTGTAGCGAAACGGCGTGCCGATCGTCGTCGTGTCGGGATCGAGGCGGGCGCGGACGGTGACGGGCGTGTCGACGGGCGGCGCGGCGTCGGCCGCCGCGCCGGCGGTGGGAGCGGCAGCGGGCGCCGTCGCGTCGTCCGCGGCGCGCGCGCAGGCGAGCGGCCACATCGCGACCGCCGTCACGAGCGCCAGCGCGGCGATGCGCAGCAATGTGCCCCGCCGTGTCATCGTCCGACGCGTCATTGCCGCCGCTCGCGCATGCGGAAGAAGCGCAGCAGCGCCTCGGTGTAGGAGCGGTCGGTCGTGACCGGGATCGCGTCGACGTCGGCGGAGCGCAGCAGGCGGTCGCGCGTGCGCCGCGCCGCGGCGGCCTCGCGGGCGAACGCCTCACGCACGCGACGGTCGCCGGTGTCGACGACGTAGCGGTCGCCGGTCTCGAGCTCCTCGAGCTCGACCAGACCGACGTCCGGCAACGCCGCCTCGCGCGGATCGTCGAGGACGACCGCGACGACGTCGTGGCGGCGCGCCGCGATCGTCAGCGCCGTCCGGCAGCGCGGGTCGAGGAAGTCGGAGACCACGAAGACGACACAGCGGCGCTTCGCGACGTGCGCGAGGTGCTCGAGCGCGCCGGCGATGTCGGTGCCGCGTCCCTGCGGTCGGCACGAGAGGACCTCGCGGATGACGCGCAACACGTGATGCGTCCCTTTGCGCGGCGGCAGCGCGAGCTCGATGCGGTCGCTGAAGATCACCAGGCCGACCTTGTCGTTGTTGGTGATCGCCGAGAACGCGAGCACCGCGGCGAGCTCGGCGGCGAGCGCGCTCTTCAGCTGCCGCACGCTCGCGAAGCGCGTCGAGGCGCTGGCGTCGACGAGGAGCATGACGGTGAGCTCGCGCTCCTCGGCGTAGCGCTTCACGAACGGCACGCCGGCGCGGGCGGTGACGTTCCAATCGATCGAGCGGATCTCGTCGCCCGGCTCGTACAGGCGCACCTCCGCGAACTCCATGCCGCGGCCCTTGAAAACGCTCTGATACTGGCCGGCGAAGAGATCGCTCACGAGGTGGCTCGTGCGGATCTGGATCTTGCGGACCGCTTTCAGCTGCTCGCGTGTCAGCATGGTGCTGGCGGCGACGGCGGAATGCGGCGCATACCCCGCCGCTGCCGCGCGTGCCCGCGCCTCGTCAGGGAACGGGTACGCCGTCGAAGATGCGTTGCACCACCTCGTCGCTGTCGATCTCCTCCGCCTCCGCCTCGTAGGTGACGATCACGCGGTGGCGGAGCACGTCGGGGCCGATCGACTTCACGTCCTGCGGCGTCACGTAGCCGCGGCCCTGGAGGAACGCGTGCGCCTTCGCCGCCAGCGTCAGATACAGCGTCGCGCGCGGCGACGCGCCGTACTCGACGAGCCCATTCAGATTCAGCTTGTACGCCGCGGGATCGCGCGTCGCGAAGACGAGGTCGATGATGTACTCCTTGATCTTGTCGTCGAGATAGATCTGGTCGACGAGCCCGCGCGCCGCGAGGATCTCGTGCGTGCCGACGACCGGCGCCGCCGGCGCCGGCGCCTGCGTCATCGCCATGCGGTCGAGGATCTGCCGTTCCTCCTCGCGCGTCGGATAGCCGATCCTGACCTTCAGCATGAAGCGATCGACTTGCGCTTCGGGAAGCGGATACGTGCCTTCGTGCTCGATCGGGTTCTGCGTCGCGAGAACGAGGAACGGCTCCGGGAGGAGGTGCGTCTCGTCCCCGATCGTGACCTGGTGCTCCTGCATCGCCTCCAGGAGCGCGCTCTGCACCTTCGCGGGCGCGCGGTTGATCTCGTCGGCGAGGATCACGTGCGCGAAGATCGGGCCGCGCTTGGTCGTGAACGAGCCCTCGCGCGGGTTGTAGATCATGGTGCCGACGAGGTCCGCCGGGAGGAGGTCGGGCGTGAACTGGATGCGCCGGAAGCGCGCGTCGATCGCCTGCGCCAGCGTCTTCACGGCCAAGGTCTTCGCCAGGCCCGGGACGCCCTCGAGCAGTACGTGGCCGTTCGCCAGCAAGCCGACCAGCAACCGGTCGACGAGGTAGCGCTGGCCGACGATGACGGTGCCGATCTGCTCGCGCAACCGGTAGGCGAACGCCGACGCTTCCTTCACGTGCTCGTTGATTGCAGCAATGCCGGTATCCATTCGTTGCTCCGCGTTGTGAGGGTACGGGCGCTTCGACGCCGCTCGGGGCGGCGGTATTCACCGCCGTCGAGCGCGGCCGCGCTCGGTCGATGTGATCTACCGGCGGCCGCCGAGGCGGTCAAGATGGGTCGACGGTCGCGTCGGGGCTCTTGCGTGATACCCCGCGTCTGCAATATCGCCGCGGCCGGAGATGCTTCAGGACATGTCGCGCACCTCGATGACCGTTCGGGCGCTCGGTGGCGCGGCGGTCCTAGCGCTGATCGCCGGCGGTTCGATCGAGATCCTGCCGCCGTCGATGCGCGCGATGATCGCGAGTGGAACGCTCGACAGCTTCCTCGCGGTCCTTCCGTACACGCTCGGGCCGGCGCTTCGCGTGTGGGCGTTTTGGGCCATCGTGACCGTCGTCGCCGGCGCGGCGCTGTTGCGCCTCGCGCCCGAGCTCGGCGCCCTCGACGCCGCGCTCGCCGGCGCGATCGTGCCGTGGGTGTTCGCCTACGTCGGCGGCAACGTCCTCGGCCCGATCGGGCTCTTCCGCTCGTGGACGCTGTGGGCGATCGTCGCCGCGATCGCCGTCTGGGTGTGGAGGGCGGGGATGCCGCGAATCGTCTCACATGCGCCGCCGCGTGGGATGCAGCTCGCGCTCCTGGCGGTCGCGATCGCCGCGCTCGGGATCATCCCGCTCCAGCTCGGCTCGCCCGTGCCGCCGCACCTCGACGTGCTCGCGACGCCCGCGTCGGCGCAGCGGATCGTCACGTTCGGGCGCTATTTCCCGTTCGACAACGATCCGTACGGCTACTGGACGCCGATGGCGCAATGTCCCGGCGTCGAGCTCTTCTACGCGCTCCTCGCCCTCGGCAGCTTCACCGACCCGGCGGTCCTGGCGACGACCGCGGCGATGTTGCCGATGACGGTGCTGCTGATCGTCGCGACCTATCGCCTCGGGCGCACACTCGCCGACGAGGTGACCGGCGGCATGGCGGCGCTCCTTCTCTTCGCGACGATCCTCGTCAAGATGACGCCGACGACGATGCACGGCCGTACGGTGGCATTTGTGCTCGCCGCGTTCGGGCTCGCGTTCGTGCTCGACCCGCGCCGGAGTCGCACGCGCGTGGTGCTCGGCGCGCTCGCCCTCGGCACCGCGGTCGCGTCGCACGTGATCATCGGCGCGCTGGCGATGGCGGTCGCGAGCGCGGCGATCCTCTGCTGGCTCGTCGACGGCGACGTGCGCGGCTTCGCCGCCGGTGTCGGTGTGCTCGCCGGCGCGTCGCTCGTCGCGCTGCCGATGGTCGCCATCGGGCTCGTCGTTCCGGCTCCGTACCCGGTGCTGGCGCTGGCGCAGATCCTCGGCATCGCGGTCATCGCCGGCTGCGCGTCACGTCTGGAGGGACCCGCGCCCGACGGCGCCCGTTCGCGCCGGCTCGCGTGGGGGATCGCGTTCCTCCTGCTGGTCGTGCTCGTGTGGCGGCCGCGCTCGCTCGCCGTCCTCGAAGACCGCCCGGAGCGCTTTCCGATCCTCTTCTTCTCGTCCGTATTCGCGTTCGCGGTCATGGTCGCGGTCGGCGCGCGTCGGCGGCCACGCGCCGCGTTGAGCCTCGTCCTGCTCGTCGCCATCGCGCTCGAGTGGCTGTGCGTGACGCTCTTGCCGACGTTCGTCGACACGCCCGTCGGGTTCGGTCTCGCCGACGTGGTGTACAAGATCGACTACTGGTACCCCTGGGCGCTCGTGTTCCCGGCAGCGTATCTCTTCGCGTCCCTCGCGCGGTCGGCGGGCGAAGGCGCGAGCGTGCTCGTCTTGCTGCTGCTGCTGTTCATTCCGTGGAAGGACAACACCCACGGCAACTTCATCTCGCATCAGATGGCGATCAGCGAGTGGTTCGCGCAGACGATCGGCACCGCGAAGGGCGGCTACTGGTGGAACGCCGCCGAGCCGCGCTGGGCCCAGACCGATGCCGAGCGCGCCCTGAACGATCTGGTGCGCGACGAGATCGCGGCTGGCAGAATCACCGCCGCGACCCACATCGTCCACCTGACGCCGCACACGCTGATGGGGAAGAACGTCGTTCTCTTCTCCGTGTTCACCGGCGTCGACGACGATCCGTACGTCGCCGATCGGACGTACCGGCTCGACCTCGGCGCGACGGCGGGCAGCAGGCTCCGTCGTGCCGAACCGGAGACGATCGCCGCCGTGCTCGCCGCGCACCCGCCGTACGTCGTCATCCACGGCAACCCGCTGGCGCTCGCGGCCGACGCGCTCGCCGACTACGACGAGCTGCTGAACCGCGACGACGTCCGTCTGCTGCGGCATCGATCGCTCGCGCCGTCGCCGACCAACGAGGCGGTGCGCGGCGTTCACGCGTTGTCGTAACCGGGCAATCGCGGCGGCCGCGCCGATCGTCGGCCGGGCGCGACCGCTTGTGTGCGCTGCCGGCGCGGCATACTCCTCGCGTCCATGAGCAGCGAACGCAACAAGCAGCTCGCGCGCGAGTTCTTCGCCTGCTTCACCACCGGCGACATCGCCGGCGCCCTCGACCGCATGACCGACGACGCGACCTGGTGGCTCCCCGGAAAGCCGGGCCAGCTGCCGATCATCGGCGTGCAGACGAAGGAAGAGATGGCGCGACTCTTCCAGGCGATGACGTCCCAGCTCGAGAACGGTCGCCTCCCGATGACGGTGAAGAGCATCATCGCCGAAGGCGACCAGGTCGCCTTCCAAGCCGAGTCGCACGGCCAGCTACGAAACGGCCGCGTCTACAACCAGGAGTACCACTTCGCCCTCACGTTCCGCGACGACAAACTCGCCGCCGTCCGCGAGTACCTCGACACCCAGCACGTCTTCGCAACCTGGTTCGCCCCGTAAGCCGCTGACGTTTGGGTTTCCTCCGGCCGTTTTGTTACGCCCTGGCGGCGGTCGAGTTGCGAGCCAGACGAGGCGCGAGGGAAGTGAGCAGCGCAGGCGTAGCAGCGCTACGCCGAGCATCCGAGCGACCGAGCAACGAAGTATGGCGAAGCAAATCGGCCGCCGCCGCTAGAACCAGCCGTGGAGCCATGAAGTGCTCTCCACATCCTGCGGCGCAAGGACGTTCACCTTGCCGAGCTGCTGATCGCCACGGCGGGCGATGATTGCGCCGACGACCTGACCCTTCTTGATCGGCGCGCTGATCGACGGCGGAATCGTCGTTTCGATCTTCACGTTGCCGGCTTCGGTGCGCGGCACCGTCACGCGCAGATCGCCGGCGGCGATGCCGGTCAACGAGGGAACGCTGCCGCCGGAAACGGCGATCGCGCTGCCGACGGGCTGTCCCGCTTTCGCGGCTTGGATCGTCTTGTAGCCGGCGAACCCGCTCGTGAGGAGCTTCGCCGCCTCGTCGAAGCAGCCCTTCTTGGTCGGCGCGCCGAGGACGACGGCGAGGAGCCGCAGCCCGTCGCGGGTCGCGGTCGCGGTAACCTCGAAGCCGGCGGCGGCGTAGTAGCCGGTTTTCAAGCCGTCGGCGCCGGCGTAGGTGCGGACGAGGTGGTTCGTGTTCCGCATCTGCAGCTGGCCGTCGCGAAACGGCGCCTCCGACATCGCCGCCCACTCCATGATCTCGGGGAACTCGGCGAGCTTGCGGGCGACGATCGCGAGGTCGGCGGCGCTCATGAGATCCGGCTGCTGGCCGCGTCCCGGCGGGAGGCCGTGCACGCTGTGGAACTCGCTGTCGGCGAGGCCGAGCTCCTTGGCGCGCTGGTTCATGAGCGCGACGAACGCGTCGGTCGAGCCGGCGACGTACTCGGCGACGGCGACGGCGCCGTCGTTCGCCGACGCGATGACGATCGCCTTCAGGAGCTCGCGCAGCGGGAAGCGCTCGCCTTCGCGCAGGTACACCTGCGAACCGCCGATCTTGCTCGCCCACGCCGACGCCGTGACCATGTCGTCGAGACCGATCGACTTGTCGCGCACGCGCTCCATCGTGATGAGGAGCGTCATCATCTTCGTCATCGACGCCGGCGGCCAGCGGAGGTGCTCGTCCTTCGCGAAGAGCACTTGGCCGCTGTCGCGGTCGAGGACGAGGGCGGCACGGTAGGGCGCCTCGGGCGTGAATTGGCCGCCCTTGGCGGGTGCGGCGGCGACGGCGCCCTCTTCGTCGCCGTCGGCCGCGCTCGGTCGCGCGGCCTGCGACGCGGGCCCCCGCGCGGCGCGTAACGCGCGCGCCTCCGCGGACACGGTCGCGCCCACGAGCACGACCGACGCCATCGTCACGATCAGCCACTCCCTCCGCATCCTGCACCTCCCCACGCGACGTGCGTGTCGTCGAAGATGCCGCGCACCATACATCCGGAGGACGATGCGCGGCCAGTGGAAAATACGTCGGGCTGCTTGCGTACGGCGCGCAGCGCGCGCGCGAGCGCGCCAGCGACGGACGGCGTGAGGCCGGGGACGTCGTCGCTCGCGAGCTCACGCGCGACGGCGTCGGCCGGCGCGGCGAGTGGCGCCAGCGCGGCGAGCGCGACGACGATGCGCGCGTCCGCGCGGTCGATCGCGCGTCGCAGCTCGTCGAGTGTGAACGGCGCGGCAATGGATTCCGGCGTCGCACGTTGAATCGCCTTCGCGGCTGCGACCTCGCCGCGGATGAACGCGACGAAGGATGGGACGTCGAGCGCGACCGTGGCGGCGCGCGCGGCGGCCTCGCGCTCGACGGCGGCCTCGCGCGCGCGGTCTTCGATCGGGCGGCCGGCGGCGTGCTTCGCGGCGGCGACGAGGGGCATGAGTGTGAGGCGCCGCCGCACGTCCTCGACGAGCGACGCCGTCGAGGCCTCGAGCGGCGCCACGCTCGCGTCGGGCGCCGCGTTACCGTCGCGTGGTGCCGAATTTCCATCGTGCGACGCCGGGCTGGCATTGAGCGCGCCGGTCGCGATGGCGCGGAGGATCCGCGCGCGCAGCGCCGGCAGCCAGCCCGAGCGCTCGCGCTCGAGCAGCCACCCGTCGAGATCGGTCGCGAGGGCGCCCTTCCCCGGCGGGAGCCAATACGCCTTGCGGTCGCGTGCAAGACGCGCGACGACGCGGAGGCACGGCGCCGCCGCGCAGGCGGCGTCGAACGCCGCGAGCTCGAACGTGTCGGTCACGATCGCGTCGGCGTCGCCGCGCGCCAACATCGCGGGCAGCGCTGTGTTGTCGTCGACGGCGACGATCCGTGCGTGTGGGAACCGCGCACGGGTGACTTGCTCGAGGTGGCCACCGCGATTCACGGCGATCGTGCGCCCGGGACGGTCGAATCCGGCGGGCGGCTGGGCCGCCGCGCCGCGGCCCGCGCTCGCGGCGCTGTCGACGGTCGAAGCGTGCGCCGCGACGGCGAGCACCGCGTCGGTGCGCGCGACCGTCGCCGTCATGATGCCGGTGACGAGCCGATCGGCGCCGACGGTGACGCCGCTCATCACGACGTCGAAGTCACCGGCGGCGAGACGGCTCCCGAGCTCGGGCCAGCGGAACGGCACGAACACGACCTCGCGTCCGCGGTCGGCGGCGTAGGCGCGCGCCACCTCGATGTCGAACCCGGCATACGTCCCGTCCGGGTTACGCGACGAGAACGGCGCGTAGTCGCCGCTCGTCCCGACGCGCAGGGGAGGGATTGCAGGGGCGCCGCCGCGCAACGGCGCGCGCGGCGTGCAGCCGCCGAGCAGTAACCCGGCGAGGATCGCCGCGAGCGCCGGCACGATCGTCGCAAAGAATGCCGCGCGCCGTCGGACGATCGTTGCCGGCAACGCGGCGAGCCGCGCTCGTTGACGGCGTCGGGCGGCGAACGTTAGAAGGCGACCATCCCCGACGGGGAGATCCCCATGACCAACGCGGCGCCGGCGACCCGCAACGAGACGAGCGACGTGCGCGACGCGCACCGCTTCGACGTCGGCGCGCTGCAGGCGTACCTGCAGCGCTACGTCGACGGCTTCCACGGCACGCTCGAGGTGCGGCAGTTCGTCGGCGGGCAATCGAACCCGACGTTTCTCCTCGCCGCCGGCGGTCGCGAGTACGTCATGCGGAAAAAGCCGCCTGGGAAGCTCCTCGCGTCCGCGCATCAAGTCGACCGCGAGTACCGCGTCATCAGCGCGCTCGCAGCGACCGACGTCCCGGTGCCGCGCGCCTACGCCCTGTGCGACGACGAGCGCGTCATCGGCAGCGCGTTCTACGTCATGGAGTACGTCCGCGGCCGCATCTTCCGCGACCCGCAGCTCCCCGGCGTCGCGCCGGCGGAGCGCGCCGCGATCTACGACAGCATGAACGACGTGCTCGCGCGCCTGCACACCGTCGACTGCGTTGCCGTCGGTCTCGGCGACTACGGCAAGCCCGGCAATTACTTCGCGCGCCAGATCGGCCGCTGGACGAAGCAGTACGAGGCCGCGAAGACCGACAACGTCGAGGCGATGGACAATCTCATCGCCTGGCTGCCGACGCACATCCCGCCCGGCGACGAGACCCGCATCGCGCACGGCGACTTCCGCCTCGAGAACTCGATCTACCATCCGACCGAGCCGCGCATGATCGCCGTCCTCGACTGGGAGCTCTCCACGCTCGGGCATCCGCTCGCCGACCTCGCCTACAACTGCATGCTCTACCA
>WNFR01003042.1_pt1 | contig 27131 bp, 29 predicted proteins | sample 5400221 | NCBI WGS metagenome assembly WNFR01 (sample SAMN13153357, study PRJNA577476) | soil metagenome | isolation source: 40 cm soil under Madrone tree | place: USA:California | collected 2016-06-14
TTGAATTGGGCGGGCGCCTTGCGCGCGGCATTGTCGATCTGGATCGCGACCTCGGCGTTGTTGCGTCCCGGCCGATTGGTGGTGCCGGAAAAGATCACGTCGTCCATGTCGGCGGCGCGCAGCGATTTGTGCGAGGTTTCGCCCATCACCCAGCGCAGCGCTTCGACCAGGTTCGACTTGCCGCAGCCGTTCGGCCCGACGACGCCGGTAAGCCCTGGCTCGATCAGGAAATCGGTCGGCTCGACGAAGGACTTGAAGCCGAGCAGGCGCAGCCGCGTGAGTTTCATACCGACGCCGTCCTAACCGCCCGGCGACCGAATGGATCAGGCCTCGGGCCCATGGGGTGGGTCGAGCGGTTAATGGAGGATCGCCGCATCGACCGAAACAATGAATCGCCGAGCGCGATTCCGCAACAGAAAGAACGCGTTATCCCGCCCGCACTGGCGCGGCGGCGCATCGCCGGGAGAGCCCGGATGACCGGCTCTGCTCCAACAGCCGGCAAAGTGGTTAAAAAAGCGTTATCAGCCCTTGAGATACGGGGCGATCTGCTTGTCCAGCTCCTCGGGGGTGAGGGCGCCGCGAAACGTCTTGCCATTGATGAAAAAGGTGGGCGTGGAATTGACGTTGAACTTCTGCTGGGCCCGCGTGCGCTCGTCCACGAGGCCCTGCTCCATCTGGTGATTCGCAAGGCATTGATCGAACGTCTGTTGAGTGAAGCCCGCCTGCTTGGCGATGGCGAACATCGGCTGTAGCGGCTTCTGCACCACCCAATCCTTCTGCTGCGCGAAGAAGGCGTCGATCAGCGGAAAATATCTGTCCTTGCCGGCGCAGCGCGCGAGCATCGAGGCGGCGAGGGCGAGCGGATCGAGCGGAAATTCCCGGAAGATGAAGCGCACCTTGCCGGTGTCGATGTATTTCTTCTTCATCTCGGGGTAGGTGGTCTCGTGGAAATGGCTGCAGTGGGGGCAGGTCATCGACGCATATTCGACGATGGTGACCGGAGCATCCGCCTGACCCTGGATCTCGTCGCCGAGCGGACTCGGCACGAGCAGGTCGGCCATGGAGACTTCTCCACTTGGGCCGGACTGCGCCGCGGCCGTATCGGGAAAGGTCCAGAACTCATATCCGACCCCGCCCGCGGCAAGGACCGCGATGAGCGCGGTCGTGCCGATGAGCACATATCGGCGGGTGACGGTGAGGCTGGCTTCGGGTTGCGTGGTCATGTGATATCCGCCTGGTTAGCCGGCTTTCGCCCGAGCCGAGCTCGCTTGTCACAGCCGGAATGTGGCAAGCGCCGGCCGCCGTGCCAAGGCCGTGGTCTCAGGACTCCTTGACGGCTGCTCCCAGCCGGCCGAGCGCAGCGCGCAGGTTTTCGTCAGTGATCTCGCCGAGATGCGCCGCGACGCGCGCGGCCGCCTCGTTATCGACCGGGCGTTGCGGCGTTGCCTTGCGACGCCTCAGCGGCGCTTGCCGCAGCCGCAACGCGCCGACCGCACGCCAGCCAAAGAAGCGGTTCACCCGCTCGAGCACCACGCCGGAGAGATGCTGAATCTCGATTGCGGCCGGTCCTTCCACCCGCAGCACGAGGACGCCCGGCTCTGCGGCGTGGGCCCCGGAAGGCCGGGGCCACTGAATCTTTTCGGGCTCCGAATGGTCTGCGATCTCAGCGCCCACGATGTCGGGCCAGCGGGTGACGAGCTCGGTCGAGGCAAAACCCTGCTTGGCGAACGCCGCCTTGAGCGTTCGGTGGAGTACCTCCGCCAGTGGTCGGGCGAAAGATTTGCCGGGCTTGTTCATGCTGCAAGGCTCTGCCACATCGATCGGAGATGACGCTAGCGCGATTCTCGCTGACGCAGAACTATGCTCCCGGATGACGATTCATTCCAGTTCGCCGAAATCTGCACTTATAGTCGGAGCGGAGCGACAAAAGCGTGCCGCACAGCCTCGGGATGCGCGCGCCGTCGATCTGTTGGCCTGGTACGACCGCCATCGCCGCGCGCTCCCTTGGCGCGCAGCGCCGGGCGAGCGGCCCGACCCGTACCGGGTTTGGCTCTCCGAAGTCATGCTGCAGCAGACTACTACGAAGGCCGTCGCGCCGTATTTCGCGCGCTTTACGGCGCGCTGGTCGAATGTGCGCGCGCTCGCGGCGGCGCCGCTCGAGGACGTGCTCAAGCTGTGGGCCGGGCTCGGCTATTACGCGCGCGCGAGGCATCTGCACGCCTGCGCCAAGGCGGTGGTCGCGCGCCACGGCGGAGGTTTTCCACGGAGCGAGGCGGCGCTCGCCGCCCTGCCAGGTCTCGGCCCCTATACGGCCGCCGCGATCGCGGCGATCGCGTTCGATGCGCCGGTTGCGGCGGTCGACGGGAATGTGGAACGGGTGGTGGCACGGTTGTACGCGGTTGAAGACGAACTCCCCGCGGCCAAGCAGAAGATTCGACGGCTTGCCGAAGGCCTCGTGCCGGTCGAGCGCGCGGGCGATTTCGCGCAAGCGCTGATGGACCTCGGCGCGACCATCTGCACGCCGAAGACGCCGGCCTGTGTGCTGTGTCCCTGGAGGAGCGCGTGCGCCGCGCGAGCGCGCGGCGACCCCGAGGCGTTTCCGGTGAAGGCGCCGAAGAAGGAGGGGCGGCTGCGCCGCGGCGCGGCGTTCGTCGTGCTTCGCAGCGACGGCTTCGTGCTCTTGCGCTCGCGCCCACCAAGGGGGCTGCTCGGCGGCATGACCGAGGTTCCGACGACGCAGTGGACGCACGATTTCGACGGCGGCCCGGAGCTCGCGCCGCGTCTTCGACCCGCGCCGCCGAGCTGGCGGCGCATCGCCGGCGTCGTCACGCACGCCTTCACGCATTTCCCGCTGGAGCTCGTCGTCTATGTCGCGGAGGTTTCCCCCGACACGGCGGCGCCGCCCGGCGCGCGCTGGGTTGCCCGCGCCGATGTCGGCGACGAGGCGCTGCCCAACCTCATGCGCAAAGTGCTGGGGCATGCGCTAGGATAGGGCTACACGATCCGCGGAGATCGGAACGGGAGGGCCTGCCATGGAATTCACTCGACGCAATCTGACTGCGGGCGCAGGCGCAACGGCCGCGACCACGTTCACGCGCACCGCGCTGGGCGGCTGGGAGCCGAGCGAGCGCTACCCCGACCCGGCGATCCAGATTCTCGACCCGAGCTTTGCGAAATATCGGCTGGCGCTCGCCGGCGTCGAGCGGCTCGCCACCGGCATGCGCTGGTGCGAGGGGCCGGTCTATTTCGGCGATGCGCGCTGCCTCCTCTGGAGCGACATTCCCAACAACCGCATGATGCGCTGGGACGAGACGACGGGACGCATCAGCGCTTATCGCCAGCCATCGAATTACTCCAACGGCAATACCCGTGACCGGCAGGGCCGCCTCGTCACGTGCGAGCATGACACGCGGCGCGTGACGCGCACCGAGTACGACGGCAGCATCACCGTTCTGATCGACAAATTCGACGGCAAGCCGCTCAACGCGCCGAACGACATCGTGGTCAAATCCGACGATTCGGTCTGGTTCACCGATCCGCCGTTCGGCATCCTCGGCAATTACGAGGGCCACGTGGCCACGCCCGAGCTGCCGACCAACGTCTATCGGCTCGATCCGAAATCGGGCCGCGCGACGGTGGTGGCCGGCGACATCAACCGGCCGAACGGGCTCGCCTTCTCGCCCGACGAGAAGAAGCTCTACATCGTCGAGGCGGGGGTGACGCCGCGCGTGATCCGCGCCTACGACCTCAACGAGGACAAGCTCGCCAACAGCCGTCCCTTCGTCACCGCCGAGCCGGGCGGCACGCCGGACGGCTTCCGCTGCGACGTCGACGGCAATCTGTGGTGCGGCTGGGGCATGAGCGCAGAGCAGGACGGGGTCAAGATTTTCGATCCGAACGGCAAGCCCATCGGTTTCATCGCCTTGCCCGAACGCTCGGCCAACGTCTGCTTCGGCGGCGTCAAGCGCAACCGGCTGTTCATGGCCGCGAGCCATTCGGTCTATTCGCTCTACGTCAACACGCAAGGCGCGCCGGGCGGGTGAGCCTCGGGTGACTATGCCCGCATTTCCGCTCGGATCTGCGTCCGCAGCGCGTCGATCGAGAGCAGGCCCTTGGCCGTGTTGACATGCCAGAAGGCCCAGCCGTTGCACGCTTCCAAGCCTTGCGCCACCGCGCCGATGCGGTGGATGGAGCCGACCGTCTCACCCAACGCGATCGCGCCGTCGGCGCGCACCAGCGCCTCGATCTTGCGCTTGGCATCGCATAGGCGCGCGCCCGGCGTGATCAGTCCGGCCTCGATCAGTGCCGAGAAGGGCACGCGCGGCGCCTCGCGCGCGGTCATGAACGGTGCAAGCGCCGGCGCCGGCAGCGGCTCGACCGCTGCGATACGCGCCTGCGCGGCCGCCGCATAGGCGCTCTCGCGCTCGATGCCGATGAAGCGGCGCCGCAACCGCTTGGCGACGGCACCGGTGGTGCCGCTGCCGCAGAACGGGTCGAGCACAAGGTCGTCGGGCCGCGATGATGCGAGGATGATCCGCGCCAGCAGCGCCTCGGGTTTCTGGGTCGGATGCAGCTTCTTGCCGTCGCTGCCTTTGAGGCGCTCCTCGCCGGTGCACAGCGGAATGGTCCAGTCGGAGCGCACCTGCACGCCATCGTTGCCTGCCTTGAGCGCTTCGTAATTGAACGTGTAGCCCTTTGCGCGCGGATCGCGGGCCGCCCAGATCAGCGTCTCGTGCGCGTTGGTGAACCGCCGCCCGCGAAAATTCGGCATCGGATTCGACTTGCGCCACACCACATCGTTGAGAATCCAGAAGCGCAAATCCTGCAGGATCGCGCCGACGCGAAAAATGTTGTGATACGAGCCGATCACCCACAGCGTCGCCTCGCGCTTCATCACGCGCCGGCACGCGATGAGCCAAGCGCGCGTGAAGTCGTCGTAGGCGACAAAGCTCGAGAACTTGTCCCAGTCATCGTCGACCGCATCGACGCGCGAATCGTCGGGACGCTTGAGGTCGCCTTGCAGCTGCAGGTTATAGGGAGGATCGGCGAAAACGAGATCGACCGATTCCTCCGGCAGCTTTGCCATCTCGGCAATGCAGTCGCCGACCAGAATTCGGTTGGTTGCGACGGACTCGAAACTGACGCGGGGCGCCCGAGCGGACGCCCCGCGACGCGATACAACCATGACTCAGGACTCTGACTCAGGCGACGCGGCCGGTGACGCGGGACCTACAACCGACAGTGAGGCACTATGCCGGCGCGCGGTAAAAATCGGCTTAACCGGATCGCACGGCTATTGGGAAAGATTTGTCCGCGAATTATATTCGCGAAGGCGCGCGATCGGCGCGGTGGTAAACGAAAGTCAACCGCTGCGGCGGCCGTGTGACCGGCCGCGGGCAAGGAGGCTAACCATGCGCTTGGACGATCTCCCGGAAAGCGGCAATGTCGAAGATCGACGCGCGGAGGGCTACGGCGGTGGTGGCTTCGGCATTCCGATCGGCGGCGGCGGACTGGGCATCGGCGCGATCGTAGCGCTCGGCCTCATCGGTTGGGCGCTCGGCATCGATCCGAGCGTGCTCATCGGCGGCGCCGAGATCCTGACCGGCTCCGGCCGGCCGCAGGTGCAGGCGCCGCCCAGCGCGCGACGCACCAGCGCTCCGCAGGACCAGATGGGCCGCTTCGTGAGCAAGGTGCTCGGCAGCACCGAGCTGCAGTGGAAGCAAGTCTTTGCGAGCGACGGCAAGATCTATCGGCCGCCCGTGCTCGTTCTCTATCGCGGCGCGACGCACGCCAGTTGCGGCGGAGAAGCGCAAAGCGCCATGGGACCCTTCTACTGTCCCGCCGACCAGAAGGTCTATCTCGACACCTCGTTCTTCGACCAGATCGCGACGCGTTTCCACGGCTGCGACGTCGGCAGCAAGGCGTGCCAGTTTTCGCAGGCCTACGTCATCGCGCACGAGGTCGGACATCACGTGCAGAATCTGCTCGGCATTCTGCCCAAGGCGCAGCAGGCGCAACGCGCCGCCGGCAGCAGGGCGGCGGCGAACCACATCCAGGTGCAAGTCGAGCTGCAGGCCGATTGCTTCGCCGGGGTTTGGGCGAATCGGGAGAATGAGATGCTAAGGAGCGAGGGTCGGCCGCCGTTCATCGAACCGGGTGACGTGGAGGCCGCCTTGCGCACCGCGGCCGCGATCGGCGACGATACGCTGCAGAAGAGGGCGCGCGGCTACGCGGTTCCCGATTCCTTCACCCACGGGACTTCCGAGCAGCGCCAACACTGGTTCAACGCGGGCTTTCGCTCCGGCTCGGTCTCAAACTGCAACACCTTTGCCGCAGCCCAGCTTTGAGTGGACCGGCGCGCGTCGCGCGCGCAAACCGTGGAGAACGATTCATCTGTCCGCAGTCGTCCCCACGCATAGCGCGTCCTTAAGGGCGTTTACGCCCGTCTCCGACGGGCTATGGACGCGCGTAAACGCGCTTATGCTGGGGACCCATATCCCAGAGGCCGGTGGCCATGGATCTTCGCTGTCGCGGGGACGACACCAGCTGAGCTGACGAGTCAGCTTCGGTACGCACATGCCGGGAATCGACAACAGCAGGCAATTCGTACCGCTGAAAATCGCGGTGCTCACGATCTCTGACACGCGCGCGCTGGAAGACGACAAATCCGGCGCGACCTTGGTCGAGCGCATCGAAAAGGCGGGCCATTCGATCGCCGGGCGCGCCATCGTCACCGATGACGTCGGCAAGATTCGCGCGCAGGTCCAGCAATGGATGGCGGATCCTGCAATCGACGTGATCATCACCACCGGCGGGACCGGATTCACCGGACGGGACGTGACGCCGGAGGCGATCGAGCCGTTGTTCGAGAAGCGCATGGACGGTTTTGCGACGATGTTCTTGCTGGTGAGCCAAGCCAAGATCGGCACCTCGGCGATCCAGACCCGCGCAAGCGCAGGCGTTGGCGGCGGCACCTATGTGTTCTGCCTGCCGGGCTCGCCCGGCGCCTGCCGCGACGCCTGGGACGAGATCCTGGTGCACCAGCTCGACTACCGCTACCGGCCTTGCAATTTCGTCGAGATCATGCCGCGGCTTGACGAGCACTTGCGCCGAGGCAAGGCCAAGGGTGCAACCGCCTAGCGCAGATCAAGCTCCCATGTCTCGGCGTCAAGCGCTTTGCCGAACATGTCATGGGTCCATTGATGGGTGAGCCTGAAGCCCGCCCGCTCGTAGATGCGGCGGGCCGCGGTCAGCACGCTGTGGGTCCACAGCGTGACTTTGCGATAGTGCGCCTCGTGCGCAAAACGCGACGCCTCCTCGACCAGTCGGGCGCCGATGCCGAGCCCGCGAGTTTTGGGTTCGACTAGCAGAAGCCGCAGCCGCGCGATCTCGTCCGTTTCCCGCACCAGGAGGACCGATCCTACGTTCTCGCCTTCCTGCTCGGCGATCCAGCAACGCTCGCGCCTGGGATCATGGTTGCGGACGAAGGCTGCAACGATTTCCGCGATGAGCGCTTCGAGTCGCTCGTCCCAACCGTATTCCTCCGCGTAAAGCACGCCATGGCGAGCCACGATCCAGCCCATGTCGCCAGCGCGTGGAGCCCGCAGCAGGTATGGCACTTGCTGCGCGGGTGCTTCGTACAGCGAGATTTCGATGGTGCGCATCGCGGCGAGCACGCGTTCCTGATCCGCAACCGACAAGGCGCCGAGCATCGCGCCGACTTGTTTCTGTGAATGCTCCTCGAGCGGCGCGAACGCCATGCGGCCTTTTGTGGTGAGAGATAGCAGGCTTTGCCGTCGATCATTCGGCAAGGCCGTTTTGACGACATGGCCGCGCTCGTTGAAGTCGCGCAGAATCCGACTGAGATAGCCGTGATCGAGGCCTAGTTCGGCGGCGATCTCGGTGGCGGTTGATTTGGGACGGCGCGCGAGCTCGTAGAGCACGCGCGCCTGCGCAAGCGAGTAGGGGCTTCCCAGGAAACCATCCTCGAGCACCCCGATGCGCCGCGTGTAGAGGCGATTGAAACGGCGGACCGCGCCCACGCGGTCATCGAAGTCGCTGGCGGCTGTCTCTGCCATGGAGGGTGCCGGCTTTCATAACTTGACAGAGTCATGTCAAGTAATCTGAAATCGCGCCGGTTCGCAAGCGCGCGAGGCGGCGGCGGCCCAGGCGGCGCAGCAGATCGCGTTCCGGCTCCTTGACGTCGCGGTGGCCGCCGAGCGTGTCGTAAAGTGTGCGCGCGATCAGCAGCCCTTGGCGTGTATCGGGCCTTGCACCGAGAGCCGCGTATAGCAGCGCCATTGCTCCGAGCGCGCCGGGGCGGAAGGTCTCGGCGCGGAATACGGCCGCATCGTCGTGGCGGCGACGCTCAGCATCCTCCATGAAACCCCTGGTCTCCTCGACCCAACTCGGCTCGAGGACGACGCCGGGCCGCAGAAAAAGGAGCCAGGCCGCGCGCGCCGCTTCCGCCGCTGCCCTTAGGCGCGTCCCGCGTGCTTGCGTCGATTCCAATACACGGCAACCGGCGCCGTCGGCGATTGCAACGGTTGCGTCGCGCGAGCCAGCGTCCGCAACGATCACCTCGCGCACAAGCCCGGCAGCCGCGCCCGCAACCAGCGCCGACAGCGTCGGCAAGAGCGCGCGCTCGCTCTCGTGCGTGGCGATCACCACGCTGAGCATGAGCCCATGTTCCTGACGCGCTCCCGTAACCCCATCGCCGTCTGTTATCGCCCTGGCTACGCGAAGAAAAAGAAGGCCTTCCCGCTCCGTAGGAGAGCGATGGCTGATCCATGCGTCGCCACTCTTTTTATTGGGAAAGCCGTGGACTGAGACATCTTGCGCGCTGCCCCGGCGATGATTATGTTCTTGTTTTGTTCGAAGACCGCGCTAGGATCGCTCCCATGGCTCGCTCACATGCAGCCGTCAAACGCCCGCCGGCGCCCTCCTGGCCCCAGCCCTCCACGCCGGCGGGCGGCTTTGCACGCCGCGCGGGACATGGTGCTGGCCGTCCCTCCGCAGTCGAGCTTGCTGCGCCGACCGACGCCGAAGTCGCGGTTGAGGCCGAGCGCCGCCGCGGTCGCGGCGCGCAGTCGAACGCCTCCGGCCGTTACGAGCCGCTCGCGCGCGTTGCTTTTGATGACGGGTGGCAGAGCTTCGAGGAGCTGCCGCCGTTCAAGACCACGGTGACCCTCGATTCTACGCGCAAGATCATCACCCGCAACGATTCACCGGATATTTCGTTCGATCGATCGATCAATCCTTATCGCGGCTGCGAGCACGGCTGCATCTACTGCTTCGCGCGCCCGACCCACTCCTATCTCGGTCTGTCGCCGGGGCTCGATTTCGAAACCAAACTCTTCGCCAAGCCGGACGCACCGAAGCTGCTCGAACGCGAGTTGTCGGCCCCCGGCTACGTCCCGCGCACCATCGCGATCGGCACCAACACCGATCCCTACCAACCCATCGAGCGGGAGCATCAGATTATGCGGCGCATCCTCGAAGTGCTGGATCGCTGCGGGCATCCCGTCGGCATCGTGACGAAATCCGCCCTGGTGCTTCGCGATCTCGACATCCTCGCGCGCATGGCCCAGCGCCATCTCGTCAAGGTCGCATTGTCGGTGACGACGCTGGATGCGCGCCTCGCGCGCGTGATGGAGCCGCGCGCGGCGACGCCTCCGCGACGGCTCCAGGCGCTTCGCGAACTCACGGCGGCCGGCGTGCCGGCCTCTGTGATGGTGGCGCCGGTCATCCCCGCGCTCAACGATGCCGAGATCGAGCGCATCCTGGATGCTGCCGCAGCCGTGGGCGTGCGCGAGGCCGGCTACGTGTTGCTTCGGCTCCCGCTCGTATCGCCACGTGTTCAAGCTCATCCGCGAAACCCGCGGCGGCAAGGATTACGACTCGAGCTGGAACACGAGGATGACCGGAGCCGGGCCGGTTGCCTGGATGATCGGCCGCCGTTTCGAACTCGCCTGCGAGAAGCTCGGCTTCAATAAAATGCGCACGCGGCTGGCCGCCGACCATTTCTGTCCACCGCGGCGGCCGGCGGAGCAGCTGAGGTTGTTCTGATTTTCCTCCGTCGTCGCGCAAACGCCAAAGACGACGTCGAGCGTACTCCACAGCGGCGAATGCGGCACGGTTGACTTACACGCCGCCGCGCGCACCATCGCGCCATGACTCGTCCGCCCTCCGCCCGCGCAGGAGCTGCTCGTGCCGTTCGCGTGGTGCGGCTGCCGCTCGGCGATGAGGACATCCGCCCCACCTTCCGCCGCGAGCGCGCGGCGATCAAACGCGGTTTGTGGCCGATCGCGGGCTGTGACGAAGCGGGCAGAGGCCCGCTCGCCGGTCCGGTCGTTGCCGCCGCGGTCGTACTCGATCCCAAGCGCGTGCCGCGCGGGCTAGATGATTCCAAAAAGCTCGATCCGCAGACGCGCGAGAAGCTGCACGCAAAAATTTGCGCAAGCGCGCAGGTCGCGGTTGCCTTTGCGCCGCCATGGCGCATCGACCGCGACAACATTCTGCGGGCGTCGCTATGGGCGCTCGCGCGCGCCGTCGCATGCCTGCCGGTCAAACCGCAGCTGGTGTTCGTCGACGGACGCGACCGCATTGATGCCGGCTGCGACTGTGAAGCCGTGATCAGCGGCGATGCCATCCTCTCCTCGATCGCTGCTGCGTCTATCGTCGCCAAGGTCACGCGCGACCGGCTCATGACGCGATTGGGCCTGCTCTATCCGGGCTACGGCTTCGAGCACCACAAAGGCTACAGCGTGCCCGAGCATTTCGAAGCGCTCGCGCGGCTCGGCCCCACCATCCACCACCGGCGCTCTTTCGCCCCGGTCGCCGCCGCTTATGGCGACGTGCTCACCGCGGACATGAAGACGGGTGAGATCGAGGAAGGTGCGTTGCCTCTTTGAGCCATGGCCGCCTTATCTCTGCCGGCCGCCTCAAGTAACGTCCGGCTGATGCTTTACGTCTCCATCTTCGTCGAGCTGTTGCGTTCGCGGCCGTCACTGGCCGTCTGGCTCGCGGCGCTGGCGCAGGCGCTGGTGTGGCTGCTGGTCCCCTCCCTGTTCTATGCCGGCCCGCCGGGCGACGTGCCCGATGTGCTCGCCGTCGGGCACGAATTCCAACTCGGCACCTATCTCGGTCCCCCGCTCGCCTTCTGGCTCGCCGAAGTGGCCTTCGATCTCGCCGGCCGCAGCATGATCGGCGTCTATCTGCTGTCGCAGGCCTGCGTCGTCGTGACCTATTGGGCTGTGTTTGCACTCGCACGCTCGATCGTCGGCGCGCAGCACGCGGCGCTTGCGATCTTGTTGATGGTGGGCATTGCCGCCTTCACCGTGCCGACGCCGGACTTCGGGCCGGTCATCCTCACCATGCCGTTATGGGCGATCATCCTGCTGCATTACTGGCGCGCCGTGGGCGAGGGCAGACGGGGCTATTGGCTGCCGCTGGCCATCGAGATCGGGCTCCTTTTGCTCACGACTTACGTGGGCCTGATCCTGGTCGGCTTGCTCGTGCTGTTCACGCTTGCAAACCGCAGCGCGCGCGCGGCGCTCAAGTCGTATGATCCGCTGATCACCGCGCTCGTAGTCGCAATCGTCATCGGGCCGCATCTCGTCTGGCTCGCGGATTGGGGAGAGGGCTTGCGGCCGACGCTGTTGCGCCTGCGCAGGCCGGAGGCCGTGGCCGGCAATTTCATCGCATGGGCCCGGCAAATCGCGCTGCTCTTCGCGGCGCACGCTGGCCTCATCGTGCTGGTTGCGCTGGTCGCCGGATGGCCCTGGCCGCGGCATGATCCCGCGCCGGTGATCCTGCGGCCGGCGATTGATCCTTTCGCCCGGCAGTTCGTGTACTTTTTCGCGCTGGCGCCCGCCTTCGCCGGAACGCTCATGGCCGTGCTCATCGGGGGAGCGATGCCGGTCGGCGGCATTGCGCCGCTGGTTATTCTGTCCGGCCTTCTCGTGGTCGTACTCGCAGGCGATGGCATCGAGTTCAGCCGTCAGCACGTGGTCATCGCCGCCTGGTTTGGCCTGCTGATCATTCCCCCGATCATGACGGTCGCCACGCTCGTCGTCCTGCCGTGGCTCAACGTCGATCTGAAGGTGACGTACCCGGCTCAGGCGATGGCACGTTTCTTCTCCGAAAGCTTCGAGCGCCGCACCAACGCGCCGCTTCGTATCGTCACCGGCGATCCGCGCACCGCAGCGCTCATCGCGCTCGGCGCGCCGAGCCGCCCGAGCGTTTTCCTCAGCGCAACTCCCGAGCGTTCGCCGTGGGTGAAGCCCGATGCCCTCAAGACCGAGGGTGCCATTGTCGTTTGGCCGACGACCGACACCGCGGGAACACCGCCGCCCGAGATCAAGGAGCACTTCCCGGATCTCGTGCCGGAGGTTCCACGCGCCTTCGAACGTTCAGTGCAAGGTCGGCTGCCGCTTCTGCGAATCGGTTGGGGGGTGATTCGTCCGCAGGGCCAGGCGGTACCTTCAGCCGCGGCCGGCGAGCAAAAGCCGTGAGCGCCGCAGGCCTCCTGCGTCACCCACTGCCGGGCCGTCTCTTCAGTACAGATTCCAGTTTTGCGGCCGGTAGATGGTTTGCCTGGGCGCGAGCGGCGCAGCCGCGTCGTCCTCGGGGTCGGGCGCATTATCCCATGTCGTGATCGCAAGGACGGTCACCGCCACCGCAAGCGCCATCCCAAAGGCAAATCCGAGCGTATCTGGTTTGCGTGCCATATCGACCTCCTGGCCCCAGACGGATGTCGCTAGGTCGTACGCTAGAAGAGGGGACAGGCAACATTTGTGAACCGCGTCACACTCGCTCGAAAATACAAAGCGTACGGGGACTGCGGCGGCGATCCCTCGCCAGTGGACAAATGGCCGATGCCTGAGGCTTTGGCTGGGTTTACGGCCGCTTCCTGGCTACGGTGGTGCGCCTCCGGGGCCTCACCGATTGAGGCGCGGAGCGCTCGATTGGGCCGCGAAATCATATGACCGACACAGCAAAACCTGCGCGTGAGCGCCCCTTACTCGACCGCTATTTCGGTCTGCGCGAGAGCGGCAGCGATGTGCGCACGGAATTCATCGCCGGTGTCACGACCTTTCTGACCATGGTCTACATCGTCTTCGTCAACCCGCAGATCCTTTCCAGTGCCGGGATGGACAAGGGCGCGGTATTCGTCGCGACCTGCATCGCGGCTGCCGTCTCGACGCTGGTGATGGCGTTCTACGCCAATTATCCGATCGCGCTCGCGCCGGGCATGGGGCTCAACGCGTTCTTCGCTTTCACCGTGGTACTTGAGCACAAATACAGTTGGCAGCAGGCGCTCGCCGGCGTGTTCTGTTCCGGGGTGATCTTCTTCCTGATCTCGATCTTCAATATCCGAGAATACATCATCAATTCGATCCCGAAGAACTTGAAATTCGCGATCTCCGCCGGCGTCGGGCTCTTTCTCGGCATCATCGCGCTCGAGGAAGCCAAGATCGTGGTGGCAAATCCGGCGACGCTGGTGACCCTCGGTGATCTCAAGCAATGGCCCGCGATTCTCTGCCTCTTTGGTTTCATCGTCATCGTTGCCCTCAATTACCGCAACATCGTGGGCGCCACGCTGATCGGCATCATTGCTGTGACGCTGCTCGGGATACCCCTCGGCCTTGCCGAGTTCACCGGCATCATCTCGGCGCCGCCTTCGCTCGCGCCGACTTTTCTCCAACTCGATTTTTCCCGCGCCGCGGAGCTGACCTTCATCATCATCGTGTTCAGCTTTCTGATGGTCGACCTGTTCGACAATGCCGGGACGCTGATCGGCGTCGCCCACCGTGCTGGGCTCCTCGATGCGCAGGGCAATCTGCCGCGCATGAAGCAGGCGCTGCTCGCCGATAGCTTCGCCGCCATGTTCGGTGCGCTGATTGGTACATCGACGACGACGAGCTATATCGAGAGCGCGGCCGGCGTTTCGGCGGGCGGTCGCACCGGCCTGACCGCCGTGTTTGTCGCGCTATTCTTTCTTCTCGCTCTGTTCTTTTCTCCGCTTGCCGGAATGATTCCGGCCTACGCGTCGGCCGGGGCGCTGCTCTATGTGGCCTGCGTGATGACGCGCGGACTTGCCGAGATCGAGTGGGAGGACATCACGGAATATGCGCCGGCAGTGGTGGCTGCAGTCACCATGCCGCTCACCTATTCGATCGCCACCGGTATCGGGCTGGGCTTCATCACCTATGCCTTGACCAAGCTGATCGCCGGCAAATTCGGCGAGGCGAAACCGGCCGTGGTGATCCTGGCCGTGATCTTCGCGATAAAGTTCGCGTTGCCCGGGTGATCGAGACGTGCTCGCCCGATCTAATCGATCACCGCCACCGCGTTGATCTCGACGAGGCACCGAGGATCCGTGGCAAGCCGCACCACCTGTACGGTGGTCGTGGCGGGCTTGGCGTCCCGGAAATATTCGCCCCAGACCCGATTGAGCGCGTCTTGGTCCGACAGGTCGGTGACGAACCGGTCGGCAGTGACGACATCGGCGAAGGTCGCTCCCACCGCCTGGAGGCCGCGCTTTAAGTTCTCGAGTGCGGCGCGGGCTTGGCCTTCCATGTCGCGCGGCATTGTGTCGAACTCCTCGGGCCGGTGCGGGTGGTGATGATAGACCGGCGCCGCAGTGACGCCGGCGAGATAGACGGTCGTGCCGCCCCTGACCTTGATGGCGGGCGCATAAGGCATCCACATGTCGGGGGCGTCGGGCCAGTGCACGTGCTCGATCGTCTTTGTCATGCCGCGCTCCCGCCACTGGTTGCGGAGCGATCCGCTGCCAGTGCTTTCTTGATCGCCAGAAAATCCCGCCAGGCAAGGCGCTTCTGCAACGGCTGGCGCAGGAGATAAGCGGGATGCAGCGTCGCTATCGCGCGGATCTCGCGCGTGCCGGTGTGAAACGGGAACCAACGCCCGCGGGTCTTGATGATACCGTCTTTGCTGTTGAGCAGCGTCTGCGTCGACGGATTGCCGAGACAGACCAAGATGTCGGGATCGGCGAGTTCGATCTGGCGCAGCGTGAACGGCAGACAGGTCGCCGACTCCTGCGGGGTCGGCGTGCGATTGCCCGGCGGACGCCAGGGCACGATATTGGCGATATAGGCCGAGCTGCGGTCAAGGCCGATTGCCGCCATCATGCGGTCGAGCAGTTTGCCCGAGCGGCCGACGAACGGCAGGCCTTCGATATCCTCGTCGCGTCCGGGCGCCTCGCCCACGAACATCACGCGGGCTTTCGGATTGCCGTCGGCGAACACGAGTTGGGTCGCCGTGGTCCGCAACGCGCAGCCTTCGAAGCACTCGAGGATTGCACGCAGCTCCGCGAGCGTGGCGGCGCTTTTCGCCGCCTCGCGCGCCGCCATGACAGCTGCTTCGGGCGATGGCGCAGGCGCGACGCGCCCCTGAACCTCGCGTTCTCGAGTGGGAAACGGGCGGGCGCGCCTGGGCTCCTCGGCGCTTGCCGAAGCGTCCTCGGGGCGCGCGGGTGGGCCCGTTGTTGCGCCATCGCCGGCGAACCGATCGCTCGGCGTCTCCTCGATAAGCGCATCGACCCCCGCCTCTTGATAGAAGGCGAGAAGTTCGCGAGCGGCTTGGTGGCGGGTCATCCCTGCTCCTGGCACCGGGCAAATTCGGCGACGCGGCAACAATGCCTCCTGTGCGGCTGCAGTAAAAGGGGTGGACCAGCGACCGTCCGTTGTTACACAGTCGCACCGTGCTCCTAACGAGTGCGCGCGCCGTTTCGCGTTGGAGAAGCCGATGAGCGCAGGGGAACTGCCCGCCCGCGAGGCGATGGAGTTCGATGTGGTGATCGTTGGCGCCGGGCCTGCCGGGCTCGCCGCCGCGATCCGGCTCAAGCAGCTTTCGCCGGATTTCACGGTGGTCGTGGTCGAAAAAGGCTCGGAAGTCGGGGCGCATATCCTCTCGGGCGCGATCATCGATCCTGTTGGCCTCGACCAGCTCATCCCGGACTGGCGCAGCGAAGAGGCCCCGATCAAGACCAAGGCGAGCGATGATCGCTTCTACTGGTTGTCGGCCTCGCGCGCCCTGCGTTTGCCCAATGTCATGCTGCCGCCGCTGATGAACAACCATGGCAATTACGTGGTCTCGCTCGGCAATGTCTGCCGCTGGCTTGCGAGCAAAGCGGAAGCTTTGGGGGTTGAAATCTATCCGGGCTTTGCCGCCGCCGAGGTGCTGTTCGATGGGAACGGCGCAGTGGCAGGCGTCGCCACCGGCGACATGGGCGTGGCCAAGGACGGGCATCACAAGGATAGCTTCACCCGCGGCATGGAGCTGCGTGCGAAGTACACGCTGTTCGCCGAGGGCGCGCGCGGCAGTCTCAGCAAAATCCTCGAGCAGCGCTTCGCGCTGCGCCAAGGTCGCGAACCACAGAACTTCGGGCTCGGCGTGAAGGAGCTGTGGCAGGTCGCGGCGGAGAAGCATCGCCCTGGTCTGGTGCAGCATACGTTTGGCTGGCCGCTCGACAACCGCACGGGCGGCGGCTCGTTCCTCTATCATTTCGACGAGCGGCTCGTGTCGGTCGGCTTCGTGGTGCATCTCAATTACGAAAATCCGTATCTCTCCCCTTACGAGGAATTCCAACGCTTGAAGACGCACCCGCTAATACGGGAAACCTTCGAGGGCGGCACGCGGCTTTGTTACGGCGCGCGCGCATTGACGGAGGGCGGCTGGCAGTCGGTTCCCAAGCTCGCGTTTCCCGGCGGCGCGCTCATGGGCTGCGCAGCCGGCTTCATGAATGTGCCGCGCATCAAAGGCAGCCACAACGCGACGCTGTCGGGGATGCTCGCGGCCGAGCAGGTTGCCGCTGCACTCAAGGCTCGTCGCAGCAACGATGAGCTCGCTGACTACGACGCCGCCTGGCGCTCCTCCGCGATCGGCGCCGATCTCTGGAAAGTTCGCAACGCCAAGCCGCTATGGTCGCGCTTCGGCACCTTGTTGGGCATAGGGCTCGGCGGCCTCGACATGTGGACCAATACGGCGGGCTTCTCCCTGTTCGGCACCCTCGGCCATGGGAAGCCGGATTGGGCCACCCTCAAACCAGCGGCGCAGTGCAGCCCCATCGCCTATCCCAAGCCCGACGGGAAGATCACGTTCGACCGCCTCTCCTCGGTGTTTCTCTCCAACACCAATCATGACGAGGACCAGCCGGTGCACCTGAAAGTCGCCGACCTTGCGCTGCAGAAGGCGTCCGAGCACGACCGCTATGCCGGGCCTTCGGCGCGCTACTGCCCCGCCGCGGTGTACGAATGGGTGGAGGACAGCGGTTCACCTCGTTTCGTGATCAATGCGCAGAATTGCGTCCACTGCAAAACATGCGACATCAAGGACCCCAACCAGAACATCACGTGGGTTCCTCCTGAGGGCGGCGGCGGGCCAAACTATCCGAACATGTGAAGGGGTTTTCACGCGTATTCCTGGACGCCGATGTCGGACGGCCGATTTTGTGGTCTCGTTGCCGCGACATCAAAGCTCCGAATCACAATGCGCCAGGTTGTTCGTAAGACGGAATTTCCCGGAAAACCGCGGCGGTACAGCAGACCCGAAACCGAATTCCCCCCAACGCCGTTGCCTGATCGGTCCAGGGCGTCACGATGCTGCCCTTATCCCGGCCTTCAAAGGCGGTGGACATGCCCGATCAGGGCAGTTATTGCGGGCCGGGCCCAAACAGTCCATTTTGCTCAATGCGGCCGCGCCGAGGGCGTTCGCCCGCCAGAATGGAGTCGACCGTGATCCTTTCGCCACCTTTGCGGCGTGCGGCGGTGGCCGCAATGGCTGCACTCGCCATCACTTGGCCGGCGATGCTTTCTGCTCGGGCGCAGCAGCAGCCGCGTGAGGGCCTCTCTCGCACCTCCCCTGCAGGCAGCTATCTCGCCGCTCGGCACGCGGGCGGAGAACGCGATGCCGCGGCGGCGGCGGCCTATTACCGCGCTGCGCTGCGCGGCGATCCGCGCAACAACGAGTTGCTCGGCCGCACTTTCCTGGCGGTGCTTGCGAACGGCGAAATTGAGGAAGGGGTGAAGCTCGCCGAGCGCGTTCTGCAGGTCGACAAGAACGATCGCATCGCACGGCTCGTTCTCGGGGTGCGCGCGATCAAACAAAAGCAGTATCCGGTCGCGCGCCGGGAGCTTGCTCAGTCGATCCGTGGACCGATCACCGATCTTGCTGCGACGCTGCTGTCGGCCTGGACGATGGCAAATCCGGCCGAGGCGAAGCAAGCGACCGATTCCATCGACAAGCTCACCGGCGCCGATTGGTACGCGATCTTCAAGGAGCTGCATTCCGCGCTGATCCTCGATCTTGCCGGTCAAAGGAAGGAGGCAGCCAAGCACTTCGAGCGCTCCTATAAGCTCGACCCGACGGCGCTGCGCGTGGTCCAGGCTTACGGAAGCTTTCTCTCGCGACAGGGAAATACGGACGAAGCCCTGAAAGTCTTCGCCGCGTTCGAGGAAGCGCTGCCCCGCCATCCGCTCATCGTTGAGGCGGTGAACGAGCTCAAGGCCGGCAAGAAGCTCCCATTGATGATCGACTCGCCGCAGGCGGGGGCTGCCGAGGTGCTCTATGGACTCGGCGCCGCGCTCGGCCGGCGCGGCGGGGAGGATCTCGGCCTCATCTACCTGCAACTCTCGCTCTATCTCGCGCCCTCGCATCCGCTTGCGCTGCTGTCGCTTGGCGACCTCTACGAGGCGATGAAGAAGCCGGAGCTCGCCAACAAGATCTATGAGCGGGTGCCGCTGACCTCGCCGCTGCACCGCAACGCGCAGATCCAGCTCGCCCTCAACCTGGATTCGCTCGATCGCACGGACGAGGCGAAAGCGAGCCTCGAAAAGTTGATCGCCGCCAACCCGACCGATCTCGAGGCGATCATGGCGCTCGGGAACGTGCTGCGCGGGCGCAAGCAGTTCGCCGAATGCGCGGATGTCTACTCCAAGGGCATCGACACCATCAGTAAGCCCGAGAAGTCGAACTGGGTGATCTACTATTTCCGAGGCATCTGCTTCGAGCGCGCCAAGCAATGGGCGAAGGCCGAGGCCGATCTCAAGATGGCGCTGGAGCTTTTTCCCGAGCAGCCGCACGTGCTCAACTATCTCGGCTATTCGTGGATCGACCAGGGTGTCAATCTCGACGAGGGCATGCGCATGATCAAGCGCGCGGTCGAGCAGCGCGCCGATGACGGCTATATCGTCGACTCCCTGGGCTGGGCCTACTACCGGCTTGGCAATATGGAGGAGGCGGTCAAGCAGCTCGAGCGCGCCATCGAGCTCAAGCCGGAGGACCCCACCATCAACGATCATCTCGGCGATGCGTACTGGAGGGTGGGACGCGTGCTCGAGGCGCGCTTCCAATGGTCTCACGCGCGCGACCTCAAGCCCGAGCCCGAGGATCTCGCTAAGATCGAAGCCAAGCTGAAATCGGGACTTCCCGACGACACATCCTCGGCCGCTCAGGCCGAAGACAAGAAGCCGGGCGGCGGCTAAGCCACATGGCGCGAGCCGCGTGCGCGAGACAGCGCCCGCCAAGGTCAATCTGACGCTGCGCGTGCTCGGCCGCCGGGCCGACGGCCTGCATGAGATCGAGAGCCTGGTCGCCTTTGCCGGCGTCGGCGATGCCTTGACGTTGACGCCAGGCGATGCCTTGGCGCTCAGCGTAGGTGGACCGACCGCGGCTGCCGCGGGCGATGTCGCCGACAACCTCGTGCTCAAGGCCGCCCGCGCGCTCGCCGAGTGCGTGCAAGCGCTCAAGCTCGGACGCTTCACGCTCTCGAAGCGCTTGCCGGTTGCGGCCGGGCTCGGCGGCGGCTCTGCGGATGCGGCAGCGGCTTTGCGGTTGCTCGCGCGGGCGAACGGCCTTGCAGCGGATGATGCCCGCATCATGCACGCGGCGCGCTCAACCGGCGCCGATGTGCCCGTATGCCTCGACCCGCGCCCGCGTTTCATGCGCGGCGTCGGGGATATCCTTTCGGATCCGCTCGATTTGCAGCGGCTGTTCGCGGTGCTGGTCAATCCCGGCGTGGCGGTCGCGACGAGGGACGTGTTCGCGGCGCTTGCCGCCCCGCCGGCGGCGCAGGCCGCGCCGGCGACATGGCCCCGGCAGACGGCCGATCTGCTCGACGAAATTGCCCGCGGTCGCAACGACCTCGAGGAGCCGGCGATCGAGCTCGAGCCCGCAATCGCAAATGTTCTCGCCGTGCTTCGCAAGCTGCCTGGATGCCGGCTCGTGCGCATGTCCGGGTCGGGCGCAACGTGTTTTGCGCTGTTCGACTCGTCCCGCGCGGCGAGCGCGGCCGCGCGCACGCTGCGCGTCGGCTATCCGAGTTGGTGGGTGCGCGCGACGACGCTCGGCGGATGAGGGGTTGGCGGCCGCCATCGCGTCGCTGCGCCAAAGCAACGGAGCGAACCCGCATCAACGCGCCTTTAAAGGCGCTAATTCGAGCGGCAGATGCAGAACTCGACGGTTTCCTCGAGCGCTTCCTTCATCGGGGAAGCGGGAAACAAAGCGAGCGCGTCGGTCGCGATCGCGCCATAATGCCGCGCGCGTTTGACGGTGTCTTCGAGCGCACGGTGCTTGATCATCAAGGTGATCGCATGCTCAAGGTCGGCATCCGTTGCCGCGCCTTCTTCGAGCGTGCGGCGCCAGAATGTGCGTTCGCTCTCCGATCCGCGGCGAAACGCGAGCACCACCGGCAGCGTGATCTTGCCCTCGCGAAAATCATCGCCGACGTTCTTGCCGAGCTTGGCCGCGGTTCCCCCATAGTCGAGCGCATCGTCCACGAGCTGGAATGCTATGCCGAGATTCATGCCGAACGAGCGGCAGGCGCTTTGCTCGTCTCTGGGACGCGAAGCGAGCGCAGGCCCCACCTCGCAGGCGGCGGCAAAAAGTTCCGCGGTCTTGGCGCGGATCACCGCGAGATAGTCGTCCTCGGTAGTGGCGGTATTCTTGGCGGCGCCGAGCTGCATCACTTCGCCTTCGGCAATGATGGCGGCGGCCGAGGACAGGATTTCGAGCGCCCTGAGCGAGGCGACTTCGACCATCATCTTGAAGGCTTGGCCGAGCAAGAAATCGCCGACAAGCACGCTCGCCTCGTTACCCCATAGCATGCGGGCGGCGAGCTTGCCGCGCCGCATCTCGCTTTCGTCCACCACGTCGTCGTGCAGCAACGTCGCCGTGTGCATGAATTCGACGGCGGCGGCGAGCTTGACGTGGCCCGCGCCGGCATACCCGGCAAGTCTTGCCATGGCGAGGGTGAGGATCGGGCGCAGCCGCTTGCCGCCGGACGAGATCAGGTGATTGGCGACCTCGGGAATCATCGCGACTTGCGACCCGGTGCGCGACAGTATGGTCGTATTGACCCGTTCCATGTCGGCAGCCACCAGCTCGCTGAGGCGGTCGATGGTGGCGGGCGACCGACTTTCAAATGGGACAATGACGGCCAAAAGAAGCGCTCCGGAACAGCCTCAATGCGAGGACGCGGAAGCATAGAAACGCTATGGTAGCGCGGCAAGGTGCGCCAACGCGCATTTTCGCGACCGAGCAACTTCGGGCGAGAGCGATGAGGAGGAGGTCCGTTGCACGAGCCCGACACGAAGTTCGAGGACGAAGCGGAGTGGCGCGAGCTCGTGCGCACCAATGATGCGGTGCTGGTCTCGGCCGTGGGCGCCTTGCTCGATGCGGCCTACATTCCCCACGTCGTGCTCGATCAGAACATGAGCGTGCTCGAAGGTTCGATCGGCATCCTGCCGCGCCGCATCCTGGTCAACCAATGCTGCATCGATGAGGCGCGCGCATTGCTCGAGGACGCCGGCCTCGGACACGAGCTTCGTCCGGATGCCCGCTGAGGTCACCGAGGATGCCGTGCTCGGCGGCAAGCTGCGGCTCAAGCAGCCCACAGGCGGACACCGGTTCGGCCACGACGCCATTTTACTCGCAGCGGCTTGTCCAGCGCGGGCGGGGGAGCGCGTGGTCGATCTCGGCGCGGGCGTGGGCGCAGCGGGACTGGCGCTCGCGCTGCGGGTTGCTGGCACGAACGTTGTGCTGGTCGAAATCGATGCCGCTCTCGCCGCGCTTGCAGCCGAGAACGCGCAACTCAACGCCCTCGCGGCACGAGTGAGCTCGCTCGTGCTCGACGTCGCGGCGCCGGCGAGTGCATTCGCCGCCGCCGGGCTCGAGTCCGAATCGGCGGCGCGTGTTCTCATGAACCCGCCCTTTAATGATCCCGCGCGGCAAAGAGCCTCTCCCGACCGCCAGCGCCGCCTCGCCCATGCCGGCTCCGCCGAGACGCTGCGCGCCTGGATCAAGGCTGCAGCGCGGCTGCTGCGTCTGCGCGGCACCGTGACCATGATCTGGCGCGCCGATCGTCTCGCCGAGGTCTTGCTGGCGCTTGCGTCCGGCTTCGGCGCGGCGACCGTACTGCCGGTACATCCCAATGATCGAGAGCCGGCGGTGCGTGTTCTGGTGCGCGCGACAAAAGGGAGCCGTGCGCCTCTCGTGCTGCTCCCCGGATTCGTACTTAACGACCGAGCAGGATGCCCGACCTCCCAAGCCAGATCGGTGCTGCGCGGGGACACAGTGCTGCCGCTGAGTGAAATCTGATGCGCTGCTCGCGTCGCTTTATCACGCAACTCAACTTGAGGCGAAGACGGAGGGGGCGTAAACGTGACATCGCGCCGCGCCGGCAAAAAACTTCGGGACGGCGGCTGTGTGCTAAGTGAGCCAAACACCGATGACCGACAAAAGCAGTTCCGAGCATCTGCGACAGCTGTTCGCAAGCGCGCGCGAGGCGCTGCGGCCGATCCTGCCAAAGCGACTACGCGGAGTGCCCACTGTGCCGGTCGTTCGGCTCGCGGGCGTTATTGGCCTTTCGACCCCGCTAAAGCCAGGCCTCACGCTCGCTACCGTCGCCCGTACGCTCGAGCGCGCCTTCCACATGCGAGGGACGCAAGCGGTCGCGTTAGTGATCAATTCGCCGGGAGGCTCGCCGGTACAGTCGCACCTGATCTACCGCCGTATCCGCCAGCTCGCGGCCGAAAACGCGCGTCCGGTGCTCGCATTCGCCGAGGATGTCGCAGCCTCGGGCGGCTACATGATCGCCTGCGCCGCCGACGAGATCTTCTGCGACCCTTCCTCGATCGTCGGCTCGATCGGAGTGGTCGGCGGTTCCTTCGGCTTTCCCAAGCTCATGGACAAGCTGGGAGTAGAGCGCCGGCTTTACGTTTCCGGCGAGCACAAGGCTATGCTCGATCCGTTCCTTCCGGAGAATCCGCAGGACGTCGAGCGGCTCAAGGCGTTGCAGCAGGACATCCACGAGGAGTTCATCGCGCTCGTCAAGCGCAGCCGCGGAACGCGGCTCAAGGGTCCAGAAAAAACCTTGTTCTCCGGGGAATGTTGGACCGGCGGCAAGGCGGCCGATCTCGGCCTTGCCGACGGCATCGGCGATCTGCGCGCGACGCTGCGTTCCCGTTTCGGCGACGACGTCGTCACTCCGCTCATGGCTCCCGCGCGCGGCTGGTTTGGTCGGCTGCAGCCGGGCGTGGGCGCGCATCTTGAGGGTTTGCCGCGGCCCGCCGACTTCGCCGAGGAGGTGATCTCGGCGCTGGAAGCACGCGCCTTGTGGGCGCGGTACGGATTGTAAGGAGGCTCGCGAGGAGACATGCCTCCCTTCGTCATCTCGCCCTTGGTCAGGCTCGCGCTGGGCGCGGTCGGTACTGGCGTCGTCCTGCGCTGGGTCGCGCGAGAGGTGCGGCGGATCAACGCCGAACTCGATCGGGTGAAGGCGGCGACCGATCCCGCCCTGCGCCCAACGTTTCCGACGCTGCGCCGCGATCCGCGCAGCGGCGAGTGGCGCGTGATGTAACGGACCCTATTCGCCTTTAATCCCTTTGTCGCGGATGAGCCTGCTCCAGCGGGCGATTTCCCGCTCGAGGTATTGGGCAAACTCCTCGGGCGTGCTCGGCGAGGGCGTCACGCCGGCTTGCGCGAGCTTTCCGCGCACATCCACATCGGTCAGCGCAGCATTGAAAGCTGCGTTGAGCTTGGCGATGACGGAGGGTGGCGTGCCCGCGGGCGCCAGTGTGCCGGCCCACTGGTTGGCAATCGTGTCGGCAAAGCCTTGCTCGACGAAGGTCGGTACGTCTGGGAAAATGTCCGAGCGATCCTGCGAAGTTGCAGCGAGCGCTTTGAGCTTGCCCACCTTGACTTGCTCCATCACGGTCGGAGTGTCGCCGAACAGACCGTCGAGTTGGCCGCCCAGCAGATCGGTGATCGCTTGCGATGCTCCGCGATAGGGCACGGCCTGGAATTTTACGCCGGCGGCGGCCTGGAAAAGTTCGAGCCCAAGATGCGAGACGGCGCCGAGGCCGGTGATCCCGATGGTGATGGCGCCCGGTCGTTTGCGCGCCAATGCGGCAAGCTCGCGCGCCGAATTGACGTTCATCGAAGCGTTCACCACCAGGATCGTCGAATTGAACACCGCCATCCCGACGGGCGCGAAATCCTTGCGCGGGTCGTAGGCAAGATTGCTCCGCAGGGCCGGATTGATCGCGACCGCGCCGACGGTGGTAAAGAACAGCGTGTAACCGTCCGGCTCTGATTTGGCCACGTATTCGGCCGCGATCGCGCCGTTGGCGCCTGGCCTGTTGTCGACGAGGACGTTCTGGCCGAGCAAGCCGCGCAGCGGTTCGGATAGAAGCCGCGCGACGAAATCCGTGGTGCCGCCGGGCGTGAAACCCACCACCAGGCGGATCGGACGGTTGGGATAGTCCTGCGCCGGCGCACCCGGCACTGTCGGCAGGAGGAGCGCGGCAACGACCATTCCGGCAAGCGAGCGGCGGACAAGGATCATCGCGCAAAGATACCAACGGTGGATGTGGCCGTCATTGCGCCGCGTCTTCTTGACGCTGCGGATGCCTGTCAGGTCTACTCGCCCAACTCGGCTGCTCTCGAATGCGTGCCTGGGTTGCGCCGCCGAGATCGGGCATTTCTCACAAGCGACATGAGCGACGAGCTTCCCGCCCATCTGCGTCCCGCGCGCTCGTTCCAGGGATTGATCCTGGCGCTGCAGCGCTATTGGGCAGACTTCGGTTGCGTGATTCTGCAGCCCTATGACATGGAGGTCGGCGCCGGCACGTTTCATCCGGCGACAACGCTGCGCGCGCTCGGGCCCAAGCCATGGAACGCGGCCTATGTGCAACCCTCACGCCGGCCGAAGGACGGCCGCTACGGACAAAATCCCAACCGCCTGCAGCACTATTACCAGTTCCAGGTGATCCTGAAGCCCTCGCCGGAGGACATCCAGGAGCTCTATCTCAAATCGCTCGCCGCGATCGGCATCGATCCGAAGCTGCATGACATCCGCTTCGTGGAAGACGACTGGGAAAGTCCCACGCTCGGCGCTTGGGGACTCGGCTGGGAGTGCTGGTGCGACGGCATGGAAGTATCGCAGTTCACCTACTTTCAGCAGGTCGCGGGATTCGAATGCGCGCCGGTCTCCGGAGAGCTCACTTATGGGCTCGAGCGACTGGCGATGTATGTGCAAGGCGTCGACCGCGTGTTCGACCTCAACTTCAACGGCCGCGAAGGCGGGAAGAAGGTCACCTATGGCGACGTTTTCCTGCAGGCCGAGCAGGAATACTCGCGCCACAACTTCGAATTTGCCGAAACGGAGATGCTCTTCGAGCAGTTCAAGATGGCGGAGGCCGCCTGCCGCAACTACATCGCCGCCGGCTGGACCACGATCGGCAACAACAGGCGCCACCTGATGGCGCTGCCGGCCTATGACCAGTGCATCAAGGCGAGCCACGTATTCAATCTGCTCGACGCGCGCGGGGTGATTTCCGTGACCGAGCGGCAGAGCTACATTCTGCGGGTGCGCGAGCTTGCCAAAGCGTGCGGCGAGGCATGGCTCGCGACCGAAGCGGGAGGAGCAGGCGCATGAATGCCCAGCCAGAAATCGGCGGACGTACCCCGGTTGCGATCGATGTCGAGGCCGGCAAGAGTTATTGGTGGTGCGCCTGCGGGCGTTCGAAGAACCAGCCGTTCTGCGACGGCTCGCACAAGGGCACAGCGTTTACACCGGTTGAATGGAAGGCGGATCAGGCGTCGCGCACCTGGTTCTGCGCCTGCAAGCGCACCGGCAACCGGCCCATGTGCGACGGCAGCCACAAGAAGCTCAATCCAGAGCCGCAACGCTCGTGAAGCTGAACCAAGTTGGCGTCCGAGGCAGCCTCCCCTGGAGGGTCCTTCAGGGTGACCGGATACATGGGCCGAGGAGCATCGGTCACGGCTTGCCCGTGGGCGTTGCTGCACCAGATCCGGCGCCCTCCGGCTGGCCCACGAACACCATGTCACCTTTGATCAGGTCCTGGACCTTCGGCGGCCCCGATTTTTGCGGCCATAGATAGGTGACATGGAGCCGTGCGGTCACCTCGAGTCGTGCCGGGGCCGGCGTGACGAGCAGGGTTGCGGTGTGAACGGTGACCTCCGCGGGTTGCGCCCACGCGCCGGGAAGGGGGCTTGCGGCCAAGAAGCCCTGAACGATCGAGGCGGCGACCACCTTGACGAAGCGCGCAAACTCCGGATCGCGCACCACGAATTGCGACTTATCGCGGCTCGCATCGTATTCGAGCACGCAGGGAAGCTTAAGCTTCGTCAGCGCAGGCTCGTATTTTTCTCCGAGATCGATGCTGATGTGAGGCTTCGTGTCGTCCCAGACCACGCGCATCGGGACCGCAGGCGGGCCTTCGCTCCCCTTGAGGTACATCAGGTAGGCCGTCTCGTTGGCCGAGGCGGGAGCAGCGCCCGACAGCACGGCGAGCGCACACACGGCGGCGGCGCGCGCGGAAATGATGCGGCTGAGGATTCCCATCGAACGCACCGAACGCTGGTGAAGCCGACCGAAAATGTGCGGCATGGCGCCGAGCCCTGCAAGCGCACTCAGGCGGGCAAAGCTTGGCCGGGGAACGCGCGCCCCGCGCTTTTCGACTTAACAATGCCGACTGCGCCTGCTACCTGCTCGCGATGCCCGATTTTCTGCTCGAGCTGTTCTCCGAGGAAATTCCGGCGCGCATGCAGGCGCGTGCGGCCGAGGATTTGCGCAAGCGCGTCAC
>WNFR01004372.1_pt1 | contig 27131 bp, 15 predicted proteins | sample 5400221 | NCBI WGS metagenome assembly WNFR01 (sample SAMN13153357, study PRJNA577476) | soil metagenome | isolation source: 40 cm soil under Madrone tree | place: USA:California | collected 2016-06-14
CGTCGCGCGCCGCGATGACGACGCGCTCGCGACCGGCGGGCTTTTGGGCATGGTCTTGAAGGTGCGCCACGGCAAGTGGACGCTGAAGATCCGTGGCATCGCGACGGACCTCGCCGCCGCGATGAGCCAGCCGCAGCTCACCTTGACGACCCGGTTCGATGTCGCCTGCGCCCGCGACACGTCGCTGCTCTGCGAAGGCGACGCGGCGCGCTCCCGCTGCCGTTGACGCTCAGCCCTGCTTCATCTTCTTGAGCGCCTGCTGCATGCCGCTCAAGACGCCGCCGGGCTGCATCTCGTCGTAGAAGTATTTGTACTGCGGGCGCGGCGCGTGGATCTCGGGGTCGAGGACGGCGTCCGCCGTGAGAAAGTACGTGCGCGGGATGTAATCGCCATCGGGCGCGTACTTCTTGCTGAGCTCGCCGTTCTTGTCCTTGTCGAGGCGGATCATGACGAACTGCTTCGCCGTCTCGACCACCTTCGCGTCGTGGAAGACGCCGCTGTAGTTGCGGCAGTGCGGACACCATTCGGTGTAGAAGACGAGGCAGATCGGCTTCCGCTCCTTCTTGGCGACCGCAAGTCCGTCCTCGTATGTCTTCCAGCCGATCTGCGCGTCGTTCCAGTCGCCGCCGGCGCGTGCCGGCGGAGCGGTGAGCGCCGTCGCGACGGCGAGAACGGCGAGGGTCGTAGCAACCGGGCCGAAAAATGTCCACTTCATCGTGCGCCTCCGATCAGCCGCCCGCGAGCTTCACTCGCAAGCCGTTTTTGCCGAGCTCGGCGGCGATCCGCGCCCGGTGATCCCCCTGGATCACGATCTCGCCGTCTTTCGCCGTTCCACCCGTCCCGCATGTGCGCTTCAGGTGCGCGGCGAGGTTCGTGAGCGCCGCCGCGTCGAGCCGCAAGCCGCGCACGATCGAGACCGGCTTGCCGTTGCGCCCCTGACGCACGAGCCAGATGCGCACGACGCCGTCGGCGGGAGCGCCGTCCGGGCGCCGTTGGGCGCCCGACCCGCCGCGCTGCGAGCGCCCTCCTTCGGGCGTACGACGCTCCGCAGTGGGGCCGTGCTCGCTGCCGTAGACGAGGGTGTCGATCTGACGCTCGCGCATGATGCGGGAATGCCGCAGCGCGGGGCGGCGGCATCTCCCGCTGGTATTACGTAGATTCCGGCGCGCACGTCAATGCGCGCCTTACTGACAGACGCGCAGCTCGCGCATCGTGTACGCGCCCTGGATGCGAACGCGGGTGACTGTGTCCAGCACGGCGCTTGCGCTCAGCCGCGCGAGGTCGGCGGCGAGATCGCGCGCGACCGAGACGTACGCGTCGGCGTCGAAGTCGCCGAGGGCGAGTGTCAACGTGCGGCCGGCGCGGCGATCGGCGCCGCCGTTCCCCTCGTAGCGGAGCTTGTAGCGTTTCCCGAGCGTCGATCGCACGCTCACCTCGATGCGAAAGCGGTGCGCGCCGCGCATTGCGGTCGCCAACACGGAGCCGCGAACGCTCGCGACGTCGTGCGCCGGGTACGATGCGCGAAAACGCAACGGTGAGCGCGACGTCGCGGTCGCATGCAGCACGTTGTCGCCGACGGCGCCGTCGTACGCGACCTCCGCGACGCCGCCGGGTCCGAATCCGAAGTCGCTGAACGGCAGCACGTCGCAAGACGGCGACGTCGCGTCGAGCGGATCGCTGCCGCGGAGGCGCTCGAGCCCGTCCGGCACCGTGTCGCCGTCGGAGTCCGCCAGTAGCCGGTCGGTCTCGCCGGGATCGCGGATGCCGTTCAGGTTCACGTCCTCGTCGGCGTCCGTCAGCCCGTCGCCGTCGGAATCGACGACCGCCGCCGCCTCCGCGTAGCCGATCGCGCGCTCGTTGGAGCGCGCGCTCTCGCGGCCGTCATCGGTGTAGGCGCTGACCGCGAACGTGTACGTCCTCTCGATCGCGAGGTCTGTGAGGACGGTCGTGAACGCGCCGTCGGCGCCGTCCGCGGGGACGACGGCGCGCGGCGCGCCGTAAGGCGCGTCGCCTTCGCGAACGTAGAGGTGATAGCCGACGCCGCCGCCGTTCGCCGGCGCATCCCAGCGCAGCTGGACGCTGTAGGCGACCGCACACGCGGGAATGAGCAGTTGCCATGCGAAGAGTATCAGCAGCCCGCGCGCGTGTTCTCTCGGCGTCTTCATGGTCGCGCCGCCGAATTTGCAAGGGGTACGCCACGCGTCGCGCGGGAATTGCGTCGTGATTCAGCATTCTTGCGGGAGCGGACGGGGCCGCGAGCGTCGCCACGATGCCGATCGCAAATTTCGCGACGCTGCCGCGCCGCGGCCGCGCGTCCCGGTGCGGGAGCGCTGATCGTCGATGGACGGCCGACGCGTCCGCGCTCGTCGTCGCGCCGCCGACATCGGCTGTCGATCGCCATCGAGGCGCGCCCGCATCGCGCAGCGCGCGCGGCGCACGCATCTCGCCACCGCGCGCGGCGCACGCGAGCGTCACCACCTGCGCCGATTTCGCTTGACGCCCCACGCCTCTCCCAGGCATGGAGGCGGTGCAAACGATCCAGGAATGCGCACGCGAACTGTCTTAGTGTCTGCGGCGGCGCTCCTGGTGCTCGCGATCTGTACCTCGTGCGGCAGCGGAGGTGGCGGAGGGGGCGCAGGAGGCGCCGAGGTCACGCCCGACGCTCCGACGAGCGTCGCGATCACGTGGAGCGGCAGCGACGCCGCTACCGCAGGCTACGTCGTCCACTGGGGAGCGACGTCCGGAACCTACGCTCACGACGTCGACGTGCGAAAGCCGGCGGCGGATGGGAATGGCGAGGTGACCGTCGTCATGACGCTCGACGGCGCCGATCCGAGCGCCGCGCGCTTCTTCTTCGCGATCACCTCGTATGACGACGCCGGCGCTTCGAGCGCGTACTCGAACGAGCTGTCGATCGAAGCGTCCGCCGCCGAGTAGCGCGCGGGCGCTGGCGTCACGACGCCGCCGACCGTCACCACGATGCGGGCAGCGCGCAACTCATCTGCGCTAGCGTCGCGCCCGACGTGCGGAGAACTCGGCCTCGATTGGCGCGGACGCGTCGGCATGTGCATTGCCTCTCTCCCGGCGCATGCGTCTCCGTCATCGCGCCCGCCAACTCGCACGCATCGCACTTCTCGTGTCCCTCGCCACGGTATCGTGCGCGGCGTCAGCGTCGGCGTATGACGCGCGCCTCGCATGGTCGCCGGTCGCAGGCGTGACCGGCTATCGTCTCTACGTACGCGCGCAGCAGCAGCCGTTCGGCCCGGCGATCGACGTCGGCGCGCGCGCGGCCGATCCCGACGGGGTCGTTCGCTTCGAGCTGACCGGCATCGCGAACGATGCGACGTGCTTCGCCGTCAGCAGCTACGACCTCCTCGGCAGCGAGAGCGCGCACTCGAACGAGATCGCGATCGGGTACGCGGCGCTCGCGCCGTTCGTCGACAGCGACGGCGACGGCCTGACCGATGCGGCGGAGGACGTCAATCTGAATCAAGTCGTCGACGCTGGCGAGACCGACCCGAAAAACCCGGACACCGACGGGGACGGCTTCAGCGACGGCGCGGAGCGACTCGCCGGCAGCAATCCGCTCGATCCCTACGATCCGCCCGGCGCGGCGCCGCGGCCGACCGCGACGGCGACGGCGCAGCCCGGCGGCAGCGATCTCACCGCCGGCGCGGCCATCATCGCGAAAATCACCAGCCCAACGGGCAGCGGCAATCACTCGCTCGAGGTGATCCGTGACGGTGACGTGCCGCCGGCCGGTACGAACGACCCGCTGCGGCAGTACGACACGTACGACGGCACGAATGCGGCGTCCGACGACTGGATCGGGTACGCGTTCGTGAGCGCGACCACGTTCCACCGTCTCGTGTTTCAGGAAGGCATGCACTTCTGGGACGGCGGCTGGTTCACGTCGATCGGCGTCGAGGTGCGCCAGGGCGGGCAGTGGAGCGCGGTCGCGGGCCTGCAGGTGTCGCCGGTCTATCCGTACTCCGGCGCCGGCGCCGGATTCATGACGTACACGTTCGATTTCGTGGCGACGACCGGCGACGCGATCCGCCTCGTCGGCGCGCCGGGCGGCGCGGCGGCGTTCGTTTCGATCGGCGAGCTGCGCGTGTTCGGCGACGTCGGCGGCGCGCTGCCGTCGCCGACGCGCACCGCGACTCCGACGGCGACCCGCACCACGACGCCGATCCCGACCGTGACTGCCACTCGAAGCGCTACCACGACGCCGACGGCGACGCGTACCGCAACCGTGACGCCGACGGCGACGAAGACGCCGACGAAGACGCCGACGGTGACCGCGACACCGTCGAAGACCGCGACGCCAACGACGACGACCACTCCCACGCGTACCGCGACCGTCAGCGCGACGGTGACGCCGACGCGAACTGCCACGCCCACGACTACCGCGACGGTGACGCCGATCCGGACCGCCACGCCGACGACTACCGCGACCGTGACGGCGACCCAGACCGCGACCGCGACGACGACCCAGACCACGACCGTGACGGCGACCCAGACCGCGACCGTGACGGCGACCCAGACCGCGACCGTGACGGCGATCCAGACCGCGACCGCGACGACGACGCCGACGACGACAGTGACGGCGACAGTGACGGCGACGCCGATCGCCACCGCGACTGCGACCGTGACGGCGATCCAGACCGCGACCGCGACCGCCGTCCCGACCTCGACCGCCACGTCGACGCGCACTCCGTCGCCGGTCACGACCGCGACGGTCACTGCCGTCGCGTCGGCAACGGCGACATCCACCCGTGTCGCCACGACGGTGACGCCGCTTCCGACGGCGACCGAGGGCGCGACCGCGACACAAGACGCGGCGACGCCGATGCCGACCGCGACACCCGACGCGGCGACGCCGATGCCGACCGCCACGCCCACCGGCGGCTGCGGCGACGGCAAGGTCGATGCCGGTGAGCGCTGCGACGGCGCCGACGATGCGGCGTGTCCGACGCTGTGCACCGCCGCGTGCACGTGTCCCGACTTCTATGCCGTGCCGCTCGACGGCTGGTCACTCTGGCAGGGCGACGGCACGTGGGACGTCGAGCTCGACGGCGCCGACCACGTCCTGCGAACCCGCGCCGCGGTCACGCCGACGACCGGATTCGCGATCGACTATCCCGCCAGCAGCGACCTCGGTGTGACGTATCCATACCTCGCGCTGACGCTCGCCGCGGACGGCGACTTCGTCACCGAGGTGGTCGTTCGTGGGGCGAAAGGTCCGGAGTACGTCATCGCGTATGCCAGCGGTGCCGGCGTCCCGACCGCGCGCAAGCGTCGCGTCCTCATGCCGCTCGGAAGCGATGCCGGCGACGGCACGCGACGCACGTTCTATCGCGATGTGGCGGGAGATCTTCAAACCGCCTTCGGCGCGGCGTTCGCACAGGTGACCCAAATCCGCGTGTACGGCGATACCCGCGTAGCGCACGCGCTGCTGGCCGCGCGCGACGTGCAGGGCCGCAGCGCCGGTGCCGGCGCATTGCTCGCGCTGCCGGTGTCGGATTGGAAGAAGCGTGGTCGCGGCCTCGCATTGCAGCAGACGAGCGACCCGGCCGTCGACGGTCAGACGCTGTGCGCCGATGCGTCGTCGGGACCCGCGGTCGCCACCTTTCCCGCCGCCGACCGTGAGAGTCTCGTGGCGCGCTTCCAGAACCTCTCGTTACTCGTCCGGAAGGAGCTCGGATTCAACATCGAGTTGCGAGTTCGCGCGTCCGACGGGCGGCCGAAGACGCTACGGTTCGACGAGCGCGTGACGACGGTGCGCGCGAGCCATCGGAGGGTGGTGATGCCGCTCGTTCCGGAGGCGGTCCCCGGAAGCGAGTTCCGCGTGGTCAGCCTCGATCTCCGCGATGCGCTCGCGATGATCGATCCGAGCCTCTCGATCGACGGCGTCCTCGTGATCCGCATGCGCGGCAACTTCGAGGTCGCGGACCTGGTGCTCACCGACCCCGTGCAGTGACGGCGACCGTCGCCGCGGCGCGCGGCAATCTCAGCTGCCGCTGATCGGCGCCCTCACCGGCACTGCACGCTCGTGCCGCTGCGGCTGAACTTGCAGATCGGTCGTGCGCCGCCGGTCGCATTGAACGTCAGCGCGCCGCAGCGCCGCTGCGCCGCGTCGACGAGCACGCGGATGCCGAACGGTGCGTCCGCGACCGTCAGCGGCAGCGTGCCGCCGCTCGCGCTCAGACGTACGCCGATGCGGCCGGTTTCGTCGTTGACGACGAGATCGGCCGTGCGCACCCGGCCGGTTCCCGTCCGATCCGCGTAGTGCCAGCGCAGGCGCGTACGATTCGTGGACCAGCCGATCCGGCTGGTCGCGTCACGCCGCCCCGGCGGAAGCGTCAGCGCATCGCGGACGTTGCCGAGCACGTCCAGGAGCTGGATGCGCAAGCCGTCGCGCGCCGGGTCGGGCGCAGGTGAGAGCGGCACCACGGCAACGACCTCGGCCCGCAGCGAGAGGACCGCCTTTCCGGGCTTGTCGAGACCGCGCACTTCGACCGCCGCCGCCGCGATCGGCAGGCTCGTCCCGGTGTGTACGCAACGTCCGTCGGCGCCGCACGCGTCCTGCGTACAGACGTTCGCGTCGTCGCACTCGGCGTCGGCTGCGCACGCTGCCGCAGTCGCCGACGGCACGGGCGTCGCGCCCGAGCTCGGAGTCGCCGCGACCGTGGCGCTTGCAGTGCCGGCGGGCGTGGCGGTGCCGGTCGGCGTCTCGACCGTCGTGACGGTCGGTGTCGACGTGCTCGTCGCCGTCAGTGTGACGGTCGCAGTGTCGGTGACCGTCGCGGTCGGCGTGGCAGTTGCCGTGGGGGTGGCCGTTGCCGTCGGCGATACCGTCGGCGTGACGGTGGTCGTCGCGCTCGGGAAGGGCGTGAGCGTGGAAGACGGCGACGCGGTCCCCGTGGCCGTGGCGATCGGCGTCGCGGTGACCGTCGCCGATGGCGTCGCGGTGCGGGTTGCCGTGGCGGTCGCCGTTCGCGTCGGGGTCAGCGTAGCGGTCGGTATCGGTGTGGCGGTCGCCGCCGGCGTGGCGGTCGCTGCCGGCGTTACCATGGTGAAGCTCGCGACCCAGCTCGCCGGCGCGGCGGGGGCCACGACCAGGTGCGAGCGCGGGCCACCGTCCGACCACGCCGTGAACACATAGCTGTTGCCGGTGAGCGTTTGCGGCGCCGGCGCGTTCACGGAGTTCGTCGAGCCGACGATCACCGTGCGCTCGACGGGGGCGGCGCCGCTCATCGGTCCGACGCCCACCTGCAACCCGCTCGGGTCGGTGTCGAACGTCAACGTCGTCGTGTGCGGATACAGAAAGACGCTCTTCGTGTCGGTCAAGCCGCTTCCGTCCGTCGCCGTCAGCTGCAGCTCGAGGAACGTGGGGTAATCATGGTCGGGCGCCGAGAACACACCCGAGCTGCCGGTGAAGGTCTCGATCGTGTGCGTGTGGCAGTTCGACGGGCAGTGGTGGACGATGAGGGTCCAGGTGAGCGCCGCGCCCGAGAGCGTGCCTTCGTCGGGGTCGCTCGCGGTGCCCGAGAACGCGATCGTGTCGCTGACGCTCCACTTCGTCGAGGCGAGCGGCGACGTGATCGTCGCCGTCGGCGCGGTGTCGCCGGACGTGATCACGATCGAGGCGATGCTGCTCGCGCCCGCGCCGTCGGTGACGCGCAGTCGCACCGTGTAGGTTCCGGCGTCGAACGTGTGCTGTGGACTCGCATCGGTCGAGCCTTGGAAATCGCCGCTGCCGTCGAAGTCCCACGCGTATAGCAGCGTGTCGCCGGCGTCTGGATCGGTCGATGCCGAGCCGTCGAGCTGCACGGTGAGCGGCGCCGGGCCGTTCGTCGCGTCCGCCTGTGCCACCGCCGACGGCGGCTGGTTCGACGACGTGTAGCGGATGCGAACGATGCGCCCGCCGAGAATGTCGACGTAGAACACATCGCCGCCCGGCCCGATCTCGAGATCGACGGGGCCGCCAGCGCCCGACGCGAAGGTCGCGCGCGTCGACGGGTCGGGATCGCCGCTCGCGCCCTGGGCCATCGTCCAGATGCAGTTGCGGCTGTAATCCGCGAAGAAGAGCGCGCCATCATAGCTCTGCGGATACGCGCCGCCGGAGTAGAAGGCGAGTCCGGTGATCGACGAGCTGCCGGTGCCGCACGCCTCGCCCGCGACCACCTGCTCGCTGTGCTGATACGTGTAGACGGGGTCCGTCACGGCCCCGGGGGTGTCGTACAGCTGCTGGCAGATGGCGAGACCGGCGCTCTCGTATCCGGGCTGATGGCCGATCCCTTCGTAGCAGGGCCAGCCGAAGTTCTCGACGGCGTGATCCGTGACGACGTCGCCGAGGCGGTCGATCTCCTCCCACGAGTCCCAGCCGACGTCGCCGATCCACAGCTCGTTCGTGCCCGGTCGCAGCGTCATGCGAAATGGATTGCGGAGCCCGTACGCGACGACGCGCTCGGCGCCGGGGACGCTGCCGTCGGCCAGCGGATTGTCCGGCAGAGCGGCGCCCGTCGCCGGATCGACGCGCAGCACGGTGCCGTTGAAGCCGACGGTATCGCCGATCGTTCGGATGTCCTGCGCGCGCAGCGCGCCGCCTTCGGCCGACGGCGGGAACTGCGAGCCGCCGACGCCGCCGGGCGGATCGCCGCAGGGGTTCACGAGGGGATAGCCGGTCTGGCCGTAGTCGACGAACGTGAAGCTCGCGCCGTCGCCGCCGCTCACGTAGAGCGCGCCGTCGGGCCCGAAAAGGAGCGTGCCGATCGAGTGGCTGGGAAACTGCTGACACCAGTTCTCGAGCAGCACGTGCTCGCTCCCCGGCACCATCACGTCGCCCGTCGCCTGCATGCGCGCGAGACGCGCGGCGACGACACACCCGCCGGTCGTCGCGCCGGGTGGATCCGGACAGTTGTCCGACGTCCCGCCGAACGTGCCCCAGCGCGGCGGCGTGCCGCCGGCGGCGGCGTCGAGCGCATACAGCACGTAGACGTACGGGCTCGTCGGGAAGTTCGGGTCGAGTTCGAGGCCGAGGAGGCCGCGATCCCAGTAGTTGTGCACCTCGGTGCGAAGGTCGGCGAAGATCTTCGGCGTCGCATCGGTCAGATGGTCGAACACCTTGATGATGCCGCTCTTCTCCGCGACGAAGATGCGGCCGTCGGCGGCGAAACGGATCGCCGTCGGCTGGGTGAGACCGCTCCAGACGACGGTCTGCCGGAACCCGTCCGGCAGGACGATCGCGCGCGCCGGCGCCGCGACCGTCACGGCGGCGAGCAACGCAACGACGAGGGGCAGGCGGACGATTGGTCGGGCAGTGGGGCTAGCGAGGATCCGGGTCCTCACGCGGTCTCCGCATCGGGGGCGCACTCGGCGCGCTCGGGAGCAGGTCGGTCACGGTACAGGCAACGCTACGCGGGTCCGCGCGGACTCGTCCACAGCTTCCGCTCATCACGATCACGCTACGCGCGGGGCCAGAGATCGTCGACACGGCGGACAGTCGACCAACTTCCATGCCATGGCGGCGCCACGATGCGCGCCGTGACGCCGCCGATCGCCGCAGCCGCGCGTCCGTCGAGCCGGGTGCCGCACTGCCGCGGGGACGCGGACTTCGCGTGCCGCGGCCGCGTCCTGCATGCGTGTTCGCATCGTGGATGCGCCGCCAAATCGCGTCGTGCAGAACAGTCGGACCGCAGCGCCGTCGGCGGCCGTGTCATGCAATCCCGCCGGTGTGCGCGAACTCATGCACGCACGCCGGTCCGCGGCAACGCGGACGCTATGGGGTTCCGTCGGCGATGCCGAACCGCGCCAGTGCCGCACCGATCTCGGCGAAGTCCGCCGCCGATACGGTGACGCGGTTCGTGCTGCGAAACGATGGCAGCGCGGAGCGCACCGCCGCGGCGTCGACGTCGACGCCGAGGATCTCGCGGCCGACGGACTCGACGACGCGCTCCGGCGCGGCGCAGAAGTCCTCGTAGGCGACGACGCGGAAACGATGCGGCCCGAACTCCTCGCGCTGCGCGCGCATGCGGCGCTCGTGAAAGGCGAGCTGCGCGCACACCGCCTCGATCGGCGTCGCCACGTCCTCGCCGACCACGCGGCGCTCGGGATCGGGAACGCCGTACAGCGCGGCACGCGACCCTTGAATGATCTCGCGCGCCCGCAAGATCGATTGCGCGGCATAGGCAGGGCGGCGGCGGACGTAGACGAAGTGTGCCGTCGGCAGCGCGCGCCCCACGGCGCTCGCGCCGGTCGCCAGGGCGTTGTTCTTCGTGAGGAGCGGTCGGCCGGACGCCGTCTCCCACGCCGCGAAGAAGCGCCGCATGCGCTCGGCGACCTCGGGCGCGAGCTCCGCGGGCACCGCGTAGCGATCGTGCCCGAGCCAGCGATCCCAGAGATGGAGGCCGTCGTTGTGGTTCGCGAACCCGGCGGTCCGGCCGTAGAAGCTGCGATAGACCGGAGGCCGCGGCCGCAGAAGCCGGCGAAAGACGCGGTTGGCGACGATCGGCGCGCGCGGAAACACGGCGGTCAGGTTGTTGAAGAACGTGACCGGCAGATGCGCCGCCAAGACCTGCGACACGACGGTCGTGCCGCTGCGCGGAGCGCCGGTGACGATGACGATCGGCAGCCGTGGCGACGCGGCGCGTGCGTACAACCGGCGCTCCGACGCGGCGAGGATCTGGTCGAGCGGCGTCGCGAGCGCCGCGAGGGCGGTCGACGCGATCGCGAAGAGCGCGGCCGGGTCGCGCGAGCGCACCAGCCGCGCCGCGAGCCCGAACGGATCCTGGAAATTGCCGGGGACGAGTCGGCGCTTCGCGTCGGTCACGCGAGCACGCGCGCGAGCACATCGGCGATGCGCTCGGCGGCGTGACCGTCGCCGTACGGATTGTGCGCGCGCGCCATCGCCGCGTACGCCGCCGGATCGTTCAAGAGCCGCTCCGCCTCGGCGACGATGCCGGCACGCGACGTGCCGACGAGCCGTGCCGTCCCGGCGTCGACGCCTTCCGGCCGCTCGGTCGTGTCGCGCATGACGAGGACCGGCTTCCCGAGCGACGGCGCCTCCTCCTGGATGCCGCCGGAGTCGGTGAGCACGAGATACGAGCGGCGCAGCAAGCTCACCATCGTGCCGTAATCGACCGGGGGCACGAGGTGAACGCGTGCGACGCCGCCGAGAATGGCGCGCACCGGGGTCTGGACGTTCGGGTTCAAATGCACCGGATAGACGAGGCTCACGTCGGGATTGCGCTCGACGAGCGTGCGCAGCGCCTCGCAGAGCTCGCGGAAGGCGGCGCCGAAGCTCTCACGGCGGTGTGCGGTTACGAGCACCAGCCGGGTCTCGCCGAGATCGGGGATGCCCGGCGGCACCGCCGGAACACGCGCGGCCACCCATTGCAGCGCGTCGATCACCGTGTTGCCGGTGACGATCACCCTCTCCGCGGAGACGTGCTCGCGGAGCAAGTTGTCACGCGCCCAATCCGTCGGTGCGAAGTGCCATTCGGCGATCGCGGTCGTCATCTGCCGATTGAGCTCCTCGGGGAACGGCGAGTCCTTGCGCCACGTGCGGAGCCCCGCCTCGACGTGGCCGACGGGCACGCGCGCGTAGAAAGCGGCGAGCGCCGCGGCGAACGCGGTCGTCGTGTCGCCCTGCACCAGCACGGCGGCGGGACGCAGCTCGTCGAGGACGCGCGGCAGGCGCTCGAGGACGCGCATCGCGACCTCGGTCGGCGTCTGGCCGTTCGTCATCACCTGCAGGTGACGGTCGGCACGGACGTCGAACAGGTCGAGCACCTGGTCGAGCATCTCCTGGTGCTGATTGGTCAGGCAGACGCGCGGCTCCAGACCGGCGCGCGCCGCGAGCGCGCGCACCACCGGCGCCATCTTGATCGCCTCCGGACGGGTGCCGAACACCGCGAGCACGACGCGCGACGACATCGCGGAAGAGCTTAGCTGCGTCGTCCGAGACGTGCCACGGCGAATCGGTCCTGGGTCAATTTGCGTCGCCATACTTCGTTGCTCGCTCGCTCGGATGCTCGGCGTAGCTCCGCTACGCCTGCGCTCCGCGCTCTCTCGCGCCTCGTCTGGCTCGCAACTTGACCCAGTACCTGGATGGCGGTGACTACGGCCGGTGCGGTGACTACGGTCGGCCGGGGCAATCGGCGGGGCCGAGCGCGCGGCCGATGCTCGCGAGCAGCGCCGGGGCGCGCGGGACGGCGGCGCGGACGAGGTCGGCGACGAGGCATGCGTGTTGATGGACGAGACACCCCTCGAAGCGGCCGAGGGTATCGAGATCGGTCACCCCTTCGCGGTCACAGTCGCTCACGAGCGCGTCGAGATTGTCGCCCGCCGGTGAGCGCAGGGTTGCATACTCGAGCGAGGCCTCGCCGCAGCGCGCATCGATGCGCCCGCGCAGCTGGGTCGCGCCCGCGATCGCGTCCGAGCGCGCGCACGCGGTGTCGGCACGTGTGACGCACGCGGCGAGCGCTGCCGCGCCGCTCGCACGTTGCGCGCATTCGAACAACGTCTCCGCGCAGCCGGCGACGGCGTCGACGCGGCCCGTCGCGAACGTCGCCGCGGCGCTGCCGATCGCCGCCGCGCACGCGGTGAGCGCCTTCGCGGCCGCGTTCGCGACGTACGCGCCGTCGCCGCCGAGATCCCGCAAGCACGACTCGGGCGGCAGGTCGACGCCGGCAACCGCGAGCAGCTCGCCGACTCGGGGCGTCGCGAGCTGAAAGAGCCGCTCGCTGGCGCAGCGCTGACGACGCGCGATGCAGGCCGCGAGCCGCGCGACGTCGTCGGCGGCCGGACCGTCGGCGGCCGCCGCACCGCCGGCGGCGGCCGCACCGTCGGCGTCGCATGCCGCGGCGAACGCCGCGTAATCGAGGCCGCGCGGCGCGACCAGGTCGGCGCTGCGCGGGCAGCGCGGCGCCACCATCGCCAGCAGCTTCACGCTCGTGCCGGAGACGGCGTCGAGCGCCTTCGCGCATGCGCTGCGCGCGCGCGGAATGCACGCGGCGTCATCGCGGCGGCTCTGGATGCAACGCTGGACCGCGTTCGTGCAGCGTCCGAGGCCGCTCAACGTCGTGTGAACGACGGCCGTGGCGGCGCGCAGGATCGCGCGCTGGCATGTCGCTGCGGCGCGCGCCGTCGCCGGATCGCCGAGGCCGAGGAGCGGCGCCGGCGACGCGCGCGCAGTCGGCGACGTGCTTGCAGCGGGTGACGCCGCCGGCGGCGCTGCGAAGACGACGGTGAACGTTTGCGGCGTCGGCGGCGCAGTGATGACGTGGGTCGCGGCGCCGCCGTCCGACCAGCTCGCGAACGTGTAGCCGCCGGCGGGTGCCGCACCGATCTGCCGCAGCATGCCGACGACGCTCGTCACGACGAACGGTGTGAGATGCGGCTCGCCGTCGATCGTCACGCCGAACCCGGGCGGCGTCGTTTGGAAGGTGAGGTCGACGGTGCGCGGGACGACGGCCACGGACGTGCTACCGCCCATGTGGTCGGAATCGGTGGCGGTGAGGATGATCTCGTACCACACGTCGGCGTCGGTCTCGCCGGTGTTCGCGGTCGTGAACGTCTGTGGCGAGCCGGGGAGCGCCTCCAGGAACGGATGCGTGTGGTCGTCGTGGTGAAACACCACCTTCCAGGTGAGACCGGCGGCGGCGAGCGGGCCGTCCTCGACGTCGGTCGCGCTGCCGGCGAGCGTGAGCGCGTCGCCGGCGTCGAACTGCGCGCCGTTGGCCGGCTGTGAGATCAGCGGGACGGGCAGGTGGCCGACGACGACGTCGACCGTCGCGACACCGGGGCCGGGGCTCGGCTTGCCATCACTCACCGTCAGCATCGCGCGGTAACGGCCGCGCGTCGTGTACTCGTGCGTCGCATTCGGCGTCGTCGCGACCGCGCTGCCGTCGCCGAAGCCCCATGCGTACGTGAGCGGATCGCCGTCCTCGTCCAAGGTTCCGGCGCTCGAGAAGTCGACCGTGAGCGGCGGGTCGCCGGACTTGGTCGTCGCGTCGGCGACTGCGATCGGCGCGTGATTCGTCGCCACGTACGAGACTTTGCGGACCATGCCGGCGCCGATGTGCGTGAAGTAGAGCGCGCCGTCGGGCCCGGCCACGATGTCGGTGACCGAGTTGCCGCCGAGGCCGCCGAGGAAATCGAGCGCGTCCGACACGATGGCGGTGCCGGTGCCGTCGAGGACGATCCGGCGGATGGTGCCGCGCGCGTAATCGCCGAAGAAGTAGCTCGCGCCGTAGTCGGGAGGGAAGCTCGTCGCGTCACCGAAGTCGCCGCCCATGATCGCGGCGCTCGTCCCGTCGTGGCTGTAGGCGTAGATCGGCGGGGTGAGCGTCGGGTGCTGCGCAAGCGTGAAGGGTCCCTCGGTCGCCGGCCAGCCGTAGTCGTTGGCTGCGAAGATGACGTCGAGCTCCTCCCAGGTATCCTGGCCGACGTCGGCGCAGAGCAAGCGTCCGTCGATGCTGCGGAAGCGGCAGCGCCAGGGATTGCGCAGGCCCGCGGCCCAGATCTCGCCGGCCGGAGAGCGATGCGAGGTTCTGCGACTTCGTGTGGTCTTCGCCGCCGTCGCCGGTCGCCACGTAGAGCTTGCCGTCGACGGGACCGAAGCCGATCCATCCCGCGTTGTGATTGCCGGCGTCGGAGTCGATGTCGTCGACGATCACGTCCGGCGTGCCGCCGTCGGTGACGTCGCCGATCGCGTGCACGCGGATCACGCGATTCTTCGCTTGCCCCGCGGGACACGTGCCGCTCGGCGGCGGCTGCTTGCACAGCGTGTGGTAGACGTACACCAAGCCGTTCGTCGCGAACTCCGGATCGAACGCGATCCCGAGAAGGCCGCGCTCGAAGTAGCTGTCGAATCGGGTGCCCGGCGGTACGACCGTGTTCACGTCGAGGAACGTCGTCGCCGTGCCGTTCTTCACGATCGCGATCCGCCCCGTCGTCTGCTCGCCGACGAAGAGCCGCCCGTCGGGCGCGAAGGCGAGGGTGGCGGGCGCAGTGAGGCCGTCGACGACGAGCGTCTCTTGAAATCCGGGGGGAACTGTCGCGGCGAGAGCACGCGGCGCCGGCAACACCAGCGTCAGGCACAGCAGCGCCGCGGCGACGTCAGCCGCCCGGCCCGTACACCTCGAGCTCGCCCACGGAGATGAAGTCGTGGGAGCCGCCGGGCGCGCCGTCGAGGCGGATGCCGTCACCGGTGATGGCAGAGAAGTCGAGGATGTAGCTCTGGTAGTAGATGCCATCGTTTCCGAATGAGTATGCGGGAGTGATACCCAGGTTGCTGACGCTAGTCCACGCGCCGCCTTGGCGGACTTGGACCGTCACCGTGTCGAACCAGCCGCCGTCCCAGAAGTGCAGACCTTCCTGGAAGACGACGCGGTTGAACGTGTGCGTCGCCGCGAACGTGTAACCGATCCAGTCCTCGGCGGCGGTGTTGGCGCCGTCGTAGGTATCGTACTGGCGCGTCGAGTCGGCGGTGCCGACGGGCGGCTTGTCGCCGTCGCGGATCACCTCGAGGCTCTTGCTGCCGCTTCCGGTCGGTGCCGTGACGCGCGCGATGACCGCGCTGGCGAGCGGCGCGAGGTTCGTGCCGGGTGTTGCCGTCGGCACCGGAGTCGGCTGCGCGCCGACGAGACCGCCGTAGACCTCGAGCTCGCCGACCGAGATGAAGTCGGCGCTGCCGCCCGGTGCGCCGTCGAGGCGGATGCCGTCGCCGCTCATCGCGGCGAAGTTGAGCGTGTAGCTCTCGTAGCTGGCGCCGTCGTTCGGCGGATACGCGGGTGAGCTGGTGAGACCGCTGACGCTCGTCCAGACGCCGTTGTGCCGCACCTGAACCGTCAGCGTGTCGAACCAGCCGCCGTCGGCGAAGTTCACGCCTTCCTGAAAGACGACGCGGGTGAAGGTCTGCACGCTCGGGTAGGTGTAGCCGATCCAGTCCTCGGCGGCGGTGTTGGCGCCGTCCCACGTATCGTACTGCCGGCTCGAGTCGGTGCTGCCGACCGGCGGCTTGTCGCCGTCGCGGATCACCTCGAGGCTCTTGTTGCCGCTGCCGGTCGGCGCGGTGACGCGGGCGACGACCGTCCCGAGGTGCGTCAGATTGCAAGGCGTCGCCTCGATCTGGCAGGTCGACGAGCAGCAGTCGCCGCTGATCGTGTTGCCGTCGTCGCACTGCTCGCCGCCGTCGAGGATGCCGTTGCCGCAGGCGCCGCGGGCCGGTGTCGGCGTCGGCGCGACCGCCGTCGCGATCGGTGTCGCAGTGCGTGTCGCCGTCGCGATCGGTGTCGCGGTGCGTGTCGCCGTTGCGGCGGCGCCTAGTGTCGTGGTTGCGGTCGGAACGATCGGGGTCGGCGTCGGCACCTGCGCCGTCGCGGTGGCGCCGCTCGCGGAGCCGTAGACCTCGAGCTCGGCGACCGAGATGAACGCATCGGAGCCGCCGGGCGCACCGTCGAGACGGATGCCGTCACCCGGCGCCGGTGTGAACGTGAGCGTGTACGTCTCGTAGCCGACGCCGTCGTTCGCGGGATACGTCGGTGTGCTCGTCAGGCCTGCGACGTTCGTCCAGACGCCGTTCTGGCGCACCTGCACGCGGAGCGTCTTGAACCAGCCGCCGTCCGCGAAGTTCAGGCCCTCCTGGAACACGACGCTGCTGAACGTCTGCGCCGACGCGAAGGTGTAGCCGATCCAATCGTCGCTCGCTTTGTCGGGACCGTCGTAGGTGTCGTACTGGCGGCTGGAATCGGTGGTGCCGACCGGCGGCTTGTCGCCGTCGCGGATCACCTCGAGGCTCTTGTTGCCGATGCCGGTCGGCGCGGTGACGCGGGCGATGATCGCGCTCGCGAGCGGCGCGAGGTCGCCCGCAACCGCCGTCGCGGTCGGACCAGGTGCCGGCGTCGGGGTCGGCGCCGGTGCGCCGCCGCCGACGATGCCGCCGTAGACTTGGAGCTCGCCGACCGAGATGAAATCTGCGCTGCCGCCCGGCGCGCCGTCGATACGGACGCCGTCGCCGCTCATCGCCGCGAAGTCGAGCGTGTAGGCCTCGAAACTGACGCCGTCGTTCGGCGGGTACGCCGGCGTACTGGTGAGGCCGCTGACGTTCGTCCACACGCCGTTCCGCCGCACTTGGACCGTGAGCGTGTCGAACCAGCCGCCGTCGGAGAAGTTCATGCCCTCTTGGAAGACGACGCGGGAGAACGTCTGCACGCCGGGATACGTATAGCCGATCCAGTCCTCGGGCGCGGTGTTGGCGCCGTCCCAGGTGTCGTACTGGCGCGACGAGTCGGTCGAGCCGACGGGCGGCATGTCGCCGTCGCGGATCACCTCGAGGTTCTTGTTGCCGCTGCCGGTCGGGGCGGTGACGCGGGCGACGATCGTCCCGAGCTGGGTCAAGTTACACGGCGTCGCCTCGATCTGGCAGATCGACGAGCAGCAGTCGCCCGAAGCGGTGTTCCCGTCGTCGCACTGCTCGCCGGCATCGAGGACGCCGTTGCCGCACGTGCCGGGGGCGGGTGTCGGCGGCGGCGGGGTGGTCGTCGGCACCGTCGACGCATAGGTCGCGACGTAGCTCCTCGCCGCCGTCGGCGCCGTGATGTTGTGGCTGCGCGCGCCGCCGTCGGACCAGGATACGAAGTTGTAATTGGTGAAATTCAACGACTGCGGCGACGGCGCGCTGAGCGAGTTCGTGGAGCCGACGATCACCGTCGTCTGGAACGGCGTCGTCGTCATGTTCGGACCGACGACGAGCGAGAGGCCGCTCGGTACCGTGTCGAACGAGAGCGTCACCGTGTTCGGGTAGAGGAGGACGCTCTTCGTGTCGGTGAGCCCGCCGACGTCGGTCGCCGTCAGCTGCAGCTCGAGGAAGCTCGGATACGTATGGTCCGGCGCGCTGAACGAGCCGCTCGCGACGCCGGCGAAGGTCTGAATGGTGTGCGTGTGGCAGTTCGACGGGCAGTGATGGACGATCAGCGTCCACGAGAGGCCCGAGGCCGGAAGGCTGCCCTGCTCGGGATCGGTCGCCGAGCCGGAGAAGCCGATCACGGTGCCGACGTTCCACTTCGTGGTGGCGAGCGGCGTCGTGATCGTCGCCGTCGGCGCCGAGTTGCCGACGGTGATCTTGATCGAGTCGCTGCCGGTCGCGCCATGCGAGTCGGTGACGCGCAGACCGACGGTGTACGTGCCCGAGGTCGTGTACACCTTGGTCGGTTTCGCCGCCGTCGAGTCGCCGAACACGCCGTCGCCGTTCAAGTCCCACGAGTATGTGATCGTGTCGCCGGGATCCGGGTCGAGCGAGCCGGTGCCGTCGAAGTCGACGGTGAGCGGGTTCGGGCCGTTCGTGCGATTGGCTTGGATGAGCGCAATCGGCGACTGGTTGTTCGCGGTGTATTGGATGCGACGGATCGTGCCGCCGTTCAGATCGGCGTAATAGAGGTCGCCGCCGGGCCCGATTTGTAGATCCACCGGACTGGATGCGCCGCCGTCGAACGTGAGCGCCGACGTCGGGTCGGGGTCGCCGTTCGCGTCCGGGAGCAGCGCCCAGATGCAGCTGCGGCTGTAATCGGCGAAGAAGAGGGCGCCGTCATACGCGCTCGGGTACGGCCCGGTGCCGTAAAACGCGAGGCCGGTGATCGACGAGCTCCCGGCGCCGCAGACCTCGCCCGGGACGACCTGCTGGCTGTGCTGATAGCTGAGATACGGGTCCGTAACCGAGCCCGGCGCGTTGTAGAGACCCTGGCAGATGTTGAGCCCGGTGCCTTGGTAGCCCGGCTGCTTTGCGAAGCCTTCGTAACACGGCCACCCGAAGTTCTCGACGATCGAGTCGCTGACGTCGCCGATGCGGTCGATCTCCTCCCACGTGTCCCAGCCGACGTCGCCGATCCAGAGCTCGTGCGTGCCCGGACGGGGCGCGATGCGGAACGGGTTGCGCAGCCCGTAGGCGATGATGCGGCCGGCGTTGGGATACGTGGAGACGAGCGGATTGTCCGGCATCGCCGCGCCGGTCGCGGGATCGACACGCAGGATCGAGCCGCTGAAGCCGACGGGATCGCTCGTCGTTCGGACGTCCTGCGCGCGCAGCGCGCCACCCTCCGCGGTCGGCGGCGAGAGATTGGTGCCGCCGGGCGGATCGCCGCACGGGTTCGTCGTCGGATATCCGTACTGTCCGTAGTCGACGGCGTTGAAGTTCGCGCCCTCACCGCCGCTCACGTAGAGCGCGCCGTCCGAGCCGAAGACGAGGCTGCCGATCGAGTGGCTCGGGAACTGTTGGCACCAGTTCTCGAGCAGCACCTGCTCTGTGCCCGTCATCACGTCGCCCGACGCTCGCAGCTTCGACAGCCGCCCGCCGACGACGCAGCCGTTCGTGTTGCCGCCGGGCGGGTCGGGGCAGTTGTCGGAGGTCGTGCCCGCCGTGCCCCAGCGCGGCGGCGTTCCGCCCGGCGCGGCGTCGAGCGTGTAGAGCACGTACACGTACGGCGTCGTCGGGAAGCTCGGGTCGAGCGCGAGTCCGAGCAGGCCGCGATCCCAATAGTTGTGCACGTTGGTGCGGAGGTCGGCGAAGATCGTCGGCGTCGGGTCGGTCAGGTTGTCGAAGACCTTGATGAGGCCGCTCTTCTCGGCGACAAAGATCCGGCCGTCGGCGGCGAACTTGAATGCCGTCGGTTGCGTGAGGCCGCTGAAGACGGTGGTCTCTTGGAACCCGTACGGCAGAGTGGCGGTGCGCGCGGCGGGCGTCGTAACGAGGATCGTCGCGAGCACCACGAAACCGGAGAAGACGGTGCGTCGACGGGAAGAAATGGGGGGCGGATCCGCGAGCATCACTCTATCGTTGGACTGCCGCAACCGCACCACGCACCGCAAACTGGCGAGTAATCAGAGTACTGTGCGTCGTGACGACGCTCGCGCGTTCACCGCGCACTCCCGGCATGCTCCGTGCGGTCACCGCTCCGCTGCTCCTCACCGCGACCGCGCTCGGCCTCGTCATCGCCGTGCACGCGCGAGCGCGTGACGATGAGATCGCACCGTGGCGCGCCGCGATCGTCGAGGCGGCCGTGCTGCTCGGCGTCTTCATCGTCGCGACGATCGAGGTTCTGAGCGCGCTCGGAATGCTCCGCGCCGCGCCGCTCGCCGCGGTGTGGAGCGCGCTGCTCGTGGTCGCATGGACGGCGGCGGTCGTCGCGCGCCGACGCGACCGCCACGCGATCGCAGTGCGAGTCGACGCGCGTCAGGCCGTGCTTCGCCGCAGCGAGTCCGCGCCGCGCGACGTGCTCGCGCTCGTCGCCGGATGCGGTGCGTTCGCGGCGGTGACGCTCGTCGTCGCCGTTCTCGCGCCGCCGAACAACTGGGACTCGATGACGTACCACATGGCGCGCGTTGCGCACTGGCTGGCGAACGGGTCCGTTCGCCACTACCCGACCGCGTATCTGACGCAGCTCTTCATGCCGCCGTTCGCGGGCTACGCGATCGCGACGATGCAGTCGCTCGCGGCGAGCGATCGCTGGGCGAACACCGTGCAATGGGCCGCGTACGTCGAGGCGGCGCTCGCGGCATCGCTCGTCGCCGCGCGGATCGGCGGCGACCGACGCGTGCAGGCCTCGGCGGCGCTCGCGTTCGTCACGATCCCCATGGCGGTGTCGGAAGCGTCGACGACGCAGACCGATATGGTGGCAACGGCGTGGCTCCTGACGCTCCTCGTTTTCGCGCTCGGCACGCCATCGTGGCGGAACGTGCTCTGGGCGGGTGCGACCCTCGGCCTCGGTCTGCTGACGAAGGTGTACGTGCCGTTCTATGCCATCCCCGTCTGCCTGCTGCTCGCGCTCCGCATGGCGCGCCGCAATGGGCGCCTCGACGTGCGGCGCGGCCTCGCCGCCTCGGCCATGCTTGCGGTGACGGCGCTCGTGGTCATGACGCCGCACGCCGCGCGGAACGCGCGCACCTTCGGCCTGCCGTGGGGCGGCGGATTCGAGGTCGACCGTCAGCGCATCGCCGCACCGACTCCGGCGACGCTTGCGTCGAACGTGATTCGCGACAGCGTGCTGCATCTGCCGATTCCGGGATACGGTCGTGCCGTCGAGCAGCTGCACGCGGCGCTCGGGCTCGACCCGAACGACGAGCGCACGACGCACGTCTACGACCTCAACTTCAGCGACGTCGCAGCGAAGTGGTTACGGCCGCTCATCCCCAACGAGGATTTCGTCGGCAATCCTCTGCACCTCGCCGCCGTCGTCGCGCTCGCGCCGCTCGCCTTCATACGCCGACGCCGTTGGGATGCAACGGCGCGCGCGGCCATGACGATCAGTCTGATCGCGGCCGTGGGATGGCTGTTGATGGAGATGCCCGTGAAGTGGCAGCCGTGGAGCTCGCGGTACGACCTGCCCCTATTCGGGTTGCTCGCCGTGCCGCTCGGCGTCGGCCTCGCGCGGCTGCGCCCACGTGTCGGCGCGACGCTCACGGTCGCGCTCGTGCTCGGAGCGCTGCCCGCGTTGCTTCTCGACGTGCACCGCCCGCTCGTCGATATGCAAGCGGTGGCGGCGTGGCGGTGGTCGACATGGGCTGCGATCGCGATCGCCGGCGTCGTGTGCGCTGCGTGGACGGGCTCGACGGTCGCTGCTCGCAGCGGCTCGAGGTCGGATCGAGAACCCGGCGCGTCGTCGCGCGCGCAGCCGCGTCCTCAGCTGCGTAGAATCGCGCCGTCGCGGGTGCACGCCATCGTGGCAGCGCTCGTCGTCGTCATGCTGGCGCCGACCGTCGCGCGGCTCGGCGCCCGCGCGTTCGCACGCCAGCCGGCGTTTCCGCCGCTTTCGATCATCGGCGCCGACCGGACGCGCGTGATGTTCCGCGGCAATCCGCTACTCGAGGCCGCCTACGTGCGCGCGGTCGACCGGGTGCGCGCGTCCCGCTGCGACGTCGTCGGCGTCGAGCTCGCACGCGACGGATGGGAGTACCCGCTGTGGTCGTTGCTCGGCGCCGCCGCTGGACGCGGCCCGCGCCTGCGTGCAGTCGGGGTCGCGAACGAGTCGGCGGCGCTCCCTGCAGAGGCGCCCGAGCCGTGCGTGGTCGTGAGCTCGGCGACCACCTCCACATTCGACGGCCGTGTCGGATGGTCGCGCGAGGTGCTGTCGAGCGACCCGTACCTGGCGGTGCACCGCCGCGCCGCGCCGTCGTGAGCGCCGCGCGCGCGCTTCAGCGGGCGGTTCGCGGCGCACGCGGGCGCGGCGCGAGAACGATCGTGGAGACGACGAGCAGCGACACCAGCAGTGCGGCGGCGTTCGCCGAGGTGATCACGAGGCGCGTCGCTGCGGCGGGCTCCCAGCGGTCGAGGAACGCGAACGTCGCGGCATAGTTCACCCACGGCACGAGCAGCAGCGCGACGAGCGTCCAGCGCAGACGCGGCCCCACGGTGGGCGCGCAGCGGCCGGTCGCGAGTGCCGTGAGCGGCAGCGCGAGCAGCAGCGCGTCGTACGCTTGGTGGTGGACGCACAGCAGGATCGTCAAGCAGACGACTGTCGCGGCGACCAGACGCTCATCGCGCGGCGCGCGCTCGCTGACGCCGCGGAGGACGACGACTCCGAGTGCCAGCACCGCGAGGCTGACGGCCGTCTCGAGACCCGCGAGCGCCGCGCCGGGCGCGCGGCCGAGCAGGCGCTCGACGAAGGCGCCGGCGTCGAGCGCGAGCACGCTCCCGCCCGAGTACGTCTCGCCGGTGTTTCCGAGCGTGAGGTAGTTCTCCCGAACGGCGGCGACGAACGGCGCCACGCCGCCCGCCGCGTGCACCACGATCGCCAGCACGACCAGCGAGAGCGCGGTCGCGATGACGACGCCGCGTGCGAGCGCGGCGCGCTCGCCGCGTCGTGCCAGCATCAGCACTCCGAGCGGCACGCCGAACGTGGGTTTCATCGCCGCCAGCGCAAGGCCGAGAGCGCCGATCCACGGGGACGACTCCGCCCAGCCGAGCACGAGATACGCGCCCAGGCAGACGTACACCGTGCACTCGCCCGTGAAGAGATTCGTGTGCCCGGGACGGCTCAGCACGATCGCGGTCGCCAGGGCCAGGGTCGCAGCGACGCCGCCGAACGCGCACAGACGAAGACTGACGAAGGCGAGCAGGACGAGACAGCCGACGTTGAACGCGTAGTGTGCGATTCCCGCCGCGCGCTCGGACAGGAGACCGAAGGGCAGATTGAACGCGAGCACGAGCGGCGCGTACAGCGGAAACTTCGAGCCGACCGGATATTGTGCTCGATACGCCGACGGCTGGTACGGATCGTTCCCGTCCAAGAGCGCGCGTACCGGGTAGTAGACGGCGTCACGGAAATCGCGCAGCCCGAACCGCGGCAGCTCCGGATGCCCGGGGACGACGGCGTCATGGAACGTCCGCGCCGTCACCGGCGCCAGCGCGACCGTGAACGCGAGGAGCGCGAGGATCGCGTATCGAGCCGACGGCGGAGGGCGGCTCACGCCCCCGCCGGCCGCGGCGCGCCCCATGCACGCATGGTCGCCAGCACGCAGAGGAGGAGCGCCGCGGTCAGCGCGATGCTGTTGGCGGAGGTGATGAGGCGCCACATTCCATGGTCGCTTTTCAGGCCGAAGGCGCGGAGCAGCGTCTCGGTGGCGCCGTAGTTCACCGCCGGGACGAGCATCAGCGCGACCAAGAGGCAGCGCAAGACGAACGGCACCGCGCGTCCGAGACCGGCACGGTCGTCCGCGGTCCAGAGCGCGACCGCCGGCAGCGCCAGCAGGAGCCCATCGTAGGCTTGATGGTACGTGAACGTCAGCGTCATCAGGCACGCGATCGTGGTCGAGAGCAGACGCCGCTCGTCGAGCGGAGTGCCGTCGACAATCCAGACGCTCCACAAGCCCACCGCGAGCACCGTGAGGCTGATCGCCATCTCGAGCGTGCGCCCGATCTCGTGCCGCAAAAGCCGCGCGACCAGCGCCACCACGTCGAGCCGGATGATGCTGGAGGCCGGATTCGCCGACGTGTCCTGGAGCAGGCGTGTGTAGCTGTCGCGGAAGGAGACGATCAGCGGCGTAACGCCGCCGCCGTCGACGACGAGGATGCCGCAGATGATCGCGAGCAGGACGGCGGTGACGCCGGCGCCCCACGCGAGGGCGCGAAAATCGCGGCGCACGAGCATCACGAGCGCGAGCGGAACGCCGTAGGTCGGCTTCACGCACGCGAGCGCGAGGCCGAGGCCGGCGACCCACGGCCGGCGCCGCCCGTATTGCAACGCCAGATAGGCGCCGATCACGACGTAGATGGCGCACTGGCCGATGTAGAGCGTCATGTGCGCCGGCCGCGTCGCGAGGAGCAACGCCCCGAGGCCGAAGGTGAGCGCGGTCGTGGCGTACACGCCGCATTCGTGGAGACACATGCGTGCCAGCACGAGTAGCAGCAGCAGGTTCATGGCGTAGTGCACCCAGCGCGCCGTCGTGTACGGCATGAGCGCGAACGGCATGTGCAAGAGCAACGTCGTCGGCGCGTACGGTGCGAGCGGGCGGGCGACGGGATAGGCGGGCTGGTAGCTGTCGGCGGCGTACGGGTTGCGGCCGTCGAGCGTCGCCCGCGCCGGATAGTAGAACACGTCACGGAAGTCGTGCAGGCCGTACAGCGCCAAATCGGGACGGCCCGGCACGTTGGCGTTGTGCCACGTCCGCAGCGTGACCACCGCCGCCATCACGACGAACGCGGCGACGCACAAGACCGTCCGCCGGTCGCGGCGAGTCATCGTGGACGCGTCCAGTGGCGGAGCACGATGCCGCGATACGCCGTCGTGCCGCCCGCGTAGCGCATCTGCATCGCCCGCATGCGCGTGGCGAGCGCGCGGCGCGTCTCCTGGTTCTGCGCTTCCCAGGTGCGATTGTCGATCAACCACACATCGTCGGTGCTCGCCGGGAAGTCGACGAACCCCTTCGATCGCCCGTGTGTATGCGTCGTGTACAACGACGCGACGTCGCCCAGCACATACGCCACCGCTCCGGACCGCTCTTCCGCGAAGCGCACCGCCCCTCGCTCGTCGTCTTTCGCGTAGTAGCCGTTGAACAGCAGGTTCACAAGCGCGACGACTTGGACGGCGAGCGCGGCGACGACGAGCGGCCGCAGGCGGCGCAGGCGAACGAGCGCGAGCGCGAGCACGATCGGCACGAGCGGCCATGCGAACAGCAGATGCCGCGGATGGAGCGGGAAGCTGCGCAGCGCCGCGTACACGAGCGGCGCCGGCAGCGAGAGCAGCGGCCATGCGACGAGTGGGACGAGCTCCCAGCGACGATCGCGGCGGCGTGCCGCCTGCGCCACGAGAATCGCGTACGCGACGAGCGTCACGGCGATCGCGGCGGCGGCGAGCGTCAGCGCGAGCCAGTGCGTCGCGAGAAGCGCTCGCGGCGGCGCCATGTGCAGGGCGCGGAGATTCGGGCCGAACGAGGCGCCGAAGTGCGCCGCGTACAGATAGTAGACGACGCTACCGGCGCTGAACGCCCGCCTCCACGGAACGCCCGCGGTGCCTTCCTGCGCCGCGCTCCACAGCACCAAAAGCCACGGCGCGAAGACCATCGCGGTCACGATCTGCGCCGCGACGAGCGACGCCGCCGTCGCGACCGCCGACGGCCGCGCGGCGGCTGAGCGTCGCGCCGCGGCCGCCGCGCCTCGCAGCGACGGCGCGACGGCGGCGGCGAGGATGATCGCCGCGGAGAGCGTGACGAACGCGTGAAAGAGATGCGTCCAGAGACCGACACCGTTCACGACTCCAAGCGCGAGCGCCCACCGCCACGCGCGCCTGCCGTCGCCGGCATGCGCCGCCTCGTACCAGCGCACCGCGGCATACGCGGACGCGGTGATGCAGAGAAACCACAGCCCATAGTTCCGCGCCTCCGCGGCGTAGAAGCAGAGATACGGCGACAGCTGCGCACACGCTGCGACGGTGAGGCCGACGGCCGGGCCCCAAAGCCGCCGGCACGTGACGTACAGCACCACGATGCCGAGCTCGACCGTGACGAACGACGGCAGGCGGTAGAAGAACTCGGTGTGCGGCAGCAGCGTGCCGAGCGCCCACAGCACGAAGTGCGACGCCGGCGGCTGCGTGTCGAGGGCGCGGACCCGTGTCACGAGATCGGCGATGCTCGTCGCGGTCATTGCGGGCGAGACCGTCAACCCCTCGTCGAGCCAGAGGCTCTGCGCGCCGAGACGCGGCAGCATGAGCGCGGTCCCGATCAGGACGACGACGGCGATCGGCATGGCGCCGGCGAGCGCGGCACGCTGCGCCGGCCGCGTGACGGCCGTCGCCGGATGTGGGGTCGCGGCCGCCACGCGCTAGACGCGCGACGCGACGGGCGGCGCCGATCGTACGCGGCGCCCCGACGCGAGCTGCGGCGCTGTCAGTCGAGCTGGTATCGGGTTCTCCAATCGACGTCGTCGCGCAGCGGCGGCTGACGAGTCTTGTCGAGCACGCACGAGCCGAGGACGAGGTGATCCATCTCCGTCCGCATGAAGCAGAGGTAGGCGTCGCGCGGCGTGCAGACGATCGGCTCGCCGCGGACGTTGAAGCTCGTGTTCACCAGGACCGGGCAGCCGGTGAGCGCGGCGAAGCGCGCGATGAGCGCGTGATAGAGCGGGTTGGTCTCGCGGTGCACCGTCTGGATGCGCGCCGAGTAGTCGACGTGGGTCACCGCGGGGATATCGGAGCGCGGGACGTTCAGCTTCGCGATGCCGAAGAGGCGCTGCTCGTCGTCGCTCATCGCGATCCGCCGCTCGGCCTTTACCGGCGCGACGAGCAGCATGTACGGCGAGTCGACGTCGAGGTCGAACCATTCGGAGAGATGCTCGCGCAGGATGCTCGGCGCGAAGGGGCGGAAGCCCTCGCGGAACTTGATCTTCAAATTCATGATCGACTGCATCTTCCGCGAGCGCGGGTCGCCGAGGATGCTGCGGTTCCCGAGCGCGCGCGGGCCGAACTCCATCCGTCCTTGCAGCCAGCCGACGACCTTCTCCTCGGCAAGGAGGCGCGCCGTGCGCGCGACGACCTCCGCCGTCGGGAGCCGCTCGTAGACGGCGCCGGCGGCGCGCAGGAACGTCTCGATCTCGTCGTCGGAGAACGCCGGCCCGAGATACGACCCGTGCATGCTGTCGC
>WNFR01002639.1_pt1 | contig 27122 bp, 24 predicted proteins | sample 5400221 | NCBI WGS metagenome assembly WNFR01 (sample SAMN13153357, study PRJNA577476) | soil metagenome | isolation source: 40 cm soil under Madrone tree | place: USA:California | collected 2016-06-14
GACCAGTTGGGCATCCTGCTCCAACGTATCATCAGCCTCATAACCTGCTGCGGTGCAAGGCGTGTCTGCGAGTCGGCTTCTCTCTCAAAAGCCGTCTGGCAGTCCATCTCGGCCTGCCAACTATGGAACGTAAAATGCTTCCGAAATGTTCCCCGCGGGATCAGCCCCTGACTCCCGACCGTTATAACCGGCATCTTACTCAGCAAGTTCCGCAGAGACAAGGGAATCAAATGAAATAGGCGGACTCTGGGTTCAAATCGACGCGGGATTGTCGGAAATCCTATGTATTCCCGGTGTTGGTACCTCGATTCTAAGCGTACGCGCGGGCGCTGGATCGACGCCAAACTCCTGAAGTGTCCGTAAATAACAGATTATAAATAACATATAAATAGCTTGAACGTGTTCACTTTTTTCTTGACTGGGGGCTGGCTTTGATCTAGTATTTGAACATGTTCAATATTGGGCCAACGTCATGAGGACAACAAACAAGAGCGCCGGCGAGAAGACCAAGGCAGTGATTCTGCAAACCGCGCTGGAACTCTTTCGGGAACGCGGCTTTGAGGTCACCACCATGCGCGACATTGCAAAGGCCGCGAAGGTCGCCACCGGGGCCGCCTACTACTACTTTCCGTGCAAGGAGGCCATTGTCGCCGCCTACTACGACCAGGTGCAGCGCTCACATGCGGAGAAAGTTAGCGAAGAATTAAAGGGCAAGGCCGAACTCCGCGAGAGGCTGGGAGCGGTGATGCATTCGAAATTGGAAATCCTGAAGGATGACCGCAAGTTTCTGGGAGCCCTGTTCCGCTACACCGGCGATCCGGAGCATCCTCTGTCGGTATTTGGGAAAGGCACGCAGCCTCAGCGCAGCCACAGCGTGGCGATTTTTCAGGAAGCGGTTGCGGGCACCAACGTGAGCGAAGAACTGCGACAACTTCTCCCGTGGGCGTTCTGGTTGGGGCATCTGGGCATGATCCTATTCTTCATCTACGACGAAACAGAGGGGCAGCAGAGAACGCACAAGCTCGTGGATGGAATATTGGATCTGCTGACTCGGTTTGTGGAGTTGACAGGTTCGGCGCTGGTGCGGCCTTTCGTGCAACCGCTCCAGATAAAAATACTGGGAATGCTGCGTGAGGCAGGCTGGACCGGAGGGATCTAAGAGTTTCGAACGAGCGAGAAGCAAGCGAATTTGAATTTCGGAATCGAGGAGGAGCGATGACAAAGGCCCACGAGAAAGCCGCTCACTGGTACCCCGCATCGGTCGCAGGGAAGCGGCCGACGCCATGGTGGTATTGGGGACGCGCCGTGTACGTGAGCCGCCGCGACTATTGGAAAATAACAAAATATTTTCTCGCGGTTGGAATTCCGCTCGGCGCGATCGGGGTTTTGTTTCATGTGCCGATGGCGTTCCAGGCCGCGATGGCGCTGGCCACGATGGGATTGCTGTTGCTGGCCTTTTCGCTGTTCGGTTTGTACCGCATGTACGGGCATCCGGCGCTGCGGTACATCCTGCGGGTGGTGGATTTGGGCGGATTAAGGGGTGAGATTACGGTGGCGGACCTGCATATCGGGACATATCGCCACGCGTTTCTCCTGTCCGATGCGCTGCCGGAAGCCACCGTTCAAACCGTGGATTGCTGGAATGTGGAAGGCGAGTCGCCTGAAGAAGCGGTACAGGATGTGCGCGACCTGGAAGTGCCTCCCACAAGTAACCCGCGAATTGTCGCTTCCAAGGCCGACCACTTCACCGTGCCGCTGCCGGATGCCTCTTGCGATGCGGTTTGTTTTGGGTTCGGGACGCACGAGATTCCCGCGGGCGGTGCCCGAGAAAAACTGTTCAGCGAAGCAGAACGCGTCTTGAAACCCGGAGGAAAGGTGCTTCTCTTCGAGCACGGTTGGGACGCACACAACTACGCAATCTTCGGACCGGTGATTCATCACGTGACCAAGCGCCAGGATTGGGACAAATTCTTGCGCGATCGTTTTGACGACGTGAAATACGCGCGCAGCTCTCAGGCCGTCGATCTCTTCGTGGGGACGCGCCGCTAGGAGAATCCTCATGGGCACCCAGAGCGCAGATGCGGACGTAATTGTAATTGGCGGAGGAATCGCGGGAGTTGCGGCGGCCCTCCGCCTGAAGGACCGAGGCCTTGACCCGCTGGTGCTGGAGGCGGAATCACGCGTGGGTGGCCGCATGACCACCGACCGCGTCAACGGATTCGTGATCGATCGCGGCGTCACGTTGCTGGGAAATGGATTTGTGCGCATGCGCTCGCTCGTGCGCCGATTGGGATTGTCGCCGCTTGTAGGCAAGGGAAGTTTCAGCGTTGGGATTCAAGACGCCGCGGGTTGCCGCGGCTATCGCAGCGGGCGGTTCGAGGACCTGCTCTTCGACCGCGGAATATCATTGCGGACTCGCGTCGCCTGCCTGCGGTTCGGATTCGACCTGTTGCGTCATCATCGCGCTCTCGTCCATGGCCGCAGCACTCTCACTGGTTCGCTCGACGGCGAAGACGCGCGGACGTATTTCCAGCGAATTGGCGGCGAAGAGGTGTTCGAGCGCATTTTCAGGCCGGGGTTGAATGGCCCGGTTGGCGGATCGGTGGAGACGTCTTCGCGCGTGATCCTGATGCAAGTGATCTGGAACTTGCTCGTGCGTGGGCAATGGACGCTCACGGTTGGTGTCGATCGAATTCCAGAAACGATCGCTTCCCATGCGCGTGTCGTGACCGAAGCTCGTGTCCTGCATGTCGAGCAGCGCGCGAAAGGAGTGCAGGTCGAAGCGGAAGTCAAAGGCAAGCAACAGACTCTTCGAGCACGCGCGGTCATTTTTGCAATTCCCGGACAACTCGTGCCGGGGCTTTGCCCGGAACTCCCGGAAGAACTTCGCGAACAGCTGTCACGAACGAAGTATTCGAGGATTGTCAATGCGGCGGTGGCGCTCGCAAAGCCGCCAAATGTTCCCTACGCGGGGTATGCCTTCACACCGGATGTTGTATCCGGCGCGGAAATCGAGATGGAGCACCTGCGCGCTCCCAACCGGTGCCCCGAAGGCACGGGCATGGCGAGCATATTTCTGTGGAACACGCAAGAGTTCCGCCGATTGGACGCCGACGATGAATCCGTCAAGCAACAAGCAAGCGAAATTGTAGAGCGGACCTTCCCCGAATGCCGCGGCAAGTTGCTCTTTGTACACCTCGTGCGATGGAATATCGGCATCGCCCAGTTTCCGCCCGGGAGATTGCGGGAAATGACTGCCTTGCGCAAGCGGCTCTCCGCCTGGAACTCTCCCTTCGACCTGTGCGGAGATTATCTCGACGGGCTCTCCAGCGAAGGCGCCTTGCGGACGGGCGAGGAAGCTGCCGACCGGATCGTGACGAAATTGAGGGAGCAGTGAAGGAAGACCGGTCCACGCAACTTGACGGCAGTGGCTGCTCCCGCTAGGCTGGCCAGCACATGCAATCATCGTCGAGGAAGCTTCTTGTCGTCCTGAGCGGGCTGTTCGTGCTGGGATTTGTCGTCTACCGCTCGAGCGGGATGATTCATCTCGAGGATTTCAGCGGGACAAAGCTGCTTCACGCTGTCCGCAATGCAAAGCCATTCCGTCTGATTCTTTCTATTCTTGCCATCTATACTTGCTACGCGCTGCGCGCGCTCCGCTGGAAAGTGTTTCAACAAAACTTGGGTCCATCGCATTTCGGAACGATTTACGCGATGACGCTGGCCGGCTTCGCCGCGGTGTTTCTGCTTGGGCGCGCAGGCGAGCCGGTGCGGCCGCTGTTGCTGGCGCGAAAAGAAAAGCTGCCGGTGTCCGGCATGTTTGGCGTTTATGTGCTGGAGCGGCTGTTTGACACTGCCAGCGCGGCGGTCATTGCCGCCGTCGCGCTGCTGCTTTTCAGATCGCACACGCATGCAGGGGAGACCGCTAGCAGGCTCGAGACGGCGGCGAGGACGACCGGGTCATTGCTCTTCGCCGGGGTGATCGGAGCGGTTGCGTTCCTGGTTTATCTGCGGCTGCACGGTACAGCACTTCTCGAGCGGCAACTGCAGGGATGGCTGAAAGCGCATGGATGGCGCGGAAACGTGGCGGGAATCCTGCTTGGATTTGCGCGTGGCGTTCAAACGATTCGAACTTGGAGCGACTTGGCGCTGACGACCTTTTATTCGATGGCGCACTGGTTCCTGGTCTTGTTGGTCTACCTCTGGGTGTCGCACAGCTTCGGCGGCACGCTGGGCACGATCAGCTTGGGTGACGCCATGCTGGTGATGGCGTTCACGCTCGTCGGTTCGGCGGTGCAATTACCGGGAGTGGGCGGTGGGTCGCAGGTGGCTTCGTTCCTTGCCTACACGACGATCTTTGGAGTAGAAAAAGAACCTGCGGCGGCGGCGTCTATCGTGATGTGGCTGATAACGTTTGCGGCGTCCAGCTTGGCGGGAGTGCCGTTGCTCATCCATGAAGGGTTTTCGCTGGGGAAATTGCGCGAGATGGCCGAGCACGAAAAAGAAGCAGCGGGCGAAAGTGCGGCCCAGCAAGGAGAATCGCCCCGGTGAAATGTCCTTTTTGCGCTCAGATTGACGACAAAGTGATTGACTCGCGGGAGGGCCGCATCGGCGACACCATTCGCCGCCGGCGCGAGTGCCTGAAATGTGGCCGCCGATTCACAACTTACGAGCGCATCGACGAAATTCCCTACATGGTCATCAAGAAGGACGGGCGCCGCGAGCGCTTCGAGCGGCAAAAGATTTTGCAGGGACTTTTGAAAGCGTGCGAAAAACGGCCAGTGCCCACTCCGAAGCTGGAAGCGATCGTGGATGAAATCGAGGGCGTGGTGCAAGAGTCCACCGAACGCGAGCTGACCACCACGGAAATCGGCGAAATGATCATGCACCGGCTGAAGAAGCTGGATAAGGTCGCCTACGTGCGATTTGCTTCGGTGTACATGGACTTCAAGGATGTGCAGGAATTCATGAGCGAGCTGAAGAATCTGCTCAAGGATCGCGTCAAGAAATAATCCCTTTTGTCGTTGAGGACTTTCATGAAGAAACATGCCGTGATTTGTTTGTGCGCGTTGTTTGGATTCGTCGGTGTTTTCGCGAGAGAGAATCGCGCGGCGGCGCAGGCGAAGAAGCCGCCTGCGGTTGAGGCGCCAATGCCGCAGATTGACAAGGAAAAGATTCGCGCGCATGTGAAATATCTTTCGAGCGATGAGTTGGAAGGGCGGGGGACGGGGCAGCGCGGCGGCGACATGGCGGCGGATTACATCGGGAAGCAGTTTGCGTCGTATGGGTTGAAGCCCGCGGGGGACAACGGGACTTTTTTTCAGGAAGTGCCGATGGTGGGTGTGAAGACGCTGCCGGAAACCACTTTCAAATTCACGGAAGCGAGCGGGAAGTCGTTCGAGACGAAAAATCTAACCGAGTTTGTGACCAACAATGAGAGCCAGACGGAAACGTCGGACATCGATGCACCCATCGTGTTCGTGGGTTACGGAATCAAGGCGCCGGAGTACGACTGGGACGATTACAAGAACGTCGACCTGCACGGGAAGGTGGCGCTGCTCTTCGTGAACGAGCCCAGCTCGAATGATCCCGATTTTTTCAAGGGGAAGGCGCTGACCTACTACGGCCGGTGGACTTACAAGTTCGAGGAGACGGCGCGGCGTGGAGCGGCAGCCACACTGATTATCCACCGCACGGACCTCGCGAGTTATGGGTGGGAGGTGGTGCGCAATTCGTGGGGAACAGAGCGCTCCTACCTGAAGAAGGACGCCACGCCGAGGCTGCAGGCGGCTTCTTGGGTTCGACTGGACGTGGCAAAGAAAATTGTGGGGATGGCTGGTCTGGATCTCGACAAGATGTTGCAGCGGGCGCAGATGAAGGACTTCAAGCCGTTGCAATTGCCGATTCGTCTGAAGGCCCACGTCCTAAGCCAGTTGAAACCATTCGTCTCCAGAAATGTTTTGGCGATACTGCAAGGGACTGATCCGGTGCTCGGCAAAGAGGCGGTGATGTACACGGCGCACTACGACCATCTGGGAATCGATCCGAGTCTGCCGAGCGACAAGATCTACAACGGGGCGAATGATAATGCGACGGGTTGCGCCATCCTGCTGGAACTGGCACGCGTGTGGGCCGCCGTGCCGCTCGCGGCGCCGCGGTCGATTCTGTTCGCCTCTGTAACCGCGGAGGAGCAGGGGCTGCTCGGATCGGAGTATTTGGGAAAACATTCGCCGGTGCCGCCGGGAAGGGTCATGGTGGATTTGAATTTTGACGATGTGCCGCCGCTGGGAGCGCCGGAGGAAGTGGAAGTCAGCGGCGCGGAGCGCACCACGTTTTATCCCGTGGTGCAGGCGACGGCGCGGGACTTTCATCTGGCGATCCGTCCGGACCCCCGCCCGGAAGCCGGCCACTATTACCGCTCCGATCATTTCAGCCTGGTGCGCGTGGGCGTGCCGTCTTTTTCGATCAATGAAGGCATCAAGTTCGCGGGCCATCCTGCGGAGTGGGGAGAGGAGCAGGCGAAAGATTTCACTGAGCACCGTTATCACCAGCCGAGCGACGAGTACAGTCCGGACATGGATTTTACAGGCGATGCGGTTATCGCAAGACTTGGCTTTGCGCTCGGAACGAAGGCGGCATGGCTGCCGACGCTCGCCGGCTGGGTTCCCGGCGACGAATTCGAGCCCGCACGAAAGCAGAGTCTTCAATAAGTTGGAATCCAGAATTCCTCACTCCACATCTGTTATTTCGTGATGAAGGCAGTGGCCCTTATCCAGTTGTGGCCGATAAGTTTCCAGACGACACAAGACGCTAGCTGGAGAGTAGGAAACCTTCTTACGAACGACTGACGCAACCGTGGTTGTGATACACGCACTCGGGAACTTCACCGGCATAATCCGGTACCCGGCTTATCAGGAGGAGGTGCCGCTGGCAGGGCGGATTGCTGGTGATAGGAATTCCCCGATAGTAATCGGCGAAAATCGTACAAACCATTCAAAATGGCACATAAACGGCCAGACCAAATGTGCTATTGATTTGTCCGTGAAAACGGCACTCCACCAAGATCAAAAGCAGGGTCTTCGAGAACGCGATGACTCGTAGACTCCAGCGGTCTTTTCGCCCAGCGGTATTTCTCACAAAAATGGGCGCGAAAAGCTTTGTCGCCCTTTTTCGCGAGGGGCAGGCCATCTGTTCACAGGGCGACCCCAGCAAAGAAGTGTTCTATATCGAGAAAGGGCAATTGAAAGTCACAGTTAAGTCGAAGCGGGGTAAGGAGACCGTCCTCGGTATTCTGCATCGTGGAGACTACTTCGGTGCAGGATGCATGAGGGATCAAGCGATCCGCACGGTGACCGCTACGGCAATTACACGATGTCGGATCCTGGTCATCGAAAAGAAGGAGATGACACGAGCGCTCCACAATGGCCATGAGTTTTCAGACCATTTCATCGCCTGCTTGATTGGACGGAACATCCCGATTGAAGAGGACCTAATCGACCAACACTTATGCTCCTGTGAGGAACGGTTGGCTCGCGCACTATTGCTAATCGCCCGCTACGACAAGATACGCAAGCCGATTGCGGTCATCCCGAAGATCATTCAAGGGACACTCGGTGGATTGATTGGCTCAACTCGCAGCCGCGTTTGTTACGTTATGAATAAGTTCAAGAAGCTCGGATACATCGAGTATGGGGAGAGATTGCGGGTTCACAATTCCTCGCTCAGCGGCGTTTTGAAAGACTCGATATTCTCCGAACTGCATGCTCCTCGTCCGAACTGAGCACCTGGGCGCAAAGAAGGGCCGATGCATCTTGGTCAGCAATTCCCAAAGGCGCTGCCGAAGAAATGTTGATGGGACGGCACAAGAGCACGTTGGATAATCGTATGCTGATACTCGGGCGCAAGTTTGCCTCTTCGCAATCCAGAAATCAGGACGAATGGCGGAGCCTGTTCATCAATGCTGCTAGACGCGGGCAGTCTTGATCACTCACTGCCGTGAACTTCATTGCTAATCCACGACCGGGCTCGGCACGCCGCACAACTGCGTCGGCCCTGATCTGTCCCTCCTCAACAAGAAACTCCAGCTTGATTGTGGAACCCAAGCCCCTTGACGTTGCTGTCTCTACAAACAGACCACCCAAGCTCATATTTCGAACTCGTGATATGTCTTCACGTCCATCGCAGCGCCAATCGACCCAGACGCGCTCGTGCGTCTCGACTCGGGAGGTGAACCTCCTGGAATGGAAAGCGGATTGCTGCAGCATGTACCACCACCGCCTGCGAGCTTTCGAGAGATGGCGGAATGTAGAAGTACGCAGGACTTTACGGACGAGAACCGTTGCGAATGATAGGTCATAGAAAGCCGAGGGCGCTACTCTTGACCGAGTTCCCATCTCTTTGCTGGGGACAACAGTGGCGAAATACTAGACTCAATTAACTACGATTGCAACATCAAAATGGGTCAAAATGGGTCCGGCGCGGCGCTGCTCTAGCCCTCAGAGCCCCCCTGTGATTCTGAGCACATCGGGCCGCCAGCGGGGACTTCCTTTTAAGTCGACTATGGGTTTGTATCTGAATCTGACTTGGCTGATACGGCGCCAGGAGCTTCTGTCGGTGAGTGATCTCCTTGGCGTGTGAGATAGAGGAGGAACGGAGTGACCTCGAACGGTATTTTCTCGTATTCAGCCACCGCGCTTACTGGCTGCCCGCCGAGCGGCAGTGCAGCAATGACGTTAGCCGCTGGCTTTGCAGCAGACGACTGTGCGGTGGACTCTGCGGAAGCGATGGCCCAGTTTATCGGGACCCTGTTGCCCAGGTGAGGACTAATAAGGTTGGGGATCTCCTTCGAACGGTTATTGAGCGCCTGGAGAAAGAGTTGAGCGGTCCCGGACTGATCCTTGTATGGCGACTTCCTTAGCAGTTCGATCCCCTTCTGGTTCGCCGCCTGTTCCTCTTCCGGTGTGCGCGTAAAGCCAAAGTGGCGGAACGTTTCCTTTTCGTCGAACCGCACGCGATTGAGGAACGCGAATTGGGAGTCCATGCGGTGTCCCAGCACGACGTGACCGAGCTCGTGCGCGAGGATCGCCGCGAGGCTGGCCTCGTCAGGCAGTACGTCCACCAAGCCGCGACTCAGGACGATGGTGTGGCCTATTGTGAACGACTCAAGCGTTGAGATCATCAGCACACGGCAGCGGACCTCCGGCTGGATGTCTAGGTCATTGGTGACCTCGAGATTGTTGACCACCGTCTCGAGCAACTTATCCACGTCCCCGTACGGCGCCATCAAGCCCAGCCGCTCCATGCTGTCCGCGACGTTGTTTTCGGCCTGTCGGCGCCAGGAGCGCTCCGCCTGAAGCGGCGAGTAGTCGTTGGCAGTCTCAGTCTGATCCTTCACCGGCGTCGCCGCCTCCACCAGGACATTGCTCATTTCTTGCTCTTCCCAAGCGTGGCCAAGGGCGTAGCCCCAAAGGCGGGTCTGCGCCCTGAATGGCTTGAATGCCATCCTCTTGGTCTGTGCGTCTTGGGCGTCGCCTTGTTGGCTGTAGATGAAGGCCGGGAACCATTGGTTCCTTCCGCCATTCGCGCGCCAGCTGTCGAAATTGAAATAGTAGCTGGTCATGGACGAGCCGCCGTAGGCGCCGTTGAAGCGCACGATGTGGTAATCCTGATCCTCCACCCAGATGCGGCCGACGAAGCGCCCTTTGTCGGACTTCGTTAATGGATCGACGTCAAAGACCAGACAACGGACTTCGCCCAGGAACTCGCGGCGAACGTAATCAAACTTGTAATGCAGGCGATCGAAGCCATTCATGTCCAGGTAGATCATCTGCAGGAAGCCGCTGGGGAGAAATTCCATCGAGAAGAAGTTCCCTAAGCCGCCGAATATCTTGTGCTTGGTACCAGTGCCGCGGACCAGGGGTTCGAGCTCCACGCCCTTCGTCAGGTCGGCGCGGCCGAGAAAATACTTGTCGCTGTCCGGCACTGCGCCCCGATGATCATCCGGGCGGAGAGTCTGGATGTACGTCTCCACGAGTGGCGAGTACTGGCGAAGGAACTGCATTTCCGCCTGCTCTTGCGCCACAATTTTGTCCACCACTAGGCTCAGTGTCGCCGGTTGCTGGGCGGCCGCGGTCAGCGGGAATGTACTGAGCGCTAGGGCAACAGGCAAGATGTTCCGGGTACGCATAATGTTTTCGAAAGCTGTAGGTTACGAATACAGCCTCGTCTTGGCAGGATACCCTCCAGTGGGCAAACTACCATCTGTACAGAGGTTCAGTTTAGGGACAGGGGTACTTTGTCGTTTTGGACCTGGACGAAATGGCCGCGGTTTGAGAGGAAAATCAGAGCGTCCTAAATGGCGTCTGCGATCCTTGCCTACGATTCTTAAGCCACGAGTGGAAAGAAAAGGAACGGGGATTGTCGGGTAAAGGCGAGCGCCCCTCGTTCCCGATCCCTGCGGATTTTCCGATTGATCGACAAGTATGGTAATTTCCGCGGCAGCGGCAAGGCATCAAAATCGTTCTGAAGGGGCTCCTCATGATCTTTGGTATGACGACATTTACCTTCGTGCACGTCGTGTTGAGTCTGATCGGGATCTTCTCGGGATTCATCGTGATGTTCGGTCTGTTCGCCGCGAAGCGCCTCGACAGCTGGACCGCGATCTTTTTAGTGAGCACGGTGGCGACGAGCGTGACCGGTTTCCTGTTTCCATTCCACCGCTTTTTGCCGTCCCATGCGGTCGGCATCGTATCGCTGTTGGTGCTGGCGGTTGTGATCCTCGCGCGCTACGCCTTCCACCTCGCCGGCGCCTGGCGCCGGACTTACGCCATCAGCGCCATGATTGCGCTCTATCTCAATGTTTTCGTCTTGATCGCGCAGGCTTTCCAAAAGGTGCCGTCCCTGAAGGCGATGGCTCCGACGCAGTCCGAGCCTCCATTCTTGGTCACGCAGCTGGTCGTTATGGTGCTTTTTGTCGTGCTCACAATTGCCGCAGCCCGTCGGTTCGGCTCAGCGTAAAATGGCAGCGGCCACATCGATATCAGCGGGCCAGACGACGGCGTTGAAGGACTTGACGGTGTGGAAGCCAAGTTTCTCGTAGAGCTGGATAGCCGCGCGTTTTGCAAGAGTGAACGTCAACGACCATTGAACGGATTTTACAAGTAGTTTACACCTTCTTTGCGACAACCCAACGACCCACGTCCACGGCGCGGATTAAATGGGCGCGCCGGCGAAGTGAGATTACGAATCGGACGCTCGTGATCACGCCCTTCGGCGCCGCTACCGCGGTCCTTGACGGTACGGCCAGTACCCCCGTTCAACCGGAGTCCGATTGTGCCCATAAGCAGTAGTGTGCGCTTGTTCTCACTGCTTTAGGGAACTGCGTTAGACCAAGGCGGCTCAAAGGCGTGCACGGGAGCCGGGAGCTATTTGTGTGTGCAAGCTCTTTGCTCTCCCGCAAGCAGTGACTGTGAGGTGAAACCGTGAAAAGGCAATCGCTTTTTATCTTGGATGTGAGTTTGGGCCTCGCGATTGTGGCTTCGGTGGGAGTCTCGGCTTACCGGCCAAAGATGGAGCCGGGAAAGGGGACGCAAGTCATCGACGCAGCATTCCGCGATGGACTGTACCAGGCGAAACTCGATGTTCACGACGGCAAAGCACCTCGCCTCAGAACTGGCCGCTGGAGCAACCAAGCCGACCGCGCCGTGTTCATAGCCGGCTACGAACAGGGTTACCGCGAGTACTCCGAAGCTCAGTCGGGAAAATTGACGGAGCCCAGTGCAGCGGAATTGGCGGGCTATTGCGATGGAACGTTGGATGGCGCCTCTGATCGCATGAAGGCACAGCCCTTCCAGGCGGAGAAGACGGCTAATTATCGCACTGCGGGCCAGGGCTACTTGGAAGTGAAAGCCCATCCCGAAGAGTACATCCGGTTCTATCGCCAAGCCTATTCAAATGGCTACCAGCAAGGCTACTACCTTCAGAAGCGCTAGGAGGACGTGAAATTCGTTGAAAAAAACATCACGCCGTTTCGAATCGGGGTCCTGAAACAGTTCGTGTTGGATTCATACAGGGCCACCTTGCGGGATTGACCGTACAGGATTTCCCCCTGCTCGGTCAGCCGTTGCCGGGCGTCGCGGGAAAGTAGGGCGGTGGATTACAGTTCGTTTTCCACCGGGCAAGCACCGTTCGCGGTGCTTACGAGTTTGCATAAATGCGTCCGCAGAAGGGAACTATCATGCAATTCAAGGGTCTGTATTTCAGTTTAATGCTCGGCTTTGTTTTCGGACTACTTGCGAACCTGGGGAATTTGGCCGCATTGAATCTGGGTTTGGCCAAGCCCGACACCCACGCGGCAGGCTCGGTGGCTGGCCGGGTCAGGATCGAAGGTCAACTGCCTCAGCCCAACCGCATTAGTATGTCCTCGGATCCAAGTTGCGCCAAGACGCATCCCGGGCCCGCTGTCAACGAAGAATTCGTGACGGGAAGTGGCGGCGCGCTCGGTAACGTGATCGTTTTTGTTTCGGAGGGGCTTGCCAACCGCAGCTTCGACGTACCGGCTGAACCGGTAGAGGTTGACCAAAAAGGATGCATGTATCTGCCGCACGTGATCGGGGTTCAAGCTCAGCAGAAGCTGCGCATTGTAAATAATGACAACACAACACACAATATCCATGCTATTCCGCTCAACAACCGCGAATGGAATAAGGCCCAGCCCGCAGGCACGACGCTAGAAGAGACCTTCGCACGGGAGGAGATCGCAATTCCCGTCAAGTGCAACGTGCATCCGTGGATGCGCAGCTACATCGCAGTGTTCAAGCATCCTTTCTTCGCAGTCACCGGGGTGGACGGACACTTCGATCTGCGCAATTTGCCGCCCGGTGAATACACCGTGGAAGCCTGGCACGAAAAATTGGGGACAATGAAACAAGTCGTAACCGTTGCGCCTGGAGAGGCCAAGAACATGGACTTTGTGTTCAAATCGCGGGCCCATTGAGAAAGCTTCCCCGGGCGTGAGCTGCTTCCGAGGAGATCGTTAGCGGGTTAACTCGATTCATTCATGAGCGGGCTTCCTGTACAGGAAGAAACGCTGCAGGAACTCCACTTAACGCGGCCAAACACCCGCAGTGAAGGACTTAATGGTGCGGAAGCCGAGTTTTTCATAGAGCTGGACGGCGGTGTGGTTGTCCGAAGTTACGGTCAGCGTCAATTCCCTGAATTTCATGGAGCGAAGGGCTTCGGCGGAAGTCTGCATGAGCATGCGGCCGAGGCCGTGTCCCTGGTAGCCGGGCAGGACGCAGATTTGCGTGGTATGGCCGACGCCGGATGACACTTCGCTGGTCAGAACGGCGGCGATGAGTTCATCGCTGCCGGGCTCGTGAAGCACGAAGGATGCCCCCGGCACGAACTGCCCGCAGCCGGGAAGCAGGATGATGTTCTTCAGGAATTTCAGCGCGCCGAAGCGGCTGCGGTACTGATCGTTGATCTCGCCATCGACGTGATTCGCGTAAGACAGATAGATCAACTTGGCGCAAGGCTCGAAGTAGCGGTCATTCCAGCGGTCGATGCGCATGCCCGCCGAGGCGCCGGCGTTCGCTTCCCGCAGTTTCTGCAGGTCCAGTAACATGAACTGGCGCGTGTAGAGGTGAAATCCCTGGTCGAGAAGCGGGGTGTCCACCGGGCCGCTGAAGGGCATCAATTGCGCTTCGATGCGGGCAAGGTGCGGGATGGCGCGCATGGAGAAGAGCAACTCTTCGAGGAGCCGCTTGGCGATGGAATCCTGCGGGACTTTGGACGAAACATAGAGGCCGCCAATCAGACCCTTTTGCTCCTCGAGGACGTAAAATGAATACCCGGCAGCCATGCCGCTTTCGAACGCCACGCATCCGGCCAGGGCGTGCGCGTCCAGGAACCGTTTAATGAGTTCGAGCGCGCCGCGGTAGTCCCAATGCAATTCGTCGCGCCAGTGCCGCGCTTCCTCTTCGAGCAGCGGCTCAATCTGGCGGACGGTGGTTTGTCGCAAATCGACGATGTTCATGGATGGCCGGAAACCAGCGGCCCCTGCCGCGCGAACACTATCATAGCCGATTCGTTGCGGCCGAGTGGCGGCTGGCGTGCCGCGGGTGATACAAATCCGACACAAGGGGAGGGGGTTCAGGCAGTGGGGCGAAGGAGGTGTGCTAGGATGCCAACTATTACGTTTCCATTGTGAGGCATAGAAGAAGCGGCCACCGCCGCCAGCCCCGTTGCGCAGACGACGAATGCAGATCCTGTACGAACTCCGCTATCCGAGCCGCTGGTACACCAAGTCGTTGATGGCTCTATTGGCCCTGGTCTTTTTTGCTGTGCTGGCCACGACGGCCATCGCGGGATTCCTCGTCTATCGCATTGTGAAACCCCAACGAACCAACAGCGAAATCAGCATGGCGAGTTTTCCCGGCCGGCCGGAGGTGCTGGAGTTCGAGGTGCCGGGGGGGCTTGGAAAGCGGGAAGGATGGTTTTTCCCCGGGTTGCGAGGCGCGCCGACAATAATCCTGTGCCATGGATACGAGTCCAGCCGCGGCGAGCTACTGACGCTGGAATCGGCGCTGCAAGACCACCAGTACAACGTTTTCATTTTTGATTTTGCGGCGCATGGGGCGAACGCGGGAATCAGCACGCTTGGCTATCGCGAAGCGGACGAAGTGCGCGCGGCGGTCGATCTCCTGGCCGCGCGGACGGATTTGGATCCAACGCGGTTCGGGCTTTGGGGCTATAACCTCGGCGCGTACGCCGCGCTGCGCGAAGCGGAAAACGACAAGCGAATTCGCGCTCTGGTACTGGACTCCGTATATGACGAGCCGAAGCAGATGGTTAAAGTGGGCGTGGAGCGCAACGGCTTGGGCGGTTTTCCGCTCATGGTGCGCTCGGCGGAGTTCAGCTTTGAGTACTTGAACTATGCGCATAGCAATGACCCGCCGCTCTCCAAGAAATTGAGTACGCTGGCCGGCGTCCCGACGCTGTACATTCAGGCGGTGGACGATCCGGAACTCGCGGACACCACGCGGCAGTTGTTCTTGAAGGCGCCGGAGCCGCGCGAGCAGGCCGTCCTTCCGCATGGAAACTTTGTCAGTTTCAATGACGACGAGAAGCGCGCGTATGAAAACCGCGTGGTGTCGTTTTTTCTAGTGAGGCTGCCCGCTACGGCGATGGCTGTCCGCTGAAGTTTTCGGGGTGATGTGCGATACAAACAATCCGTCCACGGAAGACTCGTCGGAACACGCAAATCCCCTCGTTTGTGAGTTAATGCAAAGATGAATTTCAGATAGAACGTATGTGTCCATCGCGGGATCCTGGCTCCAAGCTGACAACTCTCTACCCAAATAAAAATTCAGACCATAGCGCCAGCTAGGTCCCAAATTGTAAGTGGTCAAGCCATCGATGGAAACATGTTGGGCGATCAGTTCCGCGGCGAGCTCGCGCGGCGATTTGCGAATGATACCGAGATCAGATGCCAAGCGATGCGCTACCGATAGGGATAGGAGCATAGGTAGCAGGCTAAGTAGAAGGGCCGCGTTTCGGACTAGTCCCTTCCGAGAAAACAGGAAACCTATGCCGAGGATGACGCCAGGGAAAGCCACGGCAAGCAATATCAAGACTATTGCGAAACCCAACGAATCACCACCACGCGACGCTTGAAGGCGAAAACGATTAGTCAAAGCAAGGACGAAAACTAGCAGCGAAAACCCCCAGAGAGTTACGCCGAATGATTTTGCGTTTTCCGAGGCGAGAGAGTTACATGCTCGCGCCAAAATCAGCCCAATGGCCGGAACTGCCGGCAGGATGTAGCCTGGCAGCTTGGATTGCGACAGGGAAAAAAAGGCGACACAGAAGCTTATCCAACAGAGAAGAAGAACCATTCCGCTGCCGCATTTGCGCTGCTTCACCAAGCGAATGACGCCAGCGACGCAGGTCCACAACAATATGGCGGCCCACGGTAGAAACGCGATGAGTAGAATGCCACCGTAAAACCAGAAAGGCTGGATGTGTTGGAATTCGGGGGTGAGGTAGCGCTTGAAATTGTGCTCGATGATGAAGATGCGGAAGAAGTCGGGGTTGCGGCGGGCGCAAAGGATGTACCAGGGAAGAGCGGTGAGGCAGAAGGACGCGATCGCGGCGAGATGAAAGAGGCGGAAAGCGTCGCTCCAGCGCTTGGTGATGAGCGCCCAGAAGAAAATGGCGCCGCCGGAGAGAATGATAGCTGCGGGGCCTTTGGCGAGGACGGCGAGCCCCAGGAAGAAACCGAAGAGAATAAGGGCGAGCCAAGGTGTTCGAGGGAGGATCGGCGTGTTTTCGTTTCGAGTGAGCCCGAGCACGACGGCGGCGCAGACCATGGCAATCGTGAGCATGCTGCTGAACGGCATGTCGGTGGCGGCGGCGTGCGAGAAGCCGATCATGCCGATGGTGGTCGGAAGCAGAAGCAGCAGCCACCTAGCGGTTTCCGCGCGGTAGAGACGTAGTGCGAGCCAGGCCAGCGCAAGTGTGGCGAGAAGCGCAGATATCGCGCTCGGCAGCCGCGCGGCGGCTTCGCTCACGCCGAAGAGTTTGAAACACAGGGCAGCGCCCCAGTAGTAGAGAACCGGCTTTTCGAACCACGGTTTTCCGTAGAGGCGCGGCGTGACCCAATCGCCGGTCTCGGCCATGTCGCGCGCGATCCAGGCATACCGCGGCTCGTCAGGCCCGACGAAGCCGATCGCTCCGAGATGGCTGAAATAGCAGACGTAGAGTGTTGCCAGGATGAGGATGGTCCAGCCGATTCGGGCGGCGGTGCTGGTGCGCCGGTCCTTGGCGATGGGAGCGGTTGTTTCGGTCACGGAAAATTGAGTCTAACATCGAACCACTATCTTCCAGCGACGGACCTCTTGCATACTGTCGCCCGGCGGGGAACTCGCGCGAACTTGGGTATGCAATGAAGGAATGGGTCGAATACGCTGCGGTGTGGTTCATTTTGAAAGGGCTAGGTGTGCTGCCGCGTCCGCTGGCACGGAGTTTTGCCGCAGGAGTGGTGCGCCTTTTCTACGCGTTGTTGCCCGGATTGAGGAAAACCGCGGAAGTGAATTTGCGCATCGCCTTTCCGGAGTGGAGCGACGCGCAGCGCAAGACAGTCGTTCGTGGGATGCTGCGGAATCTGGGTTGGATGGCGGCGGAGTTTGCCCGGGCTCCGAAGTATTCGAAAGAGAATATCGAGCAAGTTGTAGTGCTTGACGGGCATGAAAACTTCCTGGAAGGGCAGCGGCGCGGGAAAGGCGTGCTTTATCTGACGGGGCACATCGGCGCGTGGGAGTTGTCTTCTTTTGCGCACGCGCTCTACGGATTTCCTCTGCATTACATGGCGCGGCGCATCGACAACCAGAGGATTGATGCGCTCGTGAACGATTACCGGTGTTTGTCAGGGAATCGTCCGATCTTCAAAAATGAATCTGCGCGCGTGATGCTGAAAGTTTTGAAGGAGGCCGGAACGGTCGGGATTCTAGCGGATCAGAACACCATGCCGGAAGAAGCGGTTTTCGTGGATTTTTTTGGGAAGGCGGCCAGCACGACTACGGGGATTGCGCGCGTGGCGTTGCATACGGACGCGGCGGTCGTGCCGGGATATGCCATCTGGGATGAGCACAGCCGAAAGTACCGGTTGCGTTTCGAGCCTCCAGTGGAGTTGATTCGAACGGGCGATACGGAACGGGACGTTTTGGAGAATACGCAAAAGTTTACGAAAGTGATCGAAGAGATTGTCCGGAAGTATCCGGAGCAATGGGTCTGGATGCACGGGCGGTGGAACACCAGGCCGAAGGGCGAGCCATCGCTTTACGATTTCCTGTGAGGTTGATGATGAGACGAACAGCTAAGGAATTGGCCGAAGCGATTGGCGCGAGGCTGGAAGGCGATGGCACAGCCGAACTTGGTGGAGTTGCCGCGCCGGAGCGCGCGGGAGCGCACGATTTGATCTACGTGGAGTCAATGAAGCATGCGCAGCGGGCTGTGGGTTCGGCCGCGATCTGTGTTATCGCGGCTGAGGGAGTAGCGTTATCGGGCAAAACGGTATTGCGGAGTGCGCAGCCCAAGGCCGCGTTCGTGCAAGCAGCGGAGCTGCTGCTCGGGCGCGCCCCGATTGCGTCTGGGATTCATGCGACGGCGATCGTCGCACCGCTCGCGCATCTAGCGCCGGAAGCGGGTATCGGGCCGTACGCCGTGATTGGTGAAGATGCCCATGTTGGCGCCGGCACGCAAATCGGCGCCCACTCGGTGATCGGTGCGGGCTGCTGGATCGGCGAGAATTGCCGCATTCACCCGCGGGTGACGCTGTACGGAGGCGTACGCTTGGGGAATCGCGTGGAGATTCATTCCGGGGCGGTGATTGGGGCGGACGGTTTCGGCTATGCGCTGGGTGAAGGGAAGCACTGGAAATTCCCCCAGGTGGGGATCGTGGAGATTGGCGATGACGTTGAAATCGGGGCGAACGCCACGATCGATCGCGGTTCACTCGAGGACACCCGCATCGCGGAAGGCGTGAAGCTGGACAATCTCGTGCACGTGGGGCACAACTGTCAGATCGGGGCGCACTCCGTGATTGCGGCTCAGGCAGGATTGTCCGGCTCGTGCGTGTTCGGAAAGCGCGTGGTTGTCGGGGGGCAGGCAGGTTTTGGCGAGCGCTGCAAATTGGAGGACGGGTCAGTGATCGGCGGACAAAGCGGCGTGCTCGGAGGGAAAACCATTCGCAGCGGTGAGACGGTATGGGGAACCCCGGCTCGTTCGCTGGAGAAATTCAAAGAGCTTTTCGCGTGGTACGGTAGGCTCCCGGAACTGGCCGCGCGCATCAAAGGAATAGAGGAAAAGCTTGGTGGTAAATGACAAGAAATCGTGGCCCCACTGGCGCCTGATCGTTATTGGCGGGCACACGCGCAGCATTGGCAAGACGCAACTGGTGTGCGACGTGATCTCCGCGTTTCGCCCCGCGAACTGGATCGCGGGAAAGATCACCCAGTACGGGCACGGCGTCTGCGCGCAAAATGGAGAGAATTGCGATTGCGCGCCGGATCAGCATGTCTGCGCGATCAACTGGGAGGTGCAGGCGGACACCGGAACGGACAGTGCCCGTTTCCTGGCAGCCGGTGCACGGCGGTCGTTCTGGCTCAGAACCAAACAGGGATTTCTCGCGGAAGGCCTTCCACTCCTAAGGGCTGCCCTGCAGGAAACACTTGCGGATGCCAATGGCGATCTGCCACCCCTGATTGTGGAGAGCAATTCCTTGCTGCAGTTTCTGAAGCCCAGTCTCTATTTCTCTGTGGTCGATCCGGCGAAGGAAGATTTCAAGGATTCGGCGCGAGTAGCTCTGGACCGCGCCGATGCTCTGGTGCTGCGAGGATCGTCGGATTCCTTCCCATCGATGGAACCGGCGTGGATGAAGCTTCCCTCACGGTTGCTTCGCGAAAAACCGTCCGTATCGCAAGGCGAGGGTGAGCCTCTGCCTGAGCCGCTGCGCGTGCTTGTGCGTCGAATGCTGGAGGGGCCCCCAGGTGTTTCGATTTAACAACGCGGGTTGCTTGTACCGCATCTTAACCGTTGACCGTCACAACGAAGGCGGCCATAATTTAATAGTACTCGTGTTACCCGAACCCTAACCGACGCGCTGCTTTTGTGGGGAAGTGATACGCAACGCGGCAGCTAAAAAGATTTTAATTTTTGCTGTACAGGCCTGCTGGACTTGCCAGCTTGAAGTTTCGCTCTGGGGGGAGCACTGATGGCCTCATTCGCCCGAATGGGAGAAGAAATTCCCGTCGCGCCCGCGCCTGTGTCTTGGCAGGAACACGAATGGGCGGAGCGTCTGGAGAAAACCATTGAGCGCGGCGCGAATCACCTTCTTTCCCTCCAGGCAGAGGAAGGATACTGGCAGGGCGAGCTCGAAGCGGACACTACCCTCGAATCCGATTACATCTATTACCTGTATGTTCTTGGAAAGGCCGATCCGGAGCGCATTGCCAAGCTGGCAAACTACGTGCGCCGCCGGCAGCTTGCTGATGGCGGCTGGTCCATTTATCCTGGCGGGCCTTCGGAACTGAACGCTACCTGCAAGGCCTATTTTGCGTTGAAGCTTGCGGGTGACTCCACGGAAGCGCGCCATATGGTGCAAGCGCGCGAAATCGTTCATCGGCTTGGCGGCCTGGAGCACACGAATTCCTACGTGCGGTTCTACCTGGCGCTGGTCGGCGCGGTCGGATGGGAGCTCGTTCCGTCGATCCCTCCGGAGTTCATGCTCCTTCCGAATTGGTTCTATTTCAACATTTACGAGATGTCCTCCTGGACGCGCGGCATCGTGATCCCCATGGCCATCCTGTCCTCGCTGCGGCCCGATTGGCGCTTGCCGGAGCGCGCCCGTGTCGATGAATTGTTCAAGGACCCCACGCGAAAGACCGCGGCTTTTGATTGGAGCAAGCAACTCATCTCCTGGAAAAACGTTTTCCTGGCGCTCGATCGCGGATTGAAGCTTTACGAAAAACTGCCCTGGAAGCCGCTGCGCCGGCGTGCGCTTCGCGAAGCGAAGTCCTGGATGCTGAATCACATCGAGCGGACCGAAGGACTGGCCGCGATCTATCCGGCGATGATGAATTCGATTTTCGCATTGGTGGCCTTGGGACACGGCCCGGACGATCCGCTGACCTGGCGGGAAATCAAGGAGTTTTCGCGCTTTGAAATTGAAGAGGGCGATACTATCCGCATGCAGCCGTGCGTTTCGCCGGTTTGGGATACCTGCATCGCCATGGTCGCCCTGGAAGAAGCCGGCTTGCCCGCGGATCATCCCGCTCTGGTGAAGGCTGCGGACTGGATGCTCTCGAAGCAGGTGCTCGGGCCGGGCGACTGGCAGGTGAAGAACAAAGACGCCGAACCGGGCGGCTGGGCCTTTGAGTTTCGCAATGATTTTTATCCTGACGTCGACGACACCGCGTTTGTGCTGATGGCGCTCCAGCGCGTGAAGTATCCCGACCCCAAGCGCATGGAAGGCGCCATACGCCGCGGGATCCATTGGCTGCTCAGCATGCAGAACCGCGATGGCGGATGGGGCGCGTTTGACCGCGACAACGACCAAAAGTTTCTCTGCAACATTCCTTTTGCGGATCACAACGCGATGATCGATCCTTCCACCGCCGATGTCACCGCCCGCGTGGTCGAATGCCTCGGCAGGTTTGGCTGGCCCGCGGAACATCCCGCGATTCAGCGAGCGGTGAAATTTTTGCTGAAAGATCAATCCGACGACGGTTCCTGGTTCGGCCGCTGGGGCGTCAACTACGTTTATGGAACGAGCGGCGTATTGCGCGCCTTGGAAACCGTTTCGCTGACCGCGCGCGATTACTGCCAGCGCGCCGTGATCTGGCTTCGCACGGTGCAGAAGGCCGACGGAAGCTTTGGCGAGTCTCTGCGAAGCTACGAAATGCCGGCAACAAAAGGGCAGGGACCGAGCACACCTTCGCAGACGGCTTGGGGTTTGATCGGGTTGCTCGCCGGCGCGGGTCTCCACGAACCTGCGATCGTCAAAGCGGTCTCCTACCTCGTGCACCAGCAGAAGGAAGATGGCTCTTGGAGCGAGCCGGATTTCACCGGCACAGGTTTCCCGGGGGTGTTTTATCTGAAATACCACCTCTACCGGAATTCCTTTCCGGTCTATGCGCTGGCGCGCTATTCCAGCCAATCGCGCAGAGCGGATGAGTACGTGGCGCTGAAGTTCCAGCCCAGCGAATTCCGTCTGCGCAGCGGGTTTTAGAGCGCATGGTGCGCTTTCCCCTGCGGCTTACTGCGGACCTCACCATTGCCCGCATCGCGCAGAAACTGCGTCTCGCGCAAGGCGCCCGCCCTATCCAATTCGTGGATGCGGCAGAAATCTTGCATCCCGATTCCGGCCATCCGGTTTCGCACGAAAAGATCCACGATATTATTGGCAGCCGCTCGCCGGTCGTTTGGATCGGGGGAAGCGAGCCGCTGCATCACCCCGGCATTGCGCATCTGGTTCGCGCTATCACGCACAGTTGTCATTTTGTTTTCCTCGAAACCGATGGCACTCTTCTCCGCCGCCGCATGCATGAGTTTCAGCCGGTATCGCGGCTATTTCTAACCGTTCGTCTGGATGCTGGCGCGCCGCGTCGCGCGTCCAGCGGCTTCCGGCCCGGCACATCGGACCTGGCCATGGAGGGCATCCGTGCCGCGAGGCTCTCGGGCTTTTCGATCTGCATTCACGTGCGCATTACTCCGGAAACCGAAATTAGCGATGCGGCAGAGTTGTTCCACCTGGCCCATTCTCTGAATGTCGATGGATGTGTGATTTCGCCCGCACGCGGCGAAGCGAACACCGCGCTTCCGGCCGCGCTAACTTTGTCGCAGAAAACCGCCGAAGCCCGCAAGCGAATCGGAAGTATTTGGTGGGAATCCTTTTCACGGCTTGTTGAACCAGTGCTCCTCGGCGAGCAGCGAAGCCTGCCGGCAGCCGGCGCTTCAGCAGTGCAGCTCGAACACGAGGCAAGCGAGGATGAGGAAGGCATCAAAGTCGCATGAACACGCTGGTCACAGGCGCAGCGGGATTCCTCGGCAGCCACGTGGCACGGCAGCTGGTGGCCCGCGGTGACTCAGTGCGCGTTCTCCTGCGCGCGTCGAGCACCAATCGCGCGATTGCGGATTTGTCGCTTGAGTACGTGACCGGGGATTTGCGCGACCCCTCCTCGCTCGATCGCGCGATGAAAGGGGTCAAGCGCGTTTTTCACGTCGCCGCGGATTACCGCTTGTGGGCCCGGCGCTCTCAGGAGATTTACGATTCGAACGTCGGTGGAACGAAAAATCTTCTGGACGCCGCGAAGCGCGCCGGCGTCGAACAATTGATTTACACCAGCACGGTGGCAACCATCGCCGTTGATCGGCCGCAGCATCCGAATGAATTCACCGGCGCTAAGCTCGAAGAAATGGTTGGCCATTACAAGCGCTCGAAGTGGATGGCGGAAAGGGAAGCGCTCGACGCCGCAAAAAGCGGATTGCCGGTCATTGTGGCCATGCCCACGACGCCGGTCGGGCCGTGGGATTGGAAGCCGACGCCGACCGGAAAAATCATTCTGGATTTTTTGAATGGCAAGATGCCCGGCTACGTGGAGACCGGATTGAATTTTGTTGGCGTGGAAGAGTGCGCGGCAGGACACTTGCTGGTCGCCGAAAAAGGCAAGGTCGGCGAGCGCTATCTGCTGGGCGGTGAAAATCTCACGCTCAAGCAGATGCTGGACGCACTCGCCAAGATAACCGGTCTGTCGGCGCCCATTCTGAAAATTCCTCATGGACTCGCGCTGGGTGTAGCCTATGCAAGTACGGCTTTTTCGCGGCTGGTCGGGCGCGAGCCCGGCATACCCGTCGAGGGCGTGAAGATCGCCCGCCACATGATGTTTGTGGATTGTTCGCGCGCCAAGCGTGAACTTGGATTTCAAGCGGGGCCGGTGGCCGGGGCGTTGGAGCGCGCGGTACGCTGGTACGAAGCGAACGGCTACATCGCCAAAAGCCGCGCCAAGCGCATGGCCCGCGCCGCCGCTTAGTGTTGCAGTGGCCGGTCTTCAGACCGGTGTCTTTGCTTTTGTATCGTCGCCCTTTAAGGCGGCATCTGAAAAGATTTGATGCGCATCCTCGTCACATTCGCCGTCGAAGCCGAATTCGCTCCCTGGCGCAAGCTCAGAACGCTAGAGCCAGTACACCTCGATGGTCTTGAGATGTTTCGATGCCAGATCGGCCGCGCCACCGCAGATTTTGCCGTGACCGGCATGGGAATGGAAAACGCGCGCCGCGGCATGGAAATAGCGATGTCAATTCCACACACTGCTTGTATCGCCTCGGGTTTCGCTGGTTCCCTTAAGCCAGCACACAAAGTTGGCGACATTCTCGCAGCCCGCGCAGTTCAACAGCTGGGAAAATCAAAAACTATCGAATGTTCCCGCAACCTTTTCATGGCTGCTTACGAAAACCAGGCGATTGAAGCGAAAATGTTTTTGACCACCGACAAAGTGATTGGCACTGCTGAAGAGAAACAACAGTTGGCGCCGTTTGCCGATGCGGTGGACATGGAAAGCTTCGCTACTCTTTCGGTAGCAAAACAAAAGAATCTTCCAGCCGTCGCTATTCGCGTGATCAGCGACCGCTTTGACGAGGATATGCCGGCTAATATTTCGACGACGGTTGACCAGCGTGGGAGAGTGAAAATCGGTGGGGTCGTCAAGCATGTGGCGTCCCATCCCCTGCAATTGCCTGCTCTCATTCGCCTCGGACGCCAGAGTCACACTTCCGCCCAGGCCCTCTGCCATTTTCTCGAAGCATTCATCAAAGAGTTGTCCTTCCGGAACCACGGATGGCCCCCTCCGGAACTTCAGGAGATAGCTGCGAGATGAGCCGGACTGGAACAACGCTAGAAGCTGTTAAGACGCTCGGTCCAATTCCCAAGACCATGCGCGCCGGTGTCTACCGCGAAAAGGGAATCGTCCGCGTCGAAGAAGTCCCCGTCCCAGAAGTCGCCGATGCTGAAGTCCTCATCAGAGTTGCCGCCTGCGGTATTTGCGGCACCGACATCAAGAAGATTTTTCACGCCTATGTGCCGCCGCCGCAAATTCTGGGCCACGAAGTAGCCGGCACTGTCGTCGCCGTTGGCCGCCGCGTGGCGAAATGGAAGCTGGCCGACCGCGTGATGAGTTTTCATCACATTCCCTGCGGCAAATGTTTCTATTGCGAGCGCCGCCTCTTCTCCCAGTGCAAGCAGTACAAGACAACGGGATTGACCGGCGGATTCACGCCGAACGGCGGCGGCTTTGCCGAATACGTGAAAGCCATGCCCTGGGTGGCCGAACGCGGGATTGTCGCACTGCCCGACAATGTCAGCTTTGAGGAAGCAACGTTCATCGAGCCGATCAACACGATTTTGAAAGCCGTGCAGAAGGCCCGCGTAGCGGTAGGCGAAACCGTGCTGATCGCCGGCTGCGGCCCCATCGGCCTGCAATTGCTAATGGTGGCAAATCTGGAAGGTGCCAAACTCTATACCAGCGACCCCATGGCCGTCCGGCGCGCCAAGAGCTTAACTTTAGGAGCATTGGAGTCGTTTGACCCCAGTGATGGTAAGCTTGTGGACCACATGAAAGCCCGGACTGAGGGTCGCGGCGCCGATGCGGTTTTGGTTGCGGTGGCGCACCCGTCCGTGGCGGCCGACGCACTGGCAGCGGCAAGGCCCGGGGGACGCGTGCTGTTGTTCGCAGCGAACGACCCGGTAACCAAGATTGAATTTCCCGCCGCGGCAGTGGGGATCGACGAAAAAGAAATTCTGGGCAGCTATAGCGCGGCCGTAGACATCCAAGAAGCGGGGGCCGACCTGGTGCTGAAAAAGAAACTTCCGGTGATGGACATTGTGACGCACCGTTTTCCCTTGGCTAGAATCCAAGAAGGGTTGAACCTGGCCGCCAAGCCGACGGCGGAATCACTCAAGATCTTGATCACACACGCATGAGCACGACGACGCCAAAGAAGATGGAAGTAGGCGAAGAAGTGAAAGCTGCCGTAACCCACGTCACGGTGCCGTCGAAGATGACCGCGGCCGTGCTCTATGGCAGCGAAGATCTTCGCATTGAAAAAATTGACGTGCCCGCTGTGGCGGCCGACGAAGTCCTGGTGCGCGTCCGCTTGGCGCTTACCGACGGTACCGACCTCAAAGTCTGGAAGCGTGGCTATCACGCAAAAATGATTCAACCGCCGGCTGTCTTTGGCCACGAACTGGTCGGCGAAATCGTGGCCGTGGGCAAGCGGGTGGATGCGCGCTGGCGGATCGGCATGCGCGTTATCGCCGCCAATTCCGCACCGTGCTTGCGCTGCTATCATTGCCGGCGTGGCCAGGAGAATCTTTGCGACGACCTCTTGTTCAACAACGGCGCCTACGCGGACTACATGCGCATCCCCGGCCGCATCGTCGTGGAAAACATGCTGGAAGTGCCGCATTCGGTTGACGATCAGAGCGCCGCTCTGGCCGAACCCCTGGCCTGCGTGCTTCGCGGAATCCATGAGATGGAAGTGCGGACCGGGGATACCGCGGCGGTGATCGGCTGCGGTCCCATCGGATTGAAGTTTGTCCGCATGCTTTCGCGGCGCGGAGTTCGCGTCATCGCCTTGGCGCGGCGTGCGGCGCCGCTAGATGTTGCCAAGCGGCTGGGCGCGGTGGCGGCCTTCAATGTCACCGCGACGGAAGATGTCGTGTCCGCCGTAAAAGCGCTTACCGAAGACCAGCGTGGACCGGATTCCGTGGTCGAAGCAGCGGGCAACCCGGCCACGTGGCAGCAGGCCCTGGCGATGGTGCGGCGCGGCGGCGTCGTGAATTTCTTTAGCGGCCTGCCGTCAGGCACCCGCGTGGAAATCGACCCAGCGGCGATTCACTACTCGGAGATCAAGCTGATTTCGCCGTTTCATCATACGCCGCGGTTCTTTCGGGAAGCGCTGGAAGCCATCCGGCGCGGGGATATTTCGGCTCGCGATTTCGTCACCGAAGAAATCCGGCTGGCCGATCTGCCGCAGGCGTTTGCGCGCATGAAGTCGCGCAGCGGCGAGATCAAGTTGGCCGTGCGGCCGTAGTTCTCCGGTGCACACAAACCTCACCCGCCATTTGCGCTTTTGGCATCCCGGAGTGTTTTGCGATACTAAACGCTGCGACGAATCACTCCTGCTTTTGTGTTTTGATTTTGTAGGGTCCGCCTTCCGAGGCGGACCGCTGTGTGTTCCTTTGGCACTCATGCCCATGCAAGGAGATTCTCTCTTCTGATGCTGCGCCCCGGTGAAATCGACATCACGCGGAACGCGCCCGAGCCTGGCTGCTCGCTCGAAGTGGCTCAGCGGTACACGCGCTGGCTGGCGACTCACCACTACGAGAATTTCAACGTCGTATCGTGGCTTCTCCCCAAAGCGCTGCACCAGCATTTTTACAACGTCTATGCGTATTGCCGCTGGGCCGATGATCTCGGTGACGAAGTTCCCGACGCGGCGCGCGCGCTGGAATTGCTCGATTGGTGGGAGCGCGAACTGGACGCTTGCTACGAGGGAAAACCGTCTCA
>WNFR01001177.1_pt1 | contig 27113 bp, 26 predicted proteins | sample 5400221 | NCBI WGS metagenome assembly WNFR01 (sample SAMN13153357, study PRJNA577476) | soil metagenome | isolation source: 40 cm soil under Madrone tree | place: USA:California | collected 2016-06-14
GCCGTTCTGCAATCGGAAAAGTTGTTGTGCAGGTTACGCAGGGTGCGACTGAATGATGGGAACTCCACGAACTGAAGCCGTGGCGACCCGTGGGTGGGAACGCGAATACGCCCCTCGCACGCTCATACTCGCTGGGCCTCGTGCTCAAACCGGCGAGGTTTCACCATTGCGTCCTGCGTCCCCCCGGGCCGCCAACGGGCGGGTCTAGATCTAGAGACTTAGATATGGCGGACCTCGCCTGCACGAGTGAGGTTCGATTTCGATGGGATGGAAGCTGGTACCGAAGATGTTACCAAGGGCGTCCACACTTGTTACCAAGTGGAGGAATCTTACTACACGAAGTAAAAATAGCCTTGTAAATCAATGGTCGGGGTGACAGGATTTGAACCTGCGACTCCTACGTCCCGAACGTAGTGCTCTACCAGGCTGAGCTACACCCCGAATGTCGGCCGCGGACTAGTGCTTGCGCGCCACTGCGAACCTGGCAAGTTCGCTTAAACCTTCTTTGAAAACGGTCTCTGGAAGGGGAGCCAGCGCAGCAAGCGCCTGATCTGCCTCGCCTTGAGCGAGGCGCGCAGTGTACGCAAGCCCCCCGAGGCTTGCAACGGCGCGCGTGATTTCTCCCAAATTGTCCAATCCCCCGTGCTCGATGGCGTGGCTGATCATCTCGCGCTGGGTGTCATTTCCATGCTGCATTGCATAAATAAGAGGAAGGGTGGGTTTTCCCTCCGCCAGGTCGTCCCCGAGGTGTTTCCCGAGCTTGCCTTCATCGGCTTCATAATCGAGCGCGTCATCGACCAATTGGAAGGCGTTCCCGATATGCAGGCCGAAACGCGCCAGCGATTCTTCTATATTGGGGGGCGCGTCGCTCAAAACCGCTCCGATCTGGGCTCCTGCCTGGAAAAGCCGGGCCGTTTTGCGCTGGATGACGTCGAGATAGCGCGCTTCAGTGGTGTTCGGATCGTGCGCATTCATGAGCTGCAGCACTTCCCCTTCGGCAATGGCATTGGTGGCATCGGCGACGATCTGCATGATGGGCATGCGGTCGAGGGCCACCATCATTTGAAAGGCGCGCGAATAGAGGAAATCGCCGACCAGGACGCTGGTTGCGTTGCCGAATACCTCATTGGCGGTCTCGCGGCCGCGGCGCAGGGAGGAGCCGTCCACCACGTCGTCATGCAACAGCGTGGCGGTATGGATGAACTCGACGATTGCGGCCGCCTCGATGTGCTGGTCCCCCTGGTGGCCGCAGGCCCGGCCGGCCAGAAGCACCAAAAGAGGGCGTAGGCGCTTGCCCCCGGAATAAATGATGTAGCTGGCCACCTGATCGACAAGGGCCACTTGGCTGTGGAGACGCTGTTTGACGACCCGGTCGACGGCCTCGAAATCGGCGGTAACCAGCTCGCGAATCTGATGTAGTTTCATGAATTGCCCAAGGGAATAGAGCATGGTACCTAAGAATTCGTCATTCCGTGGGACACCCTGAGGGCTAAGTCCCGGTGTTGGTTTGATTTTCGGTCCGGGGCGCCGTACAATTCCCGGCTCTTTTGCAGACCCTCAGGGCTGCCCACTGGAGTTCAAAACCATGTATGCCGTGATTGCCACGGGCGGTAAACAGTACCGCGTCCAAGAAGGTGCTGTGGTGCGCATCGAGAAGCTCGATGCGGATCAGGGCGCCAGTGTCGAATTCAATCAGGTGCTCCTGGTGGGCGCCGGCGCCTCGGTTACCATCGGGGCTCCGTACTTGGGCAGCGCCAAGGTCGTCGCCACGGTCGAAAGCCACGGCAAGGGCGACAAGGTCAGAATCGTCAAGTTTCGCCGGCGTAAGCACTACAAGCGTGAAAAGACTCATCGGCAGCCTTATACCGATGTGAAGATCACGTCAATCGTGGCCTAAAGTTTCGGCAGGAGTGAAGTAGATGGCACACAAGAAAGCAGGCGGCAGTACTCGCAACGGCCGCGATTCGCATTCGAAGCGGTTGGGCGTCAAGAAATTCGGTGGAGAGAACGTGCTCGCCGGCAACATCCTGATCCGCCAACGCGGTACGGTGTATCGCCCCGGCGTCAATGTCGGAATCGGCACCGACCATACCTTGTTCGCCAAGGCGCACGGTACGGTGGAGTTTCGCGTCAAGGGCGAAGAACAGCACACCTACGTCAACGTCGTTACGAAGTAATCGTCCCTGCGGGCCTCGAGCGCTCGCCGGTTGGACAGATAAGGGGGTCAGGCCACACCTGTCCCCCTTTTTAATTTTCAGAACCCACCAAGCATGAAATTTGTCGACGAAGCCAAACTCAAAGTGCACGCCGGTAACGGCGGTCGCGGCTGTGTGAGTTTCCGGCGTGAGAAATTCGTGCCCTTCGGCGGCCCCGACGGCGGCGATGGCGGTCTCGGCGGCAGCGTGTACTTGAAAGCCGTCGAGGGCATGAACACCCTCGCGGATTTTCGCATCTCGCGCACCTACCGGGGCCAGAACGGCGAGGGCGGCAGCGGCAACGACTGCACGGGTCACGGCGGCGACGACACCTACGTTCCCATCCCCATCGGCACGGTGGTTGCCGATGCCGAAACGGGCGAGCAATTGGGGGACCTGACCGTCGAAGGCCAGACCTTGCTGGTGGCCAAGGGCGGGAAGGGCGGGTGGGGCAATACGCGCTTCAAGTCGAGCACCAACCGCACTCCGCGCAAAGCCGGACTGGGGCTTCCCGGCGAGAAGCGGGAACTGGCCCTGGAACTGAAATTGATCGCCGACGTGGGTCTTCTGGGCCTCCCCAATGCCGGCAAGTCCACGCTGATTCGTGCGGTCTCCTCGGCACGGCCCAAGGTGGCGGATTATCCCTTCACCACCCTGTATCCCAATCTGGGCGTAGTCACGGCAGGTCCCGGACGCAGCTTCGTGATGGCCGACATTCCCGGGCTCATCGAGGGTGCCGCGGACGGCGCCGGGCTCGGCATCCGATTCCTCAAGCACTTGCAGCGCACCCGCGTATTGCTGCATTTGATCGACGTTGCGCCGCCGGATCCGGACGCCGATCCGGTCAAGGACGCCCGCACCATCGTCGCCGAACTCAAGAAATTCGCCGCCGATTTAGCCTGCAAGGAACGATGGCTGCTCATCAACAAAATCGATCTGCTCGAGCCGAAGGAAGCCGAGCGCCGGGCCAAGGGCATCGTTCGCCGGCTGCGGTGGAAGGGGCGGGTATTCTTGATCTCCGGCGCCACCGGGGCGGGCACCGATGACCTCAAGCAGGCCGTGATGCGCTATCTCGAAGAGCATCCGCGGGTGTCGCGCACTGCTCCGACGGACGAGCAACTGGATGAGGCGGCCGCTGCAAAGGCGAGCCGCGCGGTTTGACGGAAGCTTACTTCGCCAGCGCCTGAACCTGTTTCGTCAGCCGGCTCTTGTGACGCGCCGCCTTGTTGCGATGAATGATGCCCTTGTTGACCATGCTGTCGATGATCGGGGTGGCATGGGCGAGAGCGGCGGTGGCTTCTACCTGGTTCCCGGCCTTGAGCGCCGCGGTGGCCTTTCGAATGGCGGTCCGCAGATGCGAGGTCAGCGCGTCGTTGCGGGCGCGGTGAATGGTCGACTGTCGGGCAGCTTTTTCAGCAGATTTCGTATTCGCCAAGCGCAGGACTCCTAAAACGAGCCGCATAGTTTGCGCACGGCGCCCGCCCTTGTCAATGAGAGGGTGAAACCAAGCGCCTTAGGCGCAGGAAACTTGAGTATAATCTAATGTTTTCGCCATGAAAGTAGCGCGCGGATTCCACAATCTCCGGAAAGCAGCGGGCCGGGCCGCGGATGGCTGCCCTACGGATAGTCGCCCCGGCGACAGCGGCTGCGTACTCACCGTCGGCAATTACGACGGGGTACATCTCGGCCATCAGCAGATGATTCGTGTGCTGAAGGAACGCGCCGCCGAATTGGGCTGTGCGTCCACCGTCTTGGTGTTCGAGCCCAGTTCGAAGGAGTTCATCGATCCGGCGGGGGCGCCGCCGCGGCTGACGCGCTGGCGGGAGAAGTATCTGGCGCTCGCTGCCCTGGGAGTCGACCGGTTGGTGACGCTGCGGTTCGACGACGAGATCCGCGCCATGTCTCCGCAGTGCTTCGTCGAGCAGCTGCTGGTCGCGGACTTGAACGTGCGGCACCTCGTGGTGGGCGATGATTTTCGCTACGGCTCCAAGGCGGAGGGCACGATTCATAGCCTGCGAGCGGCCGGCAAATTGCACGGCTTCGGGGTGGACCAGGTCGATGCCTTCATCGTCGACGGCGTGCGCGTGAGCAGCACCGTGATCCGCGAGCGGCTCGAGCACGGCGACTGCGCGGGAGCGGCCCGCTTGCTGGGCCGCCGCTACCGCATGATCGGGCGGGTGGCCCACGGTGAGAGGCTGGGGCGAACGCTGGGATTTCCGACCGCGAACCTGCGGCTCATGCGGCGCAAATCGCCGTTGTGGGGAATTTTGGCGGTGCGCGTGCATGGTATCGAGGCGCGGCCCTTGAGCGGCGTCGCGAGCCTGGGCACGCGGCCCACCGTGAACGGGGTCGAGCCACTGCTCGAAGTGCATGTGTTCGATTTTCAGGGCGATCTTTACGGACGCGCAATCGAAGTCGAGTTCATCGCGAAGCTGCGCGATGAGGTCAAGTTCGATTCGGTGGATTTATTGCAGGCGCAAATGAAGGTCGATGCGGCCCAGGCGCGCGATCTCTTGTCGAAGGTGGATAGTGGCTGATTACAAAAATACGATCAATTTGCCGAACACGGGTTTCCCGATGAAAGCCGATCTTGCCAACCGCGAGCCCGGCACGCTCGAGGGGTGGGAGCGCATTCGGCTGTACGATCAGATCCGCGCCGCTTCCAAGGGGCGGCCCGCGTTCGTGCTCACCGACGGACCGCCGTACGCCAATGGCACCATTCACTTGGGACACGCCGTCAACAAAGTGCTCAAGGACATCATCGTCAAGTCGCGCACGTTGGACGGCTACGACGCGCCCTACGTGCCCGGGTGGGATTGCCACGGCCTGCCCATCGAGATGCAAGTTGAAAAGACGCACGGACGGGTGGGTCAGAAAATCGATGCCAAGGCATTCCGCGCGGCCTGCCGCGCGTACGCACTCAAGCAGGTGGATGGACAGCGCGCCGACTTCAAACGCTTAGGGGTCCTGGGCGACTGGGATCATCCGTACCTGACGATGATGCCGCGCTACGAGGCCGAGCAGCTGCGCGGCTTCGCGACCATCATCAAGAACGGCCATTTGTACAAGGGCTACAAGCCGGTGCATTGGTGCCTGAACTGTCGCTCCGCGCTGGCCGAGGCGGAGGTGGAGTACGAGGATAAAACCTCGCCCAGCGTGTACGTTCGATTCGACGTCGTGGACCACGATGCACTGGCCGAGCGCATCGGCCTCGCGATGACGGACCAAATGGCGTTGTTCGACAATGTGCCCACGTCGGTGCCCATCTGGACCACGACGCCGTGGACCTTGCCCGCCAACCGCGCTGTGGCGGTGCATCCGCAGTTCGATTATTCCCTGGTTGAATTCGACTTAGGGAGCGGGACCGAGCGCCTCGTGCTCGCCACCGAACTGGTAAAGACCGTCATGCATGCCCTCGCCGTGGGCTCGTGGACCGTGATCGCGGAAACCAAAGGCGCGGCACTCGAAAACCTCATGCTGCAACATCCGTTCTACGATCGGCAGGTGCCGCTGATCCTGGGCGATCACGTGACGCTCGATGCGGGGACCGGTGCGGTGCATACGGCCCCCGGCCATGGACTCGATGACTACATCGTCGGCCGCCGCTACAACCTGGAGATCGAGAATCCCGTGGGCGGCGATGGGCGATTTTTGCCATCCACACCCTTGTTTGCCGGCGAGGAAGTGTTCGACGCCAACGCGCATATCATCGAGGTTCTGCGCGAACGCGGCCGGCTGCTCAAAGGCGAGCCGTATCACCATTCCTATCCGCATTGCTGGCGCCACAAGACGCCGGTGATTTTTCGCGCCACCCCGCAATGGTTCATCAGCATGGATCAGGCGGGATTGCGCAAGGGTGCGCTCGAGGCCATTTCGCACGTGGACTGGATGCCGGCGTGGGGCGAGCAGCGCATCAGCAGCATGATCGCCGGACGCCCCGACTGGTGCGTCTCGCGTCAGCGCACCTGGGGCGTGCCCATCCCGCTGTTCGTCGACAAGGTCACCGGCGAACTGCATCCGAAGACCGGCGAATTGATCGAGGAGGTCGCCAAGCAGGTGGAGCGGGACGGCATCGACGCCTGGTTCGATCTGGATGCCGCGGCGCTGTTGGGAGCGGACGCCGGGAAGTACGACAAGGCAACGGACGTCATGGACGTGTGGTTCGATTCGGGAATGGCCCACCATTGCGTGACCGCCATGAGGCCCGAGATCACCGCGCCCTCCGACCTCTATCTCGAGGGCTCGGACCAGCACCGAGGCTGGTTCCATTCATCGCTGCTCACCTCGGTGGCCATGCACGGCCGTGCTCCGTATCGCGGGGTGCTCACGCATGGCTTCACGGTGGACGAGAAGGGCCGCAAGATGTCGAAGTCCATCGGCAACACGCTCGTGCCGCAGAAGTTGACGAGCACCTTGGGCGCCGACGTGGTTCGACTCTGGATCGCCGCCACCGACTATGCCAATGAAATGAGCGTATCGGACGAGATCCTGAAGCGCATGGCCGATTCGTACCGCCGTATGCGCAATACGCTGCGCTTCCTGCTGGGCAATATGCACGGCTTTGATCCGCAGCAACACGCGGTGCCGTGGCATGAACTGGTCGCCATCGATCAGTGGGCCGTTTCCCAGTCGTTCGCGTTGCAGAACGACGTGGTGACGGCGTTCCGCAATTACGAATTTCACGACATCTATCAGAAAATCCACAATTTCTGCGTGGTCGAACTCGGCGGCTTTTACTTGGACATCATCAAGGATCGTCTCTACACCACGGGCGCGCAGAGCAGGCCGCGCCGGTCGGCGCAAACCGCCATGTACCAGATCGCTTCCGCCATGGTGCGCTGGCTCGCGCCGATTTTGAGCTTCACGGCGGAAGAGGCATGGACCTTCCTTCCCGCCGTTCCCGCGGCCTCCGTGTTCCTGACCACCTGGCATCAGTTCCCGCCCGGCGCGGAGCGCGAATCGCCGCTCGATTGGCCGGCGCTGATCGCGCTCAAGGCCGATGTCGCGCGCGAACTGGAACGGCTCCGTGCGGCGGGCGAAATTGGCGCCCCGCTCGAGGCCGAAGTGACCCTCTACGCGACAGAACCCCAGGCGGCGCGCTTCGCGGCGCTGCAGGACGAATTGCGGTTCCTGCTCATTACGAGCCAGGCACGCATCGTCGTGACCGATACGCCCCCGGGCGACGCGGTGCCGTCCAGTGCAGAGGGGGTCTGGATGGAAGTCAAGCCCAGCACCCAACCGAAGTGCGTGCGCTGCTGGCACTTGCGCAGCGACGTGGGCAGCGACCCCAGGCACCCGGAACTGTGCGCACGCTGTGTCGTCAACGTCGAAGGCCCGGGTGAGGAGCGTCAATTCGCATGAATGCCGTAGGAAACGCGATCACCGTGCATCGCAGCCGGGCCACGGCCTGGTTGCTGCTGTCGGCCTTCGTCGTGCTGCTGGATCAGGTCACCAAGGCCTACATCACGCGCCACTACGGCGAATTCGAGTTCACGCGCGTGCTGCCCGTTCTCGATATCACGCGCATGCACAATGTGGGCGCGGCCTTCAGCTTTCTGGCCTCCGCCTCCGGCTGGCAGCGGTGGGCGTTCATCGGACTTGCATTGTCTGTGAGCATCGCCATCATCGTCTGGCTGGTGCGGTTGCCGCGCGGCGCCAGCTTTCTGCTCGGCGCGGGGCTGGCCCTGGTGCTCGGCGGCGCGCTCGGCAACGTGATCGACCGGATCAGACTGGGTCATGTCATCGATTTCATACACTTTCATTGGAATCGGGCGTATTTTCCAGCGTTCAACGTGGCGGATTCGGCGATCACCGTCGGCGCCGCGCTGCTCTTGCTGGACGCACTGTTCGATTCAAGGCGGAAACACTGATGCAAATACTTCTCGCCAATCCGCGTGGATTCTGTGCCGGCGTCGATCGAGCCATCGACATCGTCGAGCGCGCCATCGACTTGTTCGGCGCGCCAATCTACGTGCGCCATGAGGTGGTGCACAACAAATACGTGGTGGACCGCCTGCGCACCATCGGTGCGGTGTTCGTCGAGGAACTCGAGGAGGTACCCACCGGCGCCACCGTGATCTTCAGCGCGCACGGAGTGTCGCGCGTGGTTCAACAGGAGGCGCAGCGCCGGGCCCTCACGGTGTTCGACGCCACCTGCCCGCTGGTGACCAAGGTGCACATGGAGGTCACGCGCTACGCCCGCGAGGCACGTGAGGTATTTCTCATCGGTCACGCGGGGCACCCTGAGGTCGAGGGGACCATCGGTCAGTTCGACACCTCGTTCGGCGGCAGCATTTACCTGGTCGAAACCGTCGAGGATGTGGCGACCGTGGCGGTGCGCAACGCGGGGCATCTGGCCTTCGTGACGCAGACCACGCTGTCGGTGGACGATACCGCGTCCATCGTGGAGGCGCTGCGAACCCGCTTTCCGGGCCTCAAAGCGCCGGTGAAAGAAGACATCTGCTACGCCACCCAGAACCGGCAGGACGCGGTGAAGGACCTGATCGGGCATTGCGACGTGCTGGTGGTGGTGGGGTCAAAATCGAGTTCCAATTCGAACCGGTTGCGCGAAATGGCCGACAAGGTCGGCATACCCGGGTTTCTCGTGGATGGACCCGAATTTCTGCATGAGGAATGGTTCGACGGTGCGAAAACCGTCGGCGTGACCGCCGGTGCCTCGGCGCCGGAGATTCTGGTGCAAGGCGTCATCACGCAGCTCAAGGCCTGGGGCGGTTCCGTGGTCAATGAATTGAAGGGCCGGGAAGAGCATGTGATCTTCGCCTTGCCCCGGACGCTGCGCGACGTCACAAAGCGGGTCGGCAGCCTTTCGTCGGATGGCTCAGCGGGTTAGAATGCCCGCCCTTCTCAGGTAGCGCGCCGCAATAGCTCAGTTGGTAGAGCAACGCATTCGTAATGCGTGGGTCAGGGGTTCGAATCCTCTTTGCGGCACCATCCCCACTTCCAAGAACGTCCATAGACGTCCACTAAAATCCAGAAAAACACTGTAATTAGCGGCATTTTATGTCGATTTACGTCCAGCGGCGTCTGTTGACAGGCGACCCTAAACAAGGGTAGAAGTCGGGGTAACTGGCTTCGGCAAAAAGTGAGTTACCCCCAAAATGCCGTCCAACAAACTGACCCAAGTGGCGCTGCGCGCCGCGATGCCGCGCGACAAGCCGTACAAGCTCGGCGACGGTGATGGCCTGTACCTGTTGATCAACCCGAACGGCTCACGATGGTGGCGCCTCAAGTACCATTTCGAAGCGCGCGAGAAGCTCCTGTCCCTGGGCGTGTATCCACACGTGACATTGCAGCACGCCCGCTCACTGCGTGATGAAGCGAAGCGCACCATCGTCAACGGCGTAGATCCCAGCGTCAAGAAACAGACCGAAAAGTCGTCACACACCAATACATTCGAAGCCGTTGCGCGCGAATGGCTGACGCTGCAGGAAAAGAAACTGGCAGCCGCCACCTTCGCCAAGGCGGTCTGGACTTTCGAGACCTTGGTGTTTCCGTATATCGGTTCACGGCCGATCGCGAAGTTGGGTCCGTTGGATGTGCTCAAGGTACTGAGACGCATCGAGGAACGCGGCATCCACGAAACCGCGCATCGAACCCGCCAGCGTTGTGCCCAGGTGTTTCGCTACGCGGTGCAGACCGGGCGCGCGGAGCGCGACGTGACGGCGGACCTGCGCGGCGCGCTGGCGCCGGTGGTCTCCGAGCATCACGCCACGATCACGGAACCTGCTCGGATCGGTGAGCTGCTGAGAGCCATCGACGGGTACAACGGGCAGGCGGTGACCGCTTATGCATTGAAGCTGTCGCCGTTGGTGTTCGTGCGGCCGGGTGAGTTGCGTCACGCAGAATGGACCGAATTCGATTTGGATGGGCACGAACCGCTATGGCGCATTCCCGGCGAGAAAATGAAGATGGGCGAACAGCACATCGTGCCGTTGGCGAAGCAAGCCCTGCTGCTGCTCCGGGAGTTGAAGGGTCTGACCGGGCGAGGGCGGTACGTGTTCCCGTCGCTGCGCAGTGGATCGAGGCCGATGAGCGACAATACGGTGAACGCCGCGCTGCGCCGGCTCGGCTACACCAGCGATGAGATGACCGGGCACGGATTTCGGTCGCTGGCGTCCACGTGCTTGAACGAGCAGGGCTATCACCCCGACTTGATCGAATTGCAGCTGGCGCATGCCGAGCGCAATCAGGTTCGGGCCGCGTACAACAAAGCGCAGCGGTTGCCGGAGCGGCGCAAGATGATGGAAGCGTGGGCGGATTATCTCGACGGGCTGCGCGCGGGCGCCAGCGTTGTGCCCATAAAGCGGGCGACAGGCTGATTCGTGACACTCCCACACTATCATAGTTCGTAGCTTTTAGGCTACAATGGTCACCTTAGAGGTGCAGGAGTACCAGACCACCCAGGGCAGGTCGCCTCTGGCCGAATGGTTGTAGCGTTTACGTGATGGCGCGACTCGAGCCCGCATTGTGGCCCGTCTGGATAGGCTCAAGGCGGGCCTGCTCGGCGACTGGAAGAGCGTAGGCGATGGCATCTGTGAATTACGGATCGATCACGGCCCAGGTTACCGGGTGTACTACGGGCAGGTGGGTAAGACGCTCATCCTGCTTCTATGTGGCGGCGACAAGAGCACACAGGCAAAGGATATCGAAACAGCCAATGCGTACTGGAAAGACTACAAAGCCCGTCTCCCCAAGCCGCCCGTTCAGCGCGGCGGAGCACCTGCGAAGCGAGGCCGAGGTGGCCGCGTACCTTGAAGCGATGCTCGAGGACGGTGACGCGCGTGCCGTACCGGTTGCGCTCCGCGCCGTCGTCGACGCCGTAGGCGGTATGGCCGCTCTGGCCGAAAGGACCGGGCTTTCGCGCGAGACGCTGTATCGGACACTCTCTGAGCGAGGCAATCCTCGGCTCGATACTCTTACGGTGATTCTGGCGGCCTTCGGATTGCGCTTGACGGTGCAGCTGGCGAAGAAATCTCGTACTCGCCGCAGTGAGCCACGCGCCGTACTAGCGTGATCGGTCGAGACCGACGTGAGTTGCGAAAGGCCCGGGACTTTGGGGGATCCTTAATCTGATGCAGAGCCGCGGCTGCGCTCGATGCGGACTGCCAACCATTCCTGCACCTCGCCCTCGATCCAACCAACGGCCCGCAGGCCAAGTTTGATTCGACGGGGAAAGCGCCTCTCAGCCTCCAGTTGGTAGATCATGGATCGGCACAGTCCAGTCACTTTGCAGACCTGCGGCAGACGAAGTACTTGAAGCTGCTCATTTGATCGAAGCTCCGGGGTAGCCATAGTCAGCCTTTTCGCATTGCGGTTCTGACCGTTCAGGGACAATCTGTCACGTGATGCAAATTATTCCCGAATCGCGCAAGAAAGTCCCCCGGTGTATCGTTGCATTTTCGGACGAAACAGGCAGGAATCGAGCCGCCCAAATACGGATGGAATGGCAGCGCAAAAGCGCGCACCCACTAAGAAGGCTAGATGGCGGGTTCAGCACACCGACGCGGGGACTGTGTTGCTTCGATGTCGCGCGCGCCTCCCGACCCGACTACCTTCCTGAGATGAACCTGCGGCACGTAATGATCTCGTGCCATAGCTTTATCCTAATCCCATCGTTGAGTTTGGCCTCCAGACCGGAAGCGGGGGGTCATGGGTTTCGGCAAGTCTCAAAACTTCGTGGACGTGATCGACGGGCATGCTCATCCCAACCGTGATCCCGGAGATTGCCCACGGTGGAAAATACGCGTGTTGACCGTCAAATCGAAGATATGCGTCGGAGAAATCTACGTCCGGATACCGAATTAGGCGGTACTTACGCTCCTGCTGCCACCGCCGCATCTTAGTCAAGGTGCTAATGTCCGCGACCTCCCGCTCTGTTCCCAGAGGCACCAGGAGGACGGGAACGTCGTCTTGGTAGAGTACGGGCTGCGCGATTCCAAATGGTGAGTCGCCGTCCGATCGGAAATGAATACAGAGTCCTTGTCGGCGATCGGCGTAGTCATCCCACATCGCCACATAGTCGCGAGAGGCGGTCAGAGACAGGATCCAGTAGTGTTCCTCGAGGCGCCGGTGAGTTCTTACGAGCGCATCCTGCTCAAGTTGCTCAAGAGTGAGAATTGTTAGCCGCTCGCGCAGCCTCTGGAGTTCGGGCGCGGAATATGGTGGGACTTTCCGTCCCCATACACCTTCCGCATCAGCTCGCAACAGTTGTCGTATTTCGTCGTCTGTTGATCCGCGGAACCGTAACTGCGGCCTCAGGTCTCTTTCATCATTCAGCTGCGACGCCCTGGCGAAGTAGAGCTTGTGGTCTACAAGGATCTCCCGAACCTGACGACGGTGTTCGTCGGTCGAATAGGATTTGAATTTATATAGTGCCCGGATTTCTTCCCTGGCGGCAAACCGACGGTCTTCCGAGTCATCTAGTGCGTCGTAGAAATTGAGGAAGACATATGTCGCGGTTCCCTTCATTTAGAAGGATCCTATCCGCCGGCTGACGACATTCGGGGTCTCAGTCATTGCAGAGTGAAACTCTCGCAATTAATCCGCCAAAGTTTCTATGTTCACCGCCATGGAGTCTAGCTTCGCAATGCTATGGGGTCCAAATAAGAGGGAGAGCTCGAGATCCGCGTACTGATAGTAATACTCGGTCATCTTGATCTGGCACCCCCAGCTTTCGATTTCTGAAGGAGTCAGCTCCTTCAGGTCTCTTAGAAAGATTCCGAAGCTCTTCGCTTTGTTGACAGCTCGCCGCGTAAAGCCCGATGCCGACACCGCAATCGCGGCGGTGGCCCGGCGACCGATGAGTTCTTCGATCCACTTGACCCCCTGACGATTCCTATGCATCCGGCACTCGACAATCGTAAGAGCGCCCTCACGCTTGACAGTGATATCGATCTGTCTTGCTGGCGCGCGTTGTCAGGATCTGCGATGTGATCGTTCCAGGTAACCTCCGCGCCACTGCCGTCGACCAACTCGTGAAGTCGATGGACTTCCCCATCGTAGGCACCGCGAATTGTGGCCCCGCTACGATATTTGCCGAAGAGAATTTCCAAGGACTTCTTCGCGTCTCCAGCAAGCTGATTGGGCGGTCAAAACCTACGGGTCTTTACGCGATCAAAGCTGATGGTTCGTCAATGAATCGAGCCGAGGTGAATGGAAAACGTATAGAGGATGGAGACCTCGTCATCATAGACAAAGAGAGCCAAAACCCGAGTACTGGAGACGTGATTCTTGCCATCCATTGGCCGAGAGGGGCAATCCGTGCAATCAGCCGACGGTAAGCGAGTTCACATTCAGGAGGTCTCCTCACGCGATGGGTTCCAGATGGAGCCGATATTCGTGCCTACGGCACGGAAGATCGACTACATCAATCGGCTGAGCATCACCGGGCTCGCCAAGATCGAGGTCACGTCGTTCACTTCCCCGACGGCAATTCCGGCGTTGGCGGACGCGGAGATCGTGTTGAACGGAATAGCGCGTGTGCCCGCTGTGGAATATACGGGACTGGTGCCGAACCTGCGTGGCTGCGAGCGGGCGCTCTCGAGCAAGGTCGACGAAATCAACCTGGTCATGTCCGCGAGCGAGAGCCATAATCTCGCAAATTTGCGAATGCACTGCGAACAATCGCTGGCGCAGTTCGAGGATATCGTACGGCGAGCGCGTGGCATCGTCGCTATCAATGCCTCGCTGTCCACCGCCTTCGGATGTCCGTTCGAAGGGCACATCGAGCCATCCCGCGTGCTCCAATTGACTGGCCGTTTTGTGCAGATGGGCATCGAGCGGGTCTCCCTGTGCGATACCACAGGCATCGCTAACCCGTCTCAGGTCCAGCGCCTGTTCGCCGATGCCAAGTTTCGCTGGCCGGAACTCGAAATCACCGCTCATTTTCACAACACCCGCGGCATGGGACTGGCGAACGTGCTAGCCGCACTGGAGGCGGGCATAGCCGAGAGTACAGCCGTCTGTACGGACTGTCGCCGCTGCGCGATGTGGAGAGCGTTCGGGAGCCAGTCAGTGGCGATGTCTTGATTTGAGGTACTGCCATGTGCAACTCATCTAACGCGTGAACTCGATCGCGCCCTGTGGAAGCAGCGGATGACGAGAGCCTGACCTCTTCATTCAGCAGAATTGACACCAAACCAATTTGGACTGACGGTCGACGGCCGGAAACGACGACTCTAAAAGCCGGCGAGGCCGCCGCCGTCTACCACCAAGGCATCGCGCCCGCCTGGCGTCCAGGCCCGAGATCCAGAACCCCATCCTACGATGAAGTCGATGTACTGCGCCCCTTAGCGACGACCTGGGGCATTTGCAGGCGCAAAACCGGGGCCGTCGTCGATTGTCGCCGGTCATGGCTAGGCGAACAATGGAAAAAGGCGCGATACAGTTGACAGAAGTATTCGGGCGTTGAGAATCCGCAGGACAGCGCCACGTCTGTCACGCTGAGCTCGGTTTGCTGCAAGAGTTGGTGGGCTTTCGCCATGCGGATCTGACGGTAGTGCTGCAATACCGAGCAGCGCAATTCCCCTTTGACACGTCGCTCCAGTTGACGCAGCGACAGCCCGACTCGTCGGGCGATCTCCCTGCACGCGAGAGGTTCGTCGATATGCGCGAGCATGATTGCGTGCGCACGGGCGACGGCGATGTCCGAGCCGGAGGATTCCACTTGTGCAGCACTTCGCTGCTCGGTTCGCGCCGGGCGATGGCGGCCGAGCAGCAGATGCTCGGCGACTTCGCCGGCGAGGTCCGTGTCGGCGTGCCACCCGATCCAGGCAATCATCAGGTCGAGGATGGCCGACGCGCCGGCGCAGGTGATTCGCTTACCGCTACGCACATAGAGCTGTGTGACCGCGCGGGTCTTGGGATAGTGTTCCTGAAATCCGATGGTGTTATCCCAGTGCACGGCAACCTCGTGTCCGTTGAGCAGCCCCGCCGCGGCAAGCACCAGGCTGCCGTTTTCGATGCCACCGATCTCGATACCGAATTTTGCGATGCGCTTGAGCCAGCTCAAAACGCGCCGCTCGCTAACGCTACGGTGAGGATCGAAACTCGCCAAGACGAACACAGTCTTGCAGTCTTCGGCGGCGGCGATATCGCCGTCAACCGTGACCAGCCGTCCGTTGCTGGCGCGGACCGGTTGACCGTCCACGGAGACGACCTTCCAGTCGAATACTGTACGCTGGGCCAGCCAATTGGCGACGAACAGCGGCTCAGTTGCGGCGGCAATGCCGAGATGGGAGAACTCAGGCAGGAGCAGAAAGGCCACCTTCACGTCGCGCACCCCTGTAAAAAATCGACATCATCATGACGCTTTTCAGCAGGCAAGGCCAGCGCATGCGCCGTAGTTTGCGTTCAACAACTTGAGGAACTGATATGGCCATCGAAGAGGCGAGTTGGAGCGTTGAGGACCAGGAGGCTGGCTACGCCTTGCCGGCACGTTTCTTCTACGACGCCGAGGTGTTCGAGCAGGAGAAGGCCAAGATCTTCTTCAAATCCTGGCACCTGGTGGCGCATGTCAACGAGGTGCGCGAACCCGGAAGTTTTGTGACGCAGGAGATCTTCGAACAAAGTGTCCTCGTGGTGGCGGGTCGCGACGGCGTGGTTCGCGCGTTTCACAATGTGTGTCAGCATCGCGGCAATCGACTGGTCGAGTCGCGCCGCGGCAAGGTATCGATGCTGACCTGCGGCTACCATGCCTGGACATACTCGTTGGACGGCTGTCTTCGCGGCGCGTCGTACACTCAGGGTGTTCCGGGCTTCAACAAGGCCACGCATGGGCTCAAGCCGATCCAAGTCGCGGTGTTTGCGTCCTTCGTTTTCATCAATCTCGACCCGGCGGCGAAGCCGATTTCTGAGATGACTCTCGGCGCGGAAGCTGAGGTACGTCGATTCATCCCAGATCTGGATCGACTCACGCTGATCGAGGAGGTCGACGTCCCAGTTGCGGCCAACTGGAAAGTGATCCAGGAGAACTCCATCGAGGGGTACCATTTCGATCAATCGGGACCTGCGCATAAACAGCTGGTGCAGCTCATCGATTTCGCCGGCTATCGACTTACGCCTCACGGGGATTGGTGGACCTATATTGGTCCGCCGACCTTTGGGGCCACCCATGCCTATGGGGTCCCGCTCGTCGGAGCCACCTGGCAGACCGACTGGTTCTTCAATTTTGGCCTATGGCCGAATGCCACGATCTATGCGTTTCCGTATGCGGATGTAGTGGGCACTTTCATCATGAACCCCACCGGACCCGAAACCTCGATGCTGCGATTTGGCTATTACGGAGTGCAGGGCAGGGACGTACCGGAGGTGACGAAGGCCTGCGTTCGATGGATGAATCAGGACTTGGGTCCCGAGGACATCCGGCTCAATACATCAAATCAGAAGGGACTACACTCGTTCGGCTTCAATCGTGGGCGTTATGTGATCGGCGACGGCTTTGAAAACCACAGCGAGCATCTGGTGCGCCATTTTCACAAACTCTGCTACAACGCCATCCGGTCGTGACGCACCGGGTTTCGATTTCGGACGATAGGAGAATGCGCTTCGATTACGTCATCGTCGGAGCGGGTTCTGCCGGATGTGTGCTGGCGGCTCGTCTCAGCGAAGATCCCCAAAACCGTGTCCTGTTGGTCGAGGCGGGACCCAAGGACCGTAGCTGGAGGATCGATATGCCGTCGGCCGTCGGGAGTCTATTGCGTACCGACCGGTTCAATTGGAACTACGTATCGGATGCCGAGCCCTATCTGGACGGTCGGCGCCTGACCCACCCGCGAGGTAGGGTGCTGGGCGGATCGTCCTCGATCAATGGCATGGTCTATATCCGCGGGCATGCGGGCGATTACGACGGATGGGCCGCATCGGGTCTGGCGGGATGGGGCTACGCCGATGTGCTTCCCTACTTCAAACGTGCGGAGCAGCATCTCCACGGCGCCAATCCTTACCACGGTGGGTCGGGTCCGCTCGCCGTGTTTGCCCCCGATATCAATGCGGCACCGCTGAACGCCGCCTTCGTGCAAGCGGCCACGCAGGCCGGATATGGTTTCTCCGAAGATTCGAATGGTGAACGCCAAGAGGGTTTTGGCCGGGTCGACCGCACCACGCGCAACGGTCGACGCTGCAGCGCCGCCCGCGCATATCTTGCGCCGGCACTGAGACGCGCGAATCTCAAAACGGTGACCGGTGCGCTGGTGCACCGGGTGCTGTTCCTAGGCGATCGAGCCGTCGGCATCGAATACTCCCGCGACAATGTCGTCACTCAAGCGTACGCCGACCAGGAAGTGATTCTGTCGGCCGGTGCGATCAATTCTCCGCAGCTGCTGCAATTGTCGGGGGTCGGCGCTGCCGATCAACTCGCCGCCGCCGGCATCGACATGCGCGTCGAGCTGCCTGAGACCGGCGCGAACCTGAATGACCACCCGGACCTTGTCGTCCAACACCACTGCTTGCAACCTGTCTCGATCTACAATGCCAATCGGGGGCTTGGAAAAATGCTGACGGGCTTACGCTGGTTCGCTGGCCTCGGCGGCCTGGCAGGCTCCAATCATTTTGAGGCGGGCGGGTTTCTGCGCAGCCGCGCGGGGGTGGAACAACCCGATCTGCAGCTCACATTTATGCCCTTGGCGATCAAGCCAGGAACCGTCGACGACGTGGGTATGCATTCGTTCCAAGTGCATATCGATCTGATGCGGCCCAAAAGTTTGGGTCGAGTGACGATTCGCTCGGCTGACCCGGCTGCGGCGCCGTCGATCTGCTTCAATTATCTCGCTGATCCCCAGGATCGCGAGGATTTGCGCACGGCCGTGCGTCTGACGCGCGAGATTTTGGCGCAATCGGCCTTGACCCCCTATCGGGGCGAGGAGCTGAATCCCGGCGATGCGATTCAAAGCGACGCGGACATTGATGCCTGGGTGAGGCGCAGCGTCGAGACCTGTTATCACCCAGTGGGTACCTGCCGCATGGGACTGGATCCTCGCAGTGCCGTGGTCGATGCGCAGTGCCGGGTTCACGGTGTCGCGGGTTTGCGCGTGATCGACGCCTCTGTCATGCCCGCTATCGTGAGCGGCAACACCAATGCGCCGACCATCATGATTGCCGAGAAGGTGAGCGATCTTCTGCGCGGGAAGCCCTCGCTGCCGCGCGAGCAACCCGCGGTATGGATTCATCCCGATTGGGCCACCTCGCAACGTTGATATCGCCGGAGCAGAAATCATGACAGCGACTTCCGCACCCACCGCCGCGACGCCTGCCGTCGATCATCGAGCGGCGAGAATCGATCTGGCCGCGGCATTTCGCTGGTTTGCACGGCTCAAGATGCACGAATCGGTCGCGAACCATTTGAGCGTCGCCGTGTCCCCCGATGGCGCTAAATTCTTGATTAATCCGCGCGGCCGACATTTTTCTCGCATGTCTGCAGGGGATCTGCTCCTGCTCGACGCGAATGACCCGACCACCCTGGAGCGAACGGACGCACCCGATCCGACCGCCTGGTATTTGCATGCAAGGCTGCACGCGCGCTTGCCGCAGGCGCGTTGCGTGATGCACCTGCATCCGAAGTATGCAACGGCGCTTGCGTGTCTCGACGATCCGACCATGTACCCCATCGACATGAATACCACGCGCTTTTTCGGTCGAGTGGCGTTGGACAACCAATTCTGCGGCATGGCGTTGTCGGATGGCGAGGGCGACCGCACGGCTGACCTGATGAGTGAGGGCAAATCCGTGCTTCTGATGGCCAATCACGGCGTCCTCGTCATCGGCCATAACGTTGCTGCGGCATTCGACGAGCTGTACTACTTCGAGCGCGCGGCGGAGACGCTGCTGACCTGTTATGCCACCGGGAAAGCGCTGCGGATCGTGCCCGCCGCCGCGGCCGCCATCACGGAACGCCAATGGCGAGATTACGGACAACTCGCTATCGATCATCTGGACAACATCAAGGCGATTCTGGATGCGGAGGAGCCCACTTATCGGCGCTGAGACGACCGGCCGGAGCGCACGCACGCTGATGCGAGGAGCCCACTTATTGGCGGGATTCTGGCTGTCGGTCGTTACCATTGCTGCCGCCGAGCCTGCGCAGGTGAGGACCAATCCCACGCAGGCGGCTGTGGGCGCCACGGAACCCTCGAGCTGCCGAACCGTCCGCTTTTCCGATGTCGGATGGACCGATATCACTGCGACCACGGCGCTCACCTCGCGCCTGCTTCAGGCCTTAGGTTATCGAACCGTCACGCAAATCCTGTCGATTCCCGTCACCTATGCATCGCTCAAGAATCGGCAAATTGATGTTTATCTCGGCGACTGGGAGCCCAGCATAGCCGAGGATCGCAGGCCCTATCTGGCCGACGGATCCGTGCAGGTGGTACGGGCGAATCTCGAAGGCGCCAAGTACACCTTGGCCGTTCCTTCCTACCTGGCCGCCGCCGGCGTCAAGAACTTTGCCGATCTGCACGAGCATGCCGATCGGTTCAAACGAAGAATCTTCGGCATCGAACCCGGCAACGACGGTAATCGGATCATCGGCACCCTCATCGCGCAGAACCACTTTGGCTTGGGCGATTGGACGCTAGTCGAATCGAGCGAGCAAGGCATGTTGAGCGAGGTCGACCGCGCGATCCGCAGATCCGACTGGATTGTGTTCCTAGCCTGGTCGCCGCATCCCATGAATCTCAAGTACCACATCGACTATCTCGCAGGGGGCGATAATACATTCGGTACGGGCTACGGCGGCGCCACGATCTACACCGACGTGCGCGCCGGCTATCTTGCCGAGTGCCCCAACGTCGGAGCGCTGTTGCAGAACCTCGAATTCACCCCGGAAATCGAGAGTCAGTTGATGGCGTTCATTTTGGACGACCACTTGGACGGTGCCAAGGCTGCGAGCCGCTTTCTCGCCGCGCATTCAGCGCTCCTCGATAGGTGGCTGGCGGGAGTGACGACGATCGACGGCAAGCCGGGCGCCGAGGCCGTGCGCCGAAGTCTACACACTTCGGAATTGCACCGATTTGCCGACCACCTCGACGAGGCGAATGAGTGGGTGATCGGGCACAAGATCCCCTTGGGCGCATGGCTCAACAATGGGGTCGAATTCGCGATGCACCACGCGCAGCGTTTCTTCGACGGTGTTTCCTCCGCGCTGGGGTCGGTGATTGTGATGCTTACCGCGCTCCTTATGCGAGTCCCGGCATTGTTGCTCATCGTCGTGTTGACGGCGGCCGCCTTTCTTTTGCATCGTTCGCCGGCACTAACGATGTTCGTACCAGGGTCGCTGCTACTCATCGACAACCTGGGCTATTGGGAAGCAACGATCCAGACCTTCTCTTTAGTACTGTTTTCGACCTTGGTGTGCGTGCTGTTCGGCGTGCCCATCGGTATCGCGGCTGCACACCGGCCGTGGTTCTATAAATTCCTGCATCCCATCCTGGATCTCATGCAGACCATCCCCACCTTTGTCTATCTGATCCCGACCTTGGTGCTCTTCGGATTGGGTGTGGTGCCTGGATTGATTTCGACGGTGATCTTTGCGATTCCTGCACCCATCCGCTTGACTCATCTCGGCATTTCGTGCGTGCCCAAGCACATGCTTGACGTGGGCGAGGCGTTCGGCGCCACTCGCCGCCAACTACTGCTAAAAATTGAGTTGCCGCACGCACTGCCGACCATCGTGGCCGGCATCACGCAATGCATCATGCTCAGCCTGTCGATGGTGGTGATTGCCGCTTTGGTTGGCGCGGACGGGCTGGGCAAGCCGGTGGTGCGGGCGCTCAATTCCGTGAATATCGCCATGGGCTTCGAGGCGGGCCTCGCGATCGTCATCCTCGCCATTATCTTGGATCGGGTTTTCAAACGCTCACGCGGTAACCCATGACCCCTCGCGCAAGGCGTGCTTGGCTGATATTCGGTGCGTTGGCCGGCTGCGTAGTGTCGGCGATTCAAATCCTCCATGGTGCGCGGATACCCGTAGGTTTCCTGCCCGGGGTCGCCGCGCGCGTCAATGGCCGAGAAATCGATGCAGCCAGCGTCGACCGCACCGTCGCCGGTTTCGATGCACGTCTGCGAAAAGCTGAACCGGCCGCCCGCCGGCGAGTAGTGTCGCGGATGATCGACGAGGAGCTACTGGTGCAGCACGCTCTGGATAGCGGTGCGGTCGAAACAGATCCGGAGGTGCGCGCCGCCTTGGTGCGGGCCGCGATCACACGCATCAACTCGGAAATCTCGTCTCAATCCGTGACGGAATCCGAACTCGACGGCTACTACGAATCGCATCGGACCGCCTATGCCAGTCCGACTAGTTATCAGGTGACGGCCCTATATTTCGAGTCTAGGTTCTTTCCTGACGTGCGGGAATCACGGCGCCGCGCCGATTCGGCGCTGGCCGGCGTGCGTGCCGGTCAAGCCGTGGAGTCGCTGCTGAGCACTACGGATGTCCTGCCATTCGAACCACCCCGTCAGGCGGCAACGGCGCGCACTCTCGCCAATTATTTCGGGTCGCCTCTGATCGATGATCTGGATCGTCTTCGGGCCGGGGAAGTGACCGAGCCGACCGCGTTCGGCCGCGGCGTTCTAGTGCTGTATTTGAACCGGCGCGTCGAGCGTGCCGTGCCGAATCTGCAGAGCATCCACGATCTGGTGCAAGCGGATGCCGTGCGCGACAAGCAGGAAACAGCGCTGGAGGATTTGCTCGCGTCGCTGCGTCAGTCGGCGCGCATCGATATCGCTCCCGACTCGCACGCGGTTTCGAAGAACTAATTCATTCAACTCATTCGCAGGTAGACAATTATGCAATGGCGCACGCGGATTAACAGGTCCCGACTGTCGATGGTGCTCGCCGCCGTTCTCCTTGCGGCGCTGTCCGCGCCGGCTGGGGCAGGCCCGCATAAGACGACCGGTACGCTCAGCGAATCCGCAGCAGATTTCAAGGATGCGCAGGTCGACCCCGCGGGGACGGTCAACGATGCCGCCAGGCCTGACGATCTCATGCACAGGCTGCGAAACCCGGTATCGCATGACGAGCAGATTTTATTCGGCGATCTGCACGTGCACAGCACCGTATCATGGGATGCCTTCGTATTCTCTCTGCCCGTATTCGGCGGATCCGGCGCGCATCCCCCGGCCGACGCCTGCGATTTCGCGCGCTATTGTTCGTCGTTGGACTTTTTTGCGCTCACGGATCATGCGGAGACTTTGACGCCGCGCCAGTGGGGCGAAAACAAGAGGGTTCTGAGACAGTGTTCAGCCGTGGGCAACAGCGGCGACACCGAAGACCTGATCACCTTTACCGGGTTCGAGTGGACGCAGGCCGGCACCACCCGTGAGAACCACTATGGTCACCGTAACGTGATCTTCCGAGATCAAGATGAAGCGCATCTGCCGCGGCGCTCCATTTCTCCCATGCCGCCGTATTTCGATCCCGATCTGCCGATTCTCACCAAGATGCGCCAGCGCGAACCGCGGGTGAGCGGCTACGTGGCGATGATGCAGGAGCTGTCGAAGGTGCCGGTCTGCGCGGAAAACGTGGACACCAAGGTGTTACCCGACAATTGCTTCGAAGTGGCGCTGCGGCCGGAGGACCTATCGCGCAAGCTCGACGAATGGGGCTTCGATGCGCTGGTGATTCCGCATGGCACGGCGTGGGGTCTCTCGAATCCCCCCAGCGCGGATTGGGCTCACGAGTTGACGCCTGCGATAGCCGGCGATCCGCGTCAGCACCTGATCGAGGTTTATTCCGGTCATGGCAATTCCGAGCAGTATCGATCCTGGCGCGAATATCGGACCGGGTCCAATGGCGAGAAAATCTGCCCGGAGCCAACCCAGGATTATTTGCCCATGTGCTGGCAAGCCGGACGCATCATTCGTGCGCGCTGCGACGCCCAGCACCTGCCGACGGACGAATGCGAACGGCGGGAGCGCGAAACCCGGCAACGAGAGCTGGATGCGCCCGTGGGCTTTGCAGCAGCGGGATTTCTCGCGGTGCCGGGGGCGAAGACGGAAGAGTGGCTCGACGCCGGTGAATGCCGCGATTGCTTTCTACCCACCTGGCATCACAACCCACTGGGCTCGGTGCAATATATTCTGGCCCTTGGCGAAGATCGAGAGGGCCAAGATCCCCTCCGCTTCAGATTCGGCATGATCGGATCGACCGATAATCACAACGCCATGCCCGGCGAGGGCTACAAGGAGGTGGCCCGCTGGAATTCGATTTTACTATTGCGGCTGTCGAGCCCCGACGCCAAGCGATTTTTCTTGCCGGCGCCGGCGGAGCCGAAGGCGGAGAGCCGTCCCGTGACTCCGAATCTATATTCCTCATCTTGGGCCACTTGGGATGTCGAGCGCACGAACAGCATGTCGATCACCGGAGGCCTGGTGGCGGTTCACGCCGTGCGCCGAACGCGCGGCGCAATCTGGGACGCGCTCAAGGCCCGCAATGTGTATGCGACCAGCGGTGATCGAATCCTATTGTGGATGGACCTCCTCAATGCGCCGGAAGGACGGAAGCCCATGGGATCGGGTGTGCAGATGAACGCCAGTCCCGAGTTCGAAGTCATGGCCGTCGGTGCATTCGTTCAAAAACCCGGTTGCCCGGATTTCCAGCGCAAGGTGCTGGGTCCCAAGCGCCTCGAGACGCTTTGCCACAATGAGTGCTTCAATCCGACGGCGCGACGCCGGCAGATCACGCGAATCGAGGTGGTGAGGATTCATCCACAGCACCATACCTCCGAGCCAGTCGACGGCTTGATCGAGGACCCTTGGTTGACCTTGAAATGTCCTGCCAATGAGGCGGGATGCCGGGTACGTTTCTCCGATCCGGATTTCCTGCGCACCGGCCGCGATGCGCTTTACTATGTGCGCGCCATCCAGGAGCCGTCGCCGGCGGTCAATGGCGGACAGTTGCGGTGCAAGTTCGATGCGGCCGGACGCTGCACTCAAGTCAACCTATGTTCGGGCGATCCCAAGAAAACCAATTCAGCCGACGAATGTCTGGAAGCCGTCGAAGAGCGTGCGTGGTCATCGCCGATATTCGTGGACAGGCGCCCGGCCGTGAAGACGGCAGCGTCGCTGCGCGAGACCGGACGTTGACAGCGGAGTGTGCGCAGTGACTGCCAAGCGCTGCGCAGCTACGTGCGTGCGGAGTGCAGGCAGGTTCCTCGTGCCGCTTGCATTCGTTCTGGCGATGGTCAACCGGCCGGTGCCGGCGCACGAGCGAAGCGAGTCCCTTTCGCATTGGAACTATATGTCCGGGCATTTAACCGGGGTCCTGACGGTGCGCGCGCGCGAGGTCACTCGGCTGACTCTGCCTGGGGAAGATTATGATTCCCTCGCCCAGATTTTTGCGGCCCACGTCGAGAAAACCGTCACCGCCGATGTCGATGGGAAACCCTGCGTCCCGTCAAGGCCTCCTCAAGCGCTGGAAGCGGAGGCCGGATACATTCGGATCGGGGTCGAGATGCGTTGTTCGCCCGGCGAATCGCTTGCCATTCGCGTCGGTGTGCTATTTGACGTTGCGCCATCGCATCATCATTTTGTCTATGCCGAGCGGGCTGCGGGCGCGGGGCAGGAAGCCATCCTCACCGTGTCCTCGCGCGAGTTGCAACTCGAACTCAATCGCTCCCGGTCTAGTGGCGGGCGGTTTCTGCAGTTCGTCGAGATGGGAGTCGAGCACATCGCCACGGGAATCGACCATCTGGCGTTTTTGCTGGCGCTGCTGGTCACGGCGCGCAACACGCGGCGGGTGCTGCTGATCGTGACCGGCTTTACCTTGGGCCACTCGCTGACGTTGACGCTGGCCGTCACCGGGCTCGTGGCGGCCAATCGGGGGGCCGTCGAGGCGCTGATTGGTTTGACGATAGCGCTCGCCGCCGCGGGCAATCTGGTACAGGGCGAACGCGAGGGGCGCGTCGCGGCCCTGGTTGCCGCGCTGATGATCTGCTCGGTGCTGCTCATCCCCGCCATGGCGAGACCGGACATGCCTGCGGCATTGGTGGCCTCGATTGCTTTGACGGCGGCCAGTTTCGTATGGCTGAGCGGTTCGATGGCGGTAAACACGTCGATCAGAGCGCGTTTCGCGATGGCGCTGGGCTTCGGCTTGATTCACGGGCTTGGATTTGCGAGCGCGTTGCAGGACCTTAATTTGCCACGGAATATGTTGGCGTCGACCCTGGTTGGGTTCAACATCGGCGTGGAGATCGGTCAGCTAACGGCGGTGGGGCTGGCCGTGATGTTATTTCGAATTGCCGGGCGGCTGTGCCCGCCGTTCGAGCGTTCCGGTACCCCGGCGGTGGTCGCGAGCGCCGCGCTGCTGGCGATCGGCTGCGCGTGGTTCATTACGCGGACCGTCACATTCGGTAACTAGCTGTCGAGGACCATCTTTCTGCCCGGCGCATCGGCATTCTTCCACGCTGCGACTCCCACGTCCTGAACAGAGATCCACCGCAATTCGGACACATCCGCTTGCGGAGGGTGGCATTTTTGGGGGCATTTCAAATTCAGTATGGATAAGAATCTATAATAAGCAATTGGTTGCAGATCGAGTTCGGTGGCTTCATCGACGTCGAATTTCGGCAGGCCTGGCCGTAACAGCGTATCCATGTCCCGCCGAAACGCTTCCGCCATATACTCCCGAAACGCTTGATGCGTACGAGATTGGGTCCAAGACCGAATGGTTGGGGCACCGCCTTCGCGCAAACGCAGCTGCCTTCTATTATGACTATAAGAATGTGCAGGTCGCAAAATACACCACGACATCGCTCATATACAATGGTGCGAAAGCGAAGATTTACGGTATCGACCTCGACATTGAGGCACAGGTGACCAGCAATTTTGGGGTCAGCGCCGGAGTGGAGTGGTTGCACGCGCGCTATACGGACTTCCCGTCCGCGCCCTTCAGTACTCCTGTTGTCGGAGGGGGGGGCACTGCTGTATTACGCAAGCGCGGCGGGCAACACGCTGAACAACGCGCCGAATGCCACAGCCACTCTTCGGCTTGATTATCGTATTCCGTTACCGGTGGGATCTCTCGACATAAATGCCGCCAATAGCTATAGCAGTGGATACTTCCAAGAACCGGATAACTATCTAAGGCAGCGAGCCTACAATCTGACCAATGCGTCGGTCTCGTGGAGGTCAAGCAATGACCGGATCATGCTGAAGGTGTATGGCGACAACCTATTCAATAAAGCCATCGCTACGCAGCTGTCGACACTCCCTGTACCTCCACTCGGCTATCTAGCGGATTACGCGGCGCCGCCCCGCATGTATGGAGTGTCCGCGCAATACACATTTTAATCAGCTTAGGCCATTTTTTCCTTTGACATCACTCGCGCGTAATCCACCCAGCCGCGCATGGAGACGGCCGCGAGTGGCCAAGGCGAACAGCACCATGATTTCGTCCGGCGCCGGCGCATCGGCAAGCGACACGGTGATGGTGTCGTAGTGGGAGCGCACATACAGAGCGTCTTTGTGCGCCAACGGAATATCGATCATCGTCCCCGGTCCACCGAGCTTCCCGGTTGAAGGAACCCAGGCCTTGCCGCCCCCCACTGCATCGCGCACCGGATCCGCGAATCGCGTGGTGAGCAGCGCGTTGCCGTGCTCATATTCGCCGGCGATACCCACCAGGCAGGCCTTGCCGTAACTCACAATCTTCCCTCCGCCGGCCAGCTCAGTCAGCCTGCGGCCGAATTCTTGGCCGAGCTTGTCCGAATTCTTGACTAGACGGCCAAGGCCGCGGCTGAATCGCCCAGCATAGGGATTTTGCACGACCGCGGCCAACACCATCTTGCGCAGCATCCCGCCATCCGCGAGCTGGCCGCTCTCATTGGCCAGCGTATCCTCCACCAGGGTAGCCATCTTGCGTATGTGATAGCCGTGAAAATTGGCTTTCTTCATCCTCATCCTACCTTC
>WNFR01003044.1_pt1 | contig 27058 bp, 30 predicted proteins | sample 5400221 | NCBI WGS metagenome assembly WNFR01 (sample SAMN13153357, study PRJNA577476) | soil metagenome | isolation source: 40 cm soil under Madrone tree | place: USA:California | collected 2016-06-14
TCGGCATGCTGTACGAACGACGGCACAGCCGGCTGATCGAGGCATTCGGCGGCATCGCGCGGGTGGTGCCGCTGTTCGCCGCGATCCTCACGATCGTGTCGCTGTCGTCCATCGCGCTTCCGGGCACCAACGGGTTCGTGGGCGAGTTCCTGGTGCTGCTGGGCTCCTTCCGCACCTATCCGATCGCGACGGCGCTCGCGACGAGCGGCGTGATCATCGCGGCCGCCTATCTGCTGACCGCGCTGCAGCGCGTGATTTACAATCCCCTGAAGAACCCGGAGAATGAGCGGCTCACGGACCTGACGCCGCGCGAGCTCGCCGTGCTGATCCCGCTGCTCGTCGGCATTCTGTGGCTGGGGATCTATCCCAAGCCGTTCCTGCAGCGCATGGAGCCCTCCGCGCGCTCCCTCATCGAACAGATGCGGCCGCAACCGTGAGCCTCGACCCCGCGGTCTACAGCGATCTCCTGCTGTCGCTCCTGCCCGAGCTCGTGCTGACCGGGTGGGCGCTCGTACTGTTGCTCTTCGTCGCGTGGCGTCATCGCACCGCGCGGGATTTGCGGATCGCGGGGTGGCTGACCCTCGTAGCCCTTTTGTCGACCGCGATCGCCGTATGGTGGTTGTGGTGGAACCGCGCTGCGCTGAGGGGACCGGGCCTCGTGGCGATGGTCGCGCTGGACGACTTCCGCTGGGTCGCCGACTGGGTCTTCCTCGGCGCCGCCGCGCTCACGGTGCTGATCTCGTTCGCGTATCTGGAGCGGGAGCAGCTGCTGATCCCCGAGTACTACGTGCTGGTGATCTTCGCTACGCTCGGCATGATGGTGATGGCCGCCGGCGCCGATCTCATGGTGATCTTCCTGGGACTCGAGCTGATGTCGGTCGCGGTCTACGTGCTCGCGGGTCTGGACCGGCGGCGCGCGCGGTCCGCCGAGGCCGCGCTCAAATACTTCCTGCTCGGCGCGTTCGCCTCGGGATTCCTATTATATGGCATCGCGCTCGCGTATGGCGCGACCGGCACGACCAATCTCGGTCTGATCGGCGGGCAGGTCAGCACCATGGGCAAGCCGAGCGTCATGTTGCTGGCCGGGCTGGCGCTCTTGATCGTGGGATTCGCATTCAAGATCGCGGCGGTGCCGTTCCACATGTGGGCACCGGACGTCTACGATGGCTCGCCCACACCGGTGACGGCGTTCATGGCGACGGGCGTAAAGGCGGCCGCGTTTGCGGCATTGTTCCGCGTCCTGAATCAAGCCTTCGCCCCGGTTACCGCCTGGCATGACATCCTGTGGTGGCTCGCCGTCGTCACGATGATCGGCGGTAACCTCTTCGCCCTCGGCCAGCGGTCGCTCAAGCGGATGCTCGCCTACTCGTCGGTCGCGCACGCGGGCTATCTGCTCGTCGCCGTGACCGCCGGCGGCGCGGCCGGCACGAGCGCATTCCTCGTCTACGTCATCGCGTACACGCTGATGTCGCTCGGGGCATTCGCCGTGCTGTCGGCGAAGGGCAGGGCAGGCGAGAGCGATGTGTTGATCGATGATCTCGCGGGGCTCGCCAGCCAGCGACCCTGGCTCGCCTTCGCGCTCGCCGTGTGCATGTTGTCGTTACTCGGCTTTCCCGGAACCGCCGGCTTCATCGGCAAGTGGTACATCCTCATCGCCGCCACCAGCGCCGGGCAGAATACCCTGGCCGCCATTCTCGTGCTGACCAGCGTCGTCTCGGCAGGGTACTATCTTCCCGTTATCATGGCGATGTACATGAAACCGCCGCCGGTCGAGTCCGCCCACGTCGATATGTATCTCGACCGGTGGGGACGGACCGCCGTCGCGGTCGTCGTCGTCGGCCTGCTGCTCTTTGGCGTCTGGCCCAACCGGCTGTTCGATCTTGCGAAATCGGCAGGACACAGCGTACACGCGACAGCCGACACAGCCACAAACCCACCCTAAAGGGCCCTTCAGATGGCCGTGAAGCTTCCCGCGACAATCTTCCGCCAGTACGACATTCGCGGCCTCGTGGACGAGCAGCTTACTCCCGCGGCCGCACGGGCCGTCGGCCAAGCGTACACCACGTTCGCCTGGGAGCGGCTCCGCACGGGGAAGCCACCGCGCGTCGCCGTGGGGCGCGACAACCGGCCGTCGGGCGCCGCACTCGCCCAGGGCGTGCGCGAAGGCATCGCCGCCGCGGGGGGCGCCGCGATCGACGTCGGCGAGCTGCCGACTCCCGCCCTCTACTTCGCGACCATCGGCGAGGACATTCAGGTCCTCTATCGCCTGATCAATGACGGCAAGCTCGCCACGAGGTCCGGCGGTACGATCACGGCGCACGGCGCACTGCTCACGGCGTACCGAGAAGCCATCGTCCAGCGCAACGCGCCACTCGCGCGCCGACTCAAAGTCGTGGTGGACTGCGGCAACGGGGTCACGAGTCTCGTCGCGATCGAGACCCTCAAGCAGCTGGGCGCTGATGTCGTTGCGCTGTTCGCCGAATCGGACGGGACGTTCCCGCATCACCATCCCGATCCCACGGTCCTCGAGAACCTCCACGACCTGCAGGTCGCCGTCAAAAAGGAGAAGGCGGGGCTGGGGATCGCCTTCGACGGCGACGGCGATCGCATCGGCGCGGTGGATGAGAAGGGCGAGCCGGTGCTCGGTGATCAGCTGCTGGTGTTGTTCGCGCGCGACCTGGTGCATCGCATGGGCAAGAACCATCCGGTGATTTTCGATGTGAAATGCTCGGAGGTGCTGCCGCAGATGCTGAAGCAGGCCGGTCTCGAGCCCGTGATGTGGAAGACGGGGCATTCGTTCATCAAGCAGAAGATGAAGGAGATCGGCGCCCCGCTCGCCGGCGAAATGAGCGGCCATATGTTCTTCGGCGGCGACTGGTACGGCTTCGATGACGCACTCTTCGCCGCGGCCCGGCTCCTGGCGTATGTCGCGCGCGAAGGGGGGGGGGGCCCGCTCTCGCGCCTCCTCGCCGACCTGCCGAAGACCTACGCCACACCGGAATTGCGCGTCGATTGTCGCGATGAGGAGAAGTTCGAGGTCGCCCAGCAAGCGGCGGAGGAATTCGCCGCGAAGTATCCCGTCTCGACGCTCGACGGCGTGCGCATCACGTTCCCCGAAGGGTGGGGATTGCTACGCGCCTCGAACACGCAGCCGGTCCTGGTCATGCGGTTCGAGGCGACGACCCCGAAGGCGCTCGACGCGTATCGCGCCGAGGTCGAGGGCTGGCTGGCGGCGCGCGGCGTGACGGCGTGACACGCGCGAACCGGCGCACGCTGTATTTGATCGGCGCCGGTCTGCTGGTGGCTGCGTTGGTCGGCGGCCGCTGGCTGGCGGTGGAGACGGCGGAACGGGCGTGGGACCGCACCTTCGCGGGAGGCGAGGCATTGATTGCCACCCGCGATCTCGCCCGGCTGCTGCAGGCGCTCGTCCTCCTCATCGCGATCACCTGGATGGCCGGCAATCTGCTGATCGTCTATCGGGCGATCGGCTCGGTGCAGATGCCGCGCCGGCTCGGCGATCTGGAAATCGTTGAAGCCGTGCCGCGCCGCACGCTCCTCGCCGGTACGGTCCTGCTCGGCGTAATCCTGGGCTCGTTCTTGTCGCTGGGCGCGGGGGACTGGTGGCGTCATTTCATCCTCGCGACGTCGCCACCGCACTTCGGCGTTCCCGACTCGACAAGACTGGGCCACGACGCCGGGTACTACGTCAGCGTTGTCCCCTGGCTCGCGGGACTGCAGAACCGCACGCTCGTTCTGGTCGTCGGCGCCCTCGGCATCGTGGCGCTGCTCTATGGTGTGATCGGCTCGCTCCGGATTCGGCACGGCCGCATCCGCGCCAGCGACTACGCGCGCGCCCACCTCGGGGTGTTGCTCGCGTGTCTCGCTTTCGCCATTGCGTGGGGCGCGGTGCTCGATCCCGCCGAAATCGTGGGCGGCCTGCACGGCGAGGTCGATCAGGCTGCCCTCAGCGCGCGCATGCCGGGAGCGAACGTCGTCGCCGCGGTCGCGATCGTGACGGCAATCATCTCGCTGGCCTGGGCCTGGCGGGACCGGCCCACGCTGATTCTCGCCGGCTGGGCGGCGCTGCTCGTCTCGCTCACCGCGGGCTACTTCGTGATTCCCGGGGTCGTCCGCGCGTCGTCCGGCACTGGGCCGAAGAACGCGGACCTGGTACGGCGCCGTGCGGCGCTCGAGCGCGTCTCATTCGGGCTGGTCAACGTGGATCCCAGCTCGCCGCCGCCGTTCCCGTCGGGGGAAGCGGCGGTGCGGATGATCCCGTTGTGGGATCCCGCCCATGTCGGCGCGGCGCTGGGCGTCCCCGCCCACGCCGTCGCGCTTCGGCCGCCGCGCCCGGAAGACCACGGGGGCGGGGCGGTCTGGATGGTGGCTCCCACCATTGCTCCCGGTCCGGTGCGCCTCGCGGCGGAAACGGACACCGGTTTGGTGGTGTCGTCACTCCCGACCGAGAACGCCCCGTTGTTATTCGGTCCCGGATTGTCGGGCACGGTGGTGACTTCAGAGGACAGCGCACCGCTCGCGCCCACCGGCTCTGGAGCGGTGCGGCTCACCGGCGCCTGGCGTCGCTTCGCGATCGCGTGGACGATTCAGTCCTGGGGATTGGCGCGCGGCGAATCCAACGGCAGGGTCCTGCTGTGGCGGCGCGACGTTGCCGAGCGACTTCAGCGGCTCGCTCCGTTTGCACGGTTCGGCGCTCCGGCACCGGTGCTGCGCGATGGTGCCTTGTGGTGGGTAAGCTGGGGCTATGTGTCGCACGACGCGTTTCCGCTGGTGCGACCGCTTCCCTGGGGCGACGGTGAAGTGCGCTTCCTGCGCGCGGGTCTCGTCGGTGCGGTGCGCGTCACCACGGGCGAGACGCATCTCTGGCTGGCGCCGGGGTACGACTCGCTGACTGCTGCTTGGGCCCGACGATTCAAGCCGTTGATCGAACCCGCGGACAGCCTGCCCAGGGATCTCCGCGCGCAGCTGGCCTATCCCGTCGAGACGTTGAAGATCGCCATTGCCGCATTGCTGCGCGCCAGCGCCGATTCCGCCGTTCAAGCCGGATGGCTCATGCGTCCACAAGAACCATATCAGCTGGGCGCACCCGACGGGGCAATCTGGACCGGCGTTGCCCTTGAAACGGGGCTACTCGCCCCCAAGCGGTTCGTGGGTCTGGGCGCGGCCGCCATCACGCCGCGCGGCGTCGAGCTTCATCTCTGGCAGCCGTCTGCAGACGAGGCCGGCGTCGAGCGACTGCCGGGCGAGCTGGTCGGCTCGTCGTTGTTGCGACCCGGTACACTGCGTGCGTGGCCGGCCGGGAAGACGCTCATCACGGTGCAAGCGCAGATCTTCGACCCCGTCACCCCCACCCCTCGGACACGACCCCCTCCGCGCGTCACGGAGGTCTATGTGACGTTCGACGGGCGCGCCGGACATGCCCTGACGGCCCGCGCCGCGCTACTGGGCGGGGAACAGATCATCACCGACACGACGCTCGCGGCACGCTGGGAAAGGGCGCAGCGGCTGGCCGTCCGGGCCGATTCGGCGCTGGCCGCCGGAGACCTTGCGGAGTTCGGACGCCTCTGGCGGTTGCTGATCGGTGAGCTTGCTCACGTCCAGCGCCCCCGGTAGGTTGCGCCGCCGTGACGGTCCCCCCCCCTGGAACGATCGTTGTCGCGCTTGGAGGAAACGCCGTCGCGCCACCCGGTGAGCGGGCGACGATCAGCAATCAGTTCCGCCATACGCGCGCGAGTCTCGTGCCCATCGTCGACCTCGCGGCGGCGGGGTGGCACATCGTCCTCGTCCATGGCAACGGACCGCAGGTCGGCGACGAGCTGGCGCGCAACGAGATCGCGGCGGATCAGGTCGAGCCGCTGCCCCTCGGGGTGCTGGTCGCCGGAACAGCAGGGTGGATGGGATACATGATCCAGCAGTCGCTGCAAAATGCGCTCGCTCGCGCGGGCGTACGGCGATCCGTCGTCACGCTGATCACGCAGACCCTGTGTCGGGCCGACGATCCCGATTTGCGCACGCCGTCCAAACCGGTCGGCCATACACTCGATCCGGTGCGGCAGGCGCGGCTCGTGGCTCGGGGGATTCCGGTCCGGGACGGGCGGCGGCTCGCGCCCAGTCCCAAGCCGGCCGGGATTGTCGAGCAGCAGATGGTGCGTGATCTGGCGGCCGCCGGCCACATCGTGATCGCCGGAGGCGGCGGGGGACCGCCGGTCTATCAGGACCCCAAGCTGGGACTCGAAGGCATCGACGCCGTCGCCGACAAGGATCGCGTCGCCGCGATCCTCGGCCGGGAAATCGGCGCGCAGGTGTTGTTGATCCTGACGAACGTGAGTGCTGTCTACCGCGGTTTCGGCACACCGCACCAGGAAGCCATCCGGCGGCTGACGCTGGCGCAGGCCGAGCACCTGCTCGCCGGCAAGGAGCTGGGGGCCGGCAGCATGCGGCCGAAGGTCGAAGCCGCCGCGGAGTTCGTCCGTACCGGGGGCGAGCGGGCCATCATCGCCGAGCTGGCCCACGGGCTTGCCGCGCTCCGCGGCGAAGCCGGAACGACGATCGCGAAGGAGCACGTGTGAATCTGCACGAGTATCAGGCGCGGGACATTTTGCGAAAGCACGGCATCCCCGTGCCGCCGGGCGACGTCGCGACGACGCCGGCCGAGGCGCGCTGGATCGCCGAGCGCTTCGGCGGCAAGGTCGTCGTGAAGGCGCAGGTGCACGCCGGCGGCCGCGGGAAAGCGGGCGGCGTCAAACTCGCGGACGGAGCCGACGCCGCCACGACGGCGGCGTCCGCCATCCTCGGGATGACGATCAAGGGCCTCACCGTCCACAAGGTGCTCGTCGCGGCGGCGGCGGAGATCGCCACCGAGAGCTACGTCGGGATCATCGTGGATCGCGCGTCGCAACGGCCGGTGCTGATTGTCAGTTCCGCCGGCGGCATCGACATCGAAGAAGTCGCGGCCAAGACACCGGAGAAAATCCATCGGATCGCGGTGGACCCGCGATATGGTCTGCTGCCCCATCAAGCGCTGACGCTCGGCTTTGCGCTTTACACCGACGTGAAGCAGGCGCGTGCCGCCGCGGACATCATGCAGAAGCTCTACCACGTGGTCTATGCCGTCGGTGCATCGCTCGCGGAGATCAACCCGCTCGTCACAACTCCCGACGGGAGTGTCCAGGCGCTCGACGCCAAGATCTCCATCGACGACAACGAGCTCGAGCGCCGGCCGGAGATCGCCGCCCTTCGCGACGTCTCGGCCGAGGCCCCCGAGGAGGTCACCGCGCGAGAGGCGGGACTCACGTTCATCAAGCTCGATGGCGACGTCGGCTGCTGCGTGAACGGCGCGGGCCTCGCGATGGCGACGATGGATCTGGTGAAGTACTACGGAGGCCAACCCGCCAACTTCCTGGACATCGGCGGCAGCTCGAACCCGCAGAAAGTCGTCGCCGCGCTGCGGATCATGACGTCGGACCCGCGAGTCAAGGTCATCCTCTTCAACATTTTTGGCGGCATCACCCGAGGCGACGACGTCGCGAACGGCATCGTTCAGGCCACCAAGGAGTTTCCGCTCAAGGTGCCGATCGTGATCCGACTGACAGGCACGAACGAGCGGGCGGGCATTGCGATTCTCGAGCGGGCGGGATTCTCGGCATTGACGGACATGGACGAAGCAGTGAAGCAGGCGGTGGCCCTGTCCAAAGGAAAGGCCACTTGAGCGTCTTCATCGATCGATCCACCCGCCTCGTCGTGCAGGGAATCACCGGCCGCGACGGATCGTTCCACGCGAAGCAGATGATGGAGTACGGCACGAAGGTCGTCGCCGGTGTGACGCCAGGGAAGGGCGGCCAGCGGTTCGAGGACTCGGTCCCCGTATTCAACACCGTCGCCGAGGCCGTGCACGCTACCCAGGCGAATACATCGGTCATCTACGTACCGGCCGCGGTCGCCGCCTCCGCCATCTTCGAAGCCGCGGACTCAGGCATTGGGTTGATCATCTGCATCACCGAAGGGATTCCCGTCCTGGACATGACGCGCGCGCTACCGTTCGTGCATGAGCGAGGCGCGCGCCTGATCGGCCCGAACTGTCCGGGGCTGATCTCGCCGGGCCAGAGCAAGGTCGGAATCATCCCCGGCAACATCTGCACGCCTGGGAAGATCGGCGTCGTGTCGCGCAGCGGCACGCTGACCTACGAGATCGTGCACCAGCTCTCGACGCACGGGATGGGGCAATCGACGTGCGTCGGGATCGGCGGTGATCCCCTGATCGGCACGAACTTCGTCCACTGCCTCTCGGCCTTCGAGGCTGACCCCGAGACCGCCGCGATCGTGATGATCGGCGAGATTGGCGGCACGGACGAGCAGCAGGCGGCTGAATTCGTGAAAGAAAAGGTCAAGAAGCCGGTCGTTGGATTCATCGCCGGCCAGACCGCACCACCCGGGCGTCGCATGGGGCACGCCGGAGCGATCATTTCCGGTGCATCGGGCACGGCGGCCGAGAAGATGGCCGCGCTGGCGAAGGCGGGCATCAGCGTCATGAAGCGTCCCGCCGACGTCGTACCCCTACTGAAGGAGCGTCTGTAGCAGCATGCTGACCCTGGCCATCATCAAACCCGACGCCGTGGCGGCGAGACACACCGGCAAGATCATCGCACACCTCGAGGCCGAAGGCTTTCACATCCGCGAGGCCCAGATGGTGCGCTTGACTCAAGAACGCGCGGAATCGTTCTATGAAGTTCATCGGGAGCGGCCGTTCTTTCGGCCGCTCGTTTCGTTCATGACGTCCGGACCGGCGTTGGCCCTGGTGCTGGAGCGTGACGAGGCGGTCGGGCATCTGCGGAAAGTCATCGGGGCCACCGATCCAGCCCAGGCCGAGGCCGGGACCATCCGGCGACTCTACGCCCAATCGAAGGAGCGCAACGCGATTCACGCCTCCGATTCGGCGGAGAATGCCGCACGCGAAGTGGCGTTTTTCTTCCCGGCGCGCGGTAAGCGCTGACGCCGTTGACGCAAGTACCACAAGGGTTTAGCTTCGCTCACCATGTTGCGAGTCGATCTGCGGGAGTTGGCCCAGGGTGGGGGGGGGGCCGTAGATACCCAGGGCGAGCTCAAGCAGGACGATCCGGCGCTGGAGGGCGTGGATATCAGCCTGCGGGAGCCCGTATCGGTCACGGGCAGGCTGCAATCCCTCGGTGAGGGGCGCTTCTACTGGCAGGGAACGGCACGCACGGTTGTCGAGGGCGAGTGCCGGCGCTGCCTGACCCCGGTGGCGACACCGTTGCAGTTGGAAATCGGGGCGTTGTTTACACAGGACCCGGAAGCAGTGGACGATCCCGATTCGTATCCGGTGGCGCCGGACGCGACGGAAATCGACGTGACGCCCGCCGTGCGCGAGGAGCTGTTACTCGCCGCGCCGAGGTACGTGTTATGCCGTGAGGACTGCAATGGATTCTGCCCGCAGTGCGGCAAGGATCTGAACGCCGGGCCCTGCGGATGTGCGCCCGCTGCCGACGCCCGCTGGCAGCCGTTGCAGGCGCTGAAGGACAAACTCCGCTCTTAACCTAAGGACGATCGTAATGGCCGTACCGAAGCGCAGAACCTCCAAGCGCAAGAAGCGCGCGCGCCGCACGCACTACAAGGCCGTGCGCCCCACGCTGCAGCCCTGCCCGCGCTGCGGCGACAGCAAACAGCCCCATCGCGTTTGCCCGACGTGCGGGTATTACAACGGCGAACAGCGAGTGACCGTCGAGGACTGATGATCCGCATCGCGTTGGACGCGATGGGAAGTGACAACGCCCCTCAAGTCGAAGTGGAGGGCGCGGCGCAGGCGCTCACAGAGCTGCCCGGCGAATTCCAGATCCAGCTCGTTGGACGGAAGGCGGACATCGAGGCCGCGCTGGGCCGCGTCGGCGGGGTGGACCGCACGCGCATCGAGGTTGTCGACGCACCCGAAGTCGTGGGCATGGGCGACAAGCCCCTCGCGGCGATCCGCGGCAAGCCACGCTCGTCCATCGCCGTCGGGCTCAAGCTCCAGCAGAAGGGCAAGTCGGACGCCTTCATCTCGGCGGGGAACACCGGGGCCGTGCTGGCCGCGGCGACGCTCTTGCTGCGCCTGCACCCCGGTGTGCAGCGGGCCGCAATCGGCGCGCTGTTTCCCAGCGCCGGTGAGCCCGTGCTCGTGGTCGACGGCGGCGCCAACGTCGACTGCGACGCGCGCGAGCTGGTCGGCTTCGCCCACCTCGGGTCCGTGTACGCGCGCGACGTGCTGGGCCGCACTAATCCCACCGTCGGCCTGCTGAACATCGGCGAGGAAGACGAGAAGGGAAACGCGGTCGTCAAAGAAGCCCACCAGCTCCTCAAGCAAACCCCCGGCATCCACTACATCGGCAACGTCGAAGGCCGCGACATCCCCGTCGCCGAAGCCCGCGGGCAGCGGCTCGACGTCGTGACGTGCGACGGCTTCGTCGGGAACGTCGTGCTCAAGTTCTACGAATCTGCGGGACGCGTCTTCGTCTCGCTCATCAAGCGCGAAGCTGCGGACGTGCTGCAGCGGCCGGAGATGGGGAACGTGCTGCAGGTGCTCGATTACGCGACGTACGGTGGCGCACCGCTGCTGGGCGTCCAGGGCGTCGTGATCATCTGCCATGGCGCCTCTCCCGCCAAAGCCATCAAGAATGCGATTCGGGTCGCGGCCCAGGCCGTGCGGAGCCATCTCTCCGACGACATCGCGGCCGAGTTTTCCGAGGGGAAGGTGCCCGCGTGAAGCGTCCCTTCGCCGAGCTGTGGGGCACGGGCAGCTATGCGCCGGCGCGCGTCATGACGAACGACGAGTTCTCGAAATTCCTCGACACCTCGGACCAGTGGATTCAGGAGCGCACCGGTATTCGCGAGCGGCGCGTCTCGAGCAAGGACGAGACGAACGCCTGCATGGGCAAGGCGGCAGCGCTGCAGGTGCTCGAGAAGACCGGGCTCACTCCCCTCGACATCGACGCCATCGTCTATGCGACCGCGTCGCCCGACCGGCTGCTCCCGTCTCAGGCGTGCGACCTGCAGGCAATCCTCGGTGCGAAGAATGCGGCGGCATTCGACGTCGGCGCCGCGTGCTCCGGGTTCATTTACGCACTCAGTACCGCCGAGGGCATCATCGCGGCCGAGCAGGCCGAGCACGTCCTGGTGATCGCCGCCGAGAAACTCACCAGCATCATGGACTGGAGTGACCGGACGACCGCGGTGTTGTTCGGCGACGGCGCCGGCGCAACCATCGTGCGGAAGAGCACGAACGGGCGGGGCATTCTCTCCGGCTATCTGAAGACCGACGGCACGCTGGCGGAGCTGTTGTACCGGCCGGGCGGCGGGGCGACGCATCCACCCAGTGAAGAGCTGCTGAAGGATCACAGTTATTACATCAAGATGGCGGGCCGCGAAGTCTTCAAGGCCGCCGTCCTCTCGATGGCCGACGCCTGCGACCACGCGCTGCAACGCGCCGGTCTCGACGCCGGCGCCATCGATCTGCTGATTCCCCACCAGGCCAACATCCGCATCATCGAAGCCACGGCAAAGCATGCCGGCATGCCGATGGACAAGGTCTACGTCAACGTGGACCGCTTCGGCAACACATCGGCGGCGTCCATCGCGATCGCGCTCGACGAGGCCGTCAAGACCGGCCGCCTGAAGCCCGGCATGATCGTGATGCTGTGCGCCTTCGGCGCAGGCTTCACCTGGGGCAGCCTGGTCGTGCGGTGGTAAGCACGATCTGGCTCTGCCCGGGGCAGGGCGCGCAAAAAGTCGGCATGGGTAAAGATCTGGCGGAGCGGTTTCCCGCGGCGCGCGATGTCTTCGGCGCAATCGACGAAGCGCTCGGCACGGCGTTGTCGAAGCTCATGTTCGAGGGCCCCGAAGAGGACCTCACCGCGACGCAGAATACGCAGCCGGCGATTCTCGCGCACAGCGCCGCGGTGTTCGCGATCGTCGGAACGAAGGCGGGTGAACCCGTGGCCGCGGCGGGGCATTCGCTTGGCGAGTACTCGGCGTACGTCACGGCGGCCGCGCTGGCCGCGCCCGAAGCGGCCAAGCTGGTGCGGCGACGCGGCGAGCTGATGCAAAAGGCGGGTGAGGAGCGGCCGGGGACGATGGCTGCCGTACTCGGCCTCGCCACCAAGGAGGTCGAGGCGGCATGCGCGGAGGCGTCGCAACAGGCGAGCCTCGTGGTCGCCGCGAACATCAACGCGCCCGATCAGACCGTGATCTCGGGCGATCCCGAAGCCGTCACCCGCGCGGGCGAAGCGTGCAAGAAGCGAGGCGCCAAGCGCGTCATCGCGCTCAAAGTGAGCGGCGCGTTTCACTCGCCGTTGATGGCTCCGGCGCGGAATCACCTCCAGCTGTCGCTCGAGCGCGCCCAGTTCGCGGATCCAGCCTTCCCTGTGGTCGCCAACGCCACGGCGGAGGCGGTGAAAGACGCCGGCCGGGCGCGGCGCCTCCTCTCCGACCAACTCACGGCGGCGGTCCGTTGGGTAGAATGCATGGAGCACGCGGCGCGGCTCGGCGGCGCAGATGCGCGCTTCGTGGAAATCGGCCCGGGCGCCGTACTCGCGGGCCTCTTGAAGCGAATCGTCCCTGAGGCGAACGTGGTGAGCCTTGGCACGGCGGATGAGGTGACCAAGTTCATGGAAGCAGCGTGACTATATGACCACAGCTCGAAGGGCGGAAATAGACCCCGGGGAGCAAAGCGGGAATCGGATGCAGCTTGATCTGACGGGGAAGGTTGCACTCGTTACGGGCGGAACGCGCGGGATTGGACACGACATTTGCCGCGCCTTCATCGACGCGGGAGCCAAGGTCGCGCTCTGCTCCCGCGATGGCGCGGCGGCGGAGCAGTCGGCGAGCGCCTTCGGCGAGGGGACGCGGGGCTACGCCTGCGACGTCGGCGTGAGCAGCCAGGTGGAAGCGTTCGCCAAGGCGGTCGAGAAGGACTTCGGTCAGATCGACGTGCTCGTCAACAATGCGGGCTTCACCAAGGACAATCTGCTCTTTCTGCTGAGCGAAGCGGATTGGGATTCGGTCGTGGACACGAACCTCAAGGGCACGTTCCTGATGACCAAGTACGCCGCACGCGGCATGATCAAGCGGCGCTGGGGTCGCGTCATCAACATTACGAGCGTGGTGGGCCTGAACGGCAACAAGGGCCAATCGAATTACTCCGCTTCCAAGGCAGGGATCATCGGGTTCACCAAGTCCGTCGCCAAGGAGCTGGCCTCCCGCAACGTATTGGTGAATGCCGTCGCTCCGGGCTTTGTCGAGACGGAGCTTACCGAGAACGTCTCCCCAGAAGCACGGAAGTACTTCCTGGACAACATTCCGCTGGGACGGCTGGGGCACAGCTCCGAAATTGCAGCCGCCGTCCTCTTTCTCGCCTCCGACTTAGCCAGCTACATTACGGGTCAGGTGCTGGTGGTCGACGGCGGGATGGTGATGTGAGCTCCCTTACCTTCGCTGAGGGTTACCCATGGCAATGGACATGAAGCAGCTCGAAGAGAAGGTCAAAGACATTATCGTCGAAGAGCTTGGGGTCGAGCGCGACAAGCTCACCAACGACGCGAGCTTCATGGAAGACCTCGGGGCCGACAGCCTCGACACGGTCGAGCTGGTCATGGCCTTCGAGAAGGAATTCGACATCGACATCCCGGACGAAGAGGCGGAGAAGCTGCGCACCGTCGGGGCCGCGATGAACTATCTCCACGACAAGATGGGGAAAGCCAAATAGTGACGCGCCCCCCCCGGCGGGTGGCGGTCACGGGGATGGGGCTCGTGACGCCGGTTGGAAACGATGTCGCGAGCACTTGGGCCGCCCTCGTCGCCGGGGAGTCGGGGGCGGGTCCGATCACCCGGTTCGATTCCGAGAAACTGGCCGTGCACTTCGCCTGCGAAGTGAAGGGGTACGACCCCCTGCAGTACATCGACAAGAAGGAAGCCCGCCGCTACGACCTGTTCTCCCAGTTCGCCATGGGCGCCGCCGTGCAGGCCGTGCGCGATTCCTGCCTCGAAAAAAGTCCGCTCGATCCCAAACGGATCGGTGTGATCATCGGCACCGGCACGGGTGGTATCGCGACGTTCGAAGAGAACATGCGGATGTACATCGAGAAGGGACCGGACCGCGTGTCGCCCTTCTTCGTGCCGATGTTCATGGCCAACGTGGCCTCCGCCATCGTCTCGATGCGCTTCGGCTTCCAGGGACCGAACTACTGCACGGTGTCGGCCTGCGCGTCCTCCGGACATGCCCTCGGCGATGCGTTCGACCTGATCCGGGAAGGGAAGGCCGACGTCATGGTCGCCGGCGGGTCGGAAGCAGCCATCACCCCGCTGTCGATCGCCAGCTTCGCCAACATGAAAGCGTTGTCCACCCGCAACGACGACCCGAAGACCGCGAGCCGGCCGTTCGACCGGGACCGCGATGGGTTTGTGATGGGCGACGGGGCCGCGGTCGTGATCCTCGAGGAGTGGGAGCGTGCGAAGGGGCGGGGCGCGAACATCGTCGCCGAGATCGTCGGCTACGGCGCAACTGCCGACGCGCATCACATCACCGCGCCGGCGCCCGATGGATCGGGGGCGCAGGAAGCGATGCGATTGGCGATGCAGAGCGGCGGCATCCGCCCCGAGCAGGTCGGCTACATCAACGCGCACGGTACGTCCACGCCGCATGGCGACGCGGCCGAGACGAACGCCGTGAAGGCCGTGTTCGGTGACCACGCGCGCAAGCTGATCTTCGGTTCGACCAAATCGATGAGCGGCCACCTGCTCGGCGCCGCCGGGGCGTTCGAGTTCGCCATCTGCGCGCTCGCGCTGCAGAACGGCGTGATCCCGCCGACGATCAATCAGTTCCATCCCGATCCCGCGTGCGATCTGGATTCGGCGCCGAATCATGCCGTCAAGCGCCAGGTCGACGTCGCCCTGTCGAACTCATTCGGGTTCGGAGGGCACAACGTGACGCTGGCGGTCAAGAGGGTCGCGTGAGCCTCCGACCTATCGGCGACAAGGTCGAACGCGGCGAGCGATTGACGCGCGAGGATGGCCTCGCGCTTTTTGCATCTGCCGACTTGTTGAGCATCGGGCGCCTCGCCGATCTCGCCAACCGACGGAAGAACGGCGACCGGGTCTACTTCGCAGCGAATCAGCACATCAATCCGACCAACGTCTGCATCCTGCGCAACACCTGCGTCTTTTGCTCCTTCGCGCGCATGCCGAAGGAGGACGGCGCCTACACGCGAAGCCTCGAGGAGGTCTTCGCCGAGGCCGACGCGGCGCGGGAAAATCCGACGCGCGAGTTCCACATCGTGGGCGGCCTGCATCCCAAGCTGCGGCTCGAGTATTACGTCGACATGTTCCGCGGCCTCAAAGCACGCCATCCGCAGGTCATGATCAAGGCGCTGACCGCGGTCGAAGTCGCGCATCTGGCCCGGATCGAGGGCATGAGCACACGCGAGGTGTTGGTCGCGATGAAGGAAGCGGGCGTCAGCACGCTTCCCGGCGGCGGCGCCGAAGTGTTCTCGCCGGCGGCGCGGGCGACGATCGCCGACCGGAAGCTCACCGGCGACGAGTGGCTCGCCGTCCATCGCGAAGCCCATCAGCTCGGCATGCCGTCGAACTGCACGATGCTCTACGGCCATGTCGAAACGCTCGCGGACCGCGTGGACCATCTGCTGGCGCTGCGCGCCCTCCAGGACGAGACCGGCGGATTCCTCACGTATATCCCGCTCGCGTACCATCCCGACCACAACGAGCTGGGGGAGACGCTGGGACGCACGGGTACGGCCACCACCGGCTTTGACGACCTCAAGAACATCGCTGTGGGACGGCTGCTGCTCGACAACATCCCGCACGTGAAGACGCATTGGCCGATGGTGACGCCGTTCATCTCACAGGTCGCTCTCACGTTCGGCTGCGACGACCTCGAGGGCACGGTCGTGTTCGAGCGCGTCTATCACGAGGCCGGCGCGCCCACCCCGATGTGGCTGTCCTACGACGAGATTGTGACGCTGATCCGCGGGGCGGGGAAAGAGCCGGTCGAACGCGATTCGCTCTATCAAACTGTGCGGACGTTCGAGGGGTACGTGCCCAAGCCGAGCGGCCCGGCGGTGCGGCCCGATGGCCCGGCGCCACAGGGCGCGCTGTTCCAGATCGAGCATCGACACAGGGCTGCGGCTCGGCTCAGGCAACCAATGCCAACGGTCGTGGATGGTGCGGAATGATCGACACTCTGAAGAGTGTCCCCAATAGATCACTGCCCTTAAAGGGCAGTGCATCACTGGGCCCACGCTTGAGCGTGTGGACACCATGAAGATCGGGCGCATCGGCTATATCAACTGCGCGCCGGTCTATGGGGCGATCGACCGTGGCGTCGTGGCGCTGCCGCCAGGTGGCGAGCTCGTCACCGGCACACCCGCCGAGCTGAACGATTTGCTCGTCGCGGGCGAGCTGGACATGAGCGTGATCAGCGCGATCGAGTACGCACGCCACGCCAAAGACCTGGTGCTCCTGCCGGAGCTCGCCATTTCCTGCGACGGACCGGTAAGAAGCGTGGCACTGTTTAGTCGTCGGACGGTCGGACGGTTGGACGGTCGGACGGTGCTGCTGTCGGCGTCGTCGCGGACGTCGGTTGCCCTACTCGAGCTCCTGTGCCGCGACGTGTGGAAGATCAAACCGCGTTTCGCCGAAGCTCGCGCTGAGGCCCAAGACCTCGACGCGCTGGCCGCGCTCCCGCATGAGGCCGTGCTCGTGATTGGGGACGCCGCCCTCGCCCTCGCGGCCAAAGGGACGTATCCGCATCGCTACGATCTGGGTGAGGAGTGGAAGCGCTGGACCCGCCAACCGTTCGTGTTCGCGGTCTGGGCAGCCCAGCGATCGGCTGACCCCGGCGCCGTGCGCCGGGGTCACACAGCCCTGCTTACCTCCCGTGCGTGGGGCCTTGGCCACCTCGACGATCTCGCCGCCGAGGCGTCGAACAAGACCGGAGTCCCTGTTGCGACATGTCGCGAGTACCTGGGTGGCCTCGACTACGCGTTCAGCGACCAACACCGCACGGCGCTGACGGACTTTCTGCGGCGCGCCGGCACGCCGCAATTCGTGCAGGTAGCCTGATGGTCGATCGCACCAGTCCCGAATTCCGGTCTTACCTCGAGCTCTACGAGCGCGCCCCGCTGCTCGAGCTGGGCCAGCTCGCGGATGACGTCCGGTGGAAGCTGCATCCCGAGAACGTCGTCACGTACATCATCGACCGAAACATCAATTACACGAACGTCTGCGTCGCCGACTGCAAGTTCTGCGCGTTCTATCGGCGCCCCAAACATCCCGAGGGGTACCTGCTGTCGTTCGAGGAAATCGGCCGCAAGATCAACGAGCTCAAGGCAATCGGCGGCGTGCAGATTCTGATGCAGGGCGGACACAACCCCTACATCCCGTTCGAGTGGTATCTCGATCTGCTGCGCTACATCAAGCGCCACCACCCGATCCACATCCACGGCTTCTCGCCCTCGGAGGTCGACTTCTTCGCGGGCCGGTTCGGCATGTCGATCGAAGCGGTCATCAGGGAGCTGATGGCGGCTGGTCTCGACTCGATTCCCGGCGGCGGCGGCGAGATCCTCGTGCAGAGCGTGCGCGACCAGGTCGCCCGCAAGAAGGCGGGGGCGGATCGCTGGCTCGAGGTCATGGAGATCGCGCACCGGCTCGGGCTGCGGACGTCGGTCACCATGATGTATGGCCTCGGCGAAACCCTCGCCGATCGAATCGAGCACCTGTTCCGCGTGCGCGAAGTGCAGCGCAGAACCCGTGGCTTCACGGCGTTCATCTGCTGGCCGCTGCAGCCCGAGAATTCCGAGCTCGCGCACCTGCCGAAGACCGACGCGGTTACCTATCTCAAGACGCAGGCGATCGCGCGCATCGTGCTCCCGGACGTCCCCAACATCCAGGCGTCGTGGGTCACCATGGGGATGAAGGTGGGCCAGGTAGCGCTTCGCTTCGGCGCGAACGATTTCGGCTCGCTCATGATGGAAGAGAACGTCGTCTCGGCGGCGGGCACGACGAATCGCACCACGCTGAGCGAGATGCAGCGGCTGATCGCGGATGCGGGTTACACGCCCAAGAAACGGAAGCAGGACTACACCATCCTGGAAGACGCCGCCTGAGATGCCCGACGTCCTGATTCTCGTCGGCTCGGAATCCGACAAACCCCGCATCGAGCCGGCGTTCGATATCCTCACCAAGGCCGGCTTCTCCTACGAGTTCTACGCCTCGTCCGCTCACCGGCAACCCGAGCAGACCGGTGACCTGGTGAAGAATGCGCGCAAGAAGGGATTTAGAGTCGTGATTGCCGGGGCAGGGCTGTCCGCCGCGCTCCCAGGATTCGCCGCATCGCTGACCGACCTGCCCGTGATTGGCGTGCCGTTTGCCGTCGGGCCGTTGAATGGCCTGGATGCGCTGCTCGCCACGGTGCAGGTGCCCCCGGGGGTGCCGGTCGCGACGGTGGGGATCGATAACGCCAAGAACGCGGCGCATCTGGCGATTCGGATTCTGAAGGGCTGAACGTCAGCCCCTGATTATTTCAGAGGGCTATAGTTGGTCGCCACCATGAACGTGTTATCGACGTCGACGCTCACCTGCATGTCGGTGCGCGTTTTCACCCACTCCGGATCCGCGCTAAACGCGGCCCACGCCGCATCCCTCGCAGCCGCATCGCGGTAGGCGAGTATGTACACGAGCTGATCGAGCCTGGCGACGGGCTGCCAGAATCCGACGACGGTCATCTCGTGCTTTTGAAACAGCGCGATCGTATGGTCCCGAAAACGGGCGTGCAGGACGTCGGCCGAGCTGCCTGCTCGCACTGTGTACGTGCGGAGCTCGAAGCAGCGCGACTCTGCTGCCGTGTTCTTGATATCAACGCCGGGACCGCACGGTGGCGTCGCGGCCCGCACCGGTAACGCGCGCCGGGGCGACGGGACATCGTGCGATGACGGGGCGGCGGTCGAGCCGAGCATGGCGATGGTCAGGTATATGAGCCGTGTGTTCATCGCATCTCCTGGTGTGTGATTTGGCTTTTCCCCGCGCGGCCCTCGCGTTACGGCTCAACGCGGCAGTAGCCCACGGTGTTGCAATTCGCTGCGCAATTGATCTGGCGACTCGAATCGAATCGTCTCGAATCCCAACGACCTGGCTGTGGAGATGTTCTCTTCTGAATCATCAATGAATAAGCACTCGCTGGCCGATCGGGCGATCCGCTCGAGCAACGCCTCGAAGATCCCGGGGGCCGGCTTGATCAGTTTGACATCGCCGGACAGCAGAATCGTGTCGAACAGCTGAAAGAAGGCGTACTTGGCACGCACCGCGCCGAACTTTTCGCTGGACCAGTTTACAGCTCGAAGCCGGCGTGCTTTAGGGGCAGCAGCAGGTCGACCGTCCCTTGCAGCGGCCCGGCGATCGATTCCTCCCAGCGCTCGTGATATGCCTGGATGAGCTCGGCGTAGGATGGGAATTGCTGCACCAGCTCGGCGACGGCGAGCGAAAACGCCCGGCCGGCATCCTGCTGCTGATTCCATTCGGCGAAGCCGATCTCGGCGAGAAAGCGCTCCATCGCCGTGTCGTCGCCCGGGAACAGCTTGCGATAGAGGTAGCGCGGATTCCAGTCCATCAGCACGCCGCCGAAGTCGAAGACGATCGCGCGTATGCGAGTCGGGAGCATCGTTCTTTAGAACAGCCCCACCTTGCCCCGCACCGATTCGATCAGCTTCGCCTTCGCAGGGTCATATCCCACGCCCTGCTTAAACACCAAAGTGACATGCCGGATATCGGCAATAGTGGCCGCGGGATTGCCGTCGATCACCACGAGGTCCGCCTGTTTGCCCACCGCTATCGAGCCGATGCGATCCGCCCGGCCCAGGTACGTCGCGCCGTTCAGGGTGCAGACCTTGATCGCCTCGATCGGCGTCAAGCCACTCTCGACGAGCAGCTCGACCTGCCGCTGATCAGAGTAACCGGCGATCACGCCGCCGGCACCGGTCGGGTCTGTCCCTGCCAAGAGCAGCCCGCCGGCGCGGAAGAACGCGACTTCCATCGCGCGGTCGACCGGCAGGAACTTGGCGATCGGTGACGTCGTGTTCTGCTGCACGCGCGCGTATTGCTGGTCGTACTGCGACTTGAGCAGGGGATCGAGCACGTCGATTCCGGGCGGCACCGGCCCGGGGGCGAACGTCTCGAACACCGTCAACGTCGAGGTGATCGCGACGTGATGAGCAATGAGGTGCTGCACCAGAGAAGTGAACTCCGGCGATTTCGGATCGAAGGCGTTGAGGCCCGCGATCGCCGCGCTCTGCCCGGGACAGACATCGGGCTGCTTGTCTTTGACGAAATCGGTGGAGGCGAGGAACCCATGCTCCAGGTCGTCGATGCCGAGCTCTGCGGCTTCGCGGTAGGTGACCGAGCAGAGATGGCCGGTGATCTTGAGCCCCCGCCGGTGCGCTTCATCCACCGCCGCGGCCAGCTCCGCGCGGGTGATGTTCATGTATGCTTTGAACGACGTCGCGCCGGCGTCCGCCCAGAATGCGACGAAGCGGCGCGCGTCGGCCGAGTCCTTCAACGCGTACATCTGTGTGAACGGGGAGGGGCCGTTTACGTAAGGCGCTGTGGCGTCGATCCAGGGTCCCACCTGATTCCCGGCCTTGATCGCCGCGGCGAGGTTCAGGTCGGCGTAGCCGCCGACGTTGCCGCCGGTCCGCATCGACGTGACCCCGCCCGCGAGGTACAGCCGGGAGAAGCTCACGTAATCGGCGCCGTAGACACCCGGGCCGGTCGGGTAGTAGAGGTGCTCGTGCATCATGACGAGGCCCGGGATCACGGACTTCCCCGTGAGGTCCATCACGTACGCGCCCTGCGGCGTTGTGATCGAGCGGGCGGCGCCGAGCGCGACGATGTTGCCATCGCGGATGATCAGCGTCTGGTCTTCCTTGGGTGCAGCGCCGGTGCCATCGATGACGCGCACGTGCGTGAGGGCCACCACCGGCGTGTCGACCGCGACGTATGGCTTCACCGCGGCGGCGAGCGTCGGGCGCTGGGCTGCGGCGAGCGCGGGAACGAGGAGCAGGGCGCCGAGGGCGCCGAGAGTGGTCGTCGACATGGGGTGAGACTAGCACCAAGTTCGATGACTGACCAGGCAGCGTAAATTAGATGTTGCTGAGATTGAAATTGGTGCCAAGATCTGTGGGAAAGGAGTTACCATGGACGACGTGGGAGTCTTTCGCACGACGATTGAAATCCAGAATCTGGACCTGCGCGGCCCGGGCCGTGCACTGCCGGAGACCTTGGTCGATACCGGAAGCGAGTTTACGTGGATTCCGCGCGGGGTGCTCGAGGAGCTGGGCATCCGTACGCAGCGGAAACAAGCTTTCGAAGTCGCCGATGGTCGTCGCATCGAGCGCGATATCGGCTACGCGTTGGTGCGCGCAGCCGGGACGGAAGCGCCGGATCTGGTCGTCTTCGCGGAACCGGGCGACATGACTCTGCTTGGCGCCCACTCACTCGAGGGGCTGAACCTCAAGATCGATCCCGTGAGGAAGCAATTGGTACCGGCGGGGCCCGTGATCACAGCGGCGCACGAGTGGGTCGAGCGCTAACGTACTTTGGCGCCGGCTCGGTCCCGACCGTACTGGTGCAGCACGAGCCCGGTGACCGCGCCCCGCGCGCCCCACGTGAACGTGACTTGCGCATCGGCCTCCTTGACGAAGAAGTCGCTGGGCGACTCGGGCCAGAGCTGCACCGGCCCGTTCCCTGTGCTCGTCTGGGCAAAGAGGGAGTCGCCCTTGAGCGTCACCCGCAGTTCGAACCCCGGCGCGAGCCGGTACAGACCGACGTACTTCGCCAGCGCCGCGCGCGAGAGCGCGATCGCCGTCCGCGGCTTGGGCGGCAGCGCCGACGGCGGGATCAGGCCGAGCAGGCGCATGTACGTCGCCAGCTGACTGTAGTGTTCGGCCAGGTCCGTCTCGAAGGCGAGCAAGCTGCTCGCGAGCGCGGCCGATCGCAGCCCGCCTGCGCGGTCCAGGGCGCTGTCGCAGAACCGGAGCGAGGCGCGCAGGCGCTCGACGAGCGTGTCCTTGGGCCAGCGGGCCTTGACGGTGTCGGCCAGCGAGTCCTGAGCGACCCTCGGGTGCTTGAGCTCCGAGAAGCGCTCGCAGAGCGCGTAGTTGGCGTTCTCGAGATGCTGGGCGATGTAGCCGACTGACTGTTGCCCGGGCGTCGGCCGGTAGTCGTAGCGGCCCGCCGGAATCGAGTCGAAGGCGGCGACCAGCCGGCTGCCGTACACGTCGGCAAAGCGCCCGAAGACGAGCATGACGCCGTCGGGCGTCTGGGCGAACGCGTAGCCGGGGATCGCCAACGCGACGAAGGCCGGGAGCAACGTCAGAGAGATGCGGCGCAAGGGGCCTCGGTGTGCGGTCGCACTCCTTAATCTACGCGCGCCGCCAGCTTCCGCTTTTTGGCACATGTACAGGTACCAGTACATTATGGGCACCCCATGAGACCGGTCTCCTAATGCGCGTCGGCATCGGTTACGACTCACATCCATTCGCGGCCGGCCGCAAGTTGATCCTCGGCGGTGTCGAGATCCCCAATGCCAAAGGGCTTGTCGGTCATTCCGACGCCGACGCCGTCGCCCACGCCGTCACCGACGCCATCCTCGGCGCCGCCGGCCTCGGCGACATCGGCCGCATGTTTCCCAACGACGACCCGCTGTGGAAAGACGCCAGCTCCCTCGACCTGCTCAACAAGGCGTTTCTCAAGGTCGTCGAGGCGGGATTCCAATTTGTGCACGCCGACGTCACGGTCATCATGGAGAAGCCGAAACTGGCGCCGCATCTGGATCAGATGAAGGAACGGCTGGCGGAGGCACTGCTGACTGGACCGGCGCACGTGTCGGTGAAGGCGAAAACGAACGAAGGGATGGGGTGGATCGGACGGGGTGAGGGCATCGCCGTGATGGCGGTGGCAACGCTCGCCGGGCCGAGCGCCACACGGCCGAGCGGAGGGCATTCGGTCCCCTGACGGACTTTCTCGCGTTTCTCGAGCAGCTCCCCACCGGGCCTCTCTACGCGCTGATCGCGGTGCTGGCCGCCGTCGAAAACATTTTCCCGCCGGTCCCTGCCGATGTATCCGTGGCCCTCGGGGCATTCCTGGCGGGGAGGGGCTACATGAACGCCTGGCTCGTGTTCGGGCTGGCGTGGGTCGCGAACGTGGGTTCCGCGGCCGGGGTCTACGCCCTGGCGCGACGCCATGTGGCGCTGGTCTCTCGCGGCTTGCTGGGCCGCCACATCTTCACACCGAGTACCGTCGCGCACATCGAGGAGCAGTATCGCCGGCACGGGGCCTACGGCATCTTTTTCTCGCGCCTGCTGCCGGTGTGGCGTGGCGTGGTGATGCCGTTCGCGGGGATTGCCCGCCTGCCCGCGTGGCGCGCGCTGATTCCCATGGCGCTCGCCTCGGCCATCTACTATGGAGCACTGACGTACCTCGTGAGCCGGTTGGGCACAGACCTGGATGTGGTGCTGCGCATCGTCCGGGGCGTGAACACGGGGCTCGCCGTCGTCGCCGGAGTGCTCATTGTGGTGATCGCGCTATGGATCATTCGTCGCCGTCGACGCCGCTAGCCTGGAGCCTCGAGCGCTTCCGCGACTACCTCGCTCTCGAGGCGGGCAATAGCGCGAATACCGTCGAGAGCTACCTGCGCGACATCACGCGCCTCACCGAATACGCCACGAGTCGCGGGGCAAAAACGCCGCAGCAGCTATCCGCGGCTCAGCTGCGGGAGTTCATCTACTTTCTCAAAGACCTCGGGCTCGCGCCCACCACGATTCGCCGCCAGATCTCGGCGATTCGGACGTACTTCAAGTTCCTGGTGGGGGAGGGAATCGCGGCCCGCGACCCCAGCGAGCGGATCGAGTCACCGAAACGGTGGCGCACGCTGCCGGCGGTCCTGACCCTCCCGGAAATCGACAAGCTCCTTGCCGCCCCGAACACCGACGAGCCGCTCGCCATTCGCGACCGCGCGCTCCTCGAGTTCGCCTACGCCACCGGCGTACGCGTGTCCGAGCTGGTCGCGTTGAAACTGCAAGACATCATGTTCGAGGATGGGGTCGCGCGCGTGTTCGGGAAGGGTGCGAAGGAGCGGCTGGTGCCGGTCGGCAGGCGAGCGCTGGGAGCCGTCGCGCTGTACGCGCGCGAGATCCGCCCCACGCTCGATCGGGGCAAGACGCACGGCTTTCTCTTTCTCAACGCGCGCGGCACCCCACTCTCACGCGTGGGTGCTTGGGGCGTCATCAAGGCGACCGCCCGCCGAGCGGGGTTGGCGAAGCGTGTGACCCCGCATACCCTGCGGCACACCTTCGCCACACATCTCCTGGAGGGCGGAGCCGATCTCCGAGCCGTGCAGGAGATGCTGGGCCACGCCGATCTCTCGACGACGCAGCTCTACACCCACGTGGATCGGGATTACCTCCGTACCGTCCATAAGAGCTACCATCCGCGGCCTTAGCGACTCCCCCCGCTTGCCGCAGCGCGATCGCCGCTCAAGAACACCGCAATCGCCGCTGCGTCCGCGTCACTCAATCCGAGGTCCAGCATGACCTGTGACGACGGGTTCTTCATTTTCTGAATGACGTATTCGCGCGCCAGATGCCGCCCGCCGAGCTCCGGTCCCACGGTGATGACCTGATTGTCGGGACGGTCGGTGAGGTCACTATTCGCGTGGCACGTATTGCACCCCTTGGCGACGAAGAGCAGCTGGCCACGGTCGCGCGCCAGCAGCGCAGGTCGTGAGCCCCCCGCCGCGACGACGGTCTGCGGATACAGTCGCAGCTCGTTGTTGCCGAACCCGCTCCTGATCGTCAGACGGACTTCGCCCGCCGCGGGTGCCGTGAACGTCACCGCATAGGCGCCCGCGGCAGATCGGGCTACGGCGGGAATGACGGCTTCGCGAGCCGCCGGGGAGGCGATTACCAGCTCCGGCCGCAGCCCGCTCAACAGCGTCCGGCCGTGCTGCCGCACTTGAAACTCGATCGTGTATTGCTGTCCTGCGACGAAGTACTCCGGTAGGTCCTTGACCGTGACGACCGCCCATCCACCCATTGCTACTAGCCCCGCGGTTAGTGCCGCCACAAGTTTCAGCATGAGGTCCTCCTTCGGGCTTGGTGTATCCATGAAACGTGTCTTCATATGATGCCGCTGACCGCGCGGCGGTTTAGCCCAAGCCCCAACCCCTAACCCCAAAGCCCCAAACGATGCTCTTCGTCCTCGACAACTACGACTCGTTCACCTACAACCTCGTGCAGTACCTCGGCGAGCTTGGGGAAGAGCCCGTTGTCTATCGGAATGACGCGTTGAGCGTTGCCGATGTCCAGGCTCTGAAACCGACCGCCGCTGTGCTCTCGCCGGGGCCCAAAACCCCCGCGCAGGCCGGCATCCTCGTACCCCTGGTCCGCGCCCTCGCGGGTCAGGTCCCGATTCTCGGCGTCTGTCTGGGCCATCAAGCGATCGGCGAGGCGTTCGGCGGAAAGATCGTCCGGGCGCCCAGGCTGATGCACGGCAAGACCTGCCCGATCGTCCACAGTGACGATGAGTTGTTCGACGGCATTCCCAGCCCGTTCACGGCCATGCGGTACCACTCGCTCGTCGTCGATCCCGCCTCGCTCCCGCCGGCGCTGGTCGTCACCGCGATGAGCGCGGACCGCCAGGGCGCCGGAGACGCTGCGGAGATCATGGCCATGAAGCATCGCGATCATCCGACCTACGGTGTCCAGTTCCATCCCGAGTCCATCGGGACGGAGCACGGCAAGCGCATTCTCGAGAATTTTCTCCGCGTCGTCAGGTCGACCAGCGAAGTAGCTTGACGACGTCTTGACGGAGGCTCCGCAGAGTTGCTGCACACGCTCTCACGGAGCCTCCCATGTTCCGCGCTGGCGAGCGTCGGCCTCAGTGTCACGCTGACCATCAATCGCAGCGGATCGTCCGTACTCGTGGTCCAGGAGCCGGGGCAGCCGAGTATGAGCTCGCCGGCGACGATTAGCCTCCGGGGCGACACGCTGGTATTTGACGCCGAGGGCTCGGGCTCGCCTTACGAGGCCATCGTCCGGCTCGTTGGACGGACCATGACTTGGCGCTCGTTAGAGACCAATCTCTGGGATTTGGACAGCGACGGGACGCCCGAAAACGTGTTCGAGCGGGACGTGTGGCAACGGCAATAAAGCCAACAGCCTAGGACGGGCTAGACTCAACGGCACGGATTTTGTATCTTCCTCCGTGCCCGTCCTTGGCGTGATTCCTGCACGGCTGGGCTCCAGCCGGCTCCCTCGCAAGCCACTCCTGCCACTGGGTGGCGAACCCCTCATCATCGTCGTCACCCGCCGCATCGCCGAACTCGGCGTTTGCGATCGCCTCGTCGTCGCTACCGACGCCAAGGAGATCGTGCACGTCGTCGAGGACGCGGGCTTCGAGGCGGTCATGACGTCGCCCGATCACGCGTCGGGAACCGAGCGAGTCGCGGAAGTCATTGCCAAGGCAGCGTTTAGCGGCTTCAACTTTATCCTCAATGTCCAGGGCGACGAGCCCTTCGTTGCCGCCGCCGCCGTCCGTGGCGCGCTGGCATGTCTCGAGGGCGGCGAACCGCTCGGTACGGCCGCGGGATCGCTCGAGGCGCAGCTGGTCAACGATCCCAGTCGCGTGAAAGTCGTGGTCGATACGCGCGGCCGGGCCGTGTACTTCTCGCGCGCTCCCATTCCGTTCGATCGCGACGGTACCGGCCAGGTCGTCTACCACCAGCATGTCGGCGTGTACGCATATACGCGCGAAGCATTGGAGGCGTGGGTGCGCCTGCCTCCCGTTCCCGAGGAGCAGTGGGAGCGTCTCGAGCAGCTCAGGCCGTTGCTGCACGGCATTCCGATGGGCGTGACGTTGTTCGACGGACCGGCAGCGCCAGGCATCGATACGCCGGCCGACCTCAAGTGGGCCGAAGCGGAGATCACCCGAC
>WNFR01005852.1_pt1 | contig 27056 bp, 22 predicted proteins | sample 5400221 | NCBI WGS metagenome assembly WNFR01 (sample SAMN13153357, study PRJNA577476) | soil metagenome | isolation source: 40 cm soil under Madrone tree | place: USA:California | collected 2016-06-14
ATGAGCACGCGTGATTGGCACGGCATCACGTCGATTGGCAACTTTACCTGGGGCAAAGCGCTCGGCACAGGTGAGATTGGCCAGTACAACAGTTCGAACATGTGGCTCGACAACTGGAACAAGCAGGCCAATTACGGCCCGGCTGTTTTCGATTACAAGTACCTCTTCAATCTCGGAATGACCTACAAGCCGACGCTCTTCCGTGGCCGGCATGGATTGACGGGCAGGCTGCTTGATGGCTGGTCGGTATCGCCGTTCCTTTTTGCTCGCAGCGGCGCGCCGATTCGAATTGGCTTTAGCGAGGGCGGAACCTGTTCTTCGAACTGCCAGGCCTTTGGCTCTGCTGGTAATCCGAGCACCTCGGGCAGCGCGTTCGAGGCCGCACTGCCCATCAACCCGAACTACACTTATCACCCGCATTTGGTTCGCGGAAGCGTCGGGTCGAACGGTATCGGGACGGTCACTCCGTTTAACCTCAACATGTTCGACGATCCGAAAGCGTTGTACAACAACTTCCGTCGCTGCATCCTGGGCTATGACACTAACTGCGGCGGCATCAACAACCTTCGTGGCATGAACAATTGGAACCTGGACGCCACCCTGGCAAAAGAGGTCAAGTTCACGGAACGCGTCGGTATGACTCTGACCGTGCAATTCACCAATGTTCTCAACCACTTTCAACCGTCGGATCCGACAGCGGTCAGTGCAAACGATCTGAGTCTGTCGTCTCCGTCGACTTTTGGCAGGATCAGAGCTTCCCTCTACAATCCTCGTCAAGTGGAAATCGGCGCCAGAATTCACTTCTAGGCGATCAGCTAGCCTGAAACAACCGGGGCCGAAGCAATTCGGCCCCTTTTCTTTTTTCAATCTTTCAATGATTACAAGGTTTGCGACGAGGTCAGGGCTTATGTGGAATACTTCTGGACAGAAGAAAGGGTCATCTCACCTTGCTTTGGATTGATCCTTCGTCTTGCGCGGCTTAACCGGGATATTGTTCTTGAGTATCTCGCATACACCTTCTGGCGCTGCGGGATTGTGCCAGGTCGTTTCATCCTCGTAGAGCACACATTGAATCACCGCTCGTTCCAGAGGCTTTGCACTCTTCTCGTTACTTCCAGCATTTGTTGTTACCGATAGCACGCTGACTGGTCGCGAACGTTGCAAACCTTTCAGCGTGACGCTCTGTCCGGGCCTCGCTATCCTGTAACTCAAAAGGTGGTGATTGCCGACGACCGCCTGAGATGTGGGGTTGATGAACACATAGTCCCAGGCGACAGCCTGAATGGTTTTGATTCCAACATTCCGAACAGTGAGAGAGTATAGATACGAGACTGGCATGCGCGATGGCGCGTTGGGAAAATAATCCACCGGACCCAGCGCCGCACTTCGCGCCACCGCGTCCCTGCGCGCGTCATCGCCATAGGGAGCCTGCGTCGACCCTGGAACAGCAGTGCGCGATTCCATGGTGTTGAAGACGCCGTTGGTTGGGATTACGGATGGGTCGAAATTGCGCGGGAGCCTCGCTTGCTTTTCCCATTTGAGCTTTAGGATCTCAACGCCTGACTTGGTATTCGCGGGTCCAGATTGAGCGCGAGCGGCCCCACACACCAGCAGAAAGGGAATAATCAAGCCCGCGATTTCAGGATATGTTCGAGCGCACTTCTTCATTTCAAACCCTTCGGCGAAACTTGCCGGAGTCACGGCCCCGTTGCTCGCTTGTGGCTCAACGCGGCTTTGCCTTTCTTAAGCAGATTGCAAACATCTTCACTTGTGTTCGCGTCACGCCACGTCGTGCCATCGGCATAGAGCACGCATTTGATCACGGACTTTTCCCACAGCTTTCCTTGCTTATTGTCATCCGCCATCTGGGTTCGTACTGTTCGCACAGGTGGCGTGCGCTGCTCGCTTTGGAAGGTCGCAGTCTTGTCGGGCCCTACTTTCTCGAAGCTGAGAAACTGATGACGACCAAGCTCTGCCGAGGTGGCAGGATCAACAAACACGTAATCCCAGGCGATACCTTCGATTTCCTTCGATCCAGCGTTCTTGATCTTCATCGAATAGACATAGACAAACAGAACGCGTGAGGGAGCGGAGGGTTGCATGCCTTGAGTCGTCGAGCCGCTGCTGTCGCTGCCAGCCGAGGCCGATCCGCCGCCTGATCCGCCTCGCGAACTTCTGGTCGGATCATTGATAGTTCCGGTCGAGCCACCGCCCGAAGGGTCGTAGCTCTGAGGGAGCCGCATCTGCTTCTCCCATTTTAGCTTGAGTATTTGTAGCGGCGGAGCGGTCGTGTCAGACTGCTGTTGTGGGCAAGCATAGCCACATGCCATTACTATTATGGCTGCCGCCAATCCAATCGAAGACTTCATAGTCACGACAATAACAAAACTTCGTTCGTCTTCGAACCGAGACGTTCTAATAGTCTACCGCCAGCCGCACGTGTAAATCGCGCCTTGCTCCTTGGCGATTTCGGCGAATCGTTCTTCGTAGTTCTTGGCATATTCTTCAACGGCGCGCTTGATTTTGCCAAACAGGCGACAATGAAATTTTTCTTTGGCCACCCGGTCGCGGAGAAAGAGCATGGCGTTTGCTTCTCCCCAGTATTCGCGATCCTCCCAAATCTCGACCGGATTGCCCCCCATCTTTTGTGCCAATTCAACCAGTCGTGGATCGTTCACATTGTAACCGTTGTTCAGAAAGATTTTGTTATACACGGGGACTAACTGTAGCTGGAGATGATAGAGCGCTTCGGGAGTGCCGGCTATCTTCATTACGTGACCAAATTCGTGCGCAATCTTCGTGGCTGCCAGAACACTCCCTCCGATCAGTTTCTTTGCCTCAAACGACTCGAGAGCGTTCATGACCGGATAATAGACCGAGCTGGGATAACCCTGATCGACCTGGGCACCCAGAGTGATAGTGGCTGCAACAAGCTCGCCGGAGTCGTTCCACTTATACTTCCCTGTGGCTGCACCCTCCGGGTTATTTGCGCCGACGGTAATGGTGATAACGAGACGCGGATGATGCGCGTACATGTCCCATTGTGCGCGGCCAATGTCCGTAGACAGAAACTCGGTTTTCCATTCCTCATAACGCGCTTTGTACTTAATATCGATGGCTTCTCGAATACCACCGCTGGCCGGAGGAACCGGGTAACTGCCGCGCGTGGACGCAGCCGAAGTCCGCTGTCCAAAATCCCTTACAGTCAATCCATCCAAGCTGCCCTGCGGCTTTGGAGGCTGCCGCGCCTCAATACCCTGTGAAGGTACAAGCCAAAACAGGCAAGTAAGCCCCAAAAGTAACCGAAGTATTCGCATCGATCTCACGGTAAGCCCTCCTTCTGGTGCAGTCATGCTAAGGTGGAGCGCAAAGCGCCTCTTGTGAAACCATCACCGCCGGCCAAGTCAATCAAGAAGATCTAGTTTCGAAGCAACTATTCTATGTTGTGTCCAGAGTGTGTTCGGCTGGGCTATGAGTAAAGCTGACTAATCGATGAGTCTTTTTGGAGTTCATGGCCGTGACCTCTGAACAGTGCCAGTAATATACTCCAAAATAAACACGATCAACTACAAAACTTCTTCACAATTTTGGATTTGGCATCTTGGAGAATGCAGAGAGTGAGAGCCAAAAGCGGGTTTTGCGCTAACCCCGCGGGTCTCACTCGTACAGCAGTGTCCGCGTACGGACGCGGCGAAAATTCTCCAGGGGAGCGTCCCACGATCGCGCCATGTCTTCGACAGAATCCCCACGCTTCAGGCGTTCGAGCGTGTCTGCATTGACCAGCAGGCGCGAATAACTATCAACTTTCCAGTCGGCAGGAAACAAGCTGTGCAGCGCCACCGCAATCTCGAGACCGGTGAGCACGGATCGAAACTGAGCGCGATTCGTGATGACGAGGTTTATTCCTCCACACTCTTCATTCTTATAGACCGACGACGAGGGGCTAAAGCGGACCGGAATGAAGCGCACGCCGGAGATTCTTCTCGCATTTAGATAGCTCGCCAGCTTCTGTCCGTCCAGCCACGGTGCGCCAATTATTTCGAATGGCGTGTCTGTTCCGCGTCCGACCGAGAGGTTGGTCGTCTCCAGTAAGCCAATGCCGGGATACAACGCGGCTTCTGTCAGGCTACGCATGTTTGGGGAAGGATTGATCCAGACCAGGCCCGTCGCGTCGAACCACATCGCCCGCCGCCACCCTTCCATCTTGATCACCCGAAGATCCGCATTAATGTGACGCTCATCGTTGTAGAGCCGAGCCAATTCACCGACTGTCAATCCGTGTCGCACCGGCAGCGTGTGGTAAGCCGTGAAAGAAAGTTTATCGGCATCAGCGATCGGGCCCTCGACATCGTTGCCGTTAATTGGATTTGGACGATCGAGCACAAAGATTGGAAGCTTCGCTTTGCCGGCTTCTTCCATCACGTAACCGAGGGTCGAGATGTAGGTGTAGAAACGCACGCCAACGTCCTGAATGTCATAAACCAGCGCGTCGAGGTCTTTCAATTGCTCGGCCTTTGGACGACGCGATTCGCCGTAAAGCGAAAGGATCGGCAAGCCCGTCTGCTCGTCTTTGGTGTCTGAAACTTTCTCGTCTGCGAGCCCGCGAATGCCATGCTCAGGCGAAAACAAAGCGGCCAGCTTCATGCCCGGCGCCTTGAAGAGAACATCGATAGTCGATCGGCCGGCACGATCGCGCCCGGTTTGATTGGTGACTAGGCCAACCCGCAGACCGGCGAGTTGTTTGAAGCCATCGCGCTCGAGCACATCGATACCTGTCAATACTTGCGCGTCTGCTGCCGTCTCGTTCCCGGCTGTCCGTGCGCTGTTGGAGTTCAAACGTGCAACGCCGGCGAGCAGCTCAGCCGCAGCCTGCGCCGATTCTTCACGTGCCCTGGTCATGGTCGAGTCCATAATGGAACTGGCGACTATTGAAGCTACGCGCCCTCGCAGCGGACCGACATCACCTTTTCCGTCGGGATGAACGCGATTACTGAGAAAAATAACGAACGAGTCACTGGCGGGATCGATCCACATCGAGGTTCCAGTAAAGCCGGTGTGGCCGAACGAGCCGAGCGGAAACAAGTCCCCCTTATTGGTTGAGAAGCTGGTGGCAATGTCCCAGCCCAATCCTCGCGCGGAGCCGTTGTCGGCAATTGCCCGCGGTCGCGTCATCGTTGCCACACCCATCGGACTGAGAATTCTGGCGCCGTTGTAAGTGCCGCCGTTCAAGATCATCTGGCAGAAGATCGCCAGGTCATCGGCTGTCGAAAACAAACCGGCGTGCCCGGCAACTCCGCTCATGCGAAATGAAGTAGGGTCGTGCACCTGCCCACGCAGCCACTGCTCACCCTGTGGTCCGGCGTTTTCGCCACTGTCGCCCAGATAGTTCATCTGTCCACGCCGCTTTTCGGTCGGCGCGATTCTGGATCTCAGCGCGGCTGCGGGATTAAAGCCCGTGTCGCGCATGCCAAGCGGCGCAAAAATATTCCGGCGGGCGAACTCATCCAGCGTTTGTCCGCTCACTCGATGCACCACCTCACCCAGCGCGATGTAGTTGATGTCGCTATAGACAAAGCGCGCGCCGGGTTGGTTGCGCAGCGGCTCTCGATACAGTCTCTTGATCGCTTCGTCATAGCCCGTCCAGCGCTCTCGTAAATCGAAATCAGGGGCGAACCCGGTGGTGTGAGTCAACAACTGCTCCAGCGTGATCGCGTCGCGCCCTCCGCCTTTCATTTCGGGAATGAATTCCACCACCGGATCGCTGAGACGCACTTTGCCTTGCTCGACCAGAATCATGATGCTGGTGGCGGTGGCTACAATCTTGGTGAGACTGGCGAGATCAAAAATCGTATCGGCTGTCATGATTTCGCGTTGCGGTTCGACGGCCCGCGAGCCATAAGCCTTGCGCCAGGCGACGCGGCCGTGACGCGCGACCAGTACTACCGCTCCGGGCAATTCTTTTCTCTCGATTGAAGCTTGAATGACTTCGTTGATTCGGGCCAGACGTTCAGCAGACAGGCCGAGAGCGGCGGGCGCAGCGGACGGTAACTGGATTGAAATTGCCTGGTGAGAAAAGGTAAGAATTGCGAGACAGACTAAAATGCGGCAGCGAAGAGGGACAGCAATCATTGTTTGAATAATCGTGGCGTACTACTACTCTGTTGTTCGACGGTAGGCACTACTTCCGGCTTTGCGCCTTGTGACCTTCTCTGCGCCTTTGCGAGAAACTTATCTTGACTCGACTTCAGTTCACGCAAAGACGCCAAGCGCTGATGAAGGCGCTAAGAAGAGATTAAGACACCGTTTCATCGTCGTCATCGTTTGCCTTTGAGCGTGCGAGCAGATTTGCAAAGAGCTTAGCGTTCCTCTTCTGGCTAATCAGCAGAATTATTATTTTCCGTTGCTGTTCACGCTTGCGACGCTCTTCGCCGAATTCGGGATACGCTAAAGACCTGGCCAAATTTTCCAGAAGATCAAGGCGCTATACGTTCGTCTTTCGCTATCTCCTCGCCGCAACACGGATTCTATCAGGAACCTTCTGACCTGGCCGGACTATTTCCTGCCAGCGGCCAACTGGATCCCGGTGCCGCGAGGATACAGACCCGGCAGTGAAATCGGCAAGTGTCCGGTGATGGCACTCTGTCCCAGCAGCGCCTGCGCCGCGGCTTCCTGCAAGCTCGGCATGTCGCCATACGCGACCAGATAAGTTTGCAGTTTGGGAAAGCTGCTGAGGAGGTAAGGATTGCCAAAGCTGATGCCAATTAAAGGTGTCTGACGATCAATCAAAGTCTCCAGAGCCTTCGCACCTGGTTCGGGCAGTGCGACACTGCGCGCCTGTCCGGTACGCACGCGGCCGTACAGCGAGGCAATCACCAGATCCGCGTGACCAGCCTGCCCAAGGGCTTTGTTCACTTCCGCTTCGGATGAGCGATCGTCAAGCACGATCGTTACCACCTTCATTCCAGAACGCGCGAGCTTTGAAACGAACGGCTGGGTTATGAACAGGCGATCGTCGCCGTTGGTGATAGCAAGATTGAAAATAGTTGCTTTGGGCGGGAGATTCAGCGGCAACAGGTTGGCATTGTTGCGCACCAGGGTGATCGCATGAGCAGCAATCTCATCGGCCAGATCCAGGTCCGTCAACCTTCCCTGCTTGACTGCATTCCTGACTCCGCGAATAGCTGCGTCGGTGTCGGCCGGCTTTAAAAGTAAATCCGCGCCCGCTTCCAGCGCGCGCACTGAGGCCTCTTCCTGAGTAAAGTAAAGCGTGAGGCCGCTCATGCTCATCGCGTCGGTCACGATTAGCCCATCGAAACCCAGTTCGTTCCGCAGAATCTTGTTCATGACCGGCGAGAGCGTGGTCGGCATGGTTCCTTTCTCAACCACAATCTCACCGGCTTCGTCAGTCTCAATCGCTTTTATCTTAACGTCGCGCGGCAACGGCGTGATCGCCGTCGGATCGATCAAAGGCAAACCGATGTGACCGTCCATCACCGCACCCACGCCGGCGTTGACTGCCGCGCGAAAGGGAACCAGTTCGACAGAGTTCAAACGCTCTCGGGTGACATCGATCTCCGGCAGGCCGCGGTGCGAATCAATAGCGGTATCCCCGTGTCCGGGAAAGTGTTTGGCCGTGGCTATCACTCCGCCGTGTTGCGCGCCCTCGACGAATGCGGCGACGAGTCTTGCTACTGACACGGGGTCTTCGCCATACGAACGCACGTTGATGACGGGATTGGCGGCGTTGTTGTTTACGTCGGCGACCGGCGCGTAAATCTGCTGAATGCCCAGCGCTCGAGCTTCGCGCGCGGTCACTTCGCCCTGCCGCCGCGCGTATTCTGGATTAGCCGTCGCGCCAACCGCCATGTTCCACGGGAAGTTCACCGTATCATCGAAACGCATGCCCGGGCCGGCCTCGAGATCTGAAGAGATCAGCAAAGGATATTTTGCCAGTTGTTGCATGCGATTAACCAGCATCACTGATTCGTACACCGGACCGCGGAAGAGCACGATGCCGCCGACATGATTGTCTACGATCTGATGTCGCAGATCCTTGAATGCTTCACTGTCCTGATTCAGGTACGTCGCATTCAGGCCCACCGCAATAAGCTGGCCGATCTTCTCATCCAGCGACATGCGCTTTAGTTCTTTGTCTGCCCATTTCAGCGCGTCGCTCGATGGGTGACGCGAATACGTTTTGGTCGAGATCTCGACGGTCGCAGCCCGGGCCGCGCCCGCACCTACAGACCGTCCCAGTCCCGCCTCACCGGTGATCAAGCCAAACAGCAGCAGGAGTGTCGTGAATCGGATCACTCGTCGATGCGGAAAGTTTATCATTTCGATATTGAGCCTTGTCGAGCGATCAGATTTCAGCCGGATCTAATTCTGCTTCCGGGGCCCTCGTTAACATGCTGATCGCGTATCCCACCACACAGCAGATCGTGGTTCCAATCAGCACGTACCAGGTCCAGGCAATGTTGGTATGAACCGCGACCCAATCCATCCACGCAGCCGGCTGCGAGTTAAACTTCATTGCGGCCCATTGCAGAACCGGGCCGTTAAACTTAATGAAAACCATCACCGCCAAAGTCACTGCCATGCCCGCCATCACTCCAGTTTGATTGGCCCGTTTCGTTAGCACGCCCAACAGAAACGCTCCCAACATCGGGCCATAAACCAATGACGCTATGGTCAGGCCGGTAGTGAAAACCGAGCCCCAACTACTAGCCAGTACCGCAATGCCGATCAGCACAACGCCCCAGACAGCCGTGAGCCAGCGCGACAGCTTCAAGAGATGTTCATCGCTCGCTTCCGGCCGGAACAGCGGCTTGTAAAGATCCAGCACCGTGCTCGACGAAAGCGAATTGAGCGAGCCGCTCAGATTCGACATCGCGGCGGCGAAAATCGCTGCAATCACCAGGCCGGCGACCCCATGCGGCAAGCGTTGGACGATGAACATAGGAAAGATCTCGTCATTGCTCGCCAGCTTTGTGGTCAGCGGATAAAACTTGTAATAGGCATAGAGCATCACGCCGATCGTCAGGAACAAAGCGAACTGGAAGAGAACCACAAAGCCGCTGAGAATGAGCGCTTTCTGACTCTCGCGTTTGTTGCGGCAGGTAAGTAACCGCTGCACCAGCAGTTGATCCGTTCCATGCGACGCCATCGTGAGAAACGTGCCGCCAAACAGTCCGGCCCAAAAAGTAAACGGTACGCTTAGGTCGAACTTGAATGAGGTCAGTTGAAATTTGTTTGCGGCCTGGGCGTGCGCGGCGATTGAACTCCACCCACCCGGAACCAGATGTAGTAATTCGTAAGCGGCCAGCAGCGACCCGCCAATATAGATTACTAATTGGATCAGGTCGGTCCAGATGACCGCCGCAATGCCGCCTTCGAACGTGTAGATCAAAGTCAATACCCCAACAATAATGATCGACCACAGCCAAAGGAAGGGCAGTCCCGGCAGGCTGGCGCTGAGCACCGCGCTCAATACGAGCGAGGCTGCGAAAACGCGGACGCCTTCCGCCAGCGCGCGCATCAGCAGAAACAGCGATGCGGCGAAGTTCTTGGTCTTGGTCCCGAAGCGGTTCTTCAGCAGTTCATAAGCGGTGAGCAGGTTGCCGCGAAAATACGCGGGAATGAAAACTATGCTGATAATAATCCGGGCGACGATGTAACCGAGCACAACCTGCAAATAGGTGAAGTTGCCGCCCTGCTCAGGCCGCGCATAATTCGCATAAGCCAGCGCCGGCACTCCGATGAGTGTCAGCGTGCTGGTTTCAGTCGCGACGATCGAAAGACTGATTACTACCCATGAGGTGTTCTTGTCGCCGAGAAAATAATCTTTGACGGTTCGCTGCGAACGCCGAAACATCACGCCAAAAACCGTGATCCCGGCGAGATAAATGAGCAGAACTGCGTAATCAATTGCTGAGAAGCCCATAGGGAAAGTGTTTGCGGCCCGAAATTATTTATCGAAGCGCTGTTGAAAGCCTCGAAAGCGATCTACGAAATCACACGAAATAACTCGAATAGAAATAGAGGTCTTGGGTTAGTGTTGCTTAGTGTGTTTTCGTGGATCGGAAATCCAGTTTCCGCAGCCTGCTGGAACCGTCCGCAAGCTATCAACATTTCTCATTAGCGCGACTTCTTGATGAATTCAATCGCCTGGGCAAGGACGCCTCGCGACACCTTAAGCGCCGCAGCCGCCTCCCTGGGCGAGCAATTCGTCCGGCTCATCACCAACGCCACCGGTAAATTGCCGCCACGAGCTTCTGCGCAGTTCCGGCTTTCAGACGAGTAGAGCCGGCGATCACTTCGGGACCAACAATCGGAACTATGCTGATCTCAGCGGCCTTTGTGATTACAGATCCTGGCACGGACGTGAGAGCAACCGTAAATGCGCCGAGTTGTCTTGCATGCTCAACCGCGCCCACCGTGTATGGCGTGCGGCCCGATGCCGCTACCCCGACCAGCGCGTCTTGTTTGGTGAAGCCGCGCGCCTCGAGATCGTTGGCGCCGGCCGCGGCATCATCCTCGGACGCTTCGACGGAACGATAGCAAGCTTCATATCCGCCGGCAATGATCCCCTGGACCATATCCGGCGAGACCCCGAACGTCGGGGGACATTCCGAAGCGTCGAGTACGCCCAGTCTTCCTGACGTGCCTGTGCCGATATAGAAAAGACGACCACCCTGATCAAGCCGGACCACGATTCCGTCGACGGCGCGTGCAATCTCTCGCAGGATCTGGGCCACCGCGTTCGCTACGCCTGCATCCTCTTCGTTCATCAGACGAAGAATGTCTTCAGTTGGTAAAGAACTGATTTGCGCGGTGCGCGAATTTTCTTGCTCAGTTAGTGGGGTGGACTCAGCAGCTTCAGGCATGGTCGAGAAAGGCGATCAGCGCACATTACGAATTTGCCGAAAGATATGTAAAGCGTTTCTCACGTAGCGGGTAAGTTTATAGAGTTCAAGGTTTAGCTTGCGCTCTCAGACCGCAACCGGCAATCCATGAAGATGCTCTTGTGCCAGGCGGCCGGCGGCTACCGTGGGCGAAAAGTTTGGCGCGGCAATGAAAGCTTTCCGGGCCACGCGCGCCAGCTCTGCGCGCAAAGGTGCGATCACAAATTCACCGGCGGCGAAAACGCCTCCAACAAAGGCTACTTGAAAGCGCTCCTGCTCCATTTTCAGTCTGCGAATTACTGTTACGGCTGCCTTGCCTAACTCTTTTCCTGCATCGCTCAAGATGTTTCGCGCCACCGCATCGCCGGCGCGCGCTGCTTCAATGACGTGTTTACTAAAGCCGGCTATGCGATCGTTGGTGACTGTTGGAGCGTAAATCGCAGTTGCCAAATCATCCGGCATCGCTACTTGAAAATATTCACAGGCGGCCCGGGTCAACGCGGTCCTGGGCCCGCGCTCGTCAGATGCCTGGGCCACCGCTTGCAGGGCGCGTCGCGCGATCCAGCGATCCCCGGTGCACCGTCAGTGGCGCCATACAAGGCGATGTCGCCATCGGTCATCAACTCGATGTTTTTGATTTCCAGCGTTTCGATCAAGACATCGCGCATTCGGGTGCGGATGTCTTTGCGGCGGACGCCGGCCAGACCAATACCAGCAGCCACCAGATCGTCGCGATCGATCAAAGCGGCGGAGCAAGCCTTGTCAATGGCATCGCGAATAGCCGCGGCGCCGTTGGCAATCCCAACTCTTAAAGGATTTGATGGACCCGACGTGCCCTCTCCCAGGACCCGATCGCCATCAAGAATCGCCGCGCGTGTTCGGGTTCCGCCGCCATCAACGCCCACCACAAGTTTTCGCAGCGGAGCCAGCCGGCGCTGCAGTAGGTCCACTGTGGTATGCGTTGTCGTCATCCGATCTTTCGATGTCCACCGAAGCTATAAGGGTTTCTATTCTAGGAACGCCCTAGCTATAATGGAAACTAAAAGATCTTATCCACGTAATAATCCACGTTGATGCGGGCAGGATTATGGACATCAGACAATTGAAAGCATTCGTCGCCATTGCGGAAAGTGGCACTTTCACGGCCGGGGCAGCACGGGTCCACGTCACCCAGGCGGCCATCAGCATGCAGATCCGGCAATTGGAGACTGAGACGCGAGCCCAACTTTTCATCAGGGCGCCGCGCCGTGTGATCCTGACAGAGGCGGGTGAGAAACTGCTCGATCGCGCGTACACGATTCTGCGCGAGCATGACTCTGCCCTCGAAGAGCTGGCTGCGCTCACCGGCGCGCATCGCGGGCGGCTGCGGATCGGGAGCGCATCGGCCATGGTCAGCGCCGATCCTTTGCCCCAGATTCTTCGGGAGCTGCGGCAGATACATGCGGGCGTCGAGACCTCGGTCGTGTCGGGCACCAGCGAATCCCTGGTGAAACGAGTTTTGGCGGGCGAGCTGGACGCGGCTTTTGTGTCTTTGCCCGTCGAGGCGCGCGGGGTGCAAACCGAAATCCTGAATGAGGATTATCTGGTGGCCATTGCTTCGCCCAGCCATCAACTCGCAAAACAAAAGATCGTCAGTGCGTACGCTTTGGCCGGTGAGAAGCTAATCCTGGGAGAGCGCGGCGGAAATACGCGACGATTGATCGATCAATTTTTTGCCCAGGCCGGCGTGACGCTGAAGATTGCGATGGAATTAAGCCGTTTGTCGGCCATCAAACGCATGGTGGAGGAAGACATGGGTGTCGGTATCGTGCCTTTGCAGTCAGTTCACGAAGAAGTGGAAAAGGGAAGCCTCGTGCGCTGGTGGATCGAAGGCGCACAAATCAACTGGCAACTCGGTGTCGTGCGTCTGGTCGGCGGTTACGAATCGCCAATTCATCAAAAGTTTCTACAGCTTTGCCGCGAGCATTTTGTTAAGGCTGCGTACTTGGCCCGCTGGCGGACAGGATGACCGCGCTCCACCTTTTGAATTAACGCTGAATTCATCCGCGGGTCTCATTCATCCCGCCAATCAATCTCTCGATATCCTCTTCGTCGTTAAAGAAGTGCGTCGCGACCCGAATCCCCTGGGGCTTTTCCGTGACCACGATTCCGTCGCGGAACAGATGTCGCACGACGACGTCCGCCTGCTCGATTTTGACCAGGGTTTCCCCTGAACGCGCGGCTTCGTTTTCCAGGGGCGACAAGATCTGCCATCCATTTTCCGTCAGCCGCGCGGTCAGTAGTCGATTTAACTCGAGCACCCGGGCTTGAATATTCGCGGCGCCGATCTCATTGATGAGATCGACTGACGCTCCCAGCGAGAAAATTCCTGCGAAGTGCGGGCAGCCCAGCTCGACCCGCGCGGCCGTATCGTGACGTGGGCGAAACTCGTCGTTGCGCATTTCGAAAGGATGTTCGACGCTCAGCCAGCCGATGGAACGCGGCAGCGATTGTTCCAGCAGCTCGCGGCTGAGATAAACGAAGCCTGATCCGTAACCGGCCAGCATCCATTTGTGACCGGTCGCGCACAGTGCATCGATCTTCATTCGCTTTACATCGATTTCGAACGCGCCGGCAGATTGACTCGCATTGATAACCAGGGCATGTTTACCTTTGATCTCTCCGAGTTTTTCGGGCTCAATCCGAAATCCATTTGAGAACTGCACGTGACTGAGTGCGATTACACCTGTGTCGTGCGTCATCGCGCCGCGCACATCTTCGATTCTCAGTTCGCCTTCGACTGAGGCCAGCAAGTGGACCGGGATCCGCCGGTGCATCCAGGGAAGAGTGGTGACGGGAAATTCAAGATCGCTCGAGATGACTTCGCCACGATCTTCCAGCGCATCGACGATCACGTTCATGCCCGAGGAAGTGTTGGTGGTGAATGCAATCCCTTCGGGCTCTGCGTTAATGGACCTCGCCACCTTTAGCCGCATCACCTCGCGATCTGCCAGCCAGCGGTTCCAATGCACATCGCCGTCCCGCGTCATCTTCTCGTAGTAACCAGCGGCCGCTGCCTGCGAGGCCCGCGATACCGGCCCAGCGGCGGCGCTGTTGAGATAAGCGAGACGTTCGGTTACCGGAAATTGTTTGCGGATGTCGCCCCAGTTAATCATTCAAGGCAAGATACATTACTTGATTGGTTGATCCAAAATGCGCAGCATCGAGCCGCTACGTCAAGGCATTCAGTAGTTATGACTCGAGTTCGCTGACGCTTGATCTGTTGGTGTATAGTTTGAGTTCCAGGAGAGAACGATGGGTAGAATCATTGCCTCAGTTAGGATCGACAATGCCTCAGATGTTTCCAAGGGTCTGAGCTGCGATGCACTGGTAGATACTGGCGCATCTTTGATGGTTTTGCCGAGTGCATGGAAAGATCGGCTCGGAGTGCTTGGGCCCGGCGCCGAAATCGAAGTTGAGACGGCGACGCAGGAAATCGTCCGTGCCGAAGTATGCGGGCCGGTGCGCATTCAAATAGAAGGCTTTCGTCCCATCTTCAACGAAGTGGCCTTTGTCGATATGAAACCCGCCGATGGTGATTACGAGCCCTTGATCGGTTACATCATTCTTGAGCAAAGCCAGGCTGCCGTCGACATGCTCGGACATCGCCTGGTTCCCATCAAGCACATGGATTTGAAGTAAACTTCCCCTACATCTCCGCGAGATCGACTAGAGAATATGAGCGACTACTACGTTTACGTTTACATCGATCCCAGAAACTTCGAAGAGTTTTATTATGGTAAGGGCTGCGGGTCTAGGAAGGATGCCCACTTGCTTGAGAAGTCTGATTCACCGAAGTCACGGCGGATTCAGGAAATCAGGCAGGAAGGGTTGAGTCCCATCATTCGAGTGATCGCGCGCGGGCTGACAGAATCGGAAGCTCTTTTGGTAGAGAAAACTCTGTTGTGGAAACTCGGAAAACTGACTACTAACATTGCCACGGGACACTTCTCAGAAAACTTTCGCCCACCCAATACTCTGCATAGGCATCTGTCAGGGTTTGACTATCAAAACGGCATCTACTACTACAATGTCGGCGAAGGTGAACATCGGAATTGGGATGACTATCTGAAGTTTGGATTCATTTCAGCAGGCCAAGGTCGGCGCTGGCGAGATGCGATGCTTGGATTCAATCCTGGTGATGTCTGCGCAGCGTACTTGAAAGGACATGGCTTTGTCGGCGTAGGAAAAATTGTGACGAAAGCGGCGATGGCTCGTGACGTTCTCAAAGACGGACAGCCTTTTCTCTCCCTGTCCTTGTCGTGCCCGCTAATGGGAGATAACAGCACCGATCCGGAGCTTTCTGAGTACGTTTGTCTGGTTAATTGGGTTACGACCGTGCCGAGAAAGCAGGCGAAGTGGCGTTCTGCGCCAGAGTTGTACACGACGACTCATGTGCGTGCTTCACTCGACGGGCAACCGGAAACGGTCGAGTTCTTGGAGGCAGAATTCGGCGTAAACCTCCGCGACTTGATTGCCTAACCTTGAGATCAGCTTTAGACGTTGCTTCGTTTTGCGCTGCGCGACAGCTCAAACCAGATAGTCGCCACGGGCGGCAAAATAAAGGGCGTTACAGAGCCGCGAGCGCTAGCGATCGGATCCAAAGTTCAACTTGAGAAGACTCGACAAAGGAGAGACTGGTGATTCGCGAGAGCCGGCAGGTCGGTATGTAGGGACGTAGCGGCACGCCCTCCCTGACGGTCGGGCTACTGCCCCGTTCTCGGCCCCTCAAACCACATGGTTGCCAGCGGCGGCAAAGTAATCTCAGCCGAATACTCCAACCCATGCGCTCGAACCTTCTCGGCCTTGATACTCTTCACCACTCCAAACCCGCCGCCACAGTATTTTTCGTGATCGGTATTCAGTAGTTGCCTATACGATCCTGCTCGCGGCAAGCCGAGGCGATGACCTTCGCGCACGACCGGCGAGAAGTTACCGACGCAAATTATCTCTTTACCGGTTGAGGGCGAGATACGGCAAAAGGCGATTACATTCTCAGGCGCATTATCTACTTCGATCCATTGAAAGCCGCTCGCTTCGTTGTCAGCTTCCCAGAGCGCGCTGTGTTTCCGGTAAAGCTTGTTCAGATCTTTAATCAAAGACTGCACCCCCTGGTGAACTGGTGTTTCGAGCAGATGCCAGTCGAGGCTCTCGGTCTCGTTCCATTCGCGCCACTGGCCAAACTCGCCACCCATAAATAAAAGTTTCTTTCCGGGATGCGCCCACATATAGGCGTACAGCGCGCGCAGGTTGGCGAACTTCTGCCACTCTTCGCCCGGCATCTTGTTTAGCAGCGCGCCTTTCATGTGCACGACTTCATCGTGAGAGAAGGGCAGAATGAAGTTCTCAGTCCAGGCATAGATCAAACCGAAAGTCAGAGAAGTATGATTGCCCGCTCGAAAGAACGGATCGGTTTGAAAATACTTGAGCGTGTCGTGCATCCAGCCCATGTTCCACTTGAAATCAAAACCGAGCCCGCCGGCATAAACCGGATGACTGACCGCCGGCCAGGCGGTTGATTCTTCGGCAATCATCAGCGTGCCGGGACACTCACGATGGGTGACTTCGTTCAGCTCTTTGATAAACGAGATCGCTTCCAGATTTTCCCGGCCGCCAAACTCGTTCGGCACCCACTCGCCCTCTTTGCGGCTGTAGTCCAGATAAAGCATGGACGCCACCGCGTCGACTCGCAGCCCATCCAGATGGAACTCGCACAGCCAGAACAGGGCGTTCGCGATCAGGAAGTTTCGCACTTCGTTGCGGCCATAGTTGAAGATGTAGGTGCCCCAGTCCGGATGTTCACCTTTGCGCGGGTCCCGGTGTTCGTAAAGCGCCGTGCCGTCAAAACGTCCGAGCGCAAACGCGTCTTTGGGAAAATGCGCGGGCACCCAATCCATGATCACGCCCAGACCTTTCTGATGAAGATGGTCGACCAAAAAGCGCAGGTCGTCAGGCGTACCATAACGTGATGAAGGCGCGAAATATGCACTGACTTGATAGCCCCATGAAGGTCCGTACGGATGTTCCTTAAGGGGAAGAAACTCAACATGAGTGAAACCGTTCCTGATCGCGTAGTCAGCGAGTAAGGGGGCCATCTCGCGGTAAGTCAGCGGGCGATTATTGTCTTCCGTAATCCTACGCCACGAGCCGAAATGCAATTCATAAATCGAAAAAGGCTCGCGCCACGCTTGTCTCTTCTTACGCTGGCTCAGCCATGCACGATCGCGGAACTTATATTTCGACTTGAAGACGACCGACGAGGTGTTGGGTGGCACCTCCATCATCATGGCGTAGGGATCGGCCTTAAGAAACCTGTGACGCCCGGACTTGATCTCGTATTTGTAGAGTTCGCCTTGCTTCAGGCCGGGAATGAAGAGTTCCCACACGCCGGAACTACCCAGCGACCGCATCTTATGGCTGGCGCCCTTCCAGTTGTTGAAGTCACCGACAACGCTAACGCTTTCTGCATTAGGGGCCCACACGGCGAATCCAACTCCCCGCGCGCCTTCGTGGGTCATCACATGCGCGCCGAGCTTTTCATAGATGTGCTCATGCCGGCCTTCGCCGAACAGGTGCAGGTCGAGTTCGCCGAGTGTGGGCGAGAAGACGTGAGAGGACTTTGGAGTGGGCGCGCTGGTTACCCGCTTGTTCGACGCGTCGGCAGTCTTACTTTGCGCCTTTGTGCTTTTGCGTGAACTGTTGGCCTTCGCCGGAGCGTCCTGCTTCAACTCTTGTGCGCTTTTGCGGCTCATTACGTTTTTCGAATAGACGTTCGATTTGTCACCTGGTCAGTGCTTCCTCATGAGCTGGCCTTGGCTTCAAGGGCTCGACCAGGCGCCGATAAATATCCGCGCCGGTACCCATCTCAGGCCGGTTACTCTTCGCTTCCGCCAGGAGTTCCAAAAAGCGTCTACGCACTGGAGCCAACCCCAACTGATTCATCAAGTCAATCGCCCGCGCAGCGTACTTCAGGATCTGGATCGTTTCGATTCCGGAAATGTCGTTAAAGAACCAGCCGCAACTGGTGTACATCAATAACGACATGCGCTGTAATTCGAGGTACGCCAGCGCGCGCCATTGTTCATCCGTCGATAACCAGCGACCCGCGTGGCTGTACAGAAATTTCTCGCGCGAATGAGATTGATCCAGAACCAGGTCGATGCTGGCATCGCGAGTCTGCCAGGGTTCGACGAACAGATTCGCCCGCGTCGCTTCAAAGTGCGCTATATTCTCATCTCGTAAAAAATCGAGTGCCTCTCTTAAAGGAGTGCGCCAACTTTGATTCCATGCGGGTTCGCCTCCAGTATGACAGCCACAATCGCGAATCCAACGACCGACGCCGTGCGCGCAACTCCAGGAAGTCCCTTCGCCGTTCGGCCCACTGTTGATCTCAACATCGATGGCAGGTGGGTGCTGATCGAGGTATGCTCCGTAGTTAGTAACCCGAAATGCCAGCGCCGGTGCGTCGATTTCCAGGGCATGTGCCAGACAAATATCGCCGAACTTAAAATGATGACCGTAGGTTTCGCCGTCGGTCGCGATGGTTTCCAACTCCCGGCCGTGCGCAGCCTGCGCAACTCGATCCATTAACTCATGGCTCGATCGCAACAGATTTTCAAAAGCAATTGCGCGTGAGGTTGGCCCGTCGTAAAAGAACACCGCAATCGATCGCAGCGAGTTATCGCGATGAGAGTATCGATAGGCGATGCTGGTATCGATAGTTTGCTCGTTCACCTCGCGCCATTCGCTTCCGTCAATTGACCGTATGCGGGCCGCCTGGTGCGGCGCCAGAATGACAAACCGCAGTCCGGCATCGATCAGCGCGTCCATTACCTCAACATTGCAGGCCGTTTCCGGCAACCAAATCGATTCCGCGTCGCGCCCGAAGCGTTTAAGGAAATCCGACAGGCCCCACACAATCTGGGTGCGCCGGTCGCGTTCATTGCACAACGGTAAAATCGCATGCCCATAAGCTTGCGCGATCGCATTGCCGTGTCCGGCACGTTCGCGTGCGCTTTGCTGATCCGCATCGATGATGCTGGCATACGTCTCCGGATGATTGTCCTTGAGCCAGCTCAGCAGGGTCGGTCCAAAATTGAAGCTGATATTCGCGTAGTTGTTCACAACTCGTTCCCGGCCAGTGGCCGGATCGGTAATGCGCACCCCGGCATTTGGCTGGTAACACTCGGAATGAATGCGCTCGTTCCAATCGTGAAAAGGCGCGGCACTGGGCTCGACCTCGACGACGCCGGTCCAGGGATTCTCGCGTGGCGGTTGGTAGAAATGGCCGTGGATGATGAGTGCGGGCATGGACTAATCAGAACACAAGCCAAGAAAAGGCTCAAAAAGGAAGCGCACGCGGAGAATCCTTTTGTGCTTTTTGCGCCTTTTCGTGGCTTTGCATTTTTTTGAGCCTACCTGCGCGCTACCGCGATAGGGTCTGTACCGCGAGCCATGCTGCTCCGATCAAGCCGGCGTCGTCGCCGCACTCTGCCGGCCCAATCCGGCATCGCTGAACCGGCAGCGGAAACGCGCGTCGTAAAATTTCTTCGCGTGCAGGCTGAGCAAAGAGTTCCCACGCCGCCGACACGCCTCCGCCGATCACAATTATGTCGGGGTTGAAGATATTGACGTAATCCGCCATCGCAACGCCGAGATACGTGCCCGCCTTGTGAAATACTTCGAGCGCCAGCGTATCACCGGCCCTCGCCGCACTATAAATTTTTTCTGACGTTAGATCGCCATTGGCAATAGCGTGCAGCCGGGAGTCAGGGTGTTGGGCCAGCCCCTCGCGCGCCATGCGCACCATGGCGGTCGCGCTCGCATAAACCTCGAGGCAGCCAGTATTGCGGCACTTGCATTGGACGCCGCCAAAAGGTTCGACGCTAATGTGACCAAGCTCACCCGCGGTCCCATCAGTGCCGCGCCAAAGTTCGCCACCGAGAATTATGCCGCCACCGACACCAGTCCCCAGGGTCAGGCAAATGATGGTTTGACAGCCTCTCCCTGCGCCTTGCCACATCTCGCCGAGAGCCGCGGCGTTGGCATCGTTTTCCAGGACGACTGAACGTTTGAGCGCGCACTCCAATGCGGGTCCCAGTTTAAAGCCATCCAGCGATTCGAGGTTCGGCGCATTGACGACCAGTCCGGTTTCAATATGGACCGTTCCGGGAACGACAACCGAAACTGCCTCGACCCGTGCGCCGCGTTCTAAAGCTCCTGCTTCGCACTCGCGGACTACTGCGGCGACCAGCGATACGACGTCTTCAGGTTTGTCAGATTGTGGCGTGGGATTCCGTATGCGCTCGTATATGCGACCATTACGATCGACGTTGGCGGCACGCAAATTCGTCCCGCCGAGATCAACGGCGCAAACTAGATCACTTTCTTTCGCACTACCATGGTCCACGCGCTACGCTTTTCTTCTCCCGAACATGTCAAAACCAACCGCGGCGACCAGCACTCCGCCTTTGACTACGTACTGCGCCCAGCTTTCGACATTCAAGAGCGACATGCCGTTATCCAGGCTGGCGAGAATCAATGCTCCCAGGACTGCGCCAAAGACGGTGCCGCGTCCGCCCATCAAACTTGTACCGCCAATCACGCACGAAGCGATAGCGTCGAGTTCCATAAGGTTGCCGGCGTCGGGTGAGGCGCTGCCGACCCGCGCGGTGTGCAGAATCGAAGCCAATCCGGCGAGCGCTCCCATCAAACAAAAGGCCGCCAGGATGTACCGCCGCAAATTTATTCCCGAAAGGCGCGCCGCATCAGGATTGCCTCCGATGGCGTAAAGATATCGGCCGAAGGTGGTGTTCGCGGTTAGAAATGCACCGGCCAGCGCGACTGCCAAGAGGAAGATTACCGGAATAGGCACGCCGCCTGCCTTGTTCATCAGGAAGATGAACGCCACGACCACCACCGACGGCACCAGAATCCGGCCAGCGATTGCGCCGGCACTCATAACCTTTAGCCCATGACGTTGCCGGGCCCGGTTCCGCCGAATGTTGATCCAGGCGATCGCGGCTACCGACGCGATTGCCAGCCCAAAACCGATCCGCGGATCGATAAAGTCACGGCCCAGCGAGCGAAAGAAAGGGTGCTCGACAGGAATCGTCGCGCCTTTGGTCAGCTTGAGAATTACACCGCGCCAGGCTTCCAATCCCCCGAGCGTCACGATAAAGGCAGGGATGTTGACGTAGGCGACGAGCGTTCCCTGGATCGCTCCGATCAGTAAGCCGACGACGATGGCTGCCCCCAGAGAGGGAACTACTCCCCACTCCTGGGTCATCGCGGCGATGCCGCCAGCCAGGCCGACGACCGCGCCGACAGAAAGATCGATATTGCCGCAAACGATGACCATCAACATGCCGACGGCCAGCACGCCGGTCACGGCCATCTGCTGTAGAAGTTTTGAGAAGTTAACCGCTCCCAGGAAGAGTCCGTACGGATGGTATTGATCGATCGTGGCCCATTGAAAGAAGAGCCAGATCACAATCAACGCAACCAGCATCGTATACGCTCGCAACGCTGTAGTCCGGAGTTTGAATCTACCGGATCGGGTGCTAGAGGCTTCAGTCATTTAATTCCACCGTTTGAGGCGGGCTACGGCCCGCCTTCGTCGTGTCATTAATTGGCGGGCGGTAGCCCACGCTAAACGAGAAAACGAAAAATTAAGCCGCCCGGCGTATATGTCCGGTCGCGCACGACATTACTGCTTCAGGTGTTGCTTCTTTACGCGTGAACTCTCCGGTAACGCGGCCTTCGTGCAGAACGATCACGCGATCGGAGAGGCCGAGAACTTCGGGCAGCTCAGATGAAACCAGCACGATGGCCAGCCCGCTTTCTGCCAGTCGATTAATCTGCGCATAGATTTCCTGTTTGGCTCCGACGTCGATCCCGCGCGTCGGTTCATCAAGAAAGAGTACGCGCGGCCTGGTCAATAGCCATTTTGCCAGTACGACCTTTTGTTGATTTCCGCCGGACAGCGTTCCCGCGATCGTGAAAACCGAGTTTGCCTTGATCTGTAAATCGCGCGCAGCGCGCTCGCCGGCCACCGCTTCGGCGTCGTCATTAGTGAGAAATCGCCCGGACAGCCTGCGCAACCCCGCCAGGGTCATGTTCTTTAAAATCGTCTGTTCGAGGATTAGTCCATACCGTTTTCGATCTTCGGTTACGAACCCAATTCCGTGTTTGATCGCGTCGGCCGGCTGATTGATTTGAACGAGTTTATGGTCAACAAATATTTCCGCGGATTTGCGGCCGGCATGCGCGCCAAAAATCGCCATCAGCAGCTCGCTCCTGCCGGATCCCATCAAGCCGGCAATACCCAGCACTTCGGCTTTCCGGGCTGCGAATCCAACTCGATCGACGATCAGCTTACCCGGTACCCCGGGGTCTTCAACTGTCACGTTGCGCGCTTCGAACACAACCTCGCCACGCTCGTGCGTGCTTTCGGGAAAGATCTGGCCGACTTCGCGTCCTACCATCTTGGCGATCACGCCGGCTTCATTCAGGTCTTGCGTCGCGTCAGTGCCAATCGTGCGGCCGTCGCGCAGCACCGTGACCCGATCGCTGAGGCGAAAAACTTCATCGAGCTTATGCGAAATGTAAATCATGGCCACGCCTCTCGATCGCAGCTTGTTCAGAATGCCAAAGAGCGTTTCGACTTCCGAGTCTGTCAATGCCGCCGTCGGCTCGTCGAGCACCACGATTCGCGCGTCCTGCGACAAGGCCTTGGCAATCTCAACCAGTTGCTGTTGGCCAATCCCCAGGTTTCGCACCGGAGTAAGCGGATCGATTGCGAGATGAAGATCGTCGAGCAATTTCTGCGCCCCGCTATACAGCCGTTCCCAATTGATCATTCCGAAACGGCGCGGCTCGCGACCCAGAAAAACATTCTCGGCCACGCTCATGTCCTTTACCAGTGAAAGTTCCTGATAGATGACGGCGATTCCGGCCTTTTCAGAGTCACGCACATTCGCAAAGCGGCGCTCAGCACCGTCAAGGAAAACCCCGCCGCCGTATTCGGGATGTGGATAGACACCGGCGAGTATCTTGATCAAAGTCGATTTGCCCGCGCCGTTCTCACCCACCAGCGCGTGAATCTCGCCTTCATTAAGATCAAAGCTGACGCCATCCAGCGCGCGCACGCCCGGGAAAGCCTTCGTGATCGCTTTCATCTCGAGAAGTGAATTCATGTCCAAGGTCCCATGTCCAACGTCCAAAGTCTGTTGTCCTATCGGTACTTGCTACTGTTTCGGCCACTGGTCCTTCGGCACGTTCTTATAGACATCTTCCAACTTGTGATAGCCGTCCTTGATGACAGTGTCCATAATGTTGCTCTTATCGACGACCTGAGGCGCATGCAGAATTGAAGGAACATCCTTTTTGCCGTTGTTGATGGTATCTTTCGTCTCAACCTTTTCACCGTGAGCGAGTTTGACCGCCGCATCAACCGCGCTATAGGCGAGCGGTTGAATCGGCTTGTAGATCGTCATGGTTTGCCTGCCTTCCGCTATTCGCTGCACGGCATCGAGCGCGGCATCCTGTCCAGTCACCAAAACCTTGCCAACCAATTGCGGCGGCAATGCTGAAATCGCGCCACCCGCTGTGCTGTCGTTGGACGCGACAATCGCCTGAATGTTGTTATTGTTCTTAGTCAGCGCATCCTCGGTAATCCGCAGCGCTTCGCTTGCCAGCCATTCCCGCGCGAATTGTTTGGTCACGATCTTGATGTCCCCGCGATCTATGGCGGGTTGGAGGACGCTCATCTGTCCATCCATCAGCAGCAGTGCGTTATTGTCCGTCTGTGAGCCACCAATCAAAACGTAATTGCCTTTTGGTGCATGATCCAGCGCGTACTGCGCCTGCATCTGCCCGATCTTAACCACCTGATGCGACACGTAAAGATCGACATCAGAATTGCGAATCAAGCGATCGTAACTAATCACCGGAACGTTTTGACGATGGGCGGCCTCGACAATCGAGGCGGCAATCTGTCCGTTGTGCGGCGCCACGATCAAGACATCGACACCTTTGGTCAGCAAGTTGTCGCACTGCTTCGTCTGCACGGCATCGTCGCCGTTGGCGACCTGGATTTCACACTCTGCCCCGACTTCCTTACATCGAGCTTCGACCGAAGCCTTGTCTCGCTGCCAACGTTCTTCTTTCAGAGTGTCCATGGAAAAGCCTATCCGCACCGGGCCGCCTTGTTTGGCGGATCGTCTGGCTTGGTCGGGACCTTTAACGCAAGCACCGAATAGAAGTGTTGCCGTCAAACAGAACAGAATCAATTTGATGGTGGATCTCATCGTTTGCATCCTTCTTCGTAACAAGTGTTCAGCTCAGACGCTGAAACGGTTAGTAGCAGTAAGACGCTCCGCCAGGAGCCGGATGTTTATAGCCGTCCCGATCAGATTATTCAAGCTGTCTCGCTCCGCTCCGGCAAAAAATCACCGAACGCTCAACCTCTAACGATATTGTCACTATTGCTTGAATCTTTGAACGTAAGCGGCGAGATTGGCTATCTGCGCCCTGGTTAACTTTTTCCCAAACGCAGGCATGTTCTTCTTGCCGCGCGTAATTATGGAGACGAGTTCACCGCTGGGATGTTTGGCCCACCAACCACCGTCGGTAAAATCCGGAGCATTGAAAATTCGGCCGAGCGAAGTCTCGCCTGAGCCGTCGGTGCCGTGGCACTTCGAGCATTTTTGTTTATATAAAACTTCGGTCGACACGACGACGCCCGCGAAAGTCGAGGCGGTCGACGCGTGGCCGGGCGCGGCTTGGCCTAACGTTAATGAGTTAAAGGTCACGAAGATTCCAGCGACTACGAGAATCAATTTGAGCAAAAGCTTCATAGTCAGCAGCGAGCCCTTAATGAATAGGCAAGCGGCAGAAGTAGCGGCGGTCTCTCATTGTCTTAAGCCCGACCCTCAGGGAGGGCCTCGGTCATTAACCAGCCCTCGGGGACAGTCGGGCCTCTGACGTTTGATTGTCGCCAATTCGTACCGGGCCCATAATACTACGAACGATGAACACCGGCAGCAGAAAGAAGCGATTTGCGCCTCATGGCTACGTCGGAATCCTGGTCATGGGTCTGGCTGAAGGCTTGCTGTTCGGGGGAAATCAGTTCGTTGGACATTGGTTCACTCCCATCGTCTGGACCGGCTACATTCTTTTTGCCGATGCGCTGGTTTACAGATTCTCGGGGCGATCCCTGTTGCTGACTGACCGGCTGGAATTCGTGATCATCATCATGATTTCCATCGGCGGCTGGTGGCTGTGCGAATTTTACAACGCACCGCGGTTCTGGAAATCCGACCTCGAGCTCTGGTGGCATTACCACAACCTCGAAAAGAATCCGTACTTGCGGCGCGTGGGCTACGACTGGGCTGTCCTTCGTATTCTTGTTCGATCCCGTGAATGCTCTGCGCGGCCAGCCTTCGATCTCCAATGACCTGAGGCATGGCGATTGGCGACGGCTCTGGTCCCTGCTTTTGAGCGGTCTGTTCTGCGGCGCGTTGTGGGAGTTCTGGAACTACTGGGCGATATCTAAATGGACTTACACTGTGCCCTTCTTTGGCAACATAAAGATTTTCGAAATGCCGGTCCTCGGCTTCCTCGGCTTTCCGCCGTTTGCCGTAGAGTGCTGGGTGATGTACATCTTCTTTCGATCGCTGCTACAACCGATCGATCCGGAAGCTAACCGCGGCGAGATATTTGTTCGTTCTTCATAGGGAGTCATTTCAATGTGACGGTAAAGAGTTGGATCAAGCGGCTCGGCTTTTGGGGTTTTATGTTCTTCCTGGCGAAGGGAATTCTGTGGCTGGTCATTCCCGCTGTGATTGCTTACTTTGCCCTGGATTGATTCGCCCGCTTTGAACCAGATGAAAAAGTACTCGACCAGATTGCTTGCCTTTGTCTGCGGATTGATCGTAATCGCTATCCTTCAACCCAGGTTGTCTGAAGGCCAGCAGGCAAAGCGGCCGCGCGCGCGTGAAGCGGGAATCGTTGTCGGCATTCTTCCTCCCGGACCATTGAACTCGATCACAGACGTCAATGGAGTTCTGGTCGGTCACAATACCATCGTCCGCGGCGTTGATATTCGCACTGGCGTCACTGCCATCCTGCCGCACGGCGGAAATCTATTTCGCGAGAAGGTTCCGGGAGCAGTTTTTATCGGAAACGCGTTTGGTAAACTCGCCGGTTCGACGCAGGTGAATGAACTCGGCGAGATCGAAACTCCGATCATGCTCACGTCGACCTTGAACGTGCCGCGCGTGGCCGATGCTTTGATCGATTACATGCTGGCGCTGCCGGGAAACGAAGATGTGCAGTCGATAAATCCCCTGGTCGGCGAAACGAATGACGGTTATCTGAATGATATTCGCGGCCGGCACGTTGGTCGCGACGAGGTCTTTGGTGCGATTAAGAGCGCCCGCGGCGGGTTGATCGATGAAGGCGCCGTCGGGGCCGGCACCGGCACGGTCGCGTTCGGCTTCAAGGGAGGCATCGGCACATCATCGCGTAAATTGCCGTGTCGCTCGGTGGTTATACTGTCGGAGTGCTGGTTCAGTCGAATTTCGGCGGTATTTTGACGATAAATGGCGCCCCGATCGGGCGCGAACTGGGCCGGTACTATTTGAAAGAGGAACTAAGTGGCACAGACTTCAGTCTGTGTAGACCTGATCAAAGCAGCAACACAGACTCGAGTCCGTGCCCTTCTGCGGATGGCTCGATCATCATCGTAATTGGCACGGATGCTCCGATCGATCAACGCAATCTGCGACGCCTGGCCGCGCGCGCGATGATGGGCCTGGCACGTACCGGCGCCGCCGGTTCGAATGGCAGCGGCGACTATGCAATTGCATTCTCAACCGCAGCGGAATTGCGGATTGGCGCAACCAACCGCAAACCAAAACCAGTAGCCACACTGCTCTCGAATGAAGCGATGTCCCCAATGTTCCTGGCGGTGATCGAAGCGACTGAAGAAGCAATTTACAATTCACTCTTCCGGGCCACCACGATCACTGGGCGCGGCCACACGGTTGAGGCTCTGCCGATGGATCGGACGCTCGAGATACTCAAACGCAATCACGCCATCGGTCGCTG
>WNFR01001181.1_pt1 | contig 27054 bp, 19 predicted proteins | sample 5400221 | NCBI WGS metagenome assembly WNFR01 (sample SAMN13153357, study PRJNA577476) | soil metagenome | isolation source: 40 cm soil under Madrone tree | place: USA:California | collected 2016-06-14
AATCGATAGGCGCGATTGCAGTCGCGCCTTCTGATCCTAAGGTTATTTACGTGGCTAGCGGTGAAGGACTGCAGCGGCCCGACCTGTCGGTTGGAGATGGAATTTACAAATCCACCGATGGCGGCGCTACCTGGACGCACCTCGGCCTGCGCGACGGCCAGCAAATTCCGGCGCTCGTCATAGATCCTCGCGATCCGAACCGGCTGTTTGCGGCCGTGCTGGGACATCCTTATGGCGCGAATCCGGAACGCGGAATCTTTCGCTCGACGGATGGTGGCGCAACGTGGCAGAAAGTCCTTTATAAGGACGAGAACACCGGCGGGTCCGACGTTCAGATGGACCCGTCGAATCCGGATGTGATCTACGCCTCGTTGTGGCAGTCGAGGCTTGGGCCCTGGGAAGACAACAATGCTTTTGCTGGAACGGGTGGTGGACTGTTCAAATCAAGAGACGGTGGCAGTACCTGGAGACAACTGACCAAGGGTCTGCCTGATGATCTGGCGCAGATCAATGTTGCTATCGCGCAAAGCCAGCCTAACCGCCTTTACGCCACGCTGGCCACTACGCATCCCAGCAGCTACGGTTCGGACAAAGGATTGGGCTTCTTTCGCTCGGATGATGCTGGCGAAAGTTGGGTGCGCATCACCACTGACCCGCGTCCGGCGATGAAGATCGGTGGCGGTGATCTCGCGATTCCTAGAGTTGATCCCCAAAATCCTGACGTTGTTTACAGCGCCAGTATCGTTACTGTGCGCTCAACTGACGGGGGCAAGACATGGACAGGAATTCGCGGCGCACCCGGCGGCGACGATTATCAGAACCTCTGGATCAATCCGGAGCACCCAGACATTATTCTTCTCGTCTCCGATCAGGGCGCAATTGTTACGGTGAATGGCGGCAAGACGTGGAGCTCATGGTACAACCAGCCCACGGCGCAACTGTACCACGCGAGCGTGACAAATACATTTCCCTATAAGGTTTGTGGCGGACAGCAGGAAAGCGGTTCGGTTTGCATTGCGAGCCGCGGCAACGATGGCGAGATCACGTTTCGCGATTGGCATCCAGTGGGAGTTATCGAATACGGTTATGTCGCGCCGGATCCACGCGATCCCGACATTGTTTACGGTGCCGGCAGAAATGAAGTATCTCGATTTCACTGGAGCACCGGACAAGTTGAGAACGTGACTCCCATTCCGATTCGCGGAAAGTACCGCGTGGACCGTACCGAGCCGCTGCTTTTCTCACCGATCGATTCGCACATTCTTTACTACGCGGCGAACGTGCTGTTCGAGACCCGCGATGGCGGAAAGTCATGGCGAACCGTCAGCCCTGACCTTACTCGCGAGAATCCCGGAGTTCCACCGAGCGTCGGAGATCAGGCGTCGCTGAACCCGGACGCTGGAAAACAGCGTGGCGCTATTTATGCTCTGGCTCCTTCGTTCAAAAATGTGAATACGCTGTGGGCTGGAACCGATGACGGGCTGGTGTGGATCACGCGAGATGCAGGCAAGAACTGGAAGAACATCACGCCACCTGCGCTGACGCCCTGGAGCAAAGTCACTCAGATCAGCGCTTCGCACTTCGACGATGAAACCGCTTACGTTTCCGTGAGCCGCTTCCGAATCGATGATCTTCGCCCCTACATTTACCGTACGCACGATGGCGGGAAGACCTGGCAGGAGATCACTACGGGTCTGTCTGCTGATGCTCCTGCAGATACCGTCCGGGAGGATCCTGTTCGCAAGGGCCTGCTATTCGCCGGGACGGAAACTTCGGTGTGGGTCTCGTTTGACGATGGCGCTCACTGGCAATCCTTGCAGCAGAATTTACCGCACACGTCGATGCGCGATCTGTGGATCAATGACGATGATTTAATTGTTGCCACGCATGGCCGTTCGTTTTGGATTCTCGACGACATCACTCCCCTGCGCCGGATGACCGCTGACATAGCTGCGCCTGATGCCCATCTATTTTCTCCGGCACCGGCATATCGCGTGCGGCGAGATACCAACACTGACACACCGCTTCCTCCGGATGAACCCGCCGGGCAGAACCCTCCCGACGGAGCGCTTATGGACTACGTTCTGGGGAAACCTTCTTCGGGGGTGATCACGCTGGAAATCCTGGATTCGCAGGGAAAGCTTGTACGCCGGTACTCAAGTACCGACCAGCCCGAGCAGAGTCAAGCTGAAATGGAGAAGCAGCTCATACCTGTTTATTGGCTGCCTGCTTCGAAAAGTCTTTCGACAGAAAAAGGAATGCACCGCTGGATTTGGGATTTGCGCTATCCCGCACCACTCTCGACTGAGCACGAGTACCCCATCGCGGCGGTGCCGCGCGGAACTCCACGATACCCACTTGGTCCGCTAGTCTTGCCGGGCGAGTACTCAGCGCGGTTGACTGCAAATGGCCGCAGCCATACGGCCAATTTCGTCGTGAAGATGGATCCGAGGGTGAAGACGTCCGCGGATGGACTGAAAAAACAGTTCGATCTTGAGATGCAGCTTGCTTCAGCCGTAACGCAAAGCTCTGAAGCAGTATTGCAGGCGCGGTCGGTGCGTGAACAGCTTCAGAAACTTGCAGGATCTTCAAACGAGAGTTTGAGAGGATCCATCAAGTCGTTGTATGAGCAAATCTCCGGGCTGCTGGATGTTCCTAAAGATTCCTCCGTTTCCGCCTCACCCGCGCCCAACTTGACTGGCGCGAACAAGAATTTGCTTGCATTGTACAAAGAAGTTGAGAGGGCAGATGCCGAGCCCACAGTCGCGCAATTAGAAGCGTTCAGCAAGACATCTGGCGAACTTGCCGCAGCACTCAAGCCATGGAACGAACTCAAGAACACTCAACTCGTGGCGCTGAATCGTCAGTTGAGCGCGTCAGGAATGCCTGAAGTGCGTCTGGATCTTCGATCGCAACAACCGGAATCGGGATCAAACGAAGAGTAGCCAAACAGAAGCGTTATCGAGCTAGCGTCTCAGGATTCGGCGAAAGCTGGCAAGAATATTCCGGTCAGTTTTGGGTGCAACCGTTGTAACTGCCGTTTCATCTTGATTGTTTTAGAGCTGTGCTTTCGTCGAAATGCCTTCCAGGAGGTCAGCGCATGGATCGGAGAGATTTTCTTAAGAAGGCCGCTGCAACAACCGTGGTCACGTCATTGGTCCCTCAACTCTCAAATGCGGCCGGTACGCCTGTTCCGCAACGCACGCTCGGCCGCAGCGGCGAAAAAGTTTCCATCATTGGAGTGGGCGGACACCATATCGGCAGAGGCGCAGTCGACGAGCAGGAAGGCATTCGCATCATCCGCACGGCCCTCGACAATGGCGTCAATTTCCTCGACAACTGCTGGGACTACAACGGCGGGGTGAGTGAAGAGCGCATGGGCAAGGCACTACGCGACGGGTATCGGCAAAAAGCGTTCCTCATGACCAAGATTGATGGTCAGACGAAGAAAGCGGCTGCGCAACAGCTAGATGAATCGCTGCGCCGTTTGCAAACTGATCACATTGATTTACTACAGTTCCATGAAGTAATTCGCGACACTGATCCCGCACGGATCTTCGGTGAGGGTGGCGGAATGGAGACCGTCCTCGAAGCCCGCAAGCAGGGGAAGGTCCGCTACATCGGCTTCACCGGCCACAAGAGTCCCGAGATACATTACAAAATGCTCGAAACCGGCTTTGCGCACAATTTCACATTCGATGCCGTGCAGATGCCGCTCAATGTAATGGACGCGCACTTCGACAGCTTCGAAAAGAAAGTCCTGCCGGTACTGGTCAAGCACGGGATTGGTGTGCTGGGAATGAAGCCGATGGGTGACAGCATCATCCTGCGAAGCAAGACTGCGACCCCGGTTGAATGCCTGCACTACGCCATGAACCTGCCGACGAGCGTTGTCATCACAGGATGCGAATCGATGCAGATCCTGCAACAAGCCCTGGACGCGGCACGCAGCTTTAAGCCAATGAGCAAAGAAGAGGTCGCCAGTCTCCTGGACAAGACTTCCTCCGCCTCAGCCAAAGGCGAATTCGAGCTCTACAAGACATCGCACAACTTCGACGGCACGTACCACAACCCACAGTGGCTGGGTTGATCGACTCTGGATCGCTGTCGCTGATTCTTACGCAGCGCTTTTCGCAGCTGCCGAGTCGAACACAATGTCGGATCGAGTGCTCTCGACGATTGCTTTCAGTTCATTCTGCTCTTCAGCGGGTACGCCAAATTTGTCTAGCGTCTGCTGAAAGTCGTCCAGAAACGCTACCCATTCCCCGCTGGTGATCTTCAAGTGGGAATGGGATTCCGCCATCGACTTGCCCGTGTATGTTTGCGGACCTCCTGTAGCCCAGCAGACCATTTCCGTCACTAGATATTTGAAGCCGGCGGGTGGAACGCGATGGTGCGCTTCGTTCACGAGAGGGTTGGCATTCAGCCTGGGATCGGACATGACTCGGTCGATGAAATCGTCCACAACGGTGGCGATGCTGTATACGCCGCCTAGTCTGGTGTAGAGAGAGGGTGTTTCTGCTGACTGCATGGTGAACTCCTTAGGGGTGGCCAGTTTAGCAGAATGGGATAAGGATCAACATGCAATTTCGGCAGCTGGATTGAATGCGATCGCGAGACACGGCGGCGCCGCTGTTTCCACCAGGAAGTCCAGGTCTGCTCCATCACATGCTTCGCGTGGAGCCAGCCAGCCACGCTTGACGGAACTCGAATCCGGCCTGATTATCTTTTCTGGCCCCAATCCATGCAAGCTTCGGGAGCGAACCATGAGTTGCTCTGCGTTGATACGAAAACGAGTTTTCACGCTGCAATCGGCAGCTCCGGCAATCTTTCTTCTCTTATCAGTTCTTCTAGTCGCGAATGCTTGGGCTACGCCCTCGACGGGAAAGCCCCTTCAAATCTATTTCGTTGATGTCGAGGGTGGTCAAGCGACGCTTTTTGTCACTCCGACAGGAGAATCCCTCTTAGTCGATACCGGCTGGCCGGGAGCCGCTGGCCGCGACGCGGACCGCATCGTTGCAGCGGCCAAGAAGGCGGGCCTCAGCAAGATTGACTACGTTCTCCTCACCCATTTCCATACCGATCATGCTGGCGGCGCTCCTCAGCTCGCCGCGCGGACTCCGATTAGCGCTTTCATTGACCATGGCGAAAACCGCGAAAGTAGCGATGGACCGACCGCCCAAGCTTGGCAGGCTTATCAGAAACTACTGGAAACGAAAAAATGCAAGCGCATCACCGTCAAGCCCGGGGATGTCTTACCAGTGCGTGGAATGAAGGCGACCATCGTCAGTTCGGATGGCGCCGTAATCAGCAAACCATTGCCCGGAGCAGATCAATCGAATCCGGATTGCAAAAACGGTGAGCAGTATCCGGCCGATCAAACTGAAAACGCGCGCTCACTCGGCGCAGTCATCAGCTTTGGCAAATTGCGGATCCTCGATCTGGGAGATCTAACTCGCGACAGGGAAATGGAACTGATGTGTCCCGTAAACAAGCTTGGCAAGATCGACATCTATATCGTCTCGCATCATGGCTGGTACCAGAGCGGCAGCCCCGCTTTGGTAAATGGAATCGATCCGCGCGTGGCCATCATGGACAATGGCGCAAAGAAAGGCGGGTCCCCTCCCGCCTGGGACATCATTAAGAAATCACCACATCTCCAAGACCTATGGCAGTTGCACTACGCTGAGGAAGGTGGCAGCGAACACAACGTACCGGCGGATTTCATTGCGAATCCGCAGGGTCCGGACGCCGGAAATTACCTGGAGCTCACAGCCCGGCCCGACGGCAGCTTCGATGTGTTCAACTCGCGGACCGAAAAGACGAAGCACTATTCAGCACGTTGACCTGTGCGCTCGGCAAAGCCCATCCGAGATTTCGGCCAGGCAAGCTTTTCGGTTGAGCGCCTGCCGAATTCGCGTTTAGCGCAGCTAGTGCGCGATTCCCACCTGTACTCCAATGTAGAATCAGCAGTGCCGGAAGCACTTATGGAAATTCTCAAGCGACTTTTCGAGGACCATTTCCACACGCCCGTGGCGCAAGTAAAGCCGTTGCAGGGCGAACTGGGAGGCTCGGGAAGAAAGATAATTAGGCTGACGAGCGAACACCGGAGTGCCATCGGCGTGCTCCACGGTGTGCGGGAAGAAAACACAGCATTTCTGGAGTTTTCCAGGCATTTTCGAAAACATGGCTTGCCTGTCCCGGAAATCTATGTTGAGGATTTGGCGCATGGAGCTTACATCGAGCAAGACCTGGGGGACACCACGCTCTTTGATTTTCTTTCGACAAATCGCGCGGGCGAGAATGTAGCGCCTGAAGTTATCGAAGTTTATCGGAAAGCGTTGGCTGCGCTGCCACGCTTTCAAATTGAGGCTGGCCGCGACCTGAATTACAAAGTTTGCTATCCGCGCGACAGCTTTGACCGGCAATCGATCAATTGGGACCTGAATTATTTTAAGTACTATTTTCTCAAGCTGGCCGGAGTTCCCTTCAACGAGCAGGGTTTGGAAGACGATTTTCGACGTCTGACCAAGCTATTGCTAAGCGCCGATCGCGATTACTTTCTCTATCGCGACTTCCAATCGCGCAATATCATGCTGCCCGATGGCCAGCCTTTTTTTCTCGACTACCAAGGCGGACGCAAGGGCGCGTTGCAGTATGACGTGGCCTCTCTCTTGTACGACGGCAAAGCCGATCTGCCGCCCGAATTGCGCCTGCAATTGCTCGACTATTATCTCGACGCGCTCTCCGGCTTCATCAATCTGGATCGTGAGGCGTTTCTGCGGCTCTACTACCCTTACGTGTACGTCCGGATCATGCAGGCATTGGGCGCGTACGGGTTTCGCGGATTCTACGAGCGCAAAACTCATTTTTTGCAGAGTGTTCCGTACGCTCTCAAAAACATCCGATGGTTGCTGCACAACGCGGAACTGCCAATCGCTTTGCCGACGCTCATGGACGCATTCAGAGGCATGCTGGGATCTGAAACATTGCGTGACCTGGGCTCCGTAACGGGAGCTCCCGTAGCCGCATCCGGACATTCGGACAAACTGACTGTTCGTGTCTTCAGTTTTTCATTTCACCGCGGCATGCCGAAAGACGATAGCGGAAATGGTGGCGGATTCGTGTTTGACGGCCGCAGCCTTCCCAATCCGGGGCGCGAAGAGCAGTTCAAACAACTCACGGGGAGAGACGTGCCGGTGATTGATTATCTGAATCAGCACCCGCCGGTGCATCAATTTCTCACGAGCGCTAAGTCGCTGGTCGATACAAGCGTCGCCGATTATCAGCGCCGCGGTTTCAATAATCTTATGGTGTCGTTCGGTTGCACTGGCGGCCAGCATCGCTCGGTGTATTTGGCCGAGCAGTTAGCGAAACATCTGAGGGCGAAAAATGGCGTTGAGGTGGTAGTGCGGCATCTTGGGTTAGAGAGCCTGGGCAAATGAAGGCGATGATCCTGGCTGCTGGCCTCGGCACCCGATTACGTCCACTGACCGATGGCCGCCCTAAAGCATTAGTTGAAGTTGGCGGTCGCACCCTGCTGGAGATCACTCTTTCTCGCCTGCGAGCGTTTGGCGTTCGCGAAGTCATCATCAATCTGCATCACTTCGCCGATCAGGTGGTCGATTATCTTCAGGCGAACAATAATTTTGGGATGAGAATTGAAGTCTCTCGCGAAGATGTTCTGCTTGACACCGGCGGTGGACTGAAGAACGCCGCTTTCTTTTTTCCCGAAGCTGGCGAGTTTACCGAAAGCGATGCCCCTTTTATCCTGCACAACGTCGACGTACTCAGTTCCATCGACCTGCGGCGCATGTTGGAATTTCACAACAGGAATCAGGCGCTGGCGACTCTCGCAGTGAAGGACCGGAAGACTTCCCGATACCTGCTTTTCGATGACGAACTTCAACTTTGCGGGCGTCGATCAGGAGACGGATCAGTACAGGAACTAGTTCGCTCGACAGACGAATCTCAGGCGCTGGCCTTTTGCGGTATTCACGTCGTTTCTCATCGTCTCCTCAAACTCATGACGGAAGAGGGGGCTTTCTCAATCATCGATTGTTATTTGCGGCTTGCTGCGCAGGGAGAAAAGATCCTCGCCTTTCGGGCCGACAAATATTATTGGCGCGATCTCGGTAGGCCCAGCGACATCGTGCAGGCCGGCTCTGACTTGAAGGAGGGAGTGCTCAGCTAAAACGGCGCGCACTCCCAAAAGCCATGCGAAACAGCTCTTTGGGAGCCACCAACCCCCTCGGAAGTAAGCGGGTCAAAGCTTCACTCTTCCGTTCGCCGAAATTGACTGAAGCCACCCTTTCTGCTCAGAGATGTCAACAATTTACTGCAGAGCGTATAAGTTCCCATCCATGCTGCCGAAGTAGACCACTCCTTTATCTACCACTGGTGAGGACATGATCGCGCCGACGGTGACGAATTTGTAGAAATCGATATACATGTCTTCGAAGTCGTTGAACACTGGAGCGAAGAGAGATTCCTGGTTCAAGCTGCCATCAGAATTCAGCACTTTCAGTGGATCTTTCTTTGAGGCGTCGGTCTGGAATTCCCAGGCCAGCTTGCCGGACTTTGTGTCGACGGCGTAGAGCTTGCCGTTATGGTCGCCGACATATGCTAGATCGCCAGCCAGCGCGGCTGAAGAGAACATGTAAGCCTTGGCGTCGAAATTGAGACGGAGGCGTCCGCTCTTGGCATCGAGGGCCATGAACCGCGAACTGTCGGATGTGCCTACGTACACCAAGCCGTCGCGAACTGCGGGCGTGCCAATCACCCAGGACTTGCTGGTCGGGTAGTCCCACTTCTTACGGCCAGTCGTGGCGTCAATCGCATAGACATGGGCATCGCGGCATCCCACATAAACTGTTCCGTCGACTACTGCGGGCGAGGATTGGAATCCGACCTGGTTGTGAATGGTAGGATCTTCGCCAGTTTTGAATGACCACTTTTCCAGACCTGTGTCGGCGTCGAGTGCGTAGAGGTAGCTGTCCCAGCTCCCGATGTAAACCGTATTGCCAACCACGGCGGGCGAGGCGTGGACGACATCTTTGGTTGCGAACTTCCATTGCAGAACGCCGGTTTGCGCGTCGGCGGCGTAGATGTTCCCGTCGCCACTGCCGAAATACACTTTGCCATTAGCGACCGCGGGTGAAGAAGTGTAGATGTCCCAAGCGTCGGGAATGGTCTGCGCTTCCGGAGGATATCCGTGAAGGTTCTTGGCTTCGAACTTGCGTTCATATTCCGTCGGAAGAACCCATTTTATCTTTCCATTCGTGATGTCGATCGCGCCTAGTGCGCCAGAAGAAGAGACGAAATAAAGCAGACCTCCCGCTACTGCCGGCGACGATGCAATTGGCCTGCGCGATTTATACTTCCATTTCTCTTTGCCTGTTTCCTGATCGATGGCATACAGGTAGGTATCCATGCTGGCGATATATACGACGCCATCAGCAATGGCCGGGGAGGCAACGATGGGACCACCACTCTTGAATGTCCATTTAATTCCGCCAAACTGTTTGGGACCCGCAGAGTCGTATACACCCGTGCGGGCGTTATTGCCGTGAAAAGTGTTTTGCGCAATTGAATATGTCGGCACCACCAGCAGCAGTAGCAAAACTTGCTTCATAAAATTCCTCCCTTGCGGTGCAGACAGCCTTACAGCGGATATGGCCGCGAAATGAGACAGACTGATCCCCTTCGGTCTGACGTGACCAGATCGCCGACGTTAGCAGCGGGCCGTTCTAAGCGTCAAAGGGAATGTGACGAAGCCACGGAAAATCCAGTGCTGACCGTGCTAGACTGCTTCGATCCCATAAATTTTGGAAGCCGCAATGGTTACAGCGTCTAGTTCGCCGACGGTTGCAACGCTCAGCACAAAAGCGTCTCTTCTGGTGGCGCAAGTTCCCCGCCTAGTTTCGGTTGACATGGTACGCGGGCTCGTCATGGTCATCATGGCGCTCGACCATACCCGTCACTTTCTCACCAATGTCCCGTTCCCGCCTGAGCTTCTCGCCAAGACTTATGCGACGCTGTTTTTTACACGTTTCATTACTCATTACTGCGCTCCGGTGTTTTCGTTTCTGGCGGGGACAGGCGCGTTCCTTGCTACCTCTCGGGGAAAATCGGTGCAGCAGGTTTCCGGGTTCTTTCTTACTCGGGGTTTGTGGCTCGTGTTTTTGGAATTGACTATCGTCGACTTCTCGTGGACCTTCGTCCCATGGGCCGCGGCGGGAGTCCTTTGGATTTTGGGATGGAGCATGGTGGCCATGGCGCTGATCGTGCGCCTTCCGGTGCGCTGGATAGCTGTATTTGGCGTGGGAATGATCGCAACCCACAATTTATTGGATCGCGTGAATCCGGACTCCTTTGGTAGGCTCTCGTGGCTGTGGACACTACTACACGCCCCAGGTGCAATTCCAGTCACGCCGCACTTTACCTTTAGGGTACTCTATGTGCTGATTCCATGGGTGGGGGTAATGGCCGCTGGTTTTGCGTTTGGAGCACTGCTGCTCAGACCGGACCGCCGCAAGTGGATTCTGACGCTGGGAATTTCCATGACCGCGTTGTTTTTGCTGCTTCGCGGATTCAATCTTTATGGAAACTCCAGCTCGGGCGTCCCATTTTCTGTTGGACCGTGGAGCCCGCAGCCGACACTTTCTTTGACTGTGATCTCGTTCCTCAACACAGAAAAATACCCGCCGTCGCTCGATTATTTGCTGATGACGCTGGGGCCGGCGCTGATCTTGCTTGCGCTTCTTGATGGCGTCAAGGCGGAACGAGGGTTGGGTCGGTTCTTAGTTGTGTTTGGCAGGGTGCCGATGTTTTATTACATCTTGCACCTTTATCTGATTCATATTCTGGCCATCGTGGTCGCGTGGTTATCCCATCAACCGGCTTCTTGGCTGTGGCATGGCGGTAGCTTCTTGCTGCCTACTCCTGACGGATATGGTCACGGGCTGCCTTTCGTCTATGCCATGTGGATTTTGGTTGTGGCCAGCCTCTACTTGCCCTGTCGCTGGTTTATGGAATTTAAGCAGCAGCATCGCGATTGGAACTGGCTGAGTTATCTGTGAGTACACGGCGGCAGGCGTGGATGGCTGCCGCTACACGATATTTTCCATGCAGGGGCATCAACATCACCAACGCTCTGCCCCGGCGTGAACTTGACCTTCGCCTTTGCTTCTGTTGCACTTACCAGAAAGCACTTTTCCGCATCTTAGGAAGTGATATGAAAACTCTTGGTACCCGCATTTCCCTTGTTGTTTTGGCCGCTGGCCTGATTGGGACCGCGCCCGCGTGGGCCGTGAACCGCGAAATTGTTGAGCTGCAGACCCAGGTGCAGAACCTGCAAACGCAGCTCACGCAAATGCAGCAGTCGCTCGACGAGCGCATGGGCGTCCTCAAGCACCTGATGGACCAGAACACAGACAGCATTAACAAGGTAACGACTGCCATCACCAGCATGCAGACCACGCTGCAGAAAGAGCAGAGCGATACCAGCAATCACGTAGACCAACTCTCCGGGCAATTGCAGGCGCTGAACGACAGTTTGGACGAACTGAAAGCGCGGCTGGGGAAAGTGACGAAGCAACTTGAGGATTTGCAGGCAGCGCAGCAGACCTTTGCCGCGCAGCAGAGCCAACAAACCCAGCAGCAACAGCAGCAAGCCCAGCAGTTGGCCGTGCCTCCTCCGGACGTCCTGTACAACAACGCGCTGCGTGATTACAACGGCGGCAATATGGACTTGGCAAAACAGGAATTTGCCGACTATGTGAAGAACTATCCCAACACCGATCTAGCGGGGAACGCCTATTTCTATGTTGCGGAAATGGATTTCAGGGCGGGGAACTATCCGCAGGCGGTCAAGGGATACGACCAGGTTCTGCAAAGCTTTCCGGATGGAAACAAGGCTGCGTCGGCGGAGTTGAAGAAAGGCTTCGCGCTGATCGAGTCCGGGCAGAAAGATGCCGGCATTTCCGCGCTGCGTCACGTGGTGCAACGCTATCCGCGATCGAACGAAGCCATGCAGGCCAAAGACCGGCTGAGAAAGTTGGGAGTAGCAACTGCAAGTAGCGGTGCCCGCCGATCCGAATAGATCAACATGGACGCGAAAAGCGCAACTTCTACTTTCCATTCCTATCTAAGTCGCGGAGACAATATCTAATCTCGCGACTCACTTCTTTCATGCGCGTACCTTGTGCGATTCATCAGCTTGCGGGAAATCGCGGCGCGTGCTTTCGTCCCTTTCCCAAGTCGCAAACCACGCGGCAGTACTGGCAGTCTCCTTAGGCTGCCGAAGAACTGCTCGATTGAACTGATACAAAGGGGGAGAAAATCGGTTAGCGCGTGAGGTCGGGGCCAGGCCGCGTCGAATCGCTGCGCTAGACAATCCGCGGGAGTGGCTTCTGCGTTGCCGCGTCTTATTGCACCGCAGAGACTCGATACAACAAACTCTCATGTGGACGCAATTCCGCCTGCACGCCTAACTTCTTTCCAAGCGACCGTCTGGCCCACAGATCGCGGACTTTAGCCGTGCCCGCGTTCACGCCAAGGTTGCTCCAACTCAGATCCACACGTTCCGGCGCATCGCCCAAATTGAATACCGCGACATAATGATCTTTGCCGTCCGCAGCGTTAGCGGTCCACGCGCGAATATTCCCACCTTCCAATGATTGATGGTTTCCACTACTGTGCTGATCTACCGCAAGCACCTCGTCGTCAGTGATCAAAGCGGTAGTCGCAGCATCATTGCTCGGCAGATCTCCACCGAAGATAAGTGGCGAGCGAAATATGCACCAAAGCGTCATCAATGTTTGCTGCTCGCCGGGAGTCAACTTTGTCGGAGATCCTCCGCCTTCTTTCGCCGTGACGCGCAATCGTCCGAGCGGAAGCATGTCCGCATCCGGCCATGTGTCGTTCTTTCCCAGAAACTGCGCCCAGTCCCGCGTGTAATCGAACTGCTTCTTGAGCAATTTCCAATCGTCCCAGAAATCGTCGGAGATGCGCCACATTTGCGCATACTTCTCAAAAAACTGCACTTCAGAAATCGGCGCCGGACCAGGAGAGATGCTGAGCACGATGGGCCTGCCGATCTTGCGAATCGCCAACGCAAGTGCTTTGATCTCCGCCGGCTGATAAAGATGACTCCCCATGTCATCGGCCTTGACGAAATCCACACCCCACGACGCATACAGCTCCGCGAGTGAATCATAGTAGGCCTGCGCACCCGGCTTAGTCGTGTTCACTCCCCACATATCCGGATTCCAGCGGCACGGATTATCCTTGTCGGCGATGTCTGCCGCGCGATATTGCGTTCCCTTGATTGCAAGATTCTCTTCCACCGCTTGCCGCGGAATCCCGCGCATAATGTGGATGCCGAACTTCAATCCTTTGCTATGTACATAATCCGCAAGAGGTTTGAATCCGCGCCCGCCAGCCGAGGAAGGAAAACGATTCACCGCGGGCTGAAGACGTCCGTACTCGTCAATGGCCAGCTTCGCCCCAGGCACATAATCGTGCCCCTGCGCATTCGGCTCATACCATTGAATGTCCACAACGATGTACTGCCATCCGTGGCTGGCGAGATCGCGCGCCATAGCATCAGCATTAGCTTTAACCTGCTCTTCGCGGACCGTGGTGCCATAAGAGTCCCAGCTATTCCACCCCATCGGAGGACTGGGCGCAGAAGAATTGGCAGCCAGCTCCAGCGCAATGCCCGACCAGCAAAGTAGAGTAACGAGGACACTAATTTGCAGAATCAATTTCGTCATTGTTCAAGAGCTGCTCTTGCGACTTTTGCGCCCCGTTTGCGAACTTTGCGGTTAAGGGCTTTAAAGTACTTAACCGCAAAGGACGCCGAGGATTCGCAAAGTTCGCAAAGAAAATACTACGAATGGCGTATCTCCGAAATTCGAATGAGGCTCGGCAACACATCGCCCATTTCCATCCGTTTATCCCCGAAACCAAAATACAAACGGCTGAACAGGCGATGTAGCTCGTCATAGACGTGCCGTTCGGAAAGGTCCGGCTCATAAACGCGATATGGCGGACACATCGTGTCCTGCGCTTCTTCAATGCTCTTGAACGTCCCCGCCGCCATGAACGCGAAAATCGCGGAGCCCATGCTGGTCACGCTTTTGGTCGGCACCAGCACCGGGCGTCCGAGCACGTTCGCGTAAACGCGGTTGAGCACTTCATTCTTTTGCGGAATTCCGCCAGCATTGATTACCCGCTGAATTCGCACTCCATTGTTTGCCATGCGGTCAAGAATCACACGCGTATGCAGTGCCGTCCCCTCAATCGCGGCAAACAGTTCATCTTGCGCCGTGCTCTGCAAATTCCACCCCAGCGTGATACCTCGCAGGTTTGGATTCACCAGAACTGTCCGGTCCCCATTGTCCCAAGTCATGCGCAGCAATCCCGTTTGCCCCGCGCGATAATTCTCCAGCCCCTTGCTGAGACTCGCGACGTTAGTACCCGCGCGAGCAGCAATGGCATTGAAGATGTCGCCCACCGCAGAAAGTCCAGCCTCAATCCCGGTGCGCAGCGGATGAACACTTCCCTGCACCACGCCGCAAACTCCGGGCACCAGATTCGGCGAAGGCGTGATTCCGATAATGCAGGTTGAAGTCCCGACGACATTGACCATGTCATCAGTGCGGCAGCCCGCGCCAATTGCGTCCCAGTGCGCATCGAACGCACCAACCGGAATCGGAATGCCTGCCTTGAGGCCCAACTTCTCCGCCCACTCTGGTGCCAATCTTCCTGCGATCTGGTCCGAGGTCGCATACTCACCCTGCAATTGTTCGCGCACGCCTGCGAGCAGAGGATCAACTTTGACCAGGAAATCTTCTGACGGTAAGCCGCCGAGCGTTGCATTCCACAACCACTTGTGCCCCATCGCGCAAATGCTGCGCTTCACCTTGGCCGGATCGGTAATCCCGCACAGTGTGGCGGCAATCATATCGCAGTGCTCGAACGCGGATGCGAAGTCGTCGCGCTTTTCGGGATTATGCCGCAGCCAGTGCAGCAACTTCGAAAATCCCCATTCGGAGGAATACACTCCACCGCACCATTCAATCGCCTCGAGCTTCTCTTTGTGCGCGGCGGCTGTGATCTCTTCCGCTTCGGCCTTAGCACGGTGGTCGCACCACAGGTAGTACTCACCTAGTGGCCGAAGATTCTTATCAACGGGAATAACTGAAGATCCAGTAGTATCGAGCGCGATCGCCTCAACCTGATCGCCGGAAATTCCGGCCTGCTTTACAGCCGCGCGGGTGGCCTCGGCCAGGGCGCGCATGTGATCATCATGCGACTGGGTCGCATATTCAGGATCTTCGCGCCTGCGATGCAGAGGATATTCAGAAACCGCGGAGGCGAGCATTCCGCGTTCGCTGTCCACGACGGAGACGCGAACGCTCAGGGTCCCAAAGTCCACGCCCGTAACGATGGCCATCAGCGGGCCCCGTCAGGCCTCTCGTGCCAGTAGGTCTCCCATCCGAGATAACGAGTTGCCGCTTCGTAGACCGCCGCTCCAACGGACGAAAGATTCGCAGCCACGTGATGCTCAAATCCGTTTTCGCAAATGTAGTGCAGCAGCTTCTGCATCTTCGGAATCTCCACCACTCCCGCTCCGCCAAACGTATTCAGCGGATCATCAGTGAACCGGCCTTCGCCAACATAGCCTCGCATCTTGCCCGCAGTATCATCGGTTGAAAACCGCGCAAAGCTCATCTTCTCCGGCTTGATCAGGCCGACAACCGTGCCGTAGGTATTCTCTTTGCCTACAGTGCCGGCAATAATTTCCTGGAAATCCATTTTGAACGAGCGGAAGAAATGCTTGGGAAGATTGGCGCAGTGAAAGCAAACAGCTTTGTCGGGATTGGCTCCGTAGTTATTGTTCCAGTCAAGCAAAGCTGATGGTGTCCCCGAAGCCAGTTGCAGCGCATGCATCCCGAGCACTCCCGCGATATCTACTTCGCACGCGCTCGAGAACAATTGGTCGCTCATCATGCTCATGACAGTGCAAGGCACTACTCCAAAGTTTTCTTCGAGCGACGTCCAGCACTGCACGGCGCTGATCGCAACTTCGGTCGCCGCCATCCACTTGTCGATTACAGCGCCCAACTTCGCCATCTTCATCAGAGCGGTGGCGGGAACGTCTTTCGTGTCCACATATTTCTTAATGGACGCCAGCTTCGCTTGCGCCAGATCGTCGATATCTTTCATGCGATCAATTCGCCCGAGAACTTCCGAAAGGTCGAGCGTCTCAATCGAAATCCCGTTCGCTTCGAGAATCTTCTCGCTGTAGCGGACCGTATTGAACGCCGCCGGACGCGCCCCAATTGCGCCAACCCGCAAATTCCGAAAGCCATTAACGATCCGGCAAACCGCAGCAAACCATTGCAGGTCGCTCACAAACTCAGGCGAGTCCGGCGCTTCGGTGTGCAGCGTGGTAATCGAATAAGGAATCCCGTATTGCTTCAGGTTGTTGCACGCCGACATCTTTCCGCAAAAGCTGTCGCGACGGAAAGCAATAGTCATCTTCTTGGGATCGTCTGGCGTCGCCTGAATCAGCACCGGGACCCGCAGCCCAGCCAGACGCAACGTGTCCGCGATGGCGCGTTCTTCGCCGAAATTCGGCAGCGTGACAATAATCCCGTCAATCCGGTCAGCATTCTTCTTGAACAGCTCGGCGCAGCGGCGGGATTCTTCTCGGGTTTCAACCGCGCCGTACTTGCTCTCCTCGGGAGTTAGCGCCACCACGTCCATGCCCGCAGTCTCCAGCGCCCTGATTATCTCTTCGCGGCCAGTCTTGGCTAGGTGGTCCGGGAAAAATCCCCGGTTTCCCACGATGATCCCCATCGTCATTTTCTTCGCTGCCATAAAACTCCTGATAGCTGCTAGCTACTAAGCCAGTAGCTTCAAGCAAGAACCTCTCCAGCGTGGATGGCTAGAAGCTAGTAGCTGAACTCTAAGTACTCTTGCCCGGCCGAAAGAGGAAGCAGTACGTCCCGCCCAAAACGATCAGCAGCGCGCCCCACCATACCGGAGCGTGCAACTCAGCCAATACCGTGTCCGGCAGATGCGACCATTCCGCCAGCCCACTCCCAAAAATCAGGACGCCATACACCAACAACAAAACTCCGACGAAGAACCAGACCGGAATGATGTGATGTTTCTCGCTCATGTCGTATCACCAGAAGATAATTTGGAGAATTACCAGAACCACTAGCGCCACAATGCCCCAGAACGCCGGCCGTTGGAGCAACGGTGCGTGTTCTTCGTGCGCTAGCGGAGTCAGGCTGTAAACCAGTCCTACCAGTTCGCTATCGGGCCGCGGCTTCGTCACCAACGTCACCAACACTGTGACGACCACACAAGTGACGCACGACCACAACGCCTGGTACATATCCTGCGCGAGTCCCGCAGCCAGCGGCGACAACGCAAATACTCTGACCCAGCGTTCGGGGTCCAGTTTCATGAGCGTAAACATTCCGACTGAGGACAGCGTTCCGGCCAGAAGACCCAGGAAACCCGCCCACCGACTTACACGCTTCCACATCATGCCCAGCAACACGGTTCCGAACAGAGGTGCGATGAAGAATCCGAACAGCGCCTGCACGTAATCCATGATGCTGGCGAAACCCATGACGAGATATGCAGTACCGATACTAATAAACAGTCCAATCATCGTGCACCAGCGGCCCATGGAGACGTAATGCTTATCGGGAGCCGTCTTGCGCAGGTACGGACGATAAATGTCATACGTCCAAACCGTCGCGAACGCGCTCACGTTGCCCGCCATTCCCGCCATGAATCCCGCCACCAGCGCTGTAATTCCGAGTCCCAGCAGACCGGGTCCGCAGTACCGGGCCAGCATCAGCGGCAGGACTTCGTTATAGCTGTATTGCCCGGCCTGCAGATTACTTGCGGGGAACAGATGCATAGGCAGCACCGCAAGGCCAAGCAGTCCCGGCAGGATAACGATCAGCGGCACAGCCATCTTGAAATAAGAGCCGATGATCGGAGCGATTTTGGCAGACCGAATGTCCTTGGCCGAGAGCACGCGCTGCACTACGAGAAAATCCGTCGTCCAATAACCCATGGATTGCACCGCGCCAAGGCCAAACACAATTCCCGTCCAGTGAATGCCCATAGGATTATTGGCGAACGAACCCATCGGCGCCCACATGTGCGTGAAATCCTGGCCAGGAAAATTCTGATGAATGCGCGCGACCATTCCGCTCCAACCATGAGTTTCGATCAGGCCGAGGATGGGGATGAGCAGCGCGCCGAACCAGATCAGAAAGAATTGCAGCACTTCGTTGAAAATCGCGGAAAATAATCCGCCGGCAGCAACATAAACTCCCACCGTCAAAGACGACACCCAAATACTGAAGTTGATGTCCCAGCCAAGGACAACTTTCATCACCACCGCCATGGCGTACATGTTCACACCAGACATCAGAATGGTCATGACCGCAAAGGTGACGGCGCTAAGCCCGCTTGCCTCTGAACCATAGCGCAGTTTGAGGTATCCCGGAACCGAATGAGTTTTCGAAATGTAATAGAACGGCATCATTACGATGCCGAGAAATATCATGGCCGGAATCGCGCCGATCCAATACCAGTGCGCGGCCATGATGCCATACTGGTAAGCCGATCCCGCCCAGCCCAGTAATTCAAGTGAACCCAGGTTCGCAGATACAAACGCCAGCCCAGCCACCCACGCCGTCATCTCGCGTCCCGCAAGAAAGAAGTCTTCGCCGGTCTTGGCGAATCGCTTCAGGTAAAACCCGATCACCAGTACCAGTCCAAAATAGAAAACGATGATCGCCAAATCCACTGCCGAAAGCCGCACCAGCCGCTCTGTTACGAACATCGCGAAAAGTGGATTCATTTCGCTTCCTTTGTCTGACCGTAGTAGGCGCCACTGCCATGTTTGCGAAGATAATGCCGGTCGTGCAAGGGCTTCCCGATCGCTCCTGCTTCGCCGTTAATCGTCACTGTAAAAAAAGCCATGCGCGCAATCGATTCCAGAACAACCGCATTGTGAGCTGCGGTCTTAGCATCCGGGCCCCACGTAAACGGCCCGTGGTTCGCCACCAATACGCCTGGAATCGCGGATGCATTCTTCTCGCGAAATGCCTGCACAATAGCAGCCCCAGTGTTCCCTTCGTATTCCCCCGCGATTTCAGCTTCACCGAGTGGATCGGTCACGGGAACTGGGCCATGAAAATAGTCGGCATGAGTCGTACCGAAACACGGAATCTCGCGCCGAGCTTGCGCCCACGCAGTCGCATATTCAGAGTGCGTGTGAACCACGCCCCCAATTTCCGGAAACGCCTTATACAAAAGCAAGTGGGTTGGAAGGTCTGATGAAGGCCGCAAGTCGCCCTCGATGATGTTCCCGTCCAGGTCCGTCAGCACCAGGTGCTCAGGCTTCATTTTCTCGTAGGGCACGCCGCTCGGCTTGATCACAACCAGCCCGTCCTCGCGCGAGATTCCACTGGCGTTCCCAAAGGTGTACAGCACCAGCCCACGACGAACTAACTCAAGATTGGCCCCAAGCACTTCTTCGCGCAAATGTTGGAGTGATGCTCTCGACAAAGCAGTGTGACGGTTCGGCAACGTGCGCGGTTCTCCGGAAATGCAATCGCGTTCAACGGTCCTCAGCCTCAGCCGATGCTAGCGGGCCGAGAATCGAAAGATTGTAACCGTATGGTACTTCTCTCCGGGCTTCAGCTCGGTCGATGGAAATTTTGGATGATTCGGCGAATCCGGAAAATGCTGGGTCTCAAGGCAAAGTGCGCCGCGACGCGGATACGCATTGCCACCTTTTCCACTAATCGTGCCGTCCAAAAAATTGCCGGTATAAAATTGCATGCCCGGCTGGTCGGTCAGAACCTGCAGCACGCGCCCGCTCGACGGTTCGTAGACCTCCGCCGCCTCGGCCAACTTGCCATTGCTGTCGAGTACCCAATTATGGTCGTAGCCGTGGCCCTTTTTCAGCTGCTCGTTATCGGAATCGATTCTCGCTCCAACAGCCGTCGATTTCTGGAAATCAAATGGTGTTCCATTCACGGATGCCAGTTCGCCAGTCGGAATCAGATTGTCGTCCACCGGGGTGTAGTGGCTGCCATTGATCTTCAGCTGGTTCTGCAGGATGTCTCCATTGCCCTGCCCTGCCAGATTGAAATACGAGTGATTGGTCAGGTTCAGGACCGTTTTCTTATCGGTAGTGGCCGAATACTCGATCTTCAGGTCTTTACCCACAACTGTGTAGCGCACAACCGCAGTCAGCGTTCCGGGGAATCCGGAGTCGCCGTCCGGGCTGACGTGAGTAAGTTCGACTCCGTGCGGAATCTCCTTGGCTTTCCAGACGGCTTTGTCGAATCCCTTTGGGCCAGCGTGAAGCGTATTCTTGCCGTCGTTCTGCGGAGTTGAATAAGTCTTTCCGTCGAGCGTGAACTTGCCGCCGGCGATTCGGTTGGCGTAGCGTCCAATGATCGCGCCGAAAAACGCAGGATTCGGCTTAGGGCCGCCGGTATAGCCATCAAGCGAATCAAATCCCAAAACAACGTCAGCGACCTTTCCACTCTTGTCGGGCACCTTCAGCGCCTGCACAATCCCGCCATAGGTAATAATGTGGGCTTCAACCGTGCTGCTTTTTAGGACATAGAGATCAACCGGCGTGCCGTCAGGAGTCTTCCCGAACGACTGTTTCGTAACCTGACTCTGCGCGTCTACCCCGATAGTCATAAGCGCAAGCACGAGAGCAATTACCCTCATTCGCGCAACCTCCGTATTAAGATGTTCGCCTCTGCCCCGGCGAGTGCCACGATGTGCTTAGGAACGCGTGAATTATCTCTGATCGCAAGATATTTGTAAACGTTTACTCTTCCGGGACAACGCGATTTGAGCCGTTCAGCAATGGGATTTTATTTCCGGAAAATAAATCAGGAGCCTTTCTCGGCCGTCGCCGTGCCTAACTCTGCCCCAGCGCCATTTGCCGGAGAGCAAACATAAATTTCAGGCGTCACTCCAGTCTGCGCCCGATAACGTTCCGCAATAGTTTCCCCAAAGGGTTGCGCATCACCCGAATCCACCAGGTTCACGGTGCAGCCGCCAAATCCGCCGCCGGTCATGCGGCCTCCATAATATCCGGGCAGGCCTGCGGCCGATTCCACCATGATATCCAGCTCCCGACAACTGACTTCATACAAGTCTCGCAAGCTCCGGTGCGACTCTCCCATCAGCTGCCCCGCGGCCTGCAAATCGCCGGACCGGAAACAGCGCACGGTGTCCAAGACCCGCCGGTTCTCCTCGATAATGTGCAGGCACCGCTTGTAGATCACATTCGGCAGATTCCCGTTCTGTGAGGTGAGCTGCTCGAGGGAAACATCACGCAGCGCTTTAATTCCTGGATAAGACCGGGAAAGTATCCGCACGCCCTGCTCGCATTCCTCGCGGCGAACGTTGTATTCTCCGCCCGAGAGTTCGTGCTTCACCATAGTGTTGCAAATCACAAGTTTCACCTGCTCCGGCACAGGCACGGATTCAAATTCGAGCGACCGGCAATCCAGCAACAGCGCATGTCCTTCCTTGCCCAAGCAGGACACAAACTGGTCCATGATGCCGACCCGCGCTCCAACGAATTCGTTCTCCGCTTTCTGGCATAGCTTTGCCACTTCTCTCAGTGGCAACTGGACATCTCCCAGACTGAGCAACGCCAAGGCTGTGCCCACTTCGATAGCCGCCGACGAACTGAGCCCAGCCCCGATCGGGATGTCCCCACTCACGAAAAGATTAGCGCCAGAAACCGAGTGTCCGCCCTGGCGCAAAATGGTTGCGACCCCGAGCACATAGTCGCACCAGGCGCCGAGCGGTTTCTGCGGCAGGTTGCTAATATCAAATTCGAACGGCTGTTCATATTCCGCCGAGCGCAAGATCAACTTGCCGTCGGAACGTGGTGAAATGGCAACACGGGCGTAGAATCCAATCGCGCACGGCAGAACGAATCCGTCGTTGTAATCGGTGTGCTCGCCAATCAGGTTGACGCGCCCGGGAGCGCTGAATATCTGCGGCTGGACATGAAATTTCGTCCGGAAACGCTCGGCTAAGTCGGCGGCTATCATTCAGTAACGGTATTGTAATTAACTTACGACTTGTGAGAGAACCATAAAGCCCGGCTCGGCATAACGTCAATCCGTCTTCAGACAGGCCACTTCTGAATTGGATGCTGAGGATTTAAGCCCATAAGAATAATTAAGGTGAAAGAAAAGATTGCAGCTCGATCAACAATCGCACCGCCGCTTTAATCCTCTGACGAACGAATGGGTGCTGGTCTCCCCACATCGAACCCAGCGTCCATGGCAGGGCGCGATTGAGGCAGTCCCTCAGTCGGACCGTCCACAGTATGACCCAACTTGTTACCTCTGTCCGGGCAATGCACGGGCTGGTGGAGTTAGAAACCCGCAGTACAAATCCACCTTCGTCTTTGAGAATGATTTCGCAGCACTCAAAAAAGACGCGCCCCTGACCCGCGTAGATGTGCAAAATAAAGGCCTGCTGGTCGCCGAAGGCGAATCCGGAATCTGCCGCGTGATGTGCTTCTCGCCGCGCCACGATTTGACTCTTTCCAGCATGGGTGTCGGCGCGATCGAGGAGGTCGTCCGCACCTGGACAAGTCAATTCAGCGAATTGGCTTCCCTGGACGAAATTAAGCACGTGCAGATTTTCGAAAACCGCGGCGAAATGATGGGCGCCAGCAACCCCCATCCGCACTGCCAGATCTGGGCGACCAGCTCCATTCCCCAAGAGCCCACCCGCGAGCTTGTCTCGCAGCGTGAATATCTGAAAGCGCATGGGAGCTGTCTTCTATGCGAATACCTGAAGCTGGAAGAAAGTGAGCAGGCGCGAATTGTTGCCGCGAATGAAAGCTTCATTGCGCTGGTCCCTTTCTGGGCCGTCTGGCCGTTCGAGGTGCTACTCTGCAGTCGACGGCATCTCGGCCAATTACCCGAGCTGAATTCGCGCGAGGCTACCCACCTGAGCCAAATGTTGAAGCAAATTGTTTCCACCTACGACCGCGTCTTCAACGTCCCGTTCCCTTACTCGATGGGATTCCACCAGTCTCCCACCGACAAGGCCGATCATCCGGAGTGGCACTTCCACGCACATTTTTATCCCCCGCTGTTGCGCTCAGCCACAGTACGAAAATTCATGGTTGGATTCGAAATGCTAGGCACGCCGCAACGCGACATTACTCCCGAGTTAGCCGCTGAACAATTGCGCTCCCTGGTGAACGCTGTTGCGTAATCGCCGACAGTTTTTCTTTGCGACTTTCGCGCACATTTGCAACCTTTGCGGTTAAAAGCTTTTGAGCTTTGATCGAGCTTAAATGATTCAAGAATCTAATTATTGGCTGACCACAATATCCATGCCGCCACCCACCCCGGGTGATCTCCCTGCACGCGTGGATGTAGCGGTAATCGGCGCTGGCTTCACCGGACTCTCCGCCGCTCGCACTCTCGCAATACGCGGCGCCCAAGTTGCTGTACTCGAAGCGCATACCATCGCATGGGGAGCGAGTTCCCGCAATGGAGGCATGGTTCTGACCGGAGTTAAGCTAAGCCCGCAAATCCTCGCCAAACGTTACGGAATGGAACTGACCCGCCGGATGTACGCAGACTCCCTTGCGTCCATCGACCTTGTCGAGCAAATCGTTCGTGAAGAAAACATCGATTGCAATTTCTCCCGTTGCGGACACCTGGAAGTCGCTTGCAAGCAGTCCCACTTCGACGCCTACACCCGCTCCGCTGATCTGATCGCGAAAGAATTCCACCACGATCTGCGCGTCGTTACCCGCAACGAGCTGTCCAGTGAAATCGGCTCCCGCTTTTATTTCGGAGGCCTAGTTGATGACACCAGCGCCGGAGTGAATCCCGCACAATACGTCTCCGGCCTCGCACGTGCCGCGTTGAATGCCGGTGCTTGCATTTACGACAACGCGAGTGTCCAACAGGTCACGCAAGGCTCACAAAACTCCGCCACCGGATTTCATATCGCCACATCACGAGGAAACATTTTCGCGCGCGACGTCCTGATCGCAACCAGCGGCTACACCAGCGCCGCAACTCCCGCCTTGCAGAAAAAAATCATTCCCATAGGCTCGTTCATCATCACCACTCAACAATTGCCGGAAGCCGTTGCCAAAGAGCTCAGCCCCCGCAATCGCATGATTTACGACTCCAAACACTATCTTCATTATTACCGGCTCACCCCTGACAATCGCATGCTCTTCGGAGGCCGCGCCGCATTCTTCCCCGAGACTGAAAACACCATTTGCCGCAGCGCCGAAATCCTGCGCCGCGACATGGTGCAAGTCTTCCCGCAACTCCGCGACACAAAGATCGAGCACGCATGGGGCGGCACTCTCGATTTCTGTTTCGATACCATGCCCCACGCCGGGCAGCTCGATGGCATGTACTACGCACTCGGCTACGCCGGCCATGGGGTAGCGATGGCTACCTACTTAGGAGCAAAAGTGGCGCAGAGGATTTGCGGCGCGAAGGACGAAATTCCATACGCAGGCATCTCTTTCCCCGGCGCGCCGCTAGGCCTGTACAACGGCAAACCATGGTTCCTTCCCTTCGCCGGAGCCTATTACAAAGTGCTGGACTGGATCAGCTGATCATCCTTCTTTCGACGGAACACGAAGTACGCAAGTGGCCCTAGCAGGAGCGCAACCGGCCCCCACTTCAGCGCGAACTGATCGCTGGCAATCATCGCCACTCCACTCATCAACAACGGAGCAATAACCGCATACGCCAATCCTGCCCTTCCCCAGGGAATTCGAAATGACCGATGCAGTTCCGGACGCGTCCGCCGCAGTTGCCATGCCGAGAGCACAGTCAGCACCGAGGTCGCGATGCGCAGCCACACGTAAACCGAAATCAACTGCGTAACGCTATGCCACGCAAGGAGGCAATAAATCGCCGCCGAAAGCATGATCGCGAGCCACGGCGTGCCAAACTTCGGATGAATTCGCGCCAACAATGGCGATAGGTAGCCGTCCTCAGCCATCGACGACGGCATTCGCGTCGTGGTCAGAATTGTGCTGTTGAGAATCGATAAGTTCATTACCGCCGCCGCCGCCGTGATCGCAAATCCCAGTAGCGGGCCACCGATAAGTGTCGCGGCCTGAGAAAAATATCCAGTGTTCCACTTCTCCCAATCTCCCAACGCTGCCAGCGCGCACGCGGTCGGTAACAAGTACGTCGCCATTGACAGCGGCACCACCCAGGCCAAAGCCAACGGATAGTTTCTTTGCGGGTTTTCCACTTCCTCCGCAACGGACGAAACTTGTTCGTACCCCGCATACAGCCACAGTCCAAGCGCTAGACCGACACCGAAAACCTGGAACACTGGTTTGTGCGGCGGCACGACAGGCACAAAGGGATTGAAATGCCACATCCTGACACTCATGGCGCACATAACTAGAACCACAGCCATAATTCCCAACTCCAGAATCGTCGCAACCCGTCCCACCAACCTGATCCCGCGCACATTGATATAACCAATGACCGCGATCACCGACAGCGCGACCAGGAAATGCCGCCATCCCGTGAGCTGAGGAAAATAAAACGCAAGATAATCCGTGAACAGCACCGCGTAGAGCGCCCCCAGCAAAAACGAAGCGCACCAGTTCCACCACCCAGCAAGAAAGCCCCAAAAATCTCCGAAGGCCGCGCGCGTCCAGCGATAGAAACCTCCTTCGACTGGCATTGCGGTAGTCAATTCCGCCGCGACTAGAGATATCGGGATGCACCAGAAAAATGGGATTACTAGTTGGTAAATAAGCGCCATCCCCGGCCCGGAAGTGCGCACTTGGTCCTCCAGCCCAAAAGGTCCGGCGGTATTGTAGGAATACATTACGAAGACAAAGGAGAAGAGTCCGACTTTCTTGAGAGCGCCGTGAGTGGAGGTCCGGCTGGATTTATTCAGAAGGAGTTCTGTCTCGCTGTTCACTAAAGGCCCCGGAGATGAAAAGAGCGTACACGAATTACGCGGGAAGGGCGAGGGTTGCCGGATTTGCAATACCGAATTGGCGAAATGTTCTGCTATACAATGTACGGTGATTTGCCGTACACTATTTAAAATGAGCTCTCAATCGGTCACAGCAAGAGAATTCAAGAAGGAACGTCTGGAAACCCGCCTTACTCCGCAGCAGAAGAAGCGAATTGAGCGGGCGGCAAGAATCAAGGGGACCTCGCTTTCTGATTTCGTGGTTTTAAGCGCTGACGATGCAGCCTTGCGCGTCATTCGCGAGCAGGAAACGCTCAGCTTGAATGAGCGCGCGAGCGAGGTGTTCATCGACGCCCTTCTCAACCCACCCGCGCCTGGCCGAAGACTGGCAGTCGCTGCTAAACGTTTCCGTGCAAGAACCGGCAGCTAAAGTGCACAGACTTCGGTCACGAAACGTTTTCACCATTGAACTGCTCGCCAAAAAACATAATCGAGCGGCTTTCGTTTGCGGCGTCGAAGCCCTGGACAACTACCTCAAAAAGCAGGCCAGCCAAGACGTTGCGAAACGCGCTGCCGCCTGCTTTGTAGCCACACCGGATGGCGTGACGGTAGCAGGCTTCTACACGATTTCGCAGTACTCTGTGGATCCTGGAAAATTGCCGGAAGCATTTTCGAAGAAGCTTCCAAAATGTCCCCAACTTCCCGCAACGCTTCTGGGGAGATTAGCCGCGAGCAGCCAGTTCAGAGGGCAGAAATTGGGGGAACTCCTCCTACTCGATGCCCTCCAGCGCTCCTGGAAACAAAGCAAACAAATCGCATCAACTGCCGTCATCGTGGACGCAAAAGATGAAGCGGCAACAAGCTTCTACGAGCACTTTAATTTTCTCTCACTGCCAGCTATCCCGAACCGTTTGTTCCTGCCTATGCGCACAATTGAAAAATTATTTGGCAGATCTACGCCCGCTCCAGAATCATAGCGATTCCCTGCCCCACTCCAATGCACATCGTACACAG
>WNFR01001183.1_pt1 | contig 27035 bp, 23 predicted proteins | sample 5400221 | NCBI WGS metagenome assembly WNFR01 (sample SAMN13153357, study PRJNA577476) | soil metagenome | isolation source: 40 cm soil under Madrone tree | place: USA:California | collected 2016-06-14
AATTGCGGCGCCGAAGATGCCGAACACCGGCCCCGCGTGAAAGCCGCGCGACATCACCATTGGAATGAACTCGGCGGCCATGCGCTCCATGACCTCGTAACCGGCGGCAACGGCGGTCAGGAACTCCTTCCCCGAGGCGCCGCTCATCTCCGCCGCGACGAGAGCGGCGGGCAGGATCGCCGTGCCCGGGTGGGTCAGCATGCGGAAGGTGTCCCACTTGCCGCCGGCAAAGATCGTTTCGGTATTGACAAAGGCGGCCCCGGCTTTGGTCAGCTTGCTGCCGTTGCACAGCACGGTCGCGACCCCGCCGCCACCTCCCTCCTCCTCCTGCATCAGCGCCAGCGCCTGCCGGCTCGCCGGCATGTCATGGGCGACCAGCGCCGAGGTCAGCGCTTCCAGAGTGACGCCTTTGGCCCGGTCCGCGACATCCGGCGGCAGGTCTTCATACTTGAGATTGGCGACGAAGGTTGCGAACTGTCGGCTCATCGACATGATGGATACTTTCGCAAGAAGGGCATGGGCGCCTAGTTTAGCCCATCAAAGGAAGCACATGCACAATCCTGCCTCGCCCGCTACTCGCGGCCTCCCGCACAGCTCCCATTGGGGGGCCTTCTCGGTGCTGCTCGGCGACGGGCGCGTCGAGATCGTGCCCCATCCGCGAGACCTCGATCCGTCGCCGCTGCTCGGCAACATTCTCGCCTCGGTCTCGCACCGGGCGCGGATCGCCCAGCCGATGATCCGGCGCGGCTGGCTGGAGCGCGGTCCGGGCGCCGATCGCCGGCGGGGACGCGACGAGTTCGTGCCCATGCCGCGGTCCCGAGCGCTCGATCTCGTCGCAGCGGAATTGCGGCGGGTCTACGCAGCTTATGGCCCGCGCGCCGTTTTCGGCGGCTCCTACGGCTGGGCCAGCGCCGGGCGCTTTCACGACGCGCCGCGTCAGGTGCACCGGTTCCTCAATATGGCCGGCGGCTATGTTCGTTCGGTCAACAGCTACAGCTCGGGCGCCGCGACGGTGATTCTGCCGCATGTCATCGGGCCGCAGGGGGCGGTAGCCGGCAATAACGTCAGCTGGGACGAGCTGGTCGCGCACAGCAGCCTCGTGCTGGCCTTCGGCGGCATGGCGCTGAAGAACAATGATGTCGGCGGGGGTGGCACGAGCCAGCATATCGCCCGCGCCCGGCTGCGCGCCGCCCGCCGGCAAGGCGCCGAATTCCACCTGATCAGCCCGCTGCGCGACGACCTTCCGGCCGAGGTCGAGGCAGTGTGGCACGCGATCCTTCCGGGCACGGACGTCGCGCTGATGCTCGGCATGGCGCATACCTTGGTGAGCGAGGGGCTGCACGACCGCGCCTTCCTCGACCGGTATTGCGTCGGCTTTGACGTATTCGAGGCGTATCTCCTGGGCCGGAATGACGGTCGGCCGAAGGATGCTGACTGGGCGGCCGCGATCTGCGGCCTGCCAGCGGACGAGATCGCCGGGCTGGCGCGGGTTGCCGCGAGCCGGCGCACTCTGGTCACTTGCTCCCAATCATTGCAGCGCGCCGAGCATGGCGAGCAGCCGGTCTGGATGGGCCTGGTGCTGGCCGCAATGCTCGGCCAGATCGGGTTGCCGGGCGGCGGGTTCGCCTATGCGCTGGGATCGACCTCCAATACCGGAAAGCCGCCTCTGGCGGTGCCGCTTCCGACATTGCCGCTCGGCCAGAACCGCATCTCCGATTTCATTCCGGTGGCGCGCATCGCCGACTTGCTGCTGCATCCGGGGGAGCTGTTCGATTATAACGGCGAGCGGCTCACTTACCCCACCATCAAGCTGGTCTATTGGGCCGGCGGCAATCCCTTCCACCACCATCAGGATTTGAACCGGCTGCGGGAAGCCTTTACCCGGCCGGACACTGTCATCGTGCATGATTCGGCATGGACTGCGAGCGCTCGGCACGCCGATATCGTATTTCCGGCAACCGTCACATTGGAACGCGAGGACATCGGGGGCTCTGACGGCGATCCGCTACTCGTGGCGATGCACCGGGCCGTCGCGCCCTATGGCCAGGCGCGTGACGATTACGATACCTTTTCCGCCTTGGCCGAGCGCCTCGGTATTGCCGACCAATTCACCGAGAGCCGTTCGGCGCAGCAGTGGCTGCGGCATCTCTATGAACCGACCCGCAGTGCTCTGCTGGAGCGCGGGGCGGAGGCGCCTGATTTCGACGCGTTCTGGGAAGCCGGCGAACTCGCACTGCCAACCTTCCTCCGGGACGGCGGGATAGTCGGCAAGTTTCGCCGCAACCCCGACGCGGCGCCCCTGCCGACGCCGAGCGGCAAGATCGAGATCGCATCCGCGACGATTGCAGGGTTCGGCTACAGCGACTGTCCGGGACACCCGGCCTGGCTGCCGCCCGGTGAGGGCTCAAGGTCGCCCACCGCGGCGCGCTACCCGCTGCAGCTCATCGCCAATCAGCCGGCCAGCCGCCTGCATAGCCAACTGGACTTCGGCGCCACCAGCCTCAAATCAAAAATCAAGGACCGCGAGCCGGTCCGTATTCACCCTCAGGATGCTGCGGCGCGAGGCATTCGCGACGGCGACATCGTGCGCCTGTTCAACGATCGGGGGGCGTGCCTCGCCGCTGCGGTGCTGAGCGAGGCGTCGCGCCCCGGTGTCGTCCAGCTTTCCACCGGGGCCTGGTACGACCCGGAGGATCCCGCTGCCGACAAGCCGCTCTGCGTGCACGGCAACCCCAATGTGCTGACGCGCGATGCCGGCACATCGAAGCTCGCACAGGGCTGCACCGGCCAGCTCTGCCTCGTCGAGATCGTGCGCTTCGACGGTCCGTTGCCGCCGGTCAAGGCATTCGATCCGCCGCGTTAGCGTTTGGCCCAGGGCGCGGCGCGCTCGGAAAACCGGCGAGCCAGGAACTCGATCAGCACGGTGACCTTTGACGGTCTCGGTCCGCCCGGAGGGGTCACGATATTGAGCGCGATCGGCGGGGCGGACCACTCCGTCATCACCGCCTCGAGACGGCCCTCCCGAAGGTCGCGCCACACCACAAACTCCGGCTGGAGGGCTATTCCGATTCCGGCGTGAAGCGACGCCATCAGGGCATCGGCGTTGTTGGCGCGCAGTGGCCCGGTCACAGCGACCACGCGCTCTTCACCCCCAGGCCCGATGAACTGCCAGGTATCGCCCGAGGGCAGATAGGAGTACCCGAGGCAGGAGTGCCCGGAGAGCTCACGCGGATGCGACGGCCGTCCGTGCTCCACGAAATAGCCCGGTGCCCCGACCAAGAGGCGCCGCACCTGACAGAGCCGCCGGGCCACCAGGCTCGAATCCGCCAAGGCGGCGATGCGCAACGCCAGATCGAAGCCGCCGCCGACCAGGTCGACCGCCTGGTCGCTGAGGTTCAGGTCGATCGAGATCGCAGGGTATGCGGCGAGAAAATCCGGAAGCGCCGGCGCCACATGCTCCAGTCCGAAGGACATCGGCGCCGCGATTCGAACCCGTCCGCGGGGTGTCGCCGACTGCGCCAGCGCTTCGGCCTCCACCGCCTCGGCATCGGCGAGTATCTTCGCCGCGCGCACGGAGAGGACCCGCCCGGTTTCGGTCAGCGACAGGCGCCGCGAGGTCCGATGGAACAGGCGCTCGCCGAGGCGGTTCTCGAGACGCGCGATGGCCTTGGAGACCGTCGCCTTGGAGAGGCCCAGCTCACCGGCCCCGCGGGCAAAGGAGCCGGCTTCAGCGACTTTGGCGAAGATCGCCCAGGCTTCGAGATCCGGGAGATGCCTCATGCAATTTCAGAAACGATGAGTTTCGAGCGTTTCTATTTGTAGGGTCAAGCGTGCCCCCCATCTGCTGCAGGAGCAAGGCTAAACCGATTGTGTGGAGATAATACATGATCGAGCGCAGACCGTTTGAGAGGCTGGGCGGAGCCCGTTTTGACTGGCTGAAGACCAAGCATCACTTCTCGTTTGCGGATTACTACGATCCGAAGCGAATGGGCTGGGGCGCGCTGCGGGTGTGGAATGACGATGAGATCGCACCCGGGACGGGTTTCCCGCCGCACCCGCACGCCGACATGGAGATCATCACCTATGTGCGGCAGGGCGCGATCACCCACGAGGACAGCCTCGGCAACAAGGGGCGCACCGAAGCGGGCGATGTGCAGGTGATGAGCGCGGGCACCGGCATCCGTCACTCGGAGTACAATTTCGAGCCGGAAACCACGAAGATATTCCAGATCTGGATCGAGCCGTCGGGGCGCGGCGACGAACCCACCTGGGGTGCGAAGCCGTTTCCGAAAGAGGATCGCTCGGGCCGGTTCGTCACGCTAGCGAGTGGCACTGAGGAGGACGATGATGCCCTCCCGATCCGGGCCGATGCACGGGTGCTCGGCGCAACCCTCAAAGCCGGTGAGACGGCGGAGTATTCTCTGGCGGAGGGCCGCCGCGGTTATCTGGTCGCGGCTTTCGGCACGGTCGAGGTCAATGGGGTGCGCCTCGAGGAGCGAGACGGCGCGGCGGTCGAGAGGGAGCAGGTGCTGAGGGTCACGGCGATAGAGGATGCCGAAGTCGTTCTCGTCGACGTGACCTGAACAAGCAGGGCGCGTCCGCGACGGCGGACACGCCTGGCCTCGGTGCGGTGACTATAGGCAGGAGACGCGAATGACGAGCGCGGAATACTGGCCCGAACTTCCATTCGACCAGTGGAAGGATACGTGCGCGACGCTCCACTTGTGGACCCAGATCGTCGGCAAGGTCCGGCTCGCCAAAGCCCCGATGATAAATCATTGGTGGCAGGTCCCGCTTTACGTGACGTGCCGCGGGCTCACTACTTCGCCGATCCCGCACGAGAGTGGGCGCAGTTTCCAGATCGACTTCGATTTTATCGACCACCGTTTGATCATCGCCGTGAGCGACAGCAGGGTGGAAACCCTGCCGCTGGCGCCATGCTCGGTCGCTGATTTCTACAAGAATATCATGGACCGGCTGAAAGTTCTCGGGTTCGACGTCCGGATCTGGACCGTGCCCGTCGAGCTCCCTGACCCCCTCCCGTTTGACCAGGACCACACTCACGCCGCCTATGACGCAGGCTGGGCGCACCGGTTCTGGCAAGTTCTCGTCCAGGTGGATCGGGTGCTGACCGTATTCCGCTCACGTTTTATCGGGAAGGTTAGCCCTGTGCATTTCTTCTGGGGTAGCTTTGATATGGCGGTCACCCGCTTTTCCGGTCGCCGTGCGCCGCCCCATCCCGGCGCGTCATCCGTCGCCGACCGTGTAACTCGCGAAGCCTATTCCCATGAAGTCAGCAGCTGCGGCTTCTGGCCGGGCAACGGCGGCTTTGGCCAGCCTGCCTTCTATTCCTACGCCTACGCGGAGCCGGTGGGGTTCCCGGATGCACGAGTTCGCCCCGATGGTGCGTCCTATAGCCCCGAACTCCACGAATTCATTTTGACATACGAGGCAGCCCGCCAGTCCGCGGCGCCCGAGGATGCTATTCTCCAATTCCTCGAGAGCACCTACGCCGCCGCAGCCGACCTCGGCCATTGGGATCGGGGTGCACTGGAGCGATAAGGCCCCCAGCGACCTCTTAAGGGGTCAGTGGGTTCAGCCAAGGCAGGCCGGAAAATCGCGCGAACCCGCCATCTGTGGAGCACAGAGTCAACCCATACTCCATTGCGAGCGCCGCCAAATGGGCGTCCGGCACCAGATTGCCATGCACCCCAGGGAGAGCGAGAAATTCGCCAAGCAGTTTGGCATGACGTTCGGTCGGCTCAGGGATCCATGTGGTATCGCACGCGAGCCAAGCCAATATTTGGTTCCATGCGTCGGCTATCGGTTCGGGGCGCTCAAATACGCGCGGATTTGTCACGACTCGCAGGAATGCCAGCAGGCTCGCCCAGGGCAGGCCAACGCGCGGAACACCGTTCAATTGCCGATCGAGCCAATCCCGAGCGAGTTGGTGCTGAGGGAACGAGCTGACACGGGCATAAATCAGGAGGTTGGCGTCGATCAAAATCAATCGAAGCTCTCACCCTCGGCGATCGCCAGCGCCTCAGCTACGTTGTCGATGCTGGGTATGCGTACCCGACCGAGATCGACCGATTGCGTCCGAAAAGGGCTACGTGGCTTTGGTCGAGCGGCCATCTCCCGAAGCCCTCGACGTAACGCTTCATTGACGAGGTCCTTGAAACTGGCTGCCCGTTTCCGACGCGTCTGCTCGAGCATTGCAGCCACGTCATCATCGATCGTCAGCGTCGTCCTCATACATCAGAACATAGCCTATTTGATGCCTTGATGTCTACAATTCCTGCCGCACCGCCGCCGGGTAGTTCCCGTCGGATACCATAGGCTGATATAAAGGCGCGTCTCATCGGAGCCGAGATCGGAACATGCTGCTGCCCAACAGTAAGCGCGACAGGTTTACCGCATGACCAGCGACATTGGGGATCTCAAATCGCTGCTCGCGCTTGTCGCGCAGGGGCGCGGCCTGAGCGAGAGCGAGGCTGAGGCGGCGTTCGAGATCATCATGAGCGGCGACGCTACACCTTCGCAGATGGGCGCCTTTCTGATGGCGCTCCGGGTGCGCGGCGAGACGGTCGACGAGATCACCGGGGCGGCGCGGATCATGCGGACGAAGGCCGTCCCGGTCGATGCGCCGCCTGGCACCATCGATACCTGCGGCACTGGAGGGGATGCCTCGGGCAGCTTCAACATCTCGACCGCGAGCGCGCTGGTGGTCGCCGGTTGTGGGGTTCCGGTGGCCAAGCACGGCAATCGCGCGCTCTCCTCGAAATCCGGCTCGGCGGATGTGCTGACCGCCCTCGGCGTCAACATCGATGCAGATCTCGCCGTCGTGCGCCAATGCCTGTGGGAGATCGGCATCGGCTTTCTGATGGCGCCGCGCCATCACAGCGCCACTCGTCACGTCGCGCCGACCCGCGTCGAGCTCGGCACGAGGACGATCTTCAACCTGCTGGGGCCGTTGTCGAACCCGGCAATGGCACCCCGGCAGCTCGTCGGGGTGTTCGCGCCCGAATGGGTCCGGCCGATGGCCGAGGTGCTGGGGCGCCTCGGCTCGGAGCGCGCCTGGGTCGTGCATGGAGCGGGTCTCGACGAGCTGACCACCGCCGGCGCGACCACGGTCGCAGCGCTCGAGAACGGCAAGGTCGAGACATTCGAGGTCGTTCCCGAGGATGTCGGGCTGCAGCGGGCGCGGCTCGAGGACATCAGAGGCGGCGAGCCGGCACACAATGCCCGGCTGATGCGTGAATTGCTTGACGGCGCGGGCGGCCCGCTGCGCGATATCGTTGTGTTGAACAGTGGGGCGGCTCTGGTCATCGCAGGGCGAACGGCAACCGTCGACGATGGCATCGAACTCGCCGCCCGGTCGCTCGATTCCGGTGCGGCGCGGCAGGTGCTTGAAGAGCTGATCGCGCGAACCAACGCGCCGGCCAAAGCGGAGGCGGTCGCCGAATGAGCGATGTGCTCGCCGAGATTTGCGCCGAAAAGCGTGCCCATGTCGAGCGCTCGAAGGCAACGCTGTCCGAGGCCGCGCTGATCGCCGCGCTCACCGAGGCTCCGCCGGTGCGGCCGTTTGCGGCGGCGCTCGAGCAGAGTCTCGCCGAGGGGCGCTACGGCCTGATCGCCGAGATCAAGAAGGCCTCCCCCAGCGCCGGCCTGATCCGGGAAGATTTCGATCCCCCGGCGCTTGCGCGGGCCTACGAGGCGGGTGGGGCAAGCTGCCTCTCTGTGCTCACCGACGCGCCTTATTTCCAGGGAAACGACAACGATCTCGGCTCGGCCAGACGAGAGGTCCGTTTACCGGTCCTGCGCAAGGACTTCATCCTGGACCCCTATCAAATCCTCGAGAGCCGCCGCATCGGCGCAGATTGTGTTTTGCTGATCATGGCGGCGCTCTCCGACGCCGCGGCGGCGGAGCTGGCGGCAGCCGCCGCCGAGCTCGGTCTCGACGTGCTGGCTGAAATCCATGACCGGACCGAGCTCGACCGCGCCTTGCGGCTTGGTGTGCGGATGATCGGCATCAACAATCGTAGTCTGAAGACGCTGGAGACCGATCTCCACACGTCGGAAATCCTGGCGCCGGAGGTACCGTCGGATCGCCTCGTCGTCGCCGAAAGCGGGATTCGGCGACCCGAGGATCTCGATCGTCTCGCTGCCGCCGGCGCGTGCTGTTTTCTGGTCGGAGAGACATTGCTGCGCGAGCGGGACCTGGCCGCGGCCACACGCCGGCTGCTGCGCCTACCGGCCGACCCCGGTTTCACGCATCTCGACGCCGAGGGCCGCGCGCGGATGGTCGACATCTCCGACAAGCGAGAGACCGATCGCGTCGCGATTGCCGGTTCCCGCGTCGTCATGCGACCGGAGACGCTCGAACGGATCCGCTCCGGCGACGTCGCCAAAGGTGACGTGCTCGCGATCGCTCGGCTCGCCGGCATCATGGCGGCAAAGCGCACCGCGGAGCTGATCCCGCTGTGCCACCCGCTCGCCCTCACTTCGGTCAATGTCGATCTCGCCTGTGTCCTTGAACGCTCGGCCGTGGAAATCACTGCTACGTGCAAGTTGCGCGGCCGCACCGGGGTCGAGATGGAGGCGCTGACGGCGGCGAGCGTCGCGGCGCTGACCGTTTACGATATGTGCAAGGCCGTCGACCGCGGGATGGTCGTGACCGATCTGCGCCTGTTGCACAAATCGGGCGGCAAATCGGGGAATTGGGAGGCAGAGCGGTGATTTCCGTCGAAGAAGCACTGTCGCGTCTGCTCGAACCACTCGAGCCGTTGCCCCCGGAGCAGGTATCGATCGTAGAAGCGCTCGGCCGCGTCCTCGCGGAGGATGTCGCCGCCCGCCGGACTCAGCCGCCCTTTGCGGTATCGGCGATGGACGGTTATGCCGTCCGCGCCGAGGATGTGACGGCCGTCCCGGTAGAGCTGCGCATCGTCGCCGAGGTGCCCGCCGGCGCCGGTTTCGGGGGCCATGTCGGGGCCGGCGAAACCGCGCGGATCTTCACGGGGGCGCCCCTGCCGGAAGGCACCGACACGATCGTCATCCAGGAGGACACCGAACGAGAGGGTGACCGTGTCCGCGTGCTCGAAGGGGCGCCGCGCGGCCGTTACGTCCGCCGAGAGGGCCTCGATTTCGGCGAAGGCGACGTGCTGTTGCGGGCCGGGCGACGGCTGACCGCTCGCGATATCGGCCTGCTCGCGGCGATGAACCGGCCATGGCTCTTCGTGCATCGGCGGGCGCGGATCGGCATCCTCTCGACCGGAGACGAAATCGTCATGCCCGGCGACCCGATCGGGCCGCACCAGATCGTCAGCTCCAACAGCCTGGCCCTTGCGGCTTTTGTGACGGCTTGCGGCGGCATACCGGTTTCGGCCGGCAATGCCCCGGATGATGCGGAGGCGCTCCGCCGAATCGCCGCCGCAACGAGCGGGGTCGACCTCCTGGTGACCACCGGCGGGGCCTCCGTCGGCGAGCACGATCTGGTGCGCGACGCGCTCGCTGCGGATGGGTTGGAGCTCGATTTCTGGCAGATCGCGATGCGGCCCGGAAAGCCGCTGATGGTTGGCCATTACCGCGGAACGCCGATGCTCGGTTTGCCCGGTAATCCGGTTTCGACTCTGGTCTGCGCGCTGCTGTTCCTGAAGCCGGCGCTCGACCGGTTCGGTGGCATTTCTCCATCCGCGGAATCGACCCCGACCGCCAGGCTGGGCGTGGCCCTCGCGAAGAATGACAGGAGGCAGGATTATCTGCGCTCACGGCTCGCACGCGCTGCCGACGGCATGTTCGAGGTGTTTCCGTTCGAGGTGCAGGACAGCTCGATGATGCGGTTGCTGGCGACTGCCGACTGCCTTGTCGTCCGCCCGCCCAACGCCCCTGCGATTGCGGCGGGCGCCACCGTGCCGATCGTCCCCTTTCCGGGTGGGCTGCTGCCGATCTGAGACTGCCCCACCATCCAGATGCGGGTAGTGGGCCGATTGAAAATTCTCGATCGAGCCCAGTTCGTGATGAATGCGATCACGGTACCTGCCACCGCTCCCCTTAGAAGACGTCTATCCGATATTGTAGGCGGTCTCGGGTCCCCAGCCTCCTGGCGGCTCGACGAAGTAGATGCGTTCGTTCGTACCCGACTGGCAATAGGCCCATTTGCCGGACTTGCCGGTCGAGACGACATTGGCGGCCCGAACGTTCACGCCCGAGCCGCCATAGATCGACGGCGAGCCGGCGGATTCCGCGATTTCGAGCGAGGTAAAATTGTCGCCCCCATAAGTGCGGCTGTCGACAAGGCCGATATGGAACGCCTCCGAGCCGGTGCCTTCGATCAACTTACCACTCGAGTCGCGGTGCTTGGCGATGTCGGGATTGTTGTCCTTCACGTCCTTGAAAAAGATCGCCGCGTCGCCGGGCGTGACTTTGCTGACCTCCTGGCGCCGGCGGGACATCACGTCCGGCCAGAGCTTATTGTCGGCCCAGAAGCTGCGCGGAAGAATGCCGTTCCAGCCGGCCGGCGCGACGTTGACCATGTGCGGGCAGGCCTCGCCCCAGTAATTGGCGACGAAGCCGCCGCAATCGACGCCGAGCGAACAGCGGCAATATTCGAGGAGATTGGTCTCTGTCACTGCCCCGACCTCGGACGCCAGCTGCAAAGTCTCCTGGATCTCCCATGGACAGGCCTTGCCGATGAAACAGCGGTCGATCGAATTGTTGATGTAGTCGTAGTCGTTGAAGTTGAAGGTCTTGACCTGATTGACGTGCGGGATCCCCGTCGCACCGGGCAGGAGCGCTCTCAGAGCCCTTTGCGCGGCAGCTGAGCGCCTGTCCTGCTGGCTATTGTTATGCTGAAGATAATTGACGATCGGCGCCCGCCGCGGGACCCAATCGCTGCCGTCCCAAAACCACGTGAACATCTGCGCATAGACGCGGGCAAACTCCGCGGGGGTGGTCATCGCCATGCTCCACGAGTTGGGCTGAGTAATGCCCGTCCCACCATATGACACGGCTGCGGATCCTTTCTACAGCGTTCGATCCCTCCCAATGTTAGACTGACCCATTATCCATCTGCGTGAGCCCTTGACGGCCAGCGCGAACTAAAGTAGAACGCCAGACCGATGTTTAGGGTTCGTTCTGCAGCGCAGAAGGGGGTCCCATGCTGACCAGGAAGCAGCGCGAGCTGTTGCTGTTTATAAACCAGCGGCTGACCGCAACCGGCGTCTCGCCGTCATTCGACGAGATGAAGGACGCCCTGCACCTAAGATCCAAATCCGGGATCCATCGATTGGTCAGCGGGCTGGAGGAGCGCGGGTTCATCAGGCGACTGCCGCACCGTGCGCGGGCCTTGGAAGTGGTCAAATTGCCCGAGGAGAGCGCCGCCGGGCCTGCCGCCGAACGCGGTAGATTTTCCCCCACCGTGATTCGCGGCGATTTCACGGGCTCGTTGCCTGGCGCGCCGGTCGCCAATGATGTCGAGGCGGTGAATCTCCCCCTCTATGGCCGGATTGCGGCCGGTACACCGATCGAGGCGCTGCGCGACCAGAGCGCGACGGTCGGGGTGCCGGCGAGCCTCCTCGGGCGGGGCGGCGAGCATTATGCGCTCGAAGTAGCTGGCGACAGTATGATCGAAGCCGGGATCCTCGACGGCGACACCGTGGTCATTCAGCGCTGCGACACCGCCGAAACCGGGAGCGTCGTCGTCGCTCTGGTCGACAATGAGGAGGTCACCCTCAAGCGGCTGCGCCGCCGTGGTGACTCGATCGCCCTTGAGCCGGCCAACAAGGCCTACGAGACCCGGATCTTCGGACCCGACCGCGTCAAGGTACAAGGCCGTCTAGTGGGGCTGATGCGGCGCTTCTGAGTTTCCCGCCGCACATTCCGCTTGAGGAGATCAGACGCCCCCCAGTTTCTCGGATTTTCTTGTCGCGGACTTGCGGTCAGGCTCTACTTTCGCTGTGACGGGTCGCCATGGTGAGCCGGGAGGAAGCGATGCAGGGATTGATGTCGGAGCGGCCCCTCCTCGTCTCTGAGATCATCAGGCACGCGGCCATCTATCATCGTGATACCGAGATCGTCTCGCGGACCGTCGAAGGGCCGATCCACCGTTACACCTACGCCGAGGCCGAACGCCGATCGAAGCGGCTCGCCCGTGCGCTGATCCGCCTGGGCATCAGACCCGGCGACCGGATCGGCACTCTCGCCTGGAATACCTACCGCCATTTTGAGCTCTATTACGGCATCTCGGGCATCGGCGCGGTCTGCCATACGATCAATCCCAGGCTGTTCGATGACCAGATCGTCTACATCGTAAATCACGCGGCTGATCGGCTTCTCTTCGTCGATACGAGCTTTGTGCCGCTGATCGAGCGATTGGCACCCGATCTGCCGCCCGAATGCCGCATCGTGCTAATGACGGAGGAGGGCACCGAGCCTCCAGCCAATCTCCCGAAACTTGCCTGTTACGAGCGGCTGATCGAGGCCGAGGACGAGGATTTCGAGTGGCCCACGTTCGACGAGCGGACCGCTTCCTCGCTTTGCTACACGTCAGGCACCACCGGGAAGCCCAAAGGTGCGTTGTACAGCCACCGCTCGACGGTGCTCCACGCTTTCGGAATATCGCTGCCCGATGCGATCCCGCTGTCGGCTCGCGACACGGTATGCCCTGTCGTTCCGCTGTTTCACGCTTGCGGCTGGGGCACCGCCTATACCGCGCCGATGAACGGAGCGAAGCTCGTCATGCCTGGGCCGCGGCTCGACGGCCACAGCCTCCATGAACTCTTCGAGGCCGAGGGAGTGACGGTGAGCCTCGGCGTGCCTACCGTGTGGCTTGGTTTCGAGGCGCACCTTTCCGCCACCGGCGCGCGCTGTTCAACTCTTCGTTGGCTGCTCTCCGGCGGCTCGGCGGTGCCGCCATCCTTGATCGAGGCGTTCGAGCGCCACGACATCCAGATCCGTCAGGGCTGGGGAATGACCGAAATGAGCCCGCTCGGCACGACCGCCGCGCTGAAGGCGAAGCATCTCGGCCTCGAGCCGGGCGGGCAGATGAAAGTCAAATCGAAGCAAGGCCGGCCGGTTTTCGGCATCGAATTGAAAATCACCGATGATGCCGGCCGCGCCCAGCCGCATGACGGCGAATCGATGGGCGAATTGCTGGTGCGGGGACCTTGGATCATCAGCGGCTATTACGAGGACGCCGAGGCGAGCGCCGAGGCGGTCGAGAAAGACGGCTGGTTTCACACCGGCGACGTCGCAACGATCGACCCGGACGGTTACATGCAAATCATGGATCGGCGAAAGGACGTCATCAAATCCGGTGGAGAATGGATCAGCTCCATCGACCTGGAAAACGCGGCGATGGCACATCAGGACGTTGCCGAAGCGGCGGTGATTGCCATCCCCGACCCTCGCTGGGCCGAGCGGCCATTGCTGATCGTGACGCCGCGACCCGGCCGTCGCCCGCAGCGTGATGATCTGTTGGGGTTTCTCGCCCCGCGCTTTCCGCGCTGGATGCTTCCGGACGACGTCGTGGTGCTCGACGAGCTGCCCCACACCGCGACGGGCAAGCTTATGAAGACCCGCTTGCGCGAGATGTTCCGCGACCACAAATTGCCGGAGCGTTGATATCCCCGCCTGCCCTCCCCATCCTCGGGGGGTGGCGACGTTTTTGCTGCTTCAGCGCCGTGCGTTCTTCAAGACGTCAGATCCGGAACCGCGGGCCTCTGGCCCCGCATGCGGGCGGGACGCCCGCGATCCCGGATGGGGCGCGTCTCGCAGCACGCAGGCTGTCGATGCATCCCAATGAGGCAAAATGAGCGTTGTCGTCCGTTTCGCCCCCTCCCCCACCGGCTTCCTTCACATCGGCGGCGCCCGCACGGCGCTGTTCAACTGGCTCTTCGCGCGGCATCACGACGGCAAATTCCTGCTGCGCATTGAAGACACCGACCGCGCACGGTCGACGCCGGAGGCGGTCGCCGCAATCGTCGAGGGGCTCGACTGGCTCGGCCTCTCCTGGGATGGAGAGATCGTCTACCAGTCCGCCCGCGCCGCACGGCACGCCGAAGTCGCTCGTAGGCTCCTGGCAGCGGGGCGCGCCTATCATTGCTATTGCACGGCGGCGGAGCTCGAGGCGATGCGCGAGCGGGCGCGTGCCGAAAAACGTTCGGTGCGCTATGACGGGACTTGGCGGGACCGCGATCCGTCGGAGGCCCCGCCTGGAGTGCCCCCTGTCATCCGGCTGAAAGCCCCGCAGCAAGGCTCGACGACGATCCGCGACCATGTTCAAGGCCAGGTCACGGTCGAAAATACCGAGCTCGACGATCTGATCATCCTGCGGGCGGACGGCACCCCGACCTACAATTTCTCGGTCGTGGTCGACGACAACGATATGGGGATAACCCATGTGATCCGCGGGGACGACCACCTCAACAACGCGTTTCGCCAGCAGCAGATCTACGACGCGCTCGGCTGGGCGATCCCCGAATTTGCCCATCTGCCGCTGATCCACGGTCCGGACGGGGCGAAGCTGTCGAAACGGCATGGCGCGCTCGGCGTCGAGGCCTATCGCGACCTCGGCTACCTGCCGGAAGCATTGCGCAATTATCTGCTTCGCCTCGGCTGGAGCCACGGCGACGACGAAATCATCGCGACCGAGCAGGCAATCGAATGGTTCGAGATCGATGCCGTCGGCCGCGCCCCTGCTCGGTTCGATTTCGCCAAGCTCGACAATCTGAACGGGCATTATATCCGAGTGACCGGGGACGATCGCCTGGTAACGCTGGTCGCCGAGAAGCTCGAGAAGATACTCAGCCATCCGCTTTCCGAGACGGAGCGCGACCGCCTTCTGAGAGCCATGCCCGAACTGAAGCTGCGCCCCAAGACTTTGGTCGAGCTCACCGCCAATGCTCGTTTCTTGGTCACGCCGCGGCCGATCCGGCCCGACGAGAAGGCGGCAAGGCTGCTCACGCCCGAAGCGCGCCAGCAGCTAGCCGAATTGCTCCCGGGGCTCGATCGCACCGAGTGGCGCCGGGAAGCGCTGGAAAGTGAAATCCGCTCGTTTGCCGCTCAAAAAGGAACAAAGCTCGGTGCAGTCGCACAGCCGATGCGCGCCGCGCTGACTGGGTCGGTGGCCTCGCCCGATATCTTCGAGGTCATGCAAGTTCTCGGGCGGGACGAGACATTGGGGCGCATCGCCGACGCTGCTGCTGGCTCCGGACCCAACGCCGGCATTTGCTAATCGCACGCAACGAGCCTATTTTTTTCTGCCGAAACCGGCAACCGCCAGCAGGCTTAGCGATAGAGGTGCATCGATGGACGGCAACAATATGACCACCGGGACGGTGACGCTCACCGACAACGAAACCGGTAAGTCGGTCGATCTTCCGGTGCTGGGCGGAACAGTCGGTCCGCGCGTCATCGACATCCGCAAGCTGTACGCGCAGACCGGTCACTTCACCTACGATCCCGGTTTCATGGCCACCGCAGCCTGTCGCTCGAGCATAACCTACATCGATGGGGACGAAGGGGTGCTGCTCTACCGCGGTATTCCGATCCAGGAGCTTGCGGAAAAAAGCGATTTCCTCGAGGTCGCCTACCTCCTTCTCAACGGCGAGTTGCCGACCGCGAAAGAGAAGGCGCAGTTCGTCTACGACATCACGCACCACACGATGGTGCACGAACAGCTCACGACGTTCTTCCGCGGGTTCCGTCGCGATGCGCACCCGATGGCGATTCTGTGCGGCGTGGTCGGCGCTCTCTCGGCCTTCTATCACGACTCGACCGACATTCACGATCCGTATCAGCGGATGGTCGCTTCCTATCGCTTGATCGCGAAGATGCCGACGATCGGAGCGATGGCGTTCAAATATTCGCTGGGGCAGCCGTTCATCTATCCCCAGAACTCTCTGAGCTACTCCGAGAACTTCCTGCGTATGGCCTTCGCCGTGCCGGCCGAGGAGTACAAGGTCAACCCGGTCCTGGCGCGGGCGATGGACCGGATCTTCATCCTGCACGCCGATCACGAGCAGAACGCCTCGACCGCGACAGTGCGCAACGCCGGGTCGAGCGGCGCCAACCCGTTCGCCTGTATCGCCGCCGGCATCGCCTCGCTGTGGGGTCCGGCACATGGCGGCGCCAACGAGGCGGTGCTGAAGATGCTGGCGAGGATCGGCAACAAGAAGAACATCCCCGAATTCATCAGCCACGTAAAAAACAAGAACGAACACGAGATTCAATTCGGCTTCGGCCATCGCGTCTACAAGAATTACGATCCCCGCGCCCGCGTGCTGCGCGACAGTTGTCACGAAGTGCTCGACGAACTCGGCATCAAGGACGAGCCGTTGCTAGATCTCGCGATGGAACTCGAAAAGATCTCCCTCAACGACGATTATTTCATCAGTCGAAAGCTTTATCCGAACGTCGATTTTTATTCGGGCATCATCCTGAAGGCGATGGGCTTCCCCACCTCGATGTTCACGGTACTGTTCGCGATCGCGCGCACCGTCGGCTGGGTCGCGCAATGGACCGAGATGATCGAAGACCCCGATATGAAGATCGGGCGCCCGCGCCAGCTGTTTACTGGCTCCGCAGCGCGCCATTACGTGCCGGTAGAAAAGCGCGGCTGAGGAGTTCGGAGCCCTCACCTGCCTCGCTGCGCAATGCGGGAGAGGGGCTGTCCTTCAGGGCCGTTCGATCAGCTCGATGCGATAGCCGTCGGGATCTTCGATAAACGCGATGACCGAGCCGCCATGCGCCATTGGACCAGCTGGGCGGGGTATTTTTACTCCCACGCTGGCCAGGCGCTCGCAGCTCTTGTAGACGTCGGGCACCCCGATCGCGAGGTGGCCAAAGGCGCTGCCCAGCGCGTAGGGCTCGGCCTGGTCCCAATTGTGGGTCAGCTCGATCACCGTATTGTCGCTCTCGTCGCCGTATCCGACAAAGGCCAGGGTGAATTTCCCTGTGGGATAATCGCGCTTACGCAGCAGCTTCATGCCGAGCAGCTCGGTGTAGAAATTCAGCGAGGCGTCGAGATCGCGCACCCGGATCATCGTGTGCAAAAACCGGAACTTTTCTGTACCGGGCACCGGCTTGGATGTGTCGGCTACATCGGTCATCGTCATTGTGCACTCCTGCGTGCTGTAGATACTGAACCGCCGCACCGATGTGCGGTTGCGAGCTCGAGGATCTGGTCGGCGGCCCGCAGGCTCGGCGACATCCCATCCCCCTCGAGGCGTCGGACAACCTCATCATACCCTTGCCGGTGCGTTGCGCGAACCCGTTTGTCGCTGACGAGCTGCGAGAGCGGTGTGGCGATCCGCTCCGGCGTGCAGTTTGGTCCCAACAGCTCGCAGACCAGCGGCTCGCCGAGAAGGAGATTGACGAGGTTTACCTGTCGTACCTGGAGCACCCGGTCGAGAAACGCCTCGGTCAACGGGTTGAGACGGTAGCCGACGACCATCGGCAGTCTAGCCAACGCCAATTCGAGCGCGACCGATCCAGAAGCGGCCAGTGCCGCGCGGCTAGCGGCGAAGGCGTCGTACTTCTCCTTGGGCTGCTGCACGATGATTGGGTTTCCTGGCCAGGACGCAGCGGCACCGGCGACCTTGGCCGCGACCGTCGCGACCGTCGGCACCACAACGCGGAATGGCCCGATCACGCGCTCCAAATGGGTCAGCGCCGAGCCGAAGATCGGCAGCAAACGCCGTACCTCTCCGGCCCGGCTGCCTGGCAGAACCGTGATTAGCGCGTCCTTCTCGGCGAGCCCGTGCGCCGCCCGGAAGCGACTGCCGTTGCCGCGGTCGGCGCCGCTCTCGAGAACGGGATGGCCGACATAGCGGCAGGACAGCCCGACCCGCTCGAAATAAGGCGGCTCGAACGGCAATAACGTCATCAGATGGTCGTACCAACGCGCCATCCGCCGCGCGCGACCGGCTCGCCAAGCCCAAACCATCGGTGCCACATAATGGATGAGCGGCAGAGTCTCGCCGCGCCGTCGTAACCGTTGCGCGACGCGCCAGCTGAACCCTGAACTGTCTATCGTCACGACGGCATCGGGGCGAAGCGTACGGATCATCCTTACCGTCTCGCGCACGCGGCGTAATATCACCGGAGCCCGCGGCAGCACTTCGGCCACCCCCATGATCGCCAGATCCTCCAGCGGAACGAGGCTTTCGAGCCCCTGGTCCTGCATCCGCTCACCGCCGATGCCGGCGATCCGAAGATTTGCGCCGATGCGGTGCCGCAGCGCCGCTATCAACGCACCACCAAGGGCGTCGCCCGAGGGTTCTCCAGCAATAAAAAAAATGAAGGTCGATTCGGTTGCGGTCACAATCGGCCGACGCCGACCACGAACAGCCCTGTACGATCGGCGGCACGGATGATCTCGTCGCGATCGAGCACGATCGTGGCGTCGGCCTCGATGGCGATTCCCCTCAACCCGGTTTCAGCCGCCAGCGTGACCGTGCGCAAACCGATCGTGGGCCGGTCGGCACGGCGCTCCTGACCCGGTTTCTCGACCTTGACCAGCACGCCTCCAGGCCCTTCGCGACGGAGCGCTGCGCAACGGCGCAGCAGTTCGTCAGTGCCTTCGATGGCTTCTACACCGAGCACCAGACCCTGTTGAACGATAACGGCCTGACCGACATCGAGACCACCCAGCGCCCGAGCGATGCGCAGCCCGTGCTCGATGTCCGCCGTCGACTGAGCATCTGGGCGGATTTCGCCTAGCGGGCCCTCGGACACCAGCGCCCTGTCGAGAAGCTGATCGGCCCCGATGACCCGAAACCCCTCCTGCTCGAGCTCGCTGACGACCGCCGAAAGCAGGCCGTCATCGCCCAGTGTGCGATAACCGATGCGTGCAAAGAGCCTTGCCGCACGCCAATCCGGCCGCAGCGCCGCGAGCGATGGCCGCCGAATGCCGCCGGCCAATACAAGCTCGGTCACATTGTTGTCGCGCAGTAGAGCGAGGCCGGCCGCCGCGGCCCCGATGCGGCACCAGGCATGCGGCACGTCGCGCACGGTGGCCGGTTCGGCCGCTCCCTCGAGGGCGAGGACGAAGACATCGCGTCCGGCGGCACGGCAGGATTCGACCAGGCGCCGCGGCAGCCCGCCGTTCCCCGCCACGATCCCGAGCCTACCCTCCATTCGCATCCTTTGGCTGGCAAATGGCGCGGCTCGAATCGGCACGAATGAAATCGATGATGTCGTCGACCGGTCCGATACCGCTGAAACGCTCTGCAGCTTCGGTCACGCGATCACTCAAAGTGCCATCGGACGAGAACAGGAATTGGTAGGCGTTGCGCAGCCCCTGAATGTCCTCACGGCTGAACCCGCGGCGTTGCATACCGATGATGTTGAGCCCGTAAAGCCGAGCCCGTTCCCCCATCACTTGCCCGTAGGGAATGACATCACGTTCGACGCCCGACATGCCGCCGATCATGGCATGCTTGCCGATACGCACGTACTGGTGGATGGCGCAGAGCCCGCCGAGAACGGCATAGTCCTCGACGACAACATGCCCCGCGAGCGTCGCGTTGTTCGCCATGATCACGTGATTGGCAATCTGACAGTCATGGGCGACGTGCGCGCCGACCATGAAAAGGCAGTTGTCGCCGATCCGCGTGACCATTCCTCCCCCGGCCGTCCCCGGGTTCATCGTCACATATTCGCGAATCGTGTTGTTGCGCCCGATCACAAGCTCGGACTGCTCGCCCCGATATTTGAGATCCTGCGGTTCGAGCCCGATCGAGGCAAAGGGAAAGACGCGCGTGCCCTCGCCGATGATCGTCCGGCCGTCAATGACGGCGTGCGAGCACAGGACGACCCCAGCGGAGAGCGTAACGGTCTCGCCGACGATGCAATAGGGTCCGACGATGACATCCTCGGCGAGCATCGCCCCCGGCGCCACAATGGCCGTGGGGTGGATCTGCGGCATGAGGCGGCTCGTCTAATCGTCCAAAATCATCGCGGCAAACACGGCCTCGGCCATCACATTGTCGCCCACCTTGGCCTGGCCTTCGAACTTCCAGACGTTGCCGCGGTTCCGCTGCTTGGTAACCATGACGTCGAGCCGGTCGCCGGGAAAGACCGGTCGGCGAAAACGGGCGTTGTCAACACTCATGAAGTAGACGAGTTTGCCTTCCGATTCTGGTCCCAAGGTGTGAACGACGAGGACCGCCGCGGTCTGCGCCATGGCTTCGATGATCAGCACGCCCGGCATCACCGGCCGCGCCGGAAAATGGCCCTGAAAGTAATTTTCGTTGATCGAGACGTTCTTGACGCCGGTCGCCCGCTGGTTCGCGACCACGTCGACGACTTTGTCGATCATCAGAAATGGATGGCGGTGCGGAATCATCTCCATGATCCGCTGAATGTCGATCTGAGTGCCCTGGCCCACTGCACAGGCCGGATCGATCATCGCCGGTCTTTCTTTTTGGCGAGACTTTGCAGCACAGCGGTCTGCCTCATGAATTCCGTCAGCGGGACCGCAGGACTGCCGCATACCGTCCCTCCGGCCGGTACGTCACGCATAAGGCCGCTTTTGGCGGCGATCCTTGCTCCGCTCCCGATATGCAAATGGCCGGCGAGCCCGCCCTGCCCGCCGATCATGACAAAATCATCGAGCTTCGTGCTCCCAGAGATGCCGACCTGACCGGCGAGGATGCAACAACGACCGACAACCACGTTGTGGCCGATCTGGACCAGATTATCAATCATCGAGCCCGAGCCGATGATCGTATCATGTCCCGATCCACGATCGATCGTGGTGTTCGCGCCGATGTCGACGTCGTCGCCGATCAGTACTCGCCCAAGCTGCGGGACTTTGATCGGGGCCTTCGCGTCGGGTGCAAAACCAAAGCCGTCCTGACCGATCCGCACACCGGGATGCAACACGACGCGCGAGCCGATCAGGCAGTGGCTCAGCGTCACATTGGGGCCGATGCGGCAGTCGTCACCGATCACGACGCCGGCGGCGATCACCGCATTCGCGCCGACGCTGCAGCGCTGACCGAGCCGCGCGCCAGGCTCGATGACGACATGGGGACCGATTGAGCAATTTTCGGGCACGTCGGCCGCCGGATCGATGATCGCCGACGGCGCCCTGCGGGCTACGATCTGGGTCGGAGGGTAGAAGGCCTGGGCAGCGAGCGCATACGCCCTGTACGGCTCCTTACTCACGAGGAGCACCATTCCGGGCGGTGCCCGTTCGGCGGCCTTTTCGTCCACGAAGGCCGCGCCCGCCCGAGAGCCGAGAAACGCCTCTATGTATTTCCGGTTCTCGAGAAAACTGACGTCCTCCGGGCCGGCGGTCTCGAGCGGCGCCACATCGCGACACAGTCGACTGCCCTCCTCCGGACGTAACAACGTAGCCCCACTCAAGGCAGACAGTGTGTCTAGCGTAAAAGGTCCGGCTCGATTGAAAAATCGTGGGTCCGCCATCTGGCCTCAGTCGCGGTGGGTCGCCCTCCTCACTTCTTTTTTGGCTTGGGGGCTGCGCTGGAGGGAGCGGGCTCGATCGGACTAGGAGGAGGAGTCGCAGCCACGAAGTTGACGGTCAGGGCCGGCATCTGTTCGTCCAGTTTTTGCAGAACCTCGTCCGTGACATCAAACGCCTGGTCGAAAAGCACCAGATCAGCACGCTGAAATACCAGGTTGGACTTTCTCTGCTTTGCAATATCTGCGATAATCTTTAGCATTTCTTCCTGTATCTTAGAGAGCGCCTCGCCATTCGACTTCTCGAGAGCTTGGCGTTTTCCCTGAACATTGCGCTCGAGATCGTTTACCTTTTGCTGAAAGTCGCGCCCCTTTTGGTTCAAGGCGTCCGGCGAAAGCGTAGCCTGTTGCCGCTGCAGCGCATCCCGCTCGGCGCGCAGCGTCTCTTCCTGATGGGAAATCTCCTTGGTGTACTCGTTGCGTTTCTGCTCGATCTGGCCCCGCACCATCTTGGCCGCCTTCGAATTTTGCAGCAGGGCCTGCACATCGACCACCATGACCGTCAGACTCGGTGTTGTGGCAGGGGGCGCCGCCGGGGCAGGTGGAGCGGGTGCCGGCGGAGGGGGGGCAGGTGGGGCTTGCGCCACGGCGCTGCCGACGAGACCCCCTAGCAATAACAGTAGAAGCGTCGCGTGCCGGATAGACCAGAGCAACATCAGAACCTCGTGCCGAAACTGACCCGAAAAACCTGGGTCTTGTCGAAACCTTCCTTCCTGAACGGGTACGCGACATCCAGTCGGATGGGACCGACCGGGGATTTCCACGACACTCCAACACCGGCGCTCGCTCGGATTGCCGGCGACTGTTGGACCATCGGCTGCTGAACTCCTGTTGCGATTTGAGCCGGTGTCAGCACGATGTTCGTCGGCTGTATCGAATAGAGGGTGCCGAAATCGGTAAAGATGCGTCCGCTCAACCCGAACTCCTTGGGCAGGCCGAGCGGCACGCCCAGGGTCACCGAACCGAGATAGTATTTGTCGCCGCCAAGGGCGTCGCCGCTGACCGAGTCGCGGGGGCCAATCCCAGCACTCTGGAAGCCGCGCAAATTATCACCGCCGACAAAGAACCGATCCTGAATGAGCACGTTTTGGCCATTCCAGCCAAAGATGTAACCAGCCTCCCCGGTAACGCTCAGCACCCATTCTGGCGCTACCGAGTAATAATAGCCGGCATTCACCTTGTTGCGGACATAATCCACGCCAAAGCCCACGCCCGCAAAGTCATTGCCCACCGAGGCGTAGAAGCCGCTCGTCGGTTCGAGCCGATCATCCCTGCGATCGTACAGCAGGACCTGCCCGACCTCGGAAGTCGTGTGTACGCCAGCCTGTAACACGATGAACAACGAGGTGTTGGACTGAATGTTGGTGATGTTATCCGACCTTGCCGTGTATTTCAGGGTCTGCCGCAAGTTGTCTGTGATCTGGTACCCGCCGCGAAGCGCACCACCATACGAGAATTGCTGGTAAGGCGGGGTCACCCCGGAAAAGAAGTTCTGCGTCGGGCTGGTCTTGATCTCGAAGAGATCGAAGCCTGCTGCGATATTCTTGTCGAGAAAATATGGCTCGGTAAAGCTGAGATCGACCTGCTGCGACCGCAAAGAAACCACGGTCCCGATGCGCAGATCCTGACCGCGGCCAAGAAAATTTCGCTCGCGGATATTGATGTCGGCCAGCGGACCGTCGGTGGACGAGAAACCGAGGCCCAAAGACAGCTCTCCAGTAGACTGCTCCTCGACCTCTGCCATCAGCACCGTTTTATCAGGCGACGATCCTGGATTATTGGTCACCTCCGCCTTCTTGAAGAAGCCGAGGTTCTTTATCCGCTGCTGCGAGCGCTGCATTTTAGTGGTATTGAAGGCATCGCCCTCGACCAGTTGAAACTCGCGGCGTATTACTTTGTCGAGGGTGCGAACGTTGCCGACGATGTCGATCCGCTCGACGTAGACTTGCGGACCCTCCTGGACATCGAAGGTGATGTCGACCGTACGGTCTTCTCGGTTTCGGGTAATGTTCGGCTTTACTTCCACAAAAGCGTAACCCCGGTTGCCGAGCGCACCCGTCAGCACCGAAATCGATTTTTCGACGGCTTCCGCATCGTACCAATCCCCCGTGTGGACGGTCAAAAGCGGCAGGACCGCTTCGGACGGCAAGTCTTTGATCGTTATGTTTACGTCGATCTTGCCGAAGCGATAACGCCCGCCCTCGTCGAGAGTGAAGGTAATAATGAAGCCGTCGCGGTCAGGGGTCAGCTCGGCAACCGCCGATACCACCCGAAAATCAGCATATCCCTCGGTAAGGTAAAACCTGCGCAGTAGCTCCCGGTCATATGTCAATCTGTCCGGGTCGTAGCTGTCATCGCTGGTAAGAAACCTATACCAGCGGCTTTCCTTGGTCTGCAACACTCCGCGTAATTTGCCATCGCTATACTGGTGGTTGCCGACGAAGTTGATGCTGCGGACGCCAGTATACTCGCCCTCGTTGATTTCGAACACGAGATCGACCCGGTTTTCTGAGAGCTGGATGACCTTGGGCTCGACGGTCGCTCCGAACCGGCCGTGCCGACGATACAGATCGAGAATCCGCGTGACATCGTTCTGCACTCGGGTTCGGGTGTACACGACGCGCGGACGCAGCTGGATCTCGGCCGTGAGGTCCTTCTCGTCGATCTTGTTGTTACCCTCGAAGGCGATGCGATTGATGATCGGATTCTCGACCACCTTGACGACCAACGTGTTCCCGACTCGGCTCAGATTCACATCAGCAAAAAGCCCGGTGGTGAACAGCGCCTTTAGCGATCTGTCCACCAATTCATCGTCCCAGGCGTCGCCCGGCTGAATCAGCAAATAAGAGCGAATGGTCTCGGGCTCGATCCGTTGCGCACCCTCGATCCGAATATCGCTGATGGTCCCGCCGCCCATCTGGGCAAGCGAAGGACCGCCAACCGCCGCTGTCTGGCCAGTCGCTGGCAGCGGCGATGCCGCTGCAGCCACAAGAAATGCGCCGACCACCGCCCACAGTACGGAAGTCAAACGGATGCAATGCAAAACACCCCCACCCCACTCGAAACCGGTCCCCCCAGGGTTGCGACCGCGTTAGGTTACCAAGCCCTTTACAAACTCGACGATACGCAGATGGACGAGATCGTTCCAGGTGGCAAAGACCATCAGCGTGAGCACCATGGCCAACCCGATGCGAAAGCCGTATTCCTGTGCCCGTTGGCCGAGCGGCTTACCGCGAACCGCCTCAGCCGCATAAAACAGCAGGTGCCCGCCGTCAAGGACCGGAACCGGGAACAGGTTGATCAGGCCGAGGTTGATCGACAGGACCGCCATAAACCAAAGCACCGCGACAACCCCACCCTGAGCGACCTCCCCGGACATCTGGGCGATACGCAACGGCCCCCCGAGCTCGTCCGTGGCGCGCGTGCCGATAATGATCTGCCACAGCGCCTTCATAGTCGAGACCGACAGGTCCCATGTCTCGCTCCCAGCCTGCATTATCGCGGTGGCCGGATCCCGTTTGACGTATTCCATCCCGCTGCGGGCGATGCCGAGCAGGCCGATCTGGTAGTGATTGCCAAATCGGTCGGTCAGCTCTGTCCGGCTCGGCGTGACGTGAAGCGTCTGCTCTTGACCATCGCGCCGCACGACGACGGTCATCGGCACGCCCGGATTGAGCCGCACCACCTGCTGGACGTCTTCGAAACGCTGAACGGTGTGTCCGTCAATGTCGACGATTACATCACCCGGCTGAATACCACCCTGCTCTGCCGCGCTCCCCGGCTGAACCTGCCCGACTTCGGCCGGCGTGAAGGGCTGGCCATAAGTCATGAACAGAATGGCCAACACGACGATCGCGAACAGGAAGTTCGCCGCCGGTCCCGCAGCCACTATCGCGGCGCGTTGGCCGAGCCTCTTGTAATGAAAAGAGACGTCACGCTCCGCCGGGGCGAGCCGCGCGAGGCCCGGTAAAGGCAGCCCTGAGCTCGCGTCGCTGTCGCCGAACATCTTAACGTATCCACCGAGCGGGATCGTGCTGAATTTCCAGCGCGTCCCGGCGCGATCCCACCAGCCGAACACCTCCGGACCAAAGCCGATCGAGAAAACTTCGACCCTGACCCCGTTCCAACGCGCGATCAGGTAGTGGCCGAACTCGTGAACGAAGACGAGTACGGTGAGAATGACCAGGAACGGGACGATATAGGTCAGCCCGTGGTTGAGGAATTCAATCATTGCCAATCCGTCTGTGCGGTTCCGCGCACCGAGTTGCGCAGACCCGAAAGTCCGGCGGCAATCTCCCGCGCCGTTGTGTCGAAATTGTAGACGTCGTCGAGCGATTCAAGCTCGCCTTCCGGGATCGCTTCGAGAGTCCGCTCGACCGTCTCGACAATATCGAGAAACCCGATGCGCCCGTCGAGGAAAGCGTGAACCGCCGTCTCATTCGCCGCGTTCAACACGGTGGGACACCGGCCACCGCGTATCAGCGCCTCGCGAGCGACCCGCAGAGCGGGGAAACGGCTCTCGTCGGGCGGCTCGAATGTGAGCCGGCCGATGGCTGCCAAGTCGAGCCGCTTGGCCGGCGTTTCGATCCGGCCCGGCCACGCGAGCGCATAGGCGATCGGCGTCCTCATGTCGGGCGAACCGAGCTGCGCCAGCACCGAGCCGTCCCGATAAACCACCGCACCGTGCACGATCGACTGAGGGTGCACGACGATTTCGACCCGCTCGAGCGGCAACTGGAAAAGATGATGCGCCTCGATCAGCTCGAGCCCCTTGTTCATCATCGTCGCCGAATCCACCGAGATCTTCGCCCCCATGCTCCAGTTCGGGTGGGCAACCGCCTCCTTCGGCGTGACCTCGCGCATATCTTCGAGTGCCCGCTCGCGGAATGGGCCACCGCTCGCCGTCAAAATGATCCGCTCGACCGTATCGGCCCGGTCGAGGTCAAAGCATTGCCAGATCGCGTTGTGCTCGCTGTCGACCGGCAACAGTGTCGCGCCGCAGCGCCTCACCTCCTGCATGACGAGCGCGCCGGCGCAGACGAGCACCTCCTTGTTGGCGAGCGCGACAATCGCGCCGCGCCGGATCGCCGCCAGGGTCGGTGCCAATCCCGCCGCTCCGACGATTCCCGCCATCACCCAATCCGACGGACGCAGCGCCGCCTCGGCGAGCGCTTCGGCGCCACATGCCGCCTCGATCCCGGTCCCTGCAAGCGCGTCTTTCAAAGCTGGGTAATGAACAGGATCGGCGATTGCGGCGAATCGTGCTCGCAGCGCCCGTGCTTGTTCGGCCAACCGCCCCGGGTTCCGGTTCGCCGTAAGTGCCTCGACCTCAAATCCACCGGGATTACGCAGCAACAGATCGACCGTGCTTTGACCAACGGAACCGGTCGACCCCAAAATGGTGACTCGCCGCGGCCGGTCGTTCGTGTACCCGAGGCTATCGGGCGAATTCATCGCCACGCCAAAAGGCTGCGACCGCCGATCAACGTCAGCAAGGCCACCACCGGGATCACTGCGAGCAATCCATCGAGCCTATCGAAAAAACCGCC
>WNFR01007364.1_pt1 | contig 27025 bp, 6 predicted proteins | sample 5400221 | NCBI WGS metagenome assembly WNFR01 (sample SAMN13153357, study PRJNA577476) | soil metagenome | isolation source: 40 cm soil under Madrone tree | place: USA:California | collected 2016-06-14
TCGGAGACTTTTCGACGCCATCGAATCGGAAATCAAGAGGTACGGGCGCAACGGACGGCCCTTTGCTATCTTGCTCCTCGATTTGGACGGATTGAAGAAGATCAATGACACGCACGGTCACATGATGGGCAGCCGGGCATTGTGCAGGTTAGCCGAGGTTCTGCGAGCTCATTGCCGGGAGGTCGACACCCCAGCGCGATACGGGGGCGACGAGTTTGCTGTGGTGCTTCCCGGGGCAGGTCTAGCGCAGGCCCAGCAGATTGCGACAAGAATCCGCGAACGTATCGCCTCGGATGGCGAAAGTCCACCTATCTCCGCGAGCGTCGGCAGTGCCGTTTTCCCTGAACACGGGGAGTCCATTGAAAAACTCCTGTCGGCAGCGGATAAAGCTCTCTATGCCATGAAACGTTCCCCAGTCGCTCCGACGTCGCCTCAAGAGCGACAGCCCGGGCGGCGCACTCGCAAGTAGTCTGCGATCGTCCCGGCGGCTGCACAAATTCATTTTCCGAACAGTTAGGACATCATTAAAGCCAAAATGAGACTGACTATCGCCGTCCTTGCCCTGTTGTTTTCGCTAGCCTTGCTCCAGCCACGCCGGCACCGAGCCACAGCAGCAGCACTCCGGCATACCCCGGATGCCGCAGCACTCGATACGGCCCATTAGAAACAATGGGCTGCCCCTGAACAGTCTTAATTGCCCGTTGATTGTGTCCCTCAGAGTTCGGCCGTTGGCGAGGTTAGCGCCTAATGAAGGACAGCGCAGACAGCAGTCATCGTGGGCACACCTCGGGCACAAACTAGGTCGTGTCTTTGGTCAGAATCTTTGCATGCACAGGAGATAACGGGGAATTGCAACGGCGAAGCGTGGACTTTCAGTCCCTGTGCATCGGGACCAGTCTGGAACAAAGGTTTGGCGGAGAGGGTGGGATTGGAGCCCAGCTAGCCCAAGAAATTTCCATCGATATTGGTAAATCCTAAGCGCCTTTGCTGTCAACAACGAAAGCGGACGTATAGGGGCAATTTGAGGTTTTCCCATTAACAATGGGAAATCTGCTAGGTCGACTTTCCTGCGATGTCTTAGGAACGCTCAGGATGTCCGAAGCTTGGGAAGCATCCGTTCTACCACTGAACTACGCCCGCCCGTCGTTACTTAGCGTACCGACAAATGGAACTCGGGTACAGCCATGAAAGCGCCGAAATGTAGGCCGTTCGCATGCTCGCGACCATTCGGTCGACGAATTCATTCTCACGCTTCCGACTCCCCGAGTCGACTATTTATCCAGTTGTGTAGAAGCGGCGTATGAACAGCAAGGTAATAATGCGCAGCCGTTGAAGCATCGTATCCGTGTCATTTGGAGATAACTTTTAACACCGGGGCAAAACGTTTGCACGCCAAAGTCTTGGCTGCAAATCCGCCTGAAAAATTTTGGTCCTCGCTGGGGCAAAAGCAACAGGGTGTGCCAAATTATTACTCGCATGAGCGCACGGATACTTATTGGCGGTTTATTAGTGGTTTTGGCGGGGACAGCCGCCACTACAAGCAGCGCAAGCAGAACGTACGACGTATGCAAAACTTGCAACAGCCTCATCCCTTAAGGTTTTACGGCAAGTCGTTGAAAAGAGGTTCGGGGACGTAGTTCAGTTGGTTAGAAACGCTGCCCTAGAGTCCCACACTGTCACGGCTAATTTCCTTTCCCCCGCTCGTCAGTCCTGAAATGGCCTTCGAGCCAAAGAAATCGGACCTCTTCTAGGTTCTTGATCGCCTCTGCTATCGTGTCTCCGAAACGGTGGCAGCCCGGAAGATCGGGGTGAGACACGACAACCTAACACAGGGAACAACTGCATGGTGAACAATCCAGGCCTTTCCTTCGTTCCGCGAACCCGATCCGCATGACGGACGTCGGCAGTTAAGTCCTCGTTGTGATGGGGCAGGGCTGGATAGTATCTCGAGGTATCATAGCCTTAAAGAAGTTCCTGCGATGGGCGCTCACAGAAGGCACAATGCTGAAGCATCAGTCCATCACGCCCCTGCCAACCTGTAACGAGCTTCAAAAAGTATGTCCAAAAGCTGCGACGTGTCCACTATAGCGTTAGTGGCATTGGCCGGGTTCGGCTTAAGATTTCCGACACTCGTGAGTGCGATCGTGTGCGCCTGGTCAAACCAACTGGCAAGCGCGGGCCCCAAGTCTCCTGACGCAAATAAGTTGTAGCGGCGCACCGCCGCATTCCCGGAGACCATACCCCGGGCATCCGCTGCAAATGCACCGACAGGCCCGCCGTCCAACGACAGCGTCATGGTTGGTAGCTGGGTCCTGCTCTCCGTACGTAAAATTACATGCAGAGATGTCAACGTGGTCCCACGCTTGTTCAGGAACCACGGGAGCCGCTGAGCGTCGATGGTGAAAGGCAAATTCGTTCCCGCGGGCGTTCGAGCTAGACGTGCAAACACATCCGGTAGGTCGTGACGCAGGCTCACGACGCTCTGCAGGTCCATTCCCGCAAGCTGTGTTGCGACCGATCGTGTGACGTCGGCGAGCTGGCCCTCGACCATTGCTCGAAGATTATCATCGCTGAGCGCGGTGTAACTGATTCTCAGCACGACGTCAGAAATCGACTCGTAGTCAAACACGCGGAACGATTTGGGTAGCGTCAACAGCCAGGAGCTCACTGCACCATTCCCTTCGAACGGCACATAGCGCTCGTCCCGGAATGAAAGCTCGAACACACCGGCGTCGTTCTGTGCACTGCTGGCGGCGATAGACACCTCGTGACGGGGCGCAACGACAGTCGGTTGAGAAGTGGGATTCATCCGGATCGTACTGGTTTGCAAACGCAAGGTCGCGCCCGCATTAGTGTACGGCCCAACGATGCAGGGGATCGTGAGCCGTACTGACTTGATCCGTCGCCGATAGTGACCCGGGTATGACAGATCGAAGAACGTCTCCGGAACAGAAAACTGACACTCGCCCGCCTCCCGCAGTGTCAGCAGCGCGCTCGGGTTGAATTGCGCTAGCGAGAATGACTGCTCGATCTCTAGCTGGCGGCGGTCGGTCTCCAGATGCGCTCGCTCGAGGGCCTGAAGATCGAGCATCAGGCGCTCTCCCGCCAGTAACCCGCCCGTCGAGGCGTCCCAATAGTTTCCGGTCAGATGCAGGCCTGCGTCGTCCGGGCGCTCGAAACGGTACGCCTGGTCGGCGAGGCTAGCCATCGCGAATGCAGAGTTGAACGCGCTTCGATATAGCGTTTGCAGCGAGGTGGCCAGAACTTTGTACAGGCCGAGATTCGTGAAGCGGTCCTGATAGAACTGATAAATCTCCTCAGTCTGGTCGATGTTCTTGTTGTGTGCTTCGAGCTCGGCTTGACCTATCTGCACGCGGAAGTTGGCGGCCGAGATCTGCCTAGCGATTTGCTCAATTTCCCGTTGCGCGAGCTCGGCCTGGTGGCGCCATTCATCGTCGCGCCGCCGGAACGTGGCTTCCAGACCGGCCGAGTGCGACAGGAGGGCGGATGCGTCTCCAATGAGCTTCAAAGCGCCAGCGAACCGAGCCGCCGACATGTTGAGCTCCGTGCCTCCGTACTTCATGGCGGTAGGGGCCCCGAGTTGCGGCAACAACGCCAGCCCGCCGGCCACCAGTTCGAGGATCGCCGACGCCTCGAGACTTGCGTTCCCGAGATGAGTAGAGACTTGCTGAGTAGTTTCCCATGACGTCAACCCCGACTGCGAGAGCCCTCTGTAGTAATCGTGGCGGTATTGCGCGGCATCCTGCTGTGACTGGAGACTCTTCAGCATCTGCTGCGCGCTCGAGATTTCGTAGTTCAGCACCTGCGTGCGCATCTTCAGCAGATGCTGCTCGTGCACGGAGCGGAGTTGCTCCAGCGACGTGTTGTCGCGTTTCTCCAGTGCGCTTTGCAGCGCAGACCCAAAACCTTGCACTGTTGCAGTGTACTCGCGGGCCTTCGAAAGGAGAGTTGAGAAGCGGTAAGGCGGGACCTTGCCCGATGTAACATTCAGGACCTCCTCAAGCGTGAGTCCCTCGGCCTCGATCTGCGCGAGCAGGTGCGGATCGATAGGTGGCCCAAACAGATCCGGCGTCCGCGACACGCCGTTAATATCCAGGCAATGTCGGATGTTATAGAGTCGCGTTTCAACGCGATTCCAAAGCTCGAGCAGTTCAAGGTTGTCGGGAATACAGAATACCAGTGCGGTATCGAGTACCTGCCAGGGCTGAACGTTCGGCGTATGCTGGTTGAATGGAGGATTCGTAAATATCCCGCCGCCATATCCCCGGTTGCCCACAGACACATAGCCGCCCCGCTGCAGGCCGCCGCCAACGACTGGCGGGGCGGTGTCTGGTGGGCCAAACGGATCTGGCGAAACGCCGAACAGCGTGCCTTTCGCGGCAGTCGCTGGCGCCAGTCTGGAGCCAAGCTGCATCAGCGACAGGGGCGTTCCCCCGGCCTGCTGCCACATAACCGGTGGCACGCCTTGCCATCCCAATGGCTGACTCAGCGCCGACTCGCTCGCGTCGCTAACGGCCGCAACCGACGCCGAAGAGTAGGAAAGCGCGATCCGCTGTGCTCTCTTGATGTTGTCCGTCGAAAGGTGAACTCCCCAGCCCGGAATCGTGTAGGTCCACACGTTCTCGAGTTCCAACAGGAACTCGTGGCCCGCATTCAGCAGCGGCTCGACGATCGCATAAGTGATCGGAGCGCCTCCCCTGGACATCTTCTCGCCGCAACTCCCCACATCGATCGGGCGGTCGCCGAGGATGTCCGAGGCGAGAATGTATAGCATCGTCGCTTCATTGATCGATTCCGACGTGAACTGCAGGAACAGGGTATCGCCCCACTCGAGGAGGTTGCCCACATACTGCGCGACCATTGCCTTTTCGTACGCTCCGGGTCGCAATCGGGCAATCGCGTGCGGGCTAAACGGATCCCTACGATACACGCCGAGCTGTGCCGCGTTGTCGAGGAAGTCCCGCATGGTCTGGTAGGTGTCAGTGCGATATCTAGCAAATTGCCAAACGCGCCGTTCAGGCGGGTGCGCTGGCGGATCGTTCTCGCCGGCAGGGTCGAAGATGAGCTCGTACCAACGCTGCGCACTCTCATACTGCCCGGCGGCGCGAAGATGATCGGCAATCCGCCACGGAATGTGTGCGAAGATCTCGTTGTAGTAGCAGCCGGCCGCCCCGCGATAGTCGATGTCCGTGGGAATCGCGGGCGGACCGTTGAGTGCGAAATCCGGAACGCTCTCCTGCATCGGCGCGCGCTGGCCCTGCTGTTGATTCATCGGCATCTGCGTCGTGAGCGAGAGCAGTGACTCGATTCCGCCCGTGAAAAGAGTCTTCGCCAAGTCAGGCGCAAGGGCGCTGTTCAATAATACGACCCACGGCGCTACGCCATTAACGTAATAGTGCTGATTGTCGACCCGCAGAATGGCGCTGTTGGGACTGTCTGCGATTGGGGTCAGCTCAAATGGCGAGGCGCCGGGCGCGATCAGCGGCGTGTCAAGAACGTCCACGGCGCCATCGTTGAAGAGCGTCGCACTGGTCTGGTACGGATCCTGCGGCCAGGGTCCCCAGAAACTGCCATTGGCCAGTCCACGCACCGCATTCGACTGATCCATGAGCAGTGCCATTGCGGGCTGCCAGGACGTCTGACCGCTCGACTGTACTTCAGTGACGACGAGATTCAACAGGTCGACCTCGAATGTCCACACTCCATAAACGCCATACTTGATGACCAGGGTATCTCCCACCACGGCAGGATAGGGTGCCTCCCACTGATAGCCGTGCAGCGTGTAATCATCTTGGGGCTCCGTGTGCTTGTTGGGTTCGTCATAACGCGGAACCAGTGGCACCACGAGATCCATGTCGGAAGGCAACGGGTCTCCCCGTTTGACGGGTGGCGGTACGTTGCCGTTGGTATCAGCGGGGAAGACGATGTCGATCGGACTTGGATTACCGGCCGTGAAAAGATATGACGCTGGACTCAGGGGATCATCGACGGTCCAGAAATCCGCTAGGCCTCTGCCGATTTTGAGGCGCAGCAGCTGCGGTGCGCTCCACCTCCCATCAAGTCGCAAGGAACTGAACTTGAAAGTGACCTTATGCTTGTACCCAAGGAACATTGAAGCCCCACCGGTCAGTACGCTTTTCGGCAGTGTTGTTACCTCCACCCAGAACACGTACACCGTTCCTAAATAGACGATTGCTGAGCAACTCCTTGCGGCTATCTGCAGATCGATCGGCGTCCACGAGCCGAAGTTGACGTCCGCGGTCTGCGCTGCCTCCTGAATGTTCATTATCGCTCGGTAGTAGAACTGCGGTGGGTCCGAGCTGGTAGCGCCGATCATGTGGAGAATATCGGACCTCGAGTTGGGATCCGTGGGATCTGGCTGCGTCGACTGGCTGCAGGCTGCGACAATCCGCAGCTGCGAGATCTTTACAAATTCAGACAGGTATTTCGAGTATGCATCGCGAACGTTCTGCTCGGTGATAGCCTGTTGCAACAGAGTGTCTTCGAGGCCTTTGAAGAGCGGCGTCTTGTCATCCCGGAGGTCCGGCTCCAGATAATTCTCCGGATAGAGAAAGACCTTGCGGTTGGCTTGCCAGACGCGGAATCGCCGAATCCAGGACCATTCGTCTCGCGGGATATAGGAGGATGTAACGGTGACTGGAGGTGCGACCGCTTGTTCAAGGTGCAGAAGGACGCGATGTATGTAGAGCTGCAAGGAAAATACAGCCGCCGCGACGCGCGTGGTACGCGCACAACCCTCGAGCTTTACGTCAAGGAGGAAGTATGGGTAGAGGTCGTCAGTGGTCGAAAATCTCGCGGGCTCGGAAAAACACAGGTACGCGGCGAGTCCATCGCGCTGGCGCGACCGCAGCTTGTCTTCGTACGGTTCAACCTTCGCCTGAAAGTCCGCGTCTGCGACGTACTTCGCGCGGAATGCGGCAAATACTCCATCGGCCGCCCTTCGCAAGCGGGGATATTCTGCTTCGGGTGGAATGCTCGTTGAGGGAAGCGCAAGGTCGGTTAGGGTCTCGCCATTGATTCCGAGTAGCGACATCAGGTCTAGGCAAGCGGCGATTCGGACAAGTTGATCCAAGTTGCCCCCGGCTGCAGCGAGCTGCTGACCGATGTGAGGAAGGAGAGCGTCGATCCTCGCCTTATCAGTTCGCAAGGCCTTCGCTATGTTGTCCGTCGATGCGTTGACCACTCCACCTGCGATTGCGACGACCGCGCGAAGGGCTACGGGATCAGGCATCTGCGTGTCAGCTGCGACAAACGCTGGCTCGGGAGGCGCAGCGAACTGTTGGAAACGGGCGGAGAGACGCACGGCGGTGAGACTTGGTCCCGCTGCGACGCCAAAGGCGTCGCGTCTTTGTCTGATGAAGTCGATTGTAGCGGCATCGTAAGCTTCGTCTCTATATAACACGGTATAAAGCAACACCCCGCGCACCACAGGGATAAACGCACTCTGATCGTTGCCTCCCGCATACAACACGGCGGCCATGGCTTGTAGGAATCGCGCGGAAGCGAGCGTCTGCGCCTGACCACTGAGGCGATAAATCTCCTGTGCCTTCTCGGGAGAGAGGCCGAGCGCGTTATTTAGGGCATCGAGTATAAGCTCATAAATCGAATGCTCGGCGAGCTTGGCGGCGATGCTGGCCGCGGTTGCGACGATTGTCGGATCGTTAGGGACTTGGATGTCGGGTGCGGCTGGCTCTGGAACGACCGTCGCTTTTAGTCGCAGCTTTGATGTGCCGGGCGGGGTTTCGAAGAGGACGGCGTTGGCCTGAATAATCACACGCGACTGCTCCTCTGTGAGTGTCTGAGCTCCGTTCGGCAAACCGCTCAGGATCGTGTCTCCGAATTCAAAGGCGCGGTCCTTTAGTAACTGGCTCATGGCGGACGCAACGAGCGCCTGCGCATCCGGAAGTTGGGTCTCATCCAGGATGGACTTGCCTGAAATGAACGCCGCCTCGTCGTGTGTGAAGCCGCTCGCCGACAGCCAATCGCGCGCATCGAGGAGCGCGGAGATCGTTTCCATGACGTGCACGATCGCAGCGGCTCCGGGCGCCAGCGGCGGTACCGGCGGAGCTTTGAGGATGTCGGCCCCGATGTCGGCGAGCGCGATAAGTTGGAACAACTCTGGGACGGCGAGGCCTAGAGCACGGGAGAGCATCGCGTGCCGGTACAACAGGCTCAGATTGCTGATCGACAACGCGAAGCCGTGCTGGGCCGGCGAACCGCCCAGATTGATGCCGAGCGGCGTTGCAAGGTTGGTAAGCAACTGTACGAAGTCCTTGTCGCTGACGCATAGGCCCGCAAGGAGACGCGCCAGCGTATTATCGCGGGGACTGGAGGTCCCTGGGTTGGCGCCACCGGCGGCATTCGTATTCCACGAAGGATGCAAAAACGTTGGAGCCGCGTTGTCAGTATATACGAGCGGTGTGCCAAGACTGGCGAGCTGCGGAGGATTGAACATCACGTCGAACAATCCCGGCTGCTCATTTAGTGACACATTTGGAATCTCGGCCCAGAGGCCACAGAGCTCCTGGACCGAAACATTCAGGCGCTCTTTCATCGTTGCGAGCCTGGCAATAGCACTCAACGCTGGTGTGTCGATTCCTGTCGACAAGCCATTCGAGCGCAGCCATGTCAACACTAGATCGAGCTCGGGTATCGTCCATGGGAGCTGGCGAGAGAGTCGATAAAAACGATGGAGCCGATCGAGATTGTCCGCCGTAAGGCCTTTGATGACCTCCACGTCGTTTTGCACGCTCTGCGCACTCGAGCGACCCGCTTCAGTATGTAGGTCGGCTCCGTTGCGGATGAATTGCGATGCCAAAAGGTCCGTCAGCTGAACGCGGGTCGCACCAGTCGCCTCGAGCATGTCGCCGACATAGACGATATTCAGCCCATTCGCGGAGACCGTACCGTTGCCTGCCACGTCAATCTTGCTTCTGTACAACGTCTCGAGGGCTGTCTGCTCGGCTGACGTAGGATTTGCCGGGTTCGCCGCAATGGGGCTCAGGATCATTCCGTGTTCGACTTCCGAGACTCGCAGCGTCGCTCGCGTGATTACGTCGGGACCTGCACCGCAGGCAATAGCGGCATCCAGACGGAGCTTCGAAAAGTGGCTCAGGGCCAGTGGCCAGCAGAACGGTTGGAAGAAGCTCCAGTTCTTCGCCGAGATCACACTCCAGACATCGCCAGCAGCCGCGGGCACCTTCGTCACCAGATAGCCCTCCAACACCCCGTTGACGATATCTAAGTACGGTATGACCTGCGTCGCGTTATCGCAGCTGAGTTGTAGCGTCCACAGGTCGGGGCGCCGGCTATTCAAATTGAGCGGATGATCCGGCACCGTGGCGAAGTTCTCCGGCACGTTTGTGATGTACTTCTGTACAAAGAACATCAGGTCCACAAAGTAAGCCGCGAGGCCTAGAACGGACTGACACTCCTCGCAGTCGCAGAATCCGAGCGATCCGAATAGATCCGCATACCCAGGAATCTTCGCCAGCACCGGACCAATGTCATTCGATGAGCCGGTGCCCTTGAGTTGCTTCTTGCTGCCGCTGACGACCGCCATTGCCTTGGCTGCCGCGGCGGTTGCGCCCTCTTGAGCACGCCCATAGACCATGCGGGCTCGACGGCTCTCCAGCCCCGAGGTACTCATGAATCGCTCGAGCGGCTGCGCAACGATCGACCTCGCTCCAGTGAACCCCCGATCCAACAGCCTTAGCGCTGTTGCCGCGTCTCCACCCACGATCAGCGCTCGCTGCTGCGCCCGGAGATTGCTAACAACGAGATCGTGATCCGCTTTGGTAGCGAGTGGGGATGTGACGATGTTGGCGGCATCGGGACTGTCTGGAGAGTAGTCGAGTGCCAGAAGGTTTTTGTCTACGTTACGGTTTGACGTATCGACCAGGAGTTGGATGCGACGGGTGACCTCCTGACTCTTGGCCTCTGGCGAGTCGTACTCTCCCCGTTCTGACAACACCTCGTCCAACCTAAGGCCGGGGTTGCGGCGAACGAGTTGTTGCAGGGGCGTGAGCGGGCCCCCGCTGCGCACAGGAGCGTCCGCCCGCACGAGTTCCGTCAGATCGCCGGGAATCACGACTGCGCGACGTAGGAGGAAATCGGCGGGCACAAGCCTAGCGACCCGCTCGGTCAGCAATTGAGCCAGGTCCTGCGGCGTCATTCCAGCGGGCGCGGTGAGCTTGGCTGCCGCAATGACTGACAACCAGTCGCCCGACTCCAGCGCGACGAGGTCCCGCGTCTGCCGGATCGGAATCGCCGAATTGTTGCGTCGCAGGCCAAAGATCGCCTGGCTGGCCGCCGTGCTGCCATCAGAAAGTTGAAACACAACAGCAGCTACCTCCGCGCGGTCTGCCTCTAGCGCAGTCAACTTGCTCGCACTCACCAGCGCGTCGAGTTTGTCTCGGCTTAACAAGCTGATATTGCCGATCCCGGCGACGGCCGAACTGACCTTCGCCTCTTGGAGTCCTGCGCCTGCCAGCACCGCTGCGAGCTGTGCGCTGAGGATTACCGGTCGTGTGACCGGATCGTTCTGAAGTGGCGCGCCGCTCGATGCTGGATCTATGAGACGACCGGCGGCAGCAGCCGCGTTCAGCAGAGTAGTCGCAGTGGTCAGCAGCGCCTTGCTAGCCTTCGCGTGCTTGAGTGCGGCAAGGATCTCGTTGACGAACGACTCGCCACTGGCCGGCAAACCACTGAGATAAATCCGTCCCAGGGCGGCCCTCAGATCTGCAGGACCATTGCTCAAAGCCTCGAGAACGACTGCCCTGCGCCGCGCGGCCAGCGGCGCCTCCACGAGTCGGAAGAGGGCCGGGTCCTTCTTCGCCAGTGCAGCGGGTGCTAGCTCCGCTACGCCCTGCAGCGCCGCGAGCTGTGAGATGGAGAGCTGCCAATCGGCGGGCCGGATATTTTTATTTGCTTTTGCCGCCATCAACCTTCTCCCTAGCGACCTCGGTCTATTGAGAATCTCTGATGTCGGAAAGCCAGTACGTCGCAGCCGAAGCAGCGACCTGGTGCGTCCACAGAGGGGAACTGCCTAGGAACGATTCGATAGGACCCGCCTTGTTGACGAAATACCCGGTGTTGCGGAATGGATCGATTCTGGCGTGCTCCCAGGGAGCCATCACGCGCAGGTTCCACGGACGGTTGAATAGCGAGCGCTGTGCAGCTGTCGACCGTTGGCTGAACCAGTGGCTGAGTTCCAGCGAAACCTGCCGGCCAGTCATCGGGTCCAAAATGATCCGATCGGCACGATCGCCGATTCCGAGGGCTGCCTGGTTTGCCTTGCGCACCGAGCCCCACCCGTAACCCTTGCCTGAATACAGCGACGAGAAGGTGGACTCCGCCCTGTAGACGGACCAGACGCCAGTTGCTAGGTGCGCACCGGATTCGGCGAAATTGCCGATATCCGCTCCGCGCTCGAAGCCCTCGATGCTCGGGTCCACGAGGACACCGAGGTTGGCGCCTACGAGTCCGCCGGGTGAGCCGAGTTTGAGTTCCAACAGCGCGGCGCCACCAATCTTGTCGCTCTGCTCAGGAGTGATCGCGTGCGTCTCTTCCAGTATCAGAGAGCCCGTGCCAACGCCCACCGCGGTGACGCCGGTACCAAAGAGCAGCGCAGCTGTCAGGCCAACCATCCATCCCGGCGGGCCGCTTAAAATCAACAACAACCCCAGGGAGGCCGAGAGGGCGCCACCGGCAACGGCGGCCTCCGAGTTAGAGACTCTCCAGTTGGCCATGGGCTTGGGTACCGGCCGGCCGGTTGCTGGATCCAGACCCTGCGCGGCTGCCCGCTTTGCGGCAGTCAATCTAGCCTGCCCCGGGTCAAACCACGCAGCCTCTCTCAGATACTTGGGGAGGCCGGCCTTGTGCTCGGAGGGCGCGTCGGGCAGAAGCAGAGGCCCGGCGGTGTCCGCCGACAGACGAAAAGCATCTGGATCAGGCTCGACGAGCCGCGCCGAGAAATTGAAGGCCTCCTCATCCGTACCCTGACCCGTCCGGTCGGTGCTGATCAACGGACTTCCACGGCAATAGGTGCACTGGTTCAAATCATCCGCGATTCCAGCGGGATCACAGCTCGTCCAACGGGCGAGCCACGGCGCATACGAACGTACGCCGTGATAGCACAGCCCGCTCTCATCGTCGCGTTCCAGCCCCGTGTATCTATACCGCTTCGGCGCCGCTTTAATGGCTGAGTTCGCCGCGCGGTACGCCGTCGTACCGTATGGATGATATTCCTCGTAGGAAATGATTCTGCCAGCGTCGTCGATCTCCGTGCTGACGGAACCCAGGTGATTCCCGTATTGGTACCGCCAGAACGTTTGCGCGTTCACGACGAAGCCGTCCGGCCTCACATTCGCCGGACTTGCAGCCGTGATGACATCGTCCACGAGAAGTACACGCTGCTGTCCGTCGGTCAGGTGGTGCGACTCGATCTCTTCAACGGGTTGTCGCGACGCTGAGGTTGTGCGTCGGTAAAGCTCGTAGCCGCTCAAATAGATGCGGTCCTCGACCACACCGCCGTTGCGAACGAGCCTCTTGCGGGTACGCTGTTTGTCGATGCCGTAGCTGTAATAGGCATCGCCGCCGCCCATCAGGTCGAGCGCCCGGATCATGTCCCGCCAATCCCAGCGCACATCCAGGCCCGGTGCGGTCTGATCTAGGTTTCGGATGTTTCCATGTAAATCATAGCGATACGTAATCGCCTGGCCTACATTCGTGCCGAACCAGGTTCGGCCAAGGAGATTGCTGTCGGCATTCGGCTTGTAGGAGCGGGTCCAACTTGCTGGCGGCTGCCCCGCGGGAACATCGGCCAGGTGTTGCATCGTCAGCAGGTTCCCGGCAGTGTCGTACGTGTATTTTTCGGTGTACGTCCGAACTGAATCGGCCGAAGGGATCGGCCCGCGCGACCAGGGTCCGTCCGGAAATGTGGGACGCGCCCCAAGTGTCGAATTCTCCCGGCCGACCGCTTCAGTTAGACGATACAAAGCGTCGTAGGCGAAGTCATTGGTCGGCTCAACTTGCTGATTGTTGAACCAGATCGTCTGCTGGGCATCGTCCTGGACGTGCGTGACGTTGCCGACAGGATCGTAGGTATATCGGAGATTCTGGACACCACACGGACGTGGGGGGTCCGCAGAATCGGGATTGCCGATACAGTCGGTCGCGAACCGCGCGTCCCGCCGCGTGTACAGCCGAGTCAGGCGAAGCGTCGTGGAATCGTAGGAGTATCGCGTGGTCGTGCCATTGCCGAGTCGGAGGGAGAGCCTCTGTCCTCTGGCGTTGTAAGTGATCCCTCGAATTGCCTGGACGCTCTTCGATGTGTCGGCGCTCCAAGTGAGCACCGGTTGACCTGAAGCATCCGTCGTCTTGGTTACGCGCGTGTAAAGAATCTCCGAATCCAGAACACCGCGCGCATTGTAAGTAGGAACAAACACAGCGACGCGAGTGCTCTTCCCAGCTCCGCCATTGTTTCGGTGCCAATTGCACAGTGTCGTTACTCGTCCAAGCGCGTCATGTTGTGCGATCTGGCGGAACACATCTGCCTCGAGGAGTGCAGACCGGTCCGCTACGTTCCAATCGACGACGGGCACAGTGATGTCGGACAGGAGACTGCGCGTCAATTCCTCGATCGCGCCTTTAAAATCTACGCGCTCGATGGTCGCCAGTCCCCCTGGGTCCCAGTGCCGGACTTGCTGCCCCATCAGATTCAAATTTTGGAGGGAGGCCAGCGCCGCGGCGATCAGTCCACCCGTGTTCGCGTACTCGATGGCATCTGTGAGAAAAGGAGCCCTACCATTGATACCCAGCCACTGCTCTATTGGACGCTGCATCCCGTCGTAGCGTGTGAAAAGAATACGGCGCTCGGATCTTGATGTACCAGCATCGTCGACACGGTCGTTGAAGTCCCACGTGAACATGGGCTTCCCCGCGCCGTCCGATAGCATCCACCGGTCGCCGGAATCCATGCTGTGTTCGAACAATTGGTTTCCAGCCAGGTCGTAACCTGGCGCAGCCTTGGCTGGCATTTGTTCGGCGGCCGACTGTTGCATTGGATCCGCTGGGAGTCCCGTCGCTTTCACCGGCGTGATGAATTGCATGACGAGGTTGCCTCGCGGGTCGCGCACCCACCAAACCTTTCCCGCTGTATCCAGCTTCGTGAATGTTAGTGTGTAGTCGTCGCGCCACCGTTCGGCGTCGAATGAATAGGGCCCGGCAGTATCGCGAACTCTATTGTTCGCCACCACGATCACTGCACGTCCCAGACTATCAAGCATGGTCACCGTCGACCAGGGGGACAGGATGACTCTCGTGTACGTGCCGTCGGGATACTCGACGCGGACTGGCCGGCTGACAGCGTCATAAAACGTCACAGTGCTAACCGAATTGGCGGCAGGCATTTCCGCGCCGAAGCGTTCGCTGAACCCAGGCTCGTACTGCTTGACAAGGTTGCCTTTATTGTTGACGATCGTCGCGCCGTTGATGATCCAACGCGGCTTCTGTTTTGCCGGCGCGAGATCCACGTCGAGCTCGGCCTGAACCTTCTGCATGAGCATTCTGCCGCTGCCGTCCGAGCTCTGGAGAACGACTTGGATGGGGTTATGTGCTGGGTCCAGCGCAGCGGCGGCTGCCATCAGATTCGCGTGAAGTTCACGGCTAATCGCACAGGCCGACGCGGTCCGGTCGGCCCATGCCACCACCTGTCCGTTCATGTCTCTCCGCTCGCCGAAGTCGTACAGAACGCGTGTCGTGGCGCTGGCAAGCCATCTGCGCGCTTGATCTCCGTTGAGCGTCGCCGACGCGCAGAAAGAGGCGACGTCAGCGGCATGAGGTTCGGTCAGTTCGTCGCTCAGGTCGTCCAGGTGATCGCCCTGCCACGCCCCGTTGATCTGCTTTCCCTTTATGGCTGTCGCAACAACGAATCCGAGTACATCGAATAGCACTTCGGAATGGTTCGCGTTCGCGTCGATCAGCTCTACGGGCTGGAGCACCCGATAGTCGAATGTCGCCACACTCGTCCGATTTCCCATGGCATCGGTCGCGGCACTGATCATCAGGTCGAAGCGATCGTAGGTCACAGCCGTGACGTTGCCAAACGCGTCCGTGTAACCCCTGGGGATGAAATAGTGGGCGGGAGCGTCGCCGGCGAAACCAGCTACTCCCGATCGGATCCAGTACTCACCTGCAAGTTTTGGATCGAGCTCCTGGCCAGGCACGTATCCGCTCGTCGCCGTTAAGCTCAACAGCTGACGCACTGACCGAACGGGATTCGAGCTTGGATCCTGGATCCAGTCGAGCAGCGCACTAGTCGACTGACCTGCTGCGTTACGTTTCTGAAAAATAGCATCCAGCAGACCGTCAGTCAGCGCGAGTCTATATGCTTCGTATCTGATGCCGCGCGGACCGTGTTGGCCGAAAGGGAGCGCATTCGTCGGCGCAACGTTGTTGCTGGCGTCATCGAAGTAGAGCGTTTTGGAGTGCCCAACAATCCGGCGATGCGGGCCGCCGCCTTGGGACTGTTGGTGATAGGCCAACGCCGTCAGTGCAATGGCCTGCTGACCGGGAGGTACGACGGGCGGGTAAGTCCCGTCTTCATTGAGCGAATAGCGGCGCAGATCAGCAATCTCGAAATATCTGGCTGCCGGAGCTGCCAAAGCGGTAAGCTCATACGTAAGGACCTCGCACGGCAACCGCAGTCGGTACTGCGCAACAGGGCTGTCCGCCCGATTCGGATCGGTTAGAAGCACGCAATCGGCTGTGCGTCGCGTTTCGGCGTACACCACATGGCTCTCCGCCTGGACCGCCGCAATCAGGTCGGCCCTGGGCAAACCAGCGAAGTGACCTGGTTGAACGCGCCCATAACCGATAACGATCGATTGCTGGACATTCCCATACTCGTCGTGCCGCAGAACTAAGGTATGCGAGATGCGCGGATCGGGGGTGATGGCTGATCCTTCTGGTGGAAGCGGCAATTCGTAGTGGTAGTCGAGCAGTTCGCTCTGGGTCACCAGAAAAACGCTGTGCCGATTTTCTCCGCGCAGTTGTACCTGCGTGATTTCGTAGTGGTACTGAGACGCCGTCAGCATTCGTACGGGTCGTGGCCGCCCTGCAAGCAACTCTTTGACATCGAGTTCGTACGTCTCCCGCCGCAGAGGCATCCCCTTACACGATCGAATTGCCTCTCGCCATCCTGCGTCATCCAGATTGGCCGGGAGCTGCGGTTCAGGAAGAGTCTTCTCGCGAAAAGCCCCCTGAAACCCAAAACGGGCCGGAAAGTATTCCGCAGCGAATGCAGACAGAATGCGCCGTCCGTCGAACGCCGCCCCGAGGTGGGTCCAGGTAACGGTCTTGACTGGAGGCTGATAGAGCTTGTGGTCCTGCGTGACGTATGGACTGTTAGCGTTGAGCGCCGCGAAAGTGCCGTAGTCTTCGACGTCGATCTGCTCGACCCGCCCGAAGCCGCGGAACTCACGTTCAGGGTCGAAATAGCCGTGGTGATAGCTGTATGTGCTTGAGAAAGACGTGCCACGCCATCGATCCCGAAGGGTCACGCGCGTAACGACGTGAACCGGGAAGGGTAGCCGTGTTATCCACGGCCGCCCGCCGGCACGATCGGATAAATAGAACTGTGACGACGATGCATACTGAAGCGTCGTCGTCGCGCCGAGATTGTTGTCGATTCTGGTAAGCAGGTGAGGTTTCGTCGAACCCATCAGGTCTATGTAGCGAAGTGGTGCCGTAGCATCGCCAGGCAAGGGTGACGACCACACGAGGCAAGCCGTGCCGGTTCCCAACAGATCCACGACCTGTACTTTGCTGAGATTGTCGACCCGTGGAAATTGAGGGAGCGTCTTCTCATCGCTCCAACTGTTACCTGACTGGTTGAAATATATAACTGGCTGAAGCGGATGGAGGTAGACGATGTCTGTGACACCTGAGCCGTCGAGATCCGCGAGCCGGATACGGCGCGGATCAAAGCGCTCTGGTCGATCGAATAGGGGTGAGCGGTCCATGGTGACCTTCGGACCGAAACGGCCGTAGCCGAGATTGGGCCAGTACACCACGTCTCCATTGCGAATGCGCACGATGTCTGTCAATCCGTCGCCGCTCATGTCAGCCAGGAATATCGTGAGGCCGGCGTCAGAGAACAACAGCCGCGGGCCCTGTTCTTCGTCGAGCGCATTGAAGACGCGCTCCGCCGGAGCGAAGCCGTGGACGCCTAAGCTGCGATACAGCACAAAGGCTTCCTGCTCCGACACGATCAGATCCGTAAGACCATCCCCGGTCAGATCCAAGAACTGTACGCCGGGGTCTTGCCAGGAGATGTTGGGCACCGCTGCAAGAGTCCTGAAGGGCGCCCAGCTTTCATCGATGGTGCGCTCCGAGAACCCAGCGATACCAAGCTGCGAATCCGCGACGACGACATCGAGCCGCCCAGTCGCCGTGAGGTCCATCAAGTGACGGGAGCCCGTCCCCCCCACGGTCGGCCGCAAAGCGACAGCCTCGATGGGGGCGAGTTGTCCGCCGCCGAGATTACGCTTGTAGTACCAGGCCTCGGCCTGCCCAGCCAGAACCCCTGGGATACCCTCGCCTTCCAGATCGATCCAGCGATAAACGGGCTCGTCGAGGCCGGCCGGCAAGTTCTCGACGGCCCCGGGGGTCGCGGTCAGAATCGGCCAACTCGCGAGATCTTCCCCAGACGGCAACGGGGAGTACGTCAGTGCCAGCGGTGGCAGCGATTTTTTTAGCAGCCCCTTGCTCGCAAATGGTGCGTAGCCGGATTGTGTGATCGACTGGAGTGTCGTTAATCCCGCTCCCGGTTCGTAGTTGAATTCGGTGGCGTGAACGAGGCGGGGAGCAACTCCAAAGGCATCGAACCGATGAAACATCAGCACACGCCGGCACAATCTGTAGGTGCGCACCTCGAAACCCGACCGGTAGGTCGAGAAGGGATCTGCTCTGACGGGCCACGCTGTCGCTGGAGCTACATCGGTTGCCTGCGTTACGAAAATCCGGCCGTCGGCATCTGCCGTCGACTCGGTGTAGTGGCCTTCTCCGTAGTCGAACACGACTTCTAGATGCCACGTCAACTGTTCGAGGTCTGCTTGCAGTAGTGTTGACGGTGTATTAGCGTACCTGATGCGCTTGAGATAGGTGTTCGAAAACTCTCCAGCCGCGGCGAGATGGCGGTTGCGCTCATGCGCCTGCGCAGTGTCGACACTCGCCCGATTCTCACGTTGATAGTCGTAGACGATAGCGTTTCCCTTGCCGTCCTGGGTCTCGCAGACCAACCATCTGAAGACGCGCCGCTGATTGTCGGGGTCAAAGATGCGAGAATCGAGCGTCTTGCCATAATACGTCACGACGTTATCCCGGGAGATTGAGCGCCAGAACGTGTCACCACCATCGATGCTCGCCCAGCGTTCGATCCGCGCGAACAGTCCCTCAATGCGAGGCCGATAGGCCGTGATAGTGTATTCGATGCTGTTGATGCGATCAGTCCGCGCGGGCTCGCGCTGCCCGGCGGGACCTAGGAGAGACGGGACCAGATCCTCGGCGCCAGACAATATAAAGACATCCGACTCTTCGACATCGCGATATCGAGGTAGCCCCTTCTCCGTTTTGCGTGTGATGCTAGGGAGCGGTAGGCTCCAGCCCAATCCGAACGTCCCGTTGCCGGACCCGGAGTCGTATACGATGGCGAGATCGGGCCCGAACCCGCCCCGCCCCGGCGATGTGGCGATCGGCACGGTCAGCGACCCGGCTCCGGTGATCGCGCTCACGGCAAATTTCTCGCCGATGTCGCGAATCGCGCCGCCCCCTTTCGGCAACGTTATCGACGGAGCCGCCAGACCCCACTCGTCGTCGTTCTTGCGGGGCGAAACGCCCTGCGCCTGTCCGGCCATCGACGCCTCTTCGAAACGCAGCGCACTTCGACCGCCTCGCGGCCGAGGGGGATTATAACACCATCTCTTACAATTGCCGTTATCAAATAGTCACCACTGCAGGAGCTCGTACGGGGCTTCGGTGACCGGCAGGGCTGTTTCGGGCCAATCAACAAAAGTACATGAAACGCGTAGCCACCTTTCGTCACTACCGAAAGACGCACAGGGAGGTATGATTTTCGCAATACAGTCTGAACCCACCGCTATTTCAAGCGCCTCATCAAGCCATCTCGGCAGTTGCGCCGAGGCTTTGAGGTGAGAGGAAATCGAGCACGTACTCCATGTCACAGTAAGTCGTGCCGTAGTAGGGCCACGCGCCTTTGTGGTCGACGATCATGTAACGACGGGACTTCGATTCTGCGCGAGTGAAATCCTGATCCGAAAGCTTCGAGATATTGGATGCTGAAACGCGCCCGAAACCTACTGGGATGGTGCACAGGAACAGCCGGCTGAGCGCCGGACAGTGGCCGCTTGGCCCGAACGTCTTGACGGGGAACGCATAGTCGATGGCGTAATCATTTGTGTTGTCGCCGGGCTGTTCCCGGGTGGAAAAATATCGGACGCCGTCGAAGCCCAGAGAACACTGCACCCATACCATCAATAACTGCGGAACCAGGTATTCCGGCTTCTCACTGTCACGCGTGTCGCCGGGCGGAGTCCGAAGGGACACCGCTGCGAGCAGCGGCCAGATGGCCAGCCAGGAGGAAAGATAGCGGACCCGAGTAACTGGGTCTGGCCCGATCGGAGAGTTCATCATCGACATGCCAGCTAGTTCAGGGACCGGCGGATTCTCAAGGGAGTCAAGAGCTTGCGAGAGTGCCCAAGGCGGATAACAGAAATCGAGCAGTAGTGCCGGCCTTGCAAACTCGAATCGGGACGAATACACAGTTTCAAGACGGTCTCTGGCGCATTCAGATACCGCGGGGAGCCGGCACTCGGTCCAGCAGGTGTAGATGGAATTGGCGAGGTAGAGACAGGGTGTTCCGCCCACGCTGTAGCGAACCGCAGGAGCAAGGTGGCGCAACTCAAGAGGCAAGTGAAAAAGCTCGACGGGTTGTGAGAGATGCGTGCCTTTAGAGTCACGAATGCGGTATAGACTCTGACCACGGAGCACGGTCTCTTCGTTCTGGCGCGCGACGGTGAGCAAATCGTCGCGTGCCGCCTCGAGGCCGGGGGCAATACGGGTGACGGCAGAATCCACGCCCTCCTGGTGCACGGTGCTGACTGCGGCGACGATCGACTCGCAAAGGATCGAAATCGGAACGCGCTTAAAACGAATCTCATCGCCGACGTCATCGGCTAGGTTGATAATCGCCAATTGGAACTGATCGTAAAGACCGCGAAGGAAGTCCGCGAGTCCCGCGCCCGCAAGTTCCTTGGGAAGGCGGATTAGGTCGTTTTCGAGGCACTGCAAAGTTGTGGAAGGCATAATAGAGAACCGCTTAATTTCTACCACACTGTCGGAGGCCAAGGAATTCGATCTCGCGATATTGACCTGTGCTTCGCCACAATTCTAAGCGCACTGAAAATAGCGCGCTTCCCTGCCAAGCCGGTTGTGCCGTTCAGGTTAGCCCTTCACCCTCGAACGCCAAGAATCTCTCCGGAAGAACGCCCGCGCGGTACACCTATATATGAGGATGGAGGAACCCGGGCGTTTTCGCGACGCCGTTGGTTCGGATTAGGCTGCCCGCTCGTACCGGTGGTGTAACCCTCCCAGCCGCACGTGAGAAAGGACGCGACCTGAGGCTATGGTGCAAGTCCTTCCGTCTGGCGTTCTCTTTCCCCAGTCCGAGATGCGTGCGGTCTTCGTGGTAGTAGCGAATATACTCCGAGAGCAGGCGTTTCAGGTGGCGTTCGTCAACTGCGATGACGTGATTCAGGAGATCACGGCGGCAACTCCCTACGCAACGCTCTGCGACTCCACTCTGCCAAGGACGTTCGAACGAGGTGCGGACAGGACTCACGCTCAAAGGTCGAACCGCTGCCAGGACTTCCAGTCCCTGTGCATCGGAGTGCTTCAATGGCTGAACTGCGGAAGAAGTACGCGCCGAGCTACGAGCATTCCTCTAACAAGGGGTGCTGCTCGACCTTGGAAACACGGCGACAAAGTCGCGAGATTGCTTTATTGACGGCGAGATACTCTTGTTCGCCTGCGACTGGAATAAACTGGCAAGCACTGTGTGAACGAAAATGGTGAGGCAACAAAAGATGGACTCCCTGACCAGCCAGCGATTTAGCTGTCCGCACGGCATAGCTCAGAGCAATCGCGCTTGATATCATTCAGTGGTGGCAAGCTCTTCACCGGTTCGGCCCACAATTGAAGCGCCTTCGCAGTCGGTCGCCCTTCACCAAGAAAGGCTCCCCGTTCCAACCGCACCTCCTACCAGGTTGCGGCGCGCAGGATCGTCTCGAAATGCTACCTGGGGTCTTCCACGTGCATTCATAAACTATACAGCGGTCGCAGATACGGGCATCGGGGGTAAAGCTACGAAATGGGTGCTTATAAATCGCGCGCGCCCCGTTGATTTTTATATCGCGAAGTTCGGAAACAAGAACGGAACGATCGAAGTGCTCACAGAACTATTCAATAATCAGCTTGGTACGGCTCTAGGGTTTGAAATGGCCCACAGTGGATTGGCGAGGTTAGACGAGCACCTATATTTCGTCACTAGGAATTTTCGTGAAGAAAACGAAAACACCGTGCATGGCAGCCTTATGATCGAACAAGTATTTGCCGCACCCAAAGCAACTGAGCAGATTGACACAAAACACGAGCAGTCGTTTTACAGTGTGGATGTGATGCGGGATGTAATTTACGAGTTCTGCCGAGCAGACGCGGATCGGGTGTTCCAAAAATTTATTGAAATGCTGATCTTCGATGCTTTGATTGGAGCGATGGATCGCCACGCCCAAAACTGGGGAGTTCTTCAGACCAGCACCACTCCGAATATCTGTCGGTTTGCTCCAATATTTGACACGGCACGAGCTCTCTTTTGGGACATTCCCGATGGCAGGCTTGCGGGCTACGAGCAAACGGAAACTCGGCTGCTAAAATACATCGAGAACTCCAGACCATGCATCGGCCCTCATGCTAATCACCCAAAGAACAACGACTGCAATCACTTCGATCTCGTCGTGAATCTTATGCACCTCTGGCCACATCAAACTAGTCAAGCCCTACGGAAAATCCCTAACGATGCGGATTTACGGGCTGCTAGAATGCTAAGAACGTTTCCTTTTCACAGCGCGTTTTCTGATTTAAGGAAGTTGCTGATAACAAAGACTTTACGGATTCGGGCCAGTAGATTGCGGGAAGGAGGTTAGCGATGGCGCAATTCATGGACAGATTGCGGGAGCTCAAATATAAATACGCTGCCCCTCCGCCTACAGTGCAGGTGTTTTTCTGTGATAGGCAAGTCGCGGAACTCTATAAGGATAAGGAGCGGGGCCGATTCTTTTTTCGATATCTCGATACATTCAGTGAAATGTGTCTGTCTCCGATTCCAGGCTTTCCAGAACTAAGCAGCAAGCATCTCTACAGTTCGGATCACTTGTTCCCATTTTTCAGTGAGAGAATCCCTGATAGGGGGCGTCCGGAAATACAGCAACTCATCAAGCAGCTCCGGATCAGACCAGATGATGAACTGGAATTATTGGCGGAGTTGAGTCGGCATTCGGTTACGGACCCGTTTGAGCTCAAACTTGCCCGAGCCGTAGCAGCTGGCTAATCCTCAGATGCCTAACCCTCCTTGCTGCTTCGCATCTGCTCAAATCACCTCAATTTGCCACAGACCAGCGTCGGACGAGTTGAGGGACATGGGGTTTGAACAGCGCCCGCCCCGGAGCACGCCTTTCCAGAGACCATAACCAATCGGCCTCGAAAGAATCTTAAATCGAGGAGTAACTTCGGGTACATTGCGATAGATCTGACCGAACAGAGCCGTATGCTACCGCGAAGCACGGCGTTGCTTGCTTCAGCCAAACGCCGCGAGAACTGCACGTTCCGCTTCTTGCGTTGGAATCCTTTCCTGTTCGAGCATCCATGGACCGGCCAAGACCGCCCTGAGTGCGCCCTGTTCACTTGCGGTGAGGTGAGAGAAACTTGAAGTACTATCCCGCTTGCCAGCCACGGCGAGGTGCTTCCACCGACACCAGGCAGCCTGATCCATCAGCAAGCTTCGCAGGTTCGGAAAGCTCGACCGCAAATGGGAAAGGATGCCGTATCCAGCCTCGTCGCAATCGCCCCAATACACAAGTTCCGCCCTGTTCATCCACCTGCAGCCTGGCAGTAGGGACGCCATTTTGCCGGCACCAAATATGGCCAAAGTATCCGGCACGGTGGGCAGGCACAAAAACACATCGCGATTCTCAACAACAAGCACGCGCGGAACGGTCCACAAAAGGCCAGCGAAAGTAGGCAACGGGATCGAGCAATCTGCGACCGGCCAGCCCATGCGCGTACGTAACTCGGTATCGAGGAAACGGAATCGCACCTGCGGCGGCTCGACCACCAGATGGAACCGCTCGGCGAACGTCGCGGCTGCGGCGTTCACGCCGTTGCCCACTACCACGTCGAGCAATTCTCGCAGGATGGCCGCGTGTTCTTCGATAAATTTCGTACCAAGTGGCACGGGTATCTGTCGGGTATAACAGTGCGGCTGCGGATGAGCTTCGAAATAAGCGCACACCTCGACCAGACCATGCCAGTCGGCGAGGTGGTCAACGATCCGGTGTGCCTTCTCTCGCAACCAAGGCTCGAGGCCGGGGCATTTCTGTCGCGTTTCCTGAAGTGCAGCGCGAAACGATCGCAGTTCGCTTGATCGTCCAAGGGCAGCTGCCAGGTCCTCGATCGAGTCGAACGCAACTCTGACCGGCCATCGCTGACGGCCCCACTTACGCGTTTCTATCTCTTCCCAATCGATGCACCACGGACGACGCGCGGTAGCGAGCGCTTCGATTTCGCGCCGCAAGATCGCGAAGTCCGCCGTTGTGCTCGGCCGCCCAAACGGGATCCGCAGCGGAAATAGATTCTCTCCTATTGCCTCGGCCCGCAGCACAGCTGGCCACTTGCGGAACGCTCGATCCAGTATCTCAGCTGGTTTCAGCATGCATGGTAACCTTGGGCGCGGGTCACCCCGACGGGGTGATGTCCAAGGTCCCGTCCACCGACTCGACGGGTTCCTCCTCTGGTGCGGCTTCGACTTCCTGTCGAGTGAGCGCGGTCAGTTGCGAGTTGTTTCCTCCTGGGTTCGAGGCCAGATGGATCGTCTGGACAAACGGGACAGCCAGCTTCGCCTTGGCGTCAAACGGACCAACGATCAGCAGCTGAAATCCGAGACGCAAAAAGAGCTGCATCGCGCGAGTGGAATTCGACTCGTCGGTCCGTGAAAAAGCCTCGTCGATCACCACGAGACGAAAATTGGATGCGTCGGCGGGCGCCGTCGATAGTCCATATTGCGCTGACAGCGCCGAAGCCAGAATCGTAAATGCGAGTTTGGCCTTTTGGCCACCTGATTTACCAGTGGTCGCCGCATAGTAATTCACTTCACTATCATCGGCGCGACGCAATTCCCGAACTCCAGCAGCAAACCAAGTACGCACGTCGGTAACCAGCTGCGTGGTATGGGGATCGCGTCGGAATCCTTCGATCAGCAAGCGGACGCGCTCGAAGATTTGTAGACGCTCTTCGGGTGCTGGACTGATGCCATGCTCGAAGCAGCCGCGCAATGCGCGGCGGAAGTTCCCGACGTCCTGCCCTTGCCGGCCTATCAGATGCAGCTGAACGTACGTATCGTCGCCGTAATCGATATCCCGCAGCGCTTGATTGATCTCCTCGATCCGTCCCTCAATTGCTTCTTGATGCTCTTCCAGACGACGGTTGAGCATCAAGAGATCGCCGACCAGGTTTTCGTTAAGGTAATGTTCGAATCGTTCGCGATGACGTGGGAGGTCTTCATCTTCGATGCGGTGGAGCGCGGCGGCGAAGCTCTCGGCATAGTCGCGACCAACCTCCATAGCCTGCCGGAACTCAGCGAACTCGGCGAGGAAATTGCTCATGCCTGCGACCATCTTTTCGGTGGCTTCATTGACTTTGCGCTGTTCGTTGCTCATTCGGCCTTGCAAGCTTTGATGAGCGGCGTGCGCGAGCTGATCAGCGTTGTCCAGCGTAAGTGACGGTAGGCTGGCGGCAATTTCCGCAAGAGCCTTCTCCGCCACGTCGTGGTCGTATTCGGTATACGTGACGATTTGCCGCTCCCGATCTCGGGCGCGGTCGCGACAGCTCTCCAAGCGGTCACGAAAGCGCCCCAACTCGCCATTGCGTTGACTCAACTCCTCACGGGCGGCTTCTGCGGCCCGCCGGGCCTCGGTCGTGGCCTTTCCTTCAATTTCCGCTTGTCGCTCGGCCTCAGCAATCTGTTGACGCAATGCCGCGATCTTGCGATCTGTCGACCACCCCAAAATCCGCGCGCTGGGATCATCCACTGGCCTGGCATCATCCTTGATGTGACGTGTACCGTCTCGCACCAAGCCTTCGCGGGTGATGCCGTGGTCGGCCCTCTCGAGGTCGGCGATCGAAACGCAACAACGGTGGTTGAAACGGCGCACCAGCTCGGTCACGACCCACAGATGGAGGGGGTGTTCGGTGCGAAACTCGAGACGCCCTGGTACACGCTCATTTGATAGGTTCGGCGGTATCATCGCGCGGGATGGTACGCGATGAAACGTTAACCGAAGACCAAGTCTCGTGGAGTTGATGAATTCCGCTGCCGGACGATACCAGCCCTCGGGGACGAGCAACGAAAGTCCGAATCCCCGGAGTAGACGCTCAATCGCTCCCGCCCAGTCGCTGTAGGCACCGCGCACCTCGATAAGCTCGCCAGCGAATGGCATCACTTCCGGCGCGATCCCGACTGAATCGGCGACGCGTAAGCGAATGGCAAGAAATTCCCGAGGGATATTCACACGGTGGCGTTCCACACTTTCTAGCTCGGCGAGCTTTTCGTTGCGCTGGTCCAGAACGAGTTCCTGACGATGCCGCCGAATCGCCCCTAATTCTTCCGCATCGCTTGCGGCCAAACCTTCCGTGCGCTCGCGTTCCTCCCAGGCGGTCCGCGCCGACGTAAACGTTACAGCATCGGCCAGACTTCGTCCCATTCCCAGGAGCGCCGCCGCGGGTTCGACACGCGCCCGGCGTTGCTGTGCATGCTTTCGCGCTTGCTCAGCGTGATCTAGTTCACGCGCAATGGCTTGCAAGCGGGGACCCACATCCGTGGTCGCGATCGCCGCATTAAGGTCGTCGCGCTCGCGGCGTTGCGCCGCAAGTCTCACGGTTATCTCGCCACATGCAGCCTCCGTTGCGGCCACATTAGTCGCGAGTTCGACCTCATGAGCTCGCAGCAGTCGGAGATGACCCGTGGCGTAGTAGGGCTGAGCGAGTTGCTGCGAGCGTCTCCAACCCTCGATCCTTGCCTCGCTTTCGCTCAGACGGTTTCCATATTCGGCCACCGGACGCAGCAGCGCGATCTGTCGTTCAGCGCGCTCGATCGCTGCCCAACAATCGAGCAACGTCCGATAGTGCGGCTCGACCGTGTCGCGGATAAAGGCGTACGAATCGGCGGAAGGCAACATGAATTGCCGTACAAATCCATCGATGTCGCTGACTTCCTTCATGCCGATGGCCCGATTGAACACTTCGAGCGCCTTTTCGCCCGGTATTTGTAGCAGTGCTCGCATGCGCTCCGCATAGGCGGCAAAGCTGTCTTCGATTTGCCAACCGTTGCTGCGGGCGGCGCGCCTGATTTCACCCGTGTTGGCCCCGCCCGCGACCAGTTCGCGCAAGCTGCGGGAACCAGGTGCCACGGCATAAAGTTCGCGCACTTGCTCTTCGTGTTCCCAGAGTATCTGTGCCAAAGTCGCCGAAACCTGCCGGCGGGAATCGGTGAAGACGGCCGCAATCGCACTCAGGCAGCCAGCCTCGCGTAGATACTGAGTGCTGGGCGCGGTCGAATCGATGGTGCTCGAACTCG